>VOFK01000137.1_pt1 | contig 177972 bp, 214 predicted proteins | sample 5384121 | NCBI WGS metagenome assembly VOFK01 (sample SAMN12384730, study PRJNA508395) | human gut metagenome | isolation source: healthy gut J | host: Homo sapiens | reverse complement strand
TTCGTGGTATGGTTTCGGAGTTCCGCGCCTGATTGGCCGTACTACACGCAATGCAGTACAATACCCCAGATACCTTTGGCGAAAGGAAGCGAAAGGGTGTCTGGATGGAGAAGGGAGATGGCCTCGAACCATCGATACCCTGCTTTGCGGCAGGTGCTTTATCCAGCTAAGCTATCCCTCCATGATGGCGGGTCAAGCCCGCCAAATAGCGTTACGCAAACTGGAAGTCGCCGTACTGAGTCACGGCGCGTTCCAGGCGCAGAGGAATGGTTTTTGTGCTCTTCTGAGTGATGTCTTCGCGTGCTACCTGAGCTTCACTCACGCCAGCCGCCACGAGGAGGCCGCCTTAATGGGTGGCATGCTGTCCGCCAGATGTTGTGTATAGCATCGTATCATGTGATTTCGATACATCCAACGGATAGCGTCTGGAGCTGGAAATCGGACTTTGAACCGATGACCGACTGATTACAAATCAGTTGCTCTACCAGCTGAGCTAAACCAGCAAATACAAACATTAGCCAGATGCCCGGAACACGGAAACATCTGTTGCCCACCGTCCGCCGCGTGGAGGCTGTTTGCTTGGACGGCTGGCGCGGAGTTACCCGCGCCAAATGGGAAATAAAGAGGTATGAAAGGAAGGATATTACTATGAAACGGATGATTTTCACGCTTCACCTGTGTCAGCTCAAATGAAGCCATGCGACCAAGATTGGGGAAAGGAAAACCTTGATGTCTCAGGAGCCGTTCCTCTTCCTGAGAACAATTGTATTATACCATATATGTGGTATCCGGTCAATGAAAAGACACAATATATAGTGTCTAAATTGTAAACAAACATTAAGATACCACTATATCTAGTGGTTTGGGCAAGCGCATCAAAAATACCTTGTGGTTCCGGCAGATTGCAGGAAAGTCAGCAAATCTTTAGCCGAACCTACCATGGAAACTCCACAGCGCCACTTTTCGCGTACAGGTCGGCAATGGAATCTTCCTGCCCCTATGGTTAGTCCTTCCCAAGAAAACGCACCCACTGTGTACGCTTGATTGGCTTGCTGTCGAAAGCACAGTGCTCGTCATGATAACGTCACCTTCGCGATGCGCTTCAATGAGTTTTCCAATCGTGACAGCGTTGATTTGGCTCATGCTTTTTTCTCTCTCTTTCTACTACAATTATACTCTTCCGCTGAACTGAAATGTGATTTTTTGGACGATTGTTAGCGGAAAATTCATAATTTGAAAGGGCAAAAGCTGAACGTTGGGACGTCTGAATTCGGGTTCTCAACCTGGTATTTGATGACTCTTTTTTGCGCCCCTAAAGCCTTGTATGTCTGCTCTGCATTCACGCATAAGCCGTTGGCAAAGAAGAGAGTGGAACCATTGCGTTCACTGATATTTTCGGCAGAATACATTTTTGGCTTTCTGATTCCGGGGTCGAGATGGATTCCACCGCGCATCAGCTTTTCAGCATAGAACCAGACATCAACGCGGGAGAAAATGTAAAAAGCAGCTGCGTGGTTCTGAAATAATAGAGAATCTGGTCTGCAACACTCCTGTATACCCAGCCCGGGGTGTGCCATAAAGGGTCGATGCCATCCCGATACCGCCGCGCTACCCGTTGTTCGTTCAGAGCGTCAGGCACCATGGAGAAGTAGTCCACCGAGGTTTCCAGGTAGAAATTTCCGGTATTGTGACTGTCCACTTTCGCTTCCAGGCCAAAGGTCTTACCATTCTTCTTCCAGACAATGAAATCGGTATCTTTGTCTTGATATGATTTATCCTGAGTCACGTCATCGTAATGGCTAATGCCATGATTCACTTTGATAATCGGGTCGTCAAGGAATTTGCGAGCCAAGTCTTCTCCGAATTTTCCCTCATCGAGTTGCTTTGACATCTTAAACTGACGAGGGCTTTCTTCCCAGGCTATCATACTTTTACACGGCATCTGCCGAATTTTCAGGCAGCTGCGATACGATATGTGCAACGATACGTTCTGTACAGGCATTGACAACGGCGCTGGCAGTCCGCTGTTCACGCAGCGAATGGCAGAGTTCGTCGAGTTCGGATTCCGTGAAGGGATAGTCTGCCGAAGCAAAGGAACTTCTTGCACAGTTCTTTCATGTCAGCGTCGCCTAAAGGTTTGACGCGGTGTTTGAAAGTGAATCGGCGAATGAGGGCTTCGTCAAGGTTATCGACGCGGTTTGTAGTGCCAATGAGAATGACGTCATTCGGGAGCCGGTCAAGTTCCTGCATCAATGCGATGGTGACGCGGCTCATTTCAGCAACATCATCGCGGCTGCCACGGCACATTCCGATGGCATCAATTTCATCAACACAAAGAACACAAGGCGTGCGCTTTGCGTAATCGAACACTCTGCCGATGTTCTGCTGTGTCCGGCCAAGAGCAGAATTGACAAGGCCAGAGAATTTCAGGAAAACAAACGGTAAATTCGCCTTGTGTGCAATGTAGCGGGCCAATTCAGTCTTACCAACACCAGGAAGGCCCGTCAAAAGCAAAGAGCAAGTATAGTGGATGCCAAGCCCCTTAATGGCTAAAGCTGCTTTTCTGGTGGCCAAGAGCTTGTTGATAACTGTTTCTTCCTCCTCGCGGAGCAGGAACCGGCTCTCAGGGAAATTCGTGGCATCCTCCGCAATCAAGAGGTTTTCCAGGTTGGAGGGCAGCTGAATCAGTTCCGGTTTCAGAAGATTCAACTTTCTGAGTTCGTTTTCTTTGAACCTGGCGTCCTTTTTCGGGCACATTCTTTTCAAGCATGATTCGGCACTGAGTCTGCGCGTTTCGAATATCGCCATCCACCACAAATTGAATTAAATTGCGTACGTCGTCTGTCATGTTATTTTCCTCCCAAAAAAGAAGCAGGCCGCCAAATGGCAGCCTGTTAATATGAGGTTATATTCTGATTTTTTGTTTCTACTGCAAATAGTGTTTACCGTCGAAACAGAGAGATTATATTCAGTGGCAAGCGCCTGCACCTTCTCGCCTTCCCTGTGGCGTTTAGCAATCAGTGCATTACGTTCCGTGTTTTTTCGTGGACGACCACGTTTCTGTAAAATTCCAGCTCTGACATTTTCCTGATGAAACGTTTCATAAATCGCCGTTTTAGAGATTCCGTATTCTTTGGCAATAGTGCTGACCGAGACCCCTCTTTCGATTTTGCTTCGAATATCGGAATTCCTTTGATTGGTCTTGTCTTTCAGCGCCTTGTGATAGTATTCCTGACAGGTTTTTCCAATTTGGCGCATGTCCTTGTAAAGAGTGGATTTTGAAATACCGTATTTCTCACAGATGTCTTTTGAGGACGTTCCTGCCTCATAATCCGCAAGAATCGCCTTGCGCCTTTCATCCAACTTTTTGGAATTTGTATGTAAATGCCCTGCAAGGACGGTACGGACACTGCTTCGAGACAAAAAAAGTATTTTTTGGCGATTTCCTTATCAGTCATTCCGGCTTTCGCATCTTCCAACATAGCCGCATTGCGAACTTTCGTGGCAGCAGACTGCTTTTTCTTGTTCTTCTTAATCGTAGCTTGAGCGTATTCGGAAACAGTATAGTAGCACTGCTGATAGGTCACGCCATGCTTCTTTGCGATTTCAGCAACCGTCATCCCGGCTTTCGCATCTTGAATCATAGCTTCGTTGAGAGGTGCTCTTTTTGCTTTCTTTGCAAGATTCTTTTCTTTTGCTAGGTCTCTCACCATGGCATAGCAATAAGAGCTTGAAAAATACGTTTCCTTGGCGATTTCCTTGACAGTTTTGCCAGAAAGATACATTTCCCGAACCTTTTCGCGGTCTTCTTTGACCTGCTGCTTCGCAACATCTTTCTTTGATGCAGCCATGCAATTATTCCTCACTTTGACAACTTTTACTTTTCCCTGGGCCTGGACTATACCGCTTCATGGCGCGATATACGCTTCCCTTTTTGAGCCCGTATTCTTCCGCAAGCTCTTTGACAGAAACGCCGTTTTTGTATTTCCTGACCATCTCGGCGTTTCTTTTCTTGCCAGTCTCGATACGGTTTTGGCTGTGGATTTGTCGGCCATTCTTTCCGTGCGCATGAAGAATCCGATAAAAGAGCGTTCCACTGATGCCGTATTTTTCCTGAAGCTCCGGAGATTTTGCGCCCATCTCATATTCATGAATCATCTGGGTTTGCCAGGCTTTCTTCTTTGCTTTCCTCTGCCGGGCATGTTCTTCGTAAAAGTCCTTCAGACTATATCGGACAGTAGAAACACAGATTTGATACTTTTCGGCCAGCTGTTCCTGGGACATACCGTTCTTGGCATCCTCCAGCATCTTTTCATTTCGCGCCCTGACTTTGTCATGAGTTAGACACACGTGGGTAATCTTGTTAATCGGCATTGTCGCTATTCTCCTTAGCTCTGGCTTTTTACGTTATACTGGTAAATCCCATTTTGATGAAGGATAAGATAACCTTAGTGAAGGGCTGATATTTACCTCCCTGCTCAACTCGATAATCGATTTTTGAGGATTTTTGTGTAAGCATCAAGAAAAGTTTGGTTCCGCATCTTTTTCTCTTTTTTGAGAGCCGTTTCAATATGATTGTATTTTTGGCTTTCGTACTCTCCGCTCGAATGCAAGATTGCATAAATACGCTGCATGGAAATGCCGTACATCTTGCCCAATTCTCTGGCCGTCATACCGCCTTTATACTGTTTAACAATTTGCTCATTTCGAGTGGTAAGTCTCTTCCTCTTTTTTTTTTTCAAAATAACGAGGCGGCTCCTGCGTACCTTTTAGAATCTTGTAGCACATCGTTTCTGAAAGATTATATTCCCTCGCGATTTCTAAAATCGGCTTTCCATTTTTGTAATCTTCGATGATGCTTTTATTGCGGTTCATGCGTTCTTCTTTGTTTGACATAAAGCCTCCGATAAAAAGAAAAGAGCAGGTTCAAAACTGAGCCCGCCCTAGCCTTTTCGGTCGGATTTTGCCCGACCAACGATGTTTTTGATGCCTTTCGTTCTATATTTTGTATTATATGCAATTCGCACAGATGCACAATGTTTTTTCTTTCTGGTAATTTATGGTAAGTATTGTGCAAAAAAAAATAAGACCACCACCCTTTTTGGGGCAGTGGTCTTGATTGCTATTGCTTTTGAAAATCAATCCAGTAGTTTTCCGGCCTTGTATGAGTGGTACAAATAGCTCGGATTACAATAGTAAGTTGCAGTATTAAAATCTGAGATGTCATCGCTAATGAACGAGGAAAATACATCAATTACATCCTGGACACTAGGAGTGCTAGTACAGTCAAAGATGATGCGCTGGTACACTTTTCCGATATCTGTATAAGATGGAACCTTGTAATGGCAGTTAGACACCGTATCATACGTTCCTTCCGGCACAGGAAAAAGCTCACAAATTTCATCGGCAGATTGCTCAAAGCTCTGGCAGTGAAACACATCCGCTGAGTCGAGAATTGCCTTGACTCCGTTTGTGCCAAGAGCAGAAACCACATCCTTGCGATGATTCCTCGTAACGCGGCCGATATATTCAATCAGGCTGCAGGTATAAAAGACATCGTTTTTGCTGTAGGTTGCAGTTTCAGTCATACTTCAATCGCCTCCTTAAAAGAGAGACATTTCAAAGCGACTTCCGTGTGAAAGCTGATTTGATGCGTGGGATGCTTGAATTTTGCCAACGCCCAAAAAGCTTCACGGCTAATATCACCGCTTAGAAAGTCGTTGACGTAGTTCCAAATGGTGTCATCCGCCATGGGTCCTTCCACAATATCATAGTCATGATGTTTGCCCGAGCGACATATAGCAATAAAATCAAGCCACTCATCACTCATTTCGGGGAATTTCTTAATATTTAGCATGGGAGATTCTGTATATTCAAACACGTTGACAATACCACGAGACCTGCCTTTTTTTGACCAGCGAGCGGCTTGTTCGTAGTTGTTAGTGCAATAGAATCCCCATGAAAAATCTTTGGCGTACCTTGTTTTTCTGACCTCAGGGTTGCGGACTATTACATCGCTGCCATGATACAGAACCATTATTATCACTTCCTTGCATATATTATACTTGTTTTTATGTGTCAACACAATCATTTCGTATGATTTTGGTTCCTACGCTTTTTGCTGAAAGAACCCGAATCAAAGTTTCGTTCTAGGAGTATTAGTTGTTCGATTCCCCGGCAGCCACTGCTGCGGATAAGCACGAAGGCGGTTACTCGGCACGCAGTCATTCAGAGCAGAGTTCTCAGCAAGCGCCATATCAATGATGTAGTAATCATTGCCGTTGCGCATTACATCGACGCTCCACTGCCCTGTCAACTCAATGCGAGGAATAACCTTCTTCAGCTCAGCCAGAACAGTTTGAACGCTTTCGTGGTAACGCTGGTTCAGAATGTCTTCATGCATTTTGTAGACAACATAATCATGGCGTTCCTGTGGGCTGCTGACTTTTTTGAATTCGTTCTTCATAACATCGCTGCGCCAATAAGGACTTGCGCCAAGGATTTCCTTTGTATCAAAATCCACAAACACGCGATATTCAGTGTGCAGCGGCAAACCGTTGTAGATGGTGGGGTTATTTTCTTTGTCCTTGATGTATTCTCTGACGACCCACTCGTTCGTGGTGTTCGCGCCGTAGAAGCAGCGATTGTTCAGAGGGGATGCCATCGAGCATGTCAGATGATTCAAAAACAAGAAATACTCGCCCATCTCATTGATTTCCTTCGGGTTATGGATATGAGCGTTGCGGAATTCGTATTTGGAAGAATACGTGCCCGTTTTGATAAAATAGTCTTCGTATCCATCAAGATGGAAGACTTTCTGGCAATAACGGTTCACGATTTCCTTTGTAACGGGATTCAACGTCTCGAAACCAAGGCGGGTAAGCTGCAGCATGGTAATAGGTACGCGAAGAATTTTTGTGTCCGGAACCTTGAAAAATGCGCTGCCGTACAATCCCTCTACCAGAGGAGGAAACCAGAAGCCCATAGAGTTGGGGTTCATCTCAAGCATCTGATAAGTGAAGTCATCAAGGTCGAGGATGTCAAGACCTTGACGGAACATGTTGTAGTAGAACATTTTTGTGCTGTCGTTCTTTGCATTCTTGTAGCCTGCGTAGTTTTGAAGCAATTCCTTGTACGACGGCTCAGAAATGTCAATCTTCATCAACTTTCCGGTGAGCTGCGGACGGAGTTCTTCGGGGTAGCGTTTCAACTCCTCGTTTGTAACCTCTGTCATAAAGTCGCGGTTGGCAGAGTATGTCACATAATAGCCACCGCGTTCCGCGTTGTAGATGTACAGACGCGTTTCAAGCACCAGTTCTGTGACGATGCGGTCAATGAGCGAATTGAGTTCCGGTGGGAAGTAGACCTTTTTGTCGAGAATTGCTTTGACTGTAGCTGTATCCCACTGGAGCATATTTTCATGCAGCTCTCCGCTTTTTCAAGAACCTGTGTCTTATAGACCTCATCAAAGGTTTTGAGGGCATCAGGGTCAGTTTTGAGCATTGCTGCAAGCTCCTCATAGGAAAACGGCTTATCTTTCTTATCGGTTAAGATGGCGCTGATTTGTTCAAACATGTCTTTTGTTTCAGTCATTTGTGGTCTCCTTTTCTAAAAAAAGCCACCGTTTCTGTAGGAAAACAGTGGCAATGTATAAGTGATATGGTTTAGCTTGCAATGTACAACTCGCTGTTGGAAATGTTTTCCAGCCAGTTTTTGTTCATTACATTACCAAAACGATATTTCTTCTGCGACTTGTAGGACCAATCGCAGCCGGAAACGACATCACCGATGGCGTTCAAGTACAGCTCGCCGCTGTAAAAGTCGATATCGCCGGTTTTGTTGAATTCATATTCGAGCTTGTCTACATGAGGTTCACGCTTCTTATAGATATTCGAATCGAGATTCTTAGCACGCCCTTCGTTCAGTAAATAAGCCCAGATGGAAGTCCGTTACCTTATCGTTACGGTTATATTTCAAGCCACTAAGGATACTTTCACTTTCATATGGGATTGCTTCGTGGAAGTTATCACTGCTGATGCAAAGACCGCACATATAGTCATCTTTTTCATCGCAGTAGGCCCACCACTCCAGACTCGCCATAGCAAGGTCAGCCATCTTATCGACAGCTTTTCCGTTAGTGACCATGTAAAAGCTTCCAACGGCGATACCGCGCTCTTTGACAGCTTTCAAGGTGTATCGAATTGCAGGTATGTTCAGAGAAATTTCGCCGCCGGTAAAGGTAAGAGAGCTGATATAAGCTCCCTTCTCAAAACTTGTCGAGAAAAGCATCGATGTACTTCTCCTGAATATCGATGCTTTCGGCATCTCCGCGCAGGCAGTGCGCACAGCACATATTGCACCGGCGCGTAACTTCTATGAATACGCTGTTTGCGGCATAAATACGCATTTTTTCATGTCCTTTCTGTTATTCTTCCGCGCAATCCTCGTAGTCGTCCATGAAGTTCTCGTTGCGGTCAACGACAACATTCACATCCGGCGGCGCAATTTTAGCCAGACCATAGTTCAAGAAGAACGAGCCGGGAATGTCATCGACATCGCCCCAGTTCCAGCAGCCACAGTTGATTTCCAGCTGTCGTTTGCCTTCGTCCGTCTTGAGATAGTCCATGACAGCACTGCGCAGGACGCTTTCTGGGTCATGGATTTGCTCCGGATTGTAGCTGAATTGTATCAGTGTGCATTCCGTTGCGGATAAGCCAATGACCTCATTGGCGACGATAGTGAATACTTCCATCGTAAGTTCCCTCCCCTCACGCGTTGACGATACCGCCGTGCTTGGCCAGAACCGCGTCTACGGTTTCTACGGGCACATACCCGTAGACCGTAGCCAGCGGTGCCTCGTCGTCTTCAGCAAACGGCAGAAACTCTTCGACCTCCTCAGACAAGTAGCTGAGTTCGACCTTAGAGTAATTGCCGTCCGACAGGTCTTCGTTCGGTATGCAGTAGTGCATGCCGCTTGCCTGAATCGACAGGGTGAAGCCGTCTGCACAAACTGCTTCCGGACGAAGTGCAGCAGTACCAAAGATGGTCTTGCTGAAGGTTTTGCGGAGAAATTCGTTGGTATTGAAAATAGCCATAGTAATATGCTCCCTTTCTGTGTGTGAGATGTTTCTTAGATGTACTTTTCCCAGAAGCGCTCGAACTCTTCGTCCGGCATCTGGGCTTCGGTTTCATCCATCACGCGGTCGTAAGTATCGCTGGAAATGTCGGTCCCGACAAAATCAGCAACAGCCTCATGTCCGCGCTTCTGGATGGCATCCTTCAGGATAGCCCAACGACATTCGTGAATGGCATCATCCAGCGTTTTGTTGCCATCAGGCTGCCAATACTCGCCTGTCTGCTGAATTCTATAAAAAACTCATCCAGCGCATCATCAACATTGTTTTCGAGAAGAATATCGTCAATAAAATTGATAGGATAATCCTTGCCGTTGATTTTCACTTCTGCATAACTGAACGAGTCATCATCATCGGGGCTTGCGCAGCATTCGACAGCAAAAACTTCATGGGTTTTGCGGTTGGCTTTGCATGGCAGATTGAACATTGCACCGGAATCAAAGCGGGACTCAATGCAGGCATTGACCACATCGCTTACGGGAGACTCTGCAGCCTCCTGATATTCCGGCATGTGCCAGATGTCGATGCTTGCCTTGTTGGTATCCTCAATGTTGCGGACCTTCAAGACACGGCCACCCTTCTTCTCCATGTGAATGACGGCACGGCACAGGTCCACACGGATTTCGTGTGAATCCATAATGGTGCCACGGTCATCCTTAGGTAGGAAGATTTCGATAACTTTGTTGATATCGGGGGTTTCGGCGACGAAATAGACTTTGTCATCGTGAATTTTGAACATTGCATTACGCTCCTTCTTGTTCATACAAAAAGGGCGGGCTCCCTAAAAACAGGAAGTCCGCCCTTTAAGCGAAATTGATGAATGTACGAAAGGCATAAAACCCTTTCGATATAGAATGTTATCTATCGTACAATTTTTATTGTAGTCGGTTCGCACAGCTTGTCGAGTAAATCAGGTGCAATTTTTATGGTTTGCAAATCCCACACGCCGAATACCCTTCCTGGATGAGCTCATCGCGGGGCCCCATATAGTCGATTCGATTCTTTTGACTCATCGATTCGACTGCAGAGCAATCGGGTTTGTGAAACTTCATAGTGCTCGTGTTCAGAACGTATGTCTCGTCTATGACAAGTGAAGCTTTGTCCTGTTCATCCTTGGAATCTGCAGCACTACCGGCTTCAATCCGATTTTCATCATGATATTCACCGGAAGTGAAACTTACCTCTTTGCCATCCGAGGTGCAGTAAATATCACCCAGCAGGTCTGTGCGATAAACCTCGACACCTTTGTTTTGCAACTTGTCGAGTGTTTCCTGATGTGGATGACCGTAACTGTTCCCTGTGCCACAAGAAATCACAGCATATGTTGGATTTACCGCATCCAGAAAAGCCTCTGAGGTAGATGTACTTGAGCCATGGTGCCCTACTTTCAGAACTGTTGACTGAATGTCTTGTCCCGATGCAAGTATCACGTTTTCCGCTTCCTGTTCCGCATCTCCGGTAAAGAGGAACGAGGTGTCTCCATAGACAATACGCAAAACAATCGAAGTATTGTTCGTGTCACCGGGAACAGAATTAACACCAACTATCGTGAATTCCGCTTCCCCCAGAGTGTAGGTTTCACCCACATCCGGTATCGTGATGCCTCCGCCTTTTTGCTCCGCGTAGCTTGCAAAGTCCCGAAATGCTTTGCTGTCGTATTCTGTCACAGGGCATAGAGTCATGTTCGCAGTGACGGCCTCAAAAGCACCGGACAAGCCGCCGATGTGGTCTTCGTGCGCGTGAGTCCCAACGGCATAATCCAGGTGCCCATCGGTTTCACGCTGCATAACAGAATATAAGAGGTTAGAATCATCGACATTACCGCCATCAATAAGCATTGAGTGGCCGTCGCAGGTGATAAGGGCGGAATCCGCCTGCCCTACGTCTATAAAGTGAATGGTAAAGCTGCCGTCCACCGAACCGCCAGCCGTCTGTTCACTGCTTGCAGTGCTTTCTGAGACGACCCCGGTGCTGGATGGACTTTCCGATATTATCGGATTCTGACCGCAGCCGGTGAAGCTGAGTGCTAGGAGCGTAGCGATGATTGCCGCTGTACTCCGTAAAAACTTGTTTTTGATTTTCATGAATTCTTCTCCTTTCAACAAAAAAAGCGGACCTACCCCGCTATGGGATAAGTCCGCTTAAAATACAGATTGTGAATCCTACTGATTGCTTAGTATCTGTTCACACTTTACATTGTACGGCGTTCGTATATTTTGGCAAGCGCTATTTTTCCCCAAACTTGATGTCGATATATACAATCTCAAAGCGCAACGCAGCGCTCAAGACAAATCCAAGAACAACATATGACGGACGGGTCAAGGACCAGCCAGGATTCGCTAGATACCCATGCCAATATCTAATGTTAAGTACAAAAATAAACACCGGCAGAATTAGATACCAGATGCTTTCCAGCACAATTTTGATGTCTTTTCGCATTTCACTCGCCTCGAAATTCGAGCGGAATCATGGCCTGGCGCTTCCGGCTTTCTGTATACCAGAAAATACTAAGTCCGGCCAGGATGGCAAAAATGATAATTTTCAAAAAGCCTTTTCATTTCGTTCTCCTTTATGCTGCGGATGCAAAAAATGTCACCGCAAGGGGCAATTATAAAACATTTTATACCGACTTGTCACGGCCGATATATCCCAATTCTTAATATCTCTCATTGTTTATGCTTTGCTCATTTTTGTCAGTCGCTTAGCAACTGACATGATGAGCCATTTCTGGGTTTTCTCCGAGAGTTGGCGTAGCTGCATCGAAACAATGCGCAGCGTTCTGAGTCTGTGCATAACACCTCCTCTCACCAGCGGCGATAAGGTATCCCTGCCGCTGAGGTTATGAGTCCTAGCTCTGTCGTCTGAATCAGCCGAAACTGAGCTGTTCCGAATCGGTCGAGAAGAAAGCTGCCTTTTTCTTAGCCCGTTCTTTTGCGCTCTTGCTCATAGGCTTCTTTGCCCCATCCAGATGATGCTTGCTCTTGTACGAATACCCTTTCCAGGCAGCCTGATAGGAGAGGTATCCGTATCCGTTAGCGTTGTCCAAGACCTTATCAGTTGCGGCCTCGACCACAACATAACGGGGCTGGTTGGGCTTTGAGAGTTCATCGCTTTTCACGACACGATAGCTCTTCTTCTCATCTGCGCCGTACTTGGAAAACGGTAATGCGGATTCCTTTTTGGGCTTGGATTTTGCCTTGGCGCTTTCGATGCTTCCCTCAACGGAATCCACCAGTTCAGAGTCAAAGAACGCCTCATCAAGCGGTACATTGGAGCTGTTCTGCTTCTTTGCTTCTTCAATTTTCTGATACATGGCATCTTCGGCGCGGCGCATCTTCCAAACCTTGATGAGGGCTTTTTCCGGGAACATGATGGTCAGTCCCTTTTCGGCCAGCATCTTTCGGACAGCGGGAGCAGCGAAAGACTTATACTTTGCATACGGTCCTTCCTTGTGCTGTTCGATTTCATGGCTTACCTGCGTCATGTATTCCTCAAACGCCTTGTTCTGGTCGAGCCAGAATTCGACTTCGGAATAAGGAGAATCATGGTCCACGGTTTTTTGAAGTTCGCAACTCTTCGCATAAGCAAGACAAGCGTCTTTCACATCGGCAAAGCCCATCCCGAAATTATCGTTCAGGGTGTTTCGACGTGCTCCGTCCATCACAAAATAGCGGCTTCCCTGCTTGATGATGGCGATACCGTCGCCAGAAGTGATGGCGGTGGGTTCTTCCGCATATCCGTCGTCAGTCCAGCGGTCGATAATCGATGCCGTATCCTGTACAAAGCCTTTTCGGCAGGTGTAATAATCCGCGCCGTTGTAAGCTCGTTTCGTGATGCACTTGAGGATTGCGTCAATCAGAGCGTCCTTATCCTTGATTTTTACGCTGTACATCAGGTTACTTTTCACGTTCCAGACAACGCCATATGGAAGACCCAGCGCAATCATAGAACACGCACACTGCAGAAAATGCTTGTGTGCCAGACTGCTGATGAACTTGATGCAGTAGACGGTGCTGTTCTTTACGACATCCGCAAGGCCCGAGGCATAAATCACTTTATGGTCATTAGTATGGATGTCGATATCTCCGCGTGCCTGAACATACTCATCGGGAGTGAACACGGTGCCAAGCCGCATACTGAGCGACATTTTGGCTTTTGCGCTCACAAAAGGAGGCTTGACCTGTTTTACATACCGGCACTGATTCGTTTCGAGTGCTGTGAGCAGTAGAACCTTATCCTCGACCGTTGCGCCTTTCTTGATTTTCAAATACTGCATGTCCTTGTGTAGGTCCATGTAATAAGCGAGTGCGTCATCGATATCATAGGAATTAAAGAAGCCTGCCTGCATGTAGATACTGATACAGGGGGATAAATCAATCATTGCATCTGCCGTCTGGATATCAATGGTCGTGGTATCATTACGTTCAATCGGTGTGACTTCCAACAGCTTATAGCAGGCATCTACATCCTCGATGAATTTATGGTCAAACATTTCAGAGAATGCGAACGGATGCGGAAATCCGCGAAGAGTTTCAGTTGGGGTCATCAGAGATTTATCGCTCAACGGATGGTCTGAGTTTACGAAAATGATTCGCTGCTTTCCTCGGCTTGCTGCGACACAAAACAGATTCCGAAGAATCTCATATCGTGCCATCGGTTTGTTTGTGCGAGACGACCAGTATTCTTCCGTGAAATCAAACACAACGCAGATAGGCCGCTCCATACCTTTGCTGCCGTCAAATGTTGTGAAGATACCAACATCTGAGGAAGGTGCTACCGCCTTATCCCCGTCATTGTCCGCGATACTTGCATAGACGTGATGCTTGTCATAGAGGTTTCCGGGGCGATTTTCCAGGTCATTGAGCACCTTTGTCATAGCTCCGATTCGAGCGCCCAGACACAAAACATCTTTCGGGTTTTGTTTATTCAGAAACTCCGTCACCTCATCGACTGACATCTGTTCCACGATGCAGGAGCCATTTACGCCGTTGATGGTCTTGCCCCAGATATTGCCGAGTCGTTCTGCCAAGTCATGAGAAATACGGAAGCATTTCGTGAAAACCACCTGTTCATGGCGGCCGAGAAAATCCTGCATGAACTCCCAGACATCCAGCGCTGTATCATCGTAGATTTTCTGCTTCATATCGCCCACTGCGACGATTTGAAGGCCCGGATTCTTAGAGCGGATATATTTGAGCAGTTCTGCAATCTCGTCATTGATATCCTGATACTCGTCAATGATAAGAGTATCAATCGGCGGAATCGGAATTTTCTTTTCCAATACCATGGCAAGCTGTTCGCCTTGTCCGCAATTCCGGATTCCCTTTTTGTTCAGCAGCAGGCTTGCAAATCCATGATAGTTCTGAACCAGGACATTGCCATTCTTGATTTTGTCTTTGGCATCAAGTTTGAGTAATCGGTTGTAGGTCAAGTACAAAATACGCCGTTCCGGCGGATATGCATCGCAGAGTACGTTGATAGTTGATGTTTTTCCGCTGCCGATGCAGGCGTCACACAATACGTTTTTGCCCGACAATGCCAAATGTACGAATTTCTGTTGTTCGCTTGACAAGTTGTTCAGTGTCATAGCCAAATTCGGACTTCCAACTTTTCACGGATTGCCCCGTTACTCAGTATGGATTTCTGCTTCATAGAGCGAGCTTACCGCAAGCCGCAGCTCTTGATAGAGGCTGGCTCTCCACAGACTTTAAGATTCGGTCGTCCTGACCGTACTGTTCGCCTGTGGTTATGAGGCGGCTGGCGTAGCCAGCATGTCCCATTCCTTTCTTTAGAATGTTTTCTGCTGCATTTTTATCCCTATCGTGTGATGTGTTACATTTCGGACAGACCCAATGCCGAACATTGAGGTTTTTTACCTCTTTGTTTTGGTAGCCGCAGCAAGAGCAGGTCTGGCTGCTTGGATAGAAGGTTGGTATTTTTACAACTACTCTTCCTGCCCAACTGGATTTATAATCAAGTTGTCGGAAGAACTCTCCCCAAGAAACATCGGAAATACTTTTAGCAAGGTTATGATTGCGAACCATACCATTTACATTGAGGTCTTCTACACAGATGATTTGGTTTTCTTTCACCAGTGTAGATGACAACTTGTGTAGGGCATCTTTTCGCTTATTGGTCACTTTTTCGTGGCAGCAAGCTACCTTGATACGTTGCTTCTCCCAGTTGGCAGAACCTTTCTTTTTGCGTGACAGCTTTTTCTGCTCACGCTTTAGTTTAGCTTCCGCTTTCTGAAGATATTTATTGTTTGGATATTCTTTTCCATTGCTGTCAACAGCAAAAGATTTGATGCCAACATCTAAACCGATGACGGTATCTTTAACCGGAAGCGGCATTACTTCTACTTCGCAAAGAATACTTACATAGTATTTGCCGCTTGCTGAGCGACGGATTGTTGCCTTACAGATGCGTCCCTCAATGTTGCGACTCTTACGATAACGCATCTTCCCAAGTGTCGGAAGCTGAATGTACTTATCGTCAACTTTAATGCTTTTTGCTTTTGTAGTTGTATAGCTTTCTTCTCCCCCGTTTTCGTTTGAATTGGGGAACCCTTTACCGTCTTCGAAAAAAAGCCTTTATAGGCATTATTTAACTGACGACAGCTATATTTGAGTGCTTGACTATCTACTTCAGCAAGCCAAGGAAGATAAGTTTTCATCTGAGGAAGCAGATTTTGTGTATCAATATAGCTCATACTTTCACCGCACCGTTGATAAGCTTTTATACCCCTATCTAGCATAGAGTTATATACAAAACGGCAGCAGCCGAGCGTTTTATTGATTTTGACTTTCTGTTCTTCTGTTGGCTCTAGCCGAAATTTATAGCCTTTATGTACTTTCAAAGTGGCTCACCTCCTTTATGGACTTTTGTGCTCATGAGTTATTCAGACCCCCGGAAAAAGTTGAATAGCCCCAAATTCTCCTTAACAAACAAAATGCCCCGGCAGCATCCAATTCAGATGCCGTCAGGGCACAATTTTTATCTTATTAGGGGGCTATTATATCTGATTCGCACAGATGTGCAAGGTTTTTATCACGTTTTATTTTTTGGCAAAAAACGTCCACCCGCGTTTGCAGATGGGCGCATAATCTTACGCGACCTCATGGGCCGCTTTGTAGCCTTTCTTACGGCAGGTTTCAATCATATGTGGCATAGTGCATCACTTTTGTAGTCCCGCAGGTTCTCACTTGCAACGTATTAACAAGAGGCAGACTATTGTGTTTTCAATCTTATACAGTTGTGTTGACCAGCAATTATTAGTTTTTGTCAAACGCTTTGACTGTTATAATTATACTCAGTCACCTTGACCTCATCAGGCAGCATTTCGCGGTGATAAGTCACCTCGTAATCCTCATAAGATGTAGGTGCATCATTAGGTTGCTTCAGTCGAGCCGCCAGTGCCCGCTCAATGGTGTCCCGATAAGCATTTCCCATCGGTTTGGTGTGCTCAACGACAATCAACTTACGCAGCGTTAGGGCTCTGCTGGAGCTCATATCTTCCTCGAACATATGCTGCAGCGCATCAATCAACAAATTAACGTCATCCATCGTAACACCGTTACGCTGTGCCATTGCACTGTTGATTTGAATGCTCATGTGATACAGCCCATATCTGATAATGCTTCGACGGCCTATCATGCGGTCTTTCGTCTTCTTTTCGACTCCATCGTCGCTTTCGTCGATACTGACGCCCTTCTTGGCGCCTTTATCTTCGCCTTTGCGTTCAGCATCGGAAGCAACGCAGCAGCGAGTAATCGTCATCGGGATGATTTCGATAGGGTCATAGGACATCGGCATAGATACCTGGCAGGCACCCTTGATGCGGCTGAGAAGGCTGCAGTTGGAATAACTCGTATTCACAAGCCCAAACATGCGAGTATCATAGTAGTACCGGCACAGCTCCTTATAAGCCTCCAGCTGTTGGTAATCGGGGATGCCTTTGATTTTTTTGCCGATGATAGGCTCCAGGCACTCTTTAACGCTGCGCTCAATGGAAAAAAGTATCGGGGCTGCAATATAGTGCATGGCTGTTCTTTTTCCAGACCGTCAAACAAGACCTTGTCACGGATGTAGCTGCGAATCTTATATTTGATGCTTTCGGACGACATGTACCCGATTCCATCCTCAAACTGACGCGGGTTGTTGTCGTTGTCGGGGTCCCCATTGGGATTACAGTTCTGCGCATCAAACGCTAGAACAATGGTGATAGGATTCTTAACGAGTTCAGACATTGTTACTTCTCCTTTTGTGTGTTGCAACGTTTGCCGCAGTATCCGTATTATTAGTTTCAATTTTGGTGGCTTTCCGGTTTTTCTTCTCCTCGGCATCCTTGATGTTTGCGCTTCGCTGCTGATAGTATCCGACGAGATATTCACCTTTTGCTTTTCGGATAGATGGTCGGGATAGTTGCCATCCAGCATATCGATAAGAGCCATAATTTTCTTGTCGCTGGAATTATAAAGACCTCTCATGCCATTTGCTTTAGCCTTGTTCTTCAAAAGAAGGAAACTCTTGTGAAGTTCCGGCATGGTTTTGGCCGGGTTCATCATAACTCGCTCAAAGAACCGTTTAGCGTAAGTGGTTTGGTTGTTGGGGTCAATCTTTCTCTGCGCACTTTCCATATGTGCGAAGATTCGTCCTGTGATATAAGCAGGGCTGGTGTTGTTTGAGTTGAGTCCCATCGTCATATTCTCTCCGTAATTGCGAATTAAGAACGCTTTTGTGATACCGGCCAAAGACGCCGTGATGCGATTTTCTTTGCCTTTCTTATTTTGCTGAAGCAAACGGCAGGACCGAAGCAGTGCCAGGGAAAGGACTTGCTCCGATACTTTGTTCCGGAATAAATGCTGATACTCAGCTGTTTCCAAAAGAGCGTTGTTGAAAGAACTCGTGCTTCCATCACTGTTTTTGGCGAAAAGTGAGTTGTAGATGTTGATGGCTCTTGCAAAATCTCGGCTGGTTCCATCCGCATCTCGGCAAGTCTGGCTTCGGTCAATTTCCATGTCAGTGTAATGCTTGGCAAAGTTTCCAAGCAGCTCGCCAAGCGTCATCTGCGTAAAAAGCTGGATGCAGAACATCCCTTATTATTCATATCAAGATTCCAGACGTTGACGACTAAGTTCTTTTCAATGTCCGAAAGAACCGTGATTCGTCCCTGATAGAGTTTTGTTTTTTCAAGGATTCTGATAGTGGTTTCAGAACCTGATTCATTTGCCTGAGAGATAGTTTTAGCTTTATCACTGCGGCAACAGCATAGGTCAATGACCGCGTCTTCCAGCTTTGTTGGCATATCATCCGACCAGATAATTTGATTCTTTGAATAAAGAGACTGTGAAGTGGCCGGAACCGGAAACCGATGTTTGGAGCCGAGCAAATCTGTAGCCGCTTCGTAAATCTTATGTTCATCTTGCATTGTGATGGGGATGGCGTTGCCCTGCTGACGTCCGAAATACTCGGTGTTTGCTTTGTTGTTGGACAAAAGAGTGTTTGTGACAGGGCCATTCTTTTTGCTTCCCCATGCCGTGATGGCTCGAAACAAGCGAGCCTTAAACCCGATATTGCCGCTTATCATGCTTCGAATCTTGATAGGTTCCGGCAACAGAGCAATTTCACCGCCCTTGAGTGTATCAATCGGCATTTCCCCATATTTATTGACAATCGCCGCATAGCTTTTTTTGCGAAATGTCTCATCATCAAAAACTGGAACGCCATTGTAGAACAGGATAAAGGTTTTTTTCTTTTCCTGGCCTTTTTCGCCTCCATTACGTCGCTGACACATTTATTGTCAAGCGCCTTTTCTGGGTCCCACGTTTCGTAGAACTTGTAGACGACATCTAAGGCTTTAGAATGTCCCAACAGGTCACGCAGCATAAAGACTGCGTCGCGCATCATAGTGTATCGAACAAGATTGCTCGCTTCACCGACTTTGCCGAGAAGATGTTCCGCATCATCACAGAACACATACGGAATCGGCAGCTTGCCAGACCGTGGCCTGCGTGTTGGCATCTTGAATTCCTCGCCTTTGTTCTTTTTATCGGATAAATCACCGAGAGCGAAAAATCCTATCGATTTCTCCGTCATCGTTTAGTTCGACGGCATATTGAGCAAACTTGTGTGTCCAGCCGAAAGGCGTTGCATTTCCAGCTGCTGCCATCGCATCATAGTGCTTAACCAGCGCATTCAGAATATCCATAGCAGCGAAAATACTCCCCCCTTCGTAAAATCGATGACACCATTCTCGATGCGAAGATGCCTGCAAACCAAATCCGGTTCAAATTTGTTCGTATAATCCGGCGTCAGAGGCATGTTGCACAAATCAGATGTGATGGGCAGCGTCGGAAGGATTTCAGCTTCCGTTACAGGATGGAAATACATGGGTGTTTCCATCACGCCAAGATACGGATATCCCATCCCACAGCTGTCGGAAGCATACTCTAAGAAATTCCTGTACTGCACTGTGAGGTCGCTTTCTAAAGCCATGTTATCCATTCTTACGATTCGTACAACGACCGTGTAGCAAACATCCGTTAAGCATTCGCGGGAGCGCATTCCTTCGATGTTCTCAATATTTCGCAGCAGGATACGTGTCTTTTTTATAGGAGAGTGAATGTACACCGCCGTCGGAATCGCTTCCATACCGACATGTTTGTAGATGGAATCCATTGCACCTTTCAGTGCCGAGTAAGTCGGAACATCATAGGTCGTTCCTTCCGAACGCATTCCTGGTATCGTGTAGGCTGCCAGCTTGCTGTTCACCTGTACGAAAATAGGCTCTGAATGAACCTCCCTGGCCTTTCTGTTCCGGTCTGCAAACCCCGCGAGCTCCAAAATTTCACTGTCTTTCTGCTCAATCATTTTACGTCTCCACTTGTCATCTATGTTGCCGGATGGTTGTTATTTGCTTTTATCTGTCTCTATCCTTGATTGTATGCGAATCGCACAAGTTGGCAAGTGTTTATTATAATTTTAATTGCTTGACTCCCCCTCCGGCAGAAAGATAGCATTACTTTATGATATATCGTTAAACATCAAGCCGCAGTCGATGTACAGTTTCATGTTTCTAAGGCTGCAGATATTGACCTTGGCGTATGCTTTCGTTTTTAGAGGAAAAAAGAACCCCCACTACTCAAAAAAGTAATAGGAGTTCTTTATAATCTTACGCAGCCTCAAGGACTGCTATTTCAACCGGTAGCCGGTAACAGGTCGGCCGTCCTTTGTGACATTTCAATCTTGCACTATTTATATTTTTTACTGCATCGGCATCACCTTTGCTTCCGTTAACTTCATTTTCATTATCTTCAATTCGCACGGTTTTGCAACAAAAATTGCTGCCCATATTCAAATGGACGAGCAGTATTTTGTTGCTGATAGCATGTGAATCCTCCCACGACTGAAGTCATGGGCTTCCCGCCCCTTTTATGGGTGGCGGCGTTCTAACGAAAGATACGGTAATCCCTCAGCTCAGGCGTCCAGACGGAAGCCATCACCGCAAGAAAAAAACTAATAACTCAGTTAGCATCTGTACATCTTACGCTGCCTGTGTACTGAGTTTTTTAAGCTCAGGATACAGAACTTTAAGCGTAGCAAGTGTAACTTGATTCTACGCTCAACATCCGGAACATTAGCCGAAAGCTGAGACCTTACCATCGCTGGCAAGGGTTTTAGCAACTCTCTGACAAAGTAGCGAGCGCCAATATTGTAGCTCGCACTTAGGTCGCAGTTGTATTGTTTGCCGCTTGCAAAAACGTTGCAAGGGCACGATTGGTTTCATCACGCTTGAGAGCGCCGCTGCCATCAAAGGCAAGTTCGCTTGTCCCCCAAGCACAGATACGCGAAATCCGGATACCGCAGCGGTGCGCCTTGTGTTCCACATAATCTTGTATAGAATTACGCTTCCACATCGACAGCTTCTGTGCCTTACTGCCGCCGTGCTTTTTGCCTGTAAATGACAAATGTTCAAAAACAATCACATCTACAGAATAAAGCACAGCAAATTCAGTAATCGCAGCAGCAACCTTTTTCGCTATATCGTTATTCAAGGCTTTGGCGTAACGCCACATAGCTGCGGCGCTGTTGGAACCGTGCTCCCTTTGCTTACGCTTGATACGGTTAAGCACATGATACAGATGGTCTTTTTCACTCGGAAAATTGATAAATTTTCTTGTAAGGACAGTTCCATCGGCAGTCATGATGCTGCACACGGCGTCAGTATTGAGACCAAGGTCTACAGCGCAGATACGCCTGTCTTGAATTTCAGTTTCAGAGAGTTCTACCTTCTCCACGAAAGCGAAGCGAAGAAAATATTTTCCATACTTCTTTTCGAGGGAGGGCGCACTCTTTTCGCAATGTGACCAGTATTTCGTTATGTATTTGACATCGGTGGCACGTATTGCGATAGGAACCCAAACCCAATCGTTTTTACTGTACAGCTTTAAGTAGCACTGGTTGGGCTCGTTGCTTTCAGAAAACATAATGGTTTTATAGAAAGTTGGGAAACAGAATCTATCGCATTGGAGTTTTGGCTCATTGCCAACTTTGCCGTTTGCTTCCCAGTTCTTATGGCTACTGTAGTAGCTGCTTACAGAGCCGAGTGCTGCTTGAATAGCCGCTCTGCGCAGGTAACTAGGGAACTTATAAAACTTGGCATCGAAATCATATTTAGCAGTGCTGTATTTTGTAGTATGAATTAACTTCTCGGCAAAACTCTTTCGAGATTTGGCACCCTCTACTTTTTGAATAGAATCCCATTCTTTGTTAAAACAACCAATCAAGAAAGAAACGGCTTCGCGATAAATCTTTATAGTATTGTCGAACATTTTCTGCTTTTTGATTTCCACAGCATAGCTGGAAGTGATTTTCACTGCGAAGCCCCCTTTCATCAGTTTCTTGTTTTTTGAGATGCAATGTATTCTTGTACTTGTTTGCGCGTGTTATCACTGACGGTTGCAATAAAGTAGCTTGGGTTCCAAAGATGCCCGTCCCAAAGTTGCTTCTTCAAGTCCGGATTGGCGATAAAAATAGCTCTTGCACTGTTGCCTTTAAGCACTTTTATCATATCCGGGATAAAATGCTGCGGTGAACACTCCACCAACAGGTGAATATAGTCAGGCATGCATTCCATTTCTACAATATTGATTTTTATGGTTTCGGCGGTCTGCTGCAGAGACTCTTTTAGCGATTGTTCTGTTTCGTTTATCAAAACTGGTTTTCTGTACTTTGTACACCACACAATATGATATTGAATATTGTAGACATAACCTCTACCATATGACAGGTTATTATTGACGAACATTTGCATAATATCACCATAATTATTGTACCATATGTGAGATTACAAATCAAGAGAAAAGCCGCCTAACTCATGACTGAAGTCACAAGCTTGCGGCGGCTGACTCGTCAAGCAGCATTTGGCCTTCCGGCGTCATGTTCACATATAGCTCCTGGTCATTGCCAAGAAGTTCGATAATGTTGGGATTACCCTGCGCAAGCAAGCTGACAAACTTGTTCACAGCGTAGATGACTGTATCTGTCCGGTTGTCAATGGCCTGCTCGAAGTGGTTAAACCCTAAGATTTCGGGTGAGCCTGCCATGCCACGTATATCGATAACGGCCGCATTAACTACGATGAGGCGGATAGGCTTTTGGCGAAAGATGAGGATTGTGCTTTGCTCGGTAAATGTCTTGCCTCCGCCCTTAATCACGAATTTGGAGAAGAGTTGCTCTCCTGCCACTATAGCAGCTCAACTGATATTAACCGTCCGTGCCTTATCCTTTTACCTGAAAAAGTCAAGGATGAACCGGCCATAGCATGTGTGCAAAAGGCAGCAAATGAGCTGCTCGTCGATTTCGAGCATGTGTGCCACGACACCCACTAAACAAAAAAAGAAGGCTGCTACCCGTGATGGGCGGCAGCCTTTTGTCTTAAAAAAGGAAATGACTCGCAAATATTATTTACTCGTTTGTTTTTTTAGCTTGTCCCTCGTTTCCATCAGAATAATCCCAAGCCGGTTCTGACCCGGGATGTTCCGGCATTTCGGGCAATGGCAGTTTCCCCAGTAGTTATCGTGCCAACTGGTGGTATCTTCCTCGATTGGCTGCGTTCCCGTTTCGAGGAGACGCTGCTTGAGGTCTTTATTCTGTTCGAATTTAGCCATCACCACGCGGCGCATTACATCGTCCCGGGTTTCGTCCCAGTTGGCAGGGAAAGCCACATGACGGCCAAAATGCTTAGCCGTTGCCGGAGGCATGTCTGAAAATTGTTTGCGCTCTTCCAGCGGAACCTTGTGGCTCTGAAACGCTGCTTCGGCATTCTTGTAACGAATCCCATTCATCACAAATTCGCAAGAATAATAGTTACTCATAAACCAGTAGCGAGGGGTATCTTTTCTGAATCGATTCATACGAATCTCCTATTCTCTATCTCATGCGGCGGTTTTATTGCCGCTGTTCTTTTTCTCTACTGCTGTACTCAAAAGACCATCAAACAACTCAACTGCCGTAGACACAAACAGCTGGCTCTGAACCGAGATTTTTCCCGGCTCCGGAGTCCGCTCTTTCATGTGCGCAGCAGCATTATAAATTGCCGCCAAAACCCCATGCTTCATCAAAACCACTTCTCTGATATCGGGACTTTCAGCGGCAAGGAAGCTGGCGAGGTTGTAGGCCCGCCCAAGCATCAGCTCATCGTACAGCGGAGCATTGTGCTGGACCATGGTAGTGTAAACAGCAGGGTTGTTCTCCGAAAGTGCTGAATCGGATGCCTCGGAATCCAGAATTCAGCTCATACAAAAGCGCGAGGCGTTCGGTTAGAAATACTGCCGTCTCAGCAGTCTTCTTTGCCGTTTTATCAGATAACGGAGCGGCATTGTTCTGCTGTGCCGCGTGCAGAATTTTTTTGGCTAAAAGCCGTTTCGTATATTCCTGCACATCGTGGTCAAGCTCATAGTAAATGTGGCTTGCCGTCTTGTTTGTACGCATCTTGTTACCTCCTGGTTCTTGCCGCCTTCTGTTGTTCGACCCACGCTTCGGCTTCCTCTACTGTGGCATACACTGCCGTCTCACCGCGCCGGGCAATCTGCTTTCGGGCATTCTGAGCTGCCTGCTCACTCTTGTAAGTTTCATAGCCAATGTAGGACCCATCCCATCGGGCAAGGCAGCAATAATATTCGTGGCTCTTAGCGGGAGCTGTCGGGACAAAGGGAGGAGGTACTGCGGGTGTTGCCTGAGTCGGCTGTGCGGCAGGAATAGGTGTTCCAGTCTTTCTGGCAATTAGATTCTGCTTTTCTGCCATCCATGCATCAGCTTCCTTCGTACAATAGAAGTACTTTGCTTCGCAAGTATTGAACAGTGAATAATACAGATTCAACATTTCTTTTTCACTGTTGCAGACCTTCTTGCGAGCCAAATTGTAGCTTGCATCGTAGTAGCAGCAGATGAAAGCATCCCCACGCGGTGCTTTCTTCGTCTCATCTTCCTTGTAGTCTGGATACAGCTTGGCGAGGTCTTCTGCCGTATTCTTTTCCGGGTCCAGCGTGGATGCGTCGAACCCATTCGGAAGTTTCCAGTCATGAGAACTGATGATGTCCAAAAAGCTGCTTGCATAGCGCAATGTCCAGCGCCCAACATGGACGAACCCAAAACTTTCAAGACACCGAATCTGTTTCGGGGTAGCCATTCCGCTGGCTCTGCGAGCAATGAGTCGTTTGAGAATTGCAGCGGCAAGGCCCTGAGATTTGATGGCATCCCCTTTTACGCCGTAGCACGAAATACTATCGATGATGTCATCGGAAGGCTCCTGCCTCTCACTCTCAAACATCGGCTGATAATCGTTGAGTTCCGGCGCTTCGATGCTGAAAATGTACTGCAGCGGGTCAACCAATCCTCTCGGCTTTTTGACGCTGTGCCTTGAGCTTGCGCTGAATCGTATCTTGCTTTTCGAGTTCACACAGTGCTTTCCGCTTTTCCTCGTCCAGCTCAGTCTGTGCTTCCTCGATTGCCTCAATCAGCCCCAATTCGGGACTCCCGAAATTCTCCTGGCTATTCGAACCGGTGAGTGCCGCATCCGCCAGCATATCGGTGGTCTTTTGTGCCACTTCCGGGTCTTCACAGAAAATATCAGCAGGATGGCAAAGACTATGTTTCTTTGTCAGCCACAGGAAATCCAGCACGAGAAGATTCTTTTTCCCTTCACATAGGCGTGTTCCGCGTCCCACAATCTGCGCATACAGGCTACGGCTCTTGGTAGGACGCAAGCAGATGATACAGTCAACGGTCGGGCAATCCCAGCCTTCCGTCAGGAGCATCGCGTTCGTCAGCGCCTTGTACTCGCCATTGTCAAACCCTTTCAGAACGTCCTCCCGGTCCGCAGACGCGCCATTGACTTCTGCGGTCTTGAAGTTTCGCTTATTGAGGATATTGCACAGTCTTTTGCTGATTCGTACCAGAGGCGTAAAGATGACAGTCTTTCGGTTCTGGCATTCTCGCACAATGGCATCCGCAATCGTGTCCAGATACAGGTCAAGAACATTGCCGAGGTCCTGAGCACTGAAATCACCGGCATTGATATGAACCTTGCTGATGTCTACCTCGACCGGAATTGTCTTCGTGTTAATTTTGCAGAGATATCCTTCCCGAATTGCATCCGGGAGCTTATATTCAAATGCAAGACTATCAAAGATATCAGATAGGGATTTCATGTCGCTTCGGTCGGGTGTTGCAGTCACGCCCAACACTTTGGCATCAATGAAATGCTCGAGAATTCCCTTGTAAGTTTTGGCTGCCGTGTGATGCGCTTCATCAATGATGATAGTCCCGAAATAATCACGCGGATACTTCATTAACCGATTCTGCTTAGAGAGAGTCTGAACACTGGCGACAACGACCATTTTATCGGAATCAAGTGCCGAGTTCTGAGCTTTCTCCAATGCGGTCTCTAGCCCCGTCACCATCTTGAGCTTGTCGCTTGCCTGCTGTAAAAGCTCTTCCCGGTGCGCAAGAATCAAAACGTGTTCGCCCTTTTCCACCTGGTCGTTCACGATGCTTGCAAACACAATAGTTTTGCCGGTTCCGGTCGGCATCACAACCAGCGTTTTCTTATTCCCGGCATCCCACTCTCTATGAATCGCCGCAGCAGCTTTCTGCTGATATGGCCGTGGGTCAATCTTCTTTGTTGTAATCATATTTCACCCAAAAAAACAAGCAGGCCCGAAATGAGCCTGCCCTTACTTTTTCTCAATTTAGTTCATTGCCCGCTGCATCACAAATATAATGCCGGTTGCCAAAACCATAACGCCAATGTCTCTGACAACGGTTCCGACCCGTTTATCATTGGTAATGTCCTGATTCCATTCAAATCCCCAACCAATCATAGCGACACCAACCACAATCAAAATAATACCAACAATCGTTAAGCTTTCTTCTGATAAACCGTACATAGTGCATTTCCTTTCCGCAAACAAAAAAGTCCCGCACAAACAACTCATGCGGGACAACGATAAGATATATTTTTGGTTTATATTTTTTATTGTACGTAATTCGCACAGATTGACAATAGAAAATTACAAAAAAATTCCCGCATGAGCGTCGCTGCTCACACGGGAAAAAAATTTCTTAATATTCAGTGCAGAGAACCGTCAAAAGGCTGGAGAAGTAGTACATTGCGATGGTCGTGATTTTCACAGCATCGCTTCCCTGCCCGTTTGCAAGGCATGTAAAGGTTCCGCCGTTCTTGAGTCGGGTCATGGTCAGGTACATGAGCATATAGGTGTTCACATAGACGTCTGTATATCGCTGACCGTCGTCCTCGTAGCGCTGCGGGATACATTCCTGACTCAACATTTCAATGAGCTGATACCAGGATTTCAGATACAGAGGGCTCTTCGGTTCATTCAGAGCATTCTGAGCCTGCTTCTGGTATTCTTTCAGAGTTTCATCAGTCAGGGGCATAAACTCGACGTTTGCAAATTTGTCACGGTTGTAGTAGAGCCACAGCGTGGCATTGGACAGGTCCATGCAAATACCGGCAAGCTTCTCTGCTTTTTCGTCCTCCATTTGAGTCACCGGAACGCTCGGGTCATCGATTTCGGCATCTTCGGAAGTCATGTCCACAATCCTGTAGCTGTTCTCTTCTGCGCGAATTTCAGAACTGACGAAGCGCTTGAAATCTTCAACGAGCTTCCGATAAGCTTCGAGCTGAGCATTTTCTTTCTGTTCACTCCATAATGTGTATCTCCCTTTTGAATTTCTTATTATATGGATATTGCACTTTTTGCAAGGGCTTTTAACCCAAGCACCTTTTGCACCGTTTGTCAATGGCCACAAAATATCAAAGTACTGTGTAAAATTAAGGTGGGAAGACGTTCTGGAACCATGAAACACAGGGCCCTGCCTCTTGCTTATGGCTGCTGACTTTTTTCAGCCTGCGTTCTGGCTGTTCTTCTTGACATCGGCTGCAACCTTCAAGCAGCGTATGTACTCTTCCAGTTCCTCCAGTGTATAGGTCTCTTCCGTCTCAATCGGCTCTTTGGCATCTTTGGGCAGATAGCTTTTCGTACAGACAAACTCAGGGCTCGTTACAGGGCAGTCCAGGACAGTTTCATCGTACAACTCTTTCTCGATGTTGTGGTAGAGAAAGAACGGGATATGCCGCCCGCAATCGTCATCCGATTCTGTCCAATCCGGGAGTTCCTGGATTTCGCGGCCGTATGTTTCATACAATACCGTGTTTGCCCGAGCATTGCCAAGAAGAGTGTTGAACAGCTTAAAGTTTTCTCTCACTTCGCGGCGGAAGAATTTCGGGAGCGAGAACTCCTCGTATTCCAGCTTCGTATCAGAACGTAGATAGTAGCGGTACTGCGCCTCGACCGGCATGAATTCAGTCGTGTTGTTCAGCTCTTTCAAAGCGTTGAGTCGTTCACTCGTTTTTTTTGACATTATGTCTTGCAAAGCCCAGATACGCTGAAACCAGAATCATCAGAAGAAGAGCTGCAAGGATAATGACAATGAGCCATTCCTCGCCTTCGATATGCGGCAGGTGTTTCAGAATACTATCCTGGATAGCATAAGGAAGGTCATCGAACCATTCATAGAACCCAATCGGGTCCTGATAAGTATGGGGAGCCATGATTCACCCTCACCGCCATCAGTAAATAAACTTGCATTCCCGGCGTTCCCGGCCATTGCCGCACCAGTAATGCCGCCAGCGGGGGGTTTGCCTTTCCCCATTCTTTTTTTTGTATTCTTTGGCCGCATTCTCACCAACGGTATACGGTTTAATGTTGATTCGCTGTGCCTTTCCCTGAAACACGAATACCGGGCGGTCACGCTTTTTGGAAGTTTCAAGCGGACATCAGGGTTCTTGCTGGCAAGATAGTTGGCGCACAGGATTGCCAGCCGGACATAAGGTGTGCCGCCGTCAAAGACCGAAGGGACTGCTTCCATCACAGCCGGTACGCTGATACCATTTACTTGCCGCTGCCCTGCTGCCTTTTCCAGATATTCTTTCGTACTCCGGGTTGCTTCCGTCAAACTCTGGTTTTCTTTGGCCCAGGCAGGCAGAGTCAGGAACGTGAAATCATCATGGCTACCTTTGGCCGGGCCGACAAGAACGATACCGAAAGCTGTGGTTTTTTCTTTTTCGTCGAATTCCACATGCACGAACATACCGTTGTAGTCGTAGCTGTCATACACCGGGATAAAGAAATCACGAACCGGGAGTCGCTGCAGGATATCCTGATGAATTGCCACGTCATCCGTATCCATCAGCATTTTCTGAAACTCGTAGTCAAAATCATAGACCGTCTTCGTCTGATTCCAGCAGCCAATGGTAAAGCAGGGAAAAATCTGCGCAGCCAAAACACGCTCAAAACCCGGCGTGTTCATTCTCTGCGCCGCTGTCATGCAGCACAGCATCGCGGACTTGTTGTATTCTTCCAGCGTTTTTCCACACGGGTCACTGAATCCAAAATGGTTTCGGGTTTGTTTGGTAACGGCATTCGCCGTCAATGCGATTCTCAGCTGTTCATTGGTCATTTGTTATCCTCCAAATTATTTTTGATTTTTGCCATATGTAAACAGCGCTGGACCATCCCAATGGTGAATTTGCGAGTCGTCAGTACTGTCATGAGCTTGCCTTCATTACCCTTGATAGTTCGTTCCAAAATGTTCCAGGATTCGCTTTCGGACTTGACATTGGTATATAAGTCCAGTGGAACATACAGCCACGCGATTTCACTGTCCTGCATCACGGCATAGGATTGCAGGATTTTATCAATTGCCTCCACGCCGACCTTCCAGCTGGTGATTATGGTTCGGCTGATATCGTATACAATCAGGTGCGGTGCTTCATTTGCTTCCGTATCAACTTCAATGACATGAGCAATATACGGTTTCCCGTCCACCAGCTTATACCGATAAATGATGGACGGGATTTTCTCTCGAATCAATCTGTCATGTTCAAGCGCCAAGTCCGCGTACTCGCCCGTTGCATCAATGATGATGACTCGTCCCTGACAGGTCCTCAGTGTCGCTCTAATTTGCTTGCGGCACCAGGCAGAGCAGCTCTCTTTGTACTCCGTCGAGACAAGAAAGAAATTCCTGCCCGGTGTGATAATGGGTTCATAGCTCATTGTTTATCCTCTGTAGCTTTTGTAATTCATTCACTTTTAATTGTCTGCGATTCGCACAGTTTCGCAACATGATATTGTCTGTGAATACCAGTTATCGGAGTCATAGTCCCTTGACAAAATTCGGGTCGTAGTGGGACAGGACTTCCTCGTTCAAGCTGTATTCGCAGTTGATAGTCGTTGCGTCATCCACATACATGCCTCGGTTTGCGTAGTATATTCCATCAATATAAATGGCGAACATGACGGACGGCATCAGTGCCTTTTCATTCACTGCTTGACATACTCCCCATGTCTAAAAGCCAGGGGATTCTACCCTTTGAGACATAGAAATTGTGCTTCAACGGAGCTGCTGGCTGACCCAGTCTTACCGCTCCTCCACAGTGGATGATGCCCCACCCACATGATGTTAAATAGCTTAGACTGAATATCCTAACTGGGCCAGACCAAGCTTTTTAATGTTGATAGCTGCATTAGTATCCCTGTCCAGAATGGCGTGACAGCAATCACATGTCCAGTGCCGCTGCTTCAGTGTGAGATTCGGGTTGACTGTTCCACACACATGACAGGCCTTGCTGGATGGCACCCACCGCCTGTCGATTTTCACGACAGTGGACCCAGCGTTGCTGGCCACCCATTCCAGGATGGATACAAACTCTGTAAAAGCGAGGTCAGAAACCTTCCGTCCCCACAAGCGCTTCATTCCATCGAGATTAAGGTCCTCGATACAGATGATAGCATACTCGCCAACAAGCTGGTTTGCCAGTTTGAAGAACCAATCGCGCCTGCGATTACTGATGCGCTGGTACACCCGCTCCAGGTGCCGGATAGCTCTCCGGCGGTTCTGGCTGCCTTTCTGGCAGCGGGACACCGCACGGTGAGCTACCTGCAGCTCTTTTTGAGCGAGGCTTTGTACCACTGGGGAGAATCTATCACGGAACTGTCATCCAGATTGAGGAAGTGCTTCAAACCGAAATCCATTCCGACAGCCTTACCTGCTCGTGGATAGATGTCGTTACACTCCTGCTTAGTGACGATGATGAGATAGAACTCTCCCCAGCGCATTGCGCTTCACGGTGAGTGTTTTTGATAGTTCCCTCTATAGGACGGGATTTACAATACTTGTATTCGTGACCCATGATAGTGACTTTATTACCATTATGGAAAGCATATCCAGCCTGTTTAAGCGTGAAGCTGGAATACCGGCTCCGCTTCTTAAACGATGGCGGTGACTTTCTGCCATGACGTTTCTGTTTCATGTGGTCGAAAAATGCTTTGTAGGAACGGTCAACTCGTTGAACCACATCCTGAATAGCTTGGCTGCCGAGGGCTTTCCATTCCGGGTGAAGCATTTTCTTGACCTTCGTGATCTGTTTCATCAATTTATTGGCAGAAAGATGCTTTCAAATGCACGATAGTAGTGCCGGTGCATCGCAATACAGTAGTTCCAGATGGAAGCGGCAATATCGATACTGTCATCCAGATGCTTGTTCTTTTTGGTTTTTTGTACAATTTGAATTTGTATGTCTTAACGACAGTATGCATATATGCCACCTCCTTATACATTTTTTTGATTTTCGATGTACTGCTTAATTACAGACAAAGGTGCGCCACCAACCGTTGAAACAAAATACGAGTTCGTCCATAATGACGGAATCCTTGACCGCAGCCAAGGAAACTCCTGCCGTAGAACGCGAGAGGTAGTACCCTTAATTAGTTTGACTGCCTTGTGGATTCCAAACTGTGGGTCTACTTCAATAAGCAAATGCACGTGGTCAGGCATGACTTCCATCTCGATTAAGTCGAAATTACGCTCAATCAATTTTTTGCTTGCAAATTTTGAGATGGTACTCAGCTCCTTTGCTTTACGCTTTATTTCTGATTGTCTGCAATTCGCACAAATGGGCAACTATTTTTTTGCGAAATAAGAAGGCAGGCTCCGAAAAAGAACCTGCCATGCATATTAGAGGTTAAAGATGCCCAGCCAGCGCCGAAACTTGATGCCGAACAATTCCTGTGCCTGCTCGTAGTTCATGATAAGCTGGTTGCCGCCAGAAATCTCTGCTTCGAGGGAGTTCGGCAGCTCATCTGCAATGTATTTCAGTTCGTACCACGGTCCATCCGGCGGATAGGAGTAAATGAGCCTGTTCTGCTTCTTATCAACCCGGAACTTGCTCGGGTCAGCCTGCCATGCCAGTTTGATTTTCTCAATTGCAGCACGACCAATGCTCTCATCACCCATATAGTCGTTATAGTACAGGATACGCACATAGTCCGGTAAATCGATTCCGCATGCCTCGAAGATATCTGCAATGACACTAGACGAAGCGTGGAAGATATCCGGGAAGTATTCCTTGCCATTCGCATTTTCACGCATTTCCGTTGTCATCTCATCGATGCAAACAAGCATTCGGCGGACATATTCGCCATAGAACGCGGTTGTCAGCTCCGACATACTCTCATTCACACGCTTCGAGTTTTTGGCACCGCGCTCGTTGTCGATTTTAGCACCAATTCGACAGATGATAGCACGTTTCGAGAGGTCTTTTGTCAGCGAGGTAATTTTATTCGATGTGATAGATACAGCAGGATAGTTTCACGAGCCTGTCCGAGATACCCCATTCATCGTTCTTGATTACCCGTTCTGAATGGTTCTGAAACTGGGTCTTGGCGAGGTCGTCGATGTTCAGCGGCAGTCCCTCACAAACTCGTTTGAGGCCGTCGATTCTTGTGGCTGTGAAATCCTCCGTCGTGTTCATCTTAACGGTCTCACCGCACATGAGTTTGACAAGAAATTTTATAAAGGTCGTCTTGCCGCCGTTTGAGTCGCCGTATATAACGCCGTACATCGGGAACAGCTTCGTATCGTAGTTGTTCCTCGATGCGAAATACCGCAGATACGCCATGAACGGAGTAGCCAGATACCAGGTCATGTACTTGAAGTAGTCCTTCTTGGCCTGTTCGACATCGCCGTAAAAGTAGTCCATGCCTGAGAAGAACTTCTGGATGCTCTTGATGTTCTTTGCCACCTCGCTGAGATTCGGATTGAGGTCGATATTCTCGTCGTTGAAGGTCATGGTCCCGGCATCATAGTCGATATGTAATTTCGGGAGCTGCTTAACTGCCTCAGCTGCCACACGCCGAACCTCGGTATATCGTTTCCCGAAAACGCGCATCGGTTCCGCTGCCACTACAATACGATTCGCCTGTACCGGCATCTTAGGCATGATTGGGCTTCTAATTATCTTCGATTCGCACGATTTAGCAACAAAGCCTTAACATGCAAAAAAGACAGTCACCCTAATTGGATGGCTACCATGAACTTTTCGTTTGCGTCACAACAGAAAAAAGGATGGCTCTTTCGAGTCACCCTCTTTTTATTCGTTGTCTTTAATCTTTGGCCTTTTTGTCTTTCATGATAGCCTTCTCTTCTTCGGTCACATCCGGTCGAAAATGAGTGACTTTCTCACCGTTGAGACTCTTCTCATGAATCAGATAGCCGCCTTCTACGCGTTCCATTGCCTTGGCACCTCCTTCCTCTTTGTTATTCTCAGGCTGTTCACATTGAGTCATAATGTTGATGTTGCGGTCGGTCTTTGCCTGGATGCTGTTGGCACGGACAATTTCGCCCATGTCAATGCCGGTCGCTTCTTTCACCGTCTGCATGGTTTGAGCCATCAGGATAGGAACGTTCCCGGAAACGCCGGATACGCCGGAGGCGTCACCGCCAATGATAGAAACCTTATCAATGCTGGACAAAGGCTGAGCCACGCTCTTGGCAATGTCAGGAAGAACCTTGATGAGCATTTCAGCCACAGCCGCATCGTTATACTGCTTATATGCCTCTGCTTTCTGTTTCATGGCTTCCGCTTCAGCCAAGCCTTTCTGACGAATCGCTTCAGCTTCTGCCTTACCGACAAGCTCAATGCCTTCTGCTTCCTGCTGCTTAGAGAACTTCTGTGCCTCAGCTGCACGTTCCGCCTCATATTTCTTGGCTTCTGCCTCTTTCTGGCGGCGGTACAGGTCAGCATCTGCCTGTTTGCGGACTTCCGCATCCAGTTTGCGTTGCTGGACCTCGGCTTCCTGTGCGGCAAGGTCTACCATTTTCTTCTGCTTGGCGATTTCAGCATCCGCTTCCGCTTCTTTGATTTCTTTGGCGCGGAGATTCATCTGAATCTGACCGGCAGCATCTGCGTCAGCCGCAGCTTTATCAGCTTCAGCTTTCAGCTTTGCCTTGGCGAGCTGTAATTCATTGTTGCGTTTTGCAATCGCAGTCTGCGCTTCAACTTCCTTGGCATTTGCAGCCATCTCAGCATCGGCCTTCGCGCAGGCTACATCACGGGCAGCCTGAGCACGGGCAATTTCAGCCTGTTTCTTTACGAGCTCTTCCTGTTCGATGCCGATAGCTTCGATAACGCCGTGATTGTGGCCTTGAACATCCACTGCATCCCTGATGTCCTGGACATTAAAAGTCACAACCTCAAGTCCCATCTTAGCAAGGTCGGGGCGAGCATTCTCGATAACGCTCACAGCCATCTGCTTGCGGTTCGTCAGAATTTGGTCAACGGTCATATCGGAGACAATCTCTCGCAAATTGCCCTGCAGAACGTCATTGACTTTGTCATTGATGCCCTGCTCGTTCATGCCGAGAAAGTTCGAGATGGCTGCCTGCTGTCGGGACATGATGTACGCCTTGGCGTCTTTCAGACCGGATGCCTTCACTTCTTCATCCAGAACGGTAGAGTTTTCGCTGTAGACTTGAATCGTGACAACAGAGTCAATCCAGAGACTTACGCCGTTCTTCGTCTTAACACCTGTTTCAGGAGTCTTGACATCGATTTTCAAAAGGCGCATATTCAGTCGGTCAGCCCGTTGAAGAACGGGCAGAACAAATGTACCCTTTCCGCAAACCACTTTAGGCTTAGACAGGCCAAAGCCAGTTACAACGATAGCCTCCGTGGGCGGAGCTTTCTTGTAGCAGAGAAATCCAAAGAGAATAATCAGGGCTGCTACAATTCCAATCACGTATACCATAATTTTTATTTCTCCACATTCAGTTTTTTAGCTGCTAAGATTCTCATCCCTACTGCATCGGTATCGCCCCATCTCACAATCACTCTGTCTTTAATTGTCTGCAATTCGCACGATTCCGCAATAAGCAAAACCCACAGGTGAGAGAATGACCTGTGGGCTTCGAAAAGAGGTAATTATGCGCAAGCAGACACGGCATCGATTCGTGGCGACCAACTACAATCACTACAAATGTCTCTTGCCGTTTCTCTTGTACAATTTCTATTTTATGAGGTTCGCACAGCGGCGCAAGGGTAAACTTGCCAAGACTAAGATATTTTTGAGTTTGACTTCTGGTATTTGTTTTTTTGCACTCATTTTCGAAAACTGCCATACAATACCCCTGGCACAAAATGAGATACACCTCCAGCTACAACTCAAGAGCCCCATCCAAGATGACGGGGCTCTAGTTTTATATATTAGGGCAACAATAAATCTCGTGCATAAAGGTTAAGTATTCATGAACAAAGTTGCGATTTTGGCCCGTCCATCTGTAAAATATGATATAATTATGTTAGAAAGAATTGTGGGAGGAGAAAAGCAATGACAGTCGGGGATATTCTTGTAAGCATCAACCAAGCAAGTCTCGAGACGATGCTACCCCTCACTGCAGTGCAGACGAGCGCGGATATTGAACGGTACTACAAAGAAGGCTACAGCATCGGTATAACAGCCACTGAATTCGCTAAAAAGTATCCGAGACTCCCCATCGACAAGATTTATGCTGCGCACAATATGCTTGCTCCTCTCTATTATTGCGTGCTCGATAGCACGACCGTTCCCATTGTTCTCTCTCTGAACATTTACGGGGACAAGCGTCTGGCTGTGAAAAGCGAATCGGATGAGAAATTCCAGCAGAGAGTTTTAGGCACAGCTGAAAACATTTCAACGGGAAATGCCCCCTTTATCCGCAGCTACCTCTTTTCCCTGGAAGACAGCCTGCGTGTATCGGTTCTTTCTAAATACATTGAGCTGTCCAATCCTGGTGAGGACTTATATGTTCTCTTTCTTGACCCTGTATCGCACCAGTGATTTTGGCTTTTCTTCCCTCAGTGAGAATGGCCTGCAAAAGGTCTTTGCTGGAAAATCTCAAAAGCAAAAGGAAGATACTGAAAAGAAGCTGTCCAGCCTGCCGGATGTTGTGACCATCTATCGCGGGGAAAGGAGTAAGTCAACTCCATACGAGAAATCTTTCTCCTGGACCACAAGCTACAAGGCAGCCTGTTTCTTCGCCTGCCGCATCCCGAGTCTCGAGAACAGCAGAATCATCACTGCCCATGTCAGCAAATGTGACATCATCGAGTATTTTCCGGACGATGAGGAAAAAAGAGGTCCTTGTCCTACCGGCTGCCGTAAAAGATGTAAAGGTCGATGTGCTTCTCGGTATCAACGCTCTGACAGACGAAATCCAGGCGCTCTACCCTCTCTACCAGCGCTACCGGAGCCGCATTTCCACTCTGTATGATGCTTATGGCCGGGCTAATGATGAGGAGCACGACGCCGAGCATACGCTGCGAGTTCTCTTTGATGCGCTGCTTTTGGTTCAGGTTCAGGGCATTGCCTTAACAAGAAAAGAATCCCACCAGCTATGTGATGCGATTCTTTATCATGATATTGGGCGGACGAATGATGATGTCGATGACAGTCACGGAGCAAAGTCCAATGACATTTATTATGATGCTGTTCCCGAATGCAATTCGGCAACTGCTTTCCTCATCAAATATCATTGCTTAGACGACCGCAAAGCTCTTGCAGACCTCAAAGCATCCAATATCCGGGACAAAGAACGGGTGTGGCTGCTGTATACGATTCTGAAAGACGCAGATGCCCTGGACCGTGTGCGGTTCGGGATGCGGGCCGTGGACCCCAAGTATTTTCGAAACGAGATGGCCCACAAGCTACTGCCCACCGCGCAGAGTTGTGTGGGGCAGTTAAAGTTGTGAGGAGGATACCGTGCAGAACGAAAATGGTGTTTTGGCAGTGCAGGAAGATTTCGGTAATGCCTTAGTCGTCGATAAATACGCACCGGTATGGGATAAGAAGTATCGGAGCAAAGGCGAGTCTATCTGGGTATTTCAGAGAAGAACCCTGTCCAGCGCTGGCCAGGTTGCGACGACATTGCATGACATGGATTTTGGAAAAGCATCTACTTTCCTCTTTCACCTGGTCCGTGAAGCTGAGGAGTGCAAACCCATCATTGAGGCCGTCAACTCTCAGGTAGAGCTTGCCATGGCGAACTCTGATAAATTCATCAAGGAATATCATCGGTTCTTGCAGGAGCTCACAAAGCCCATCAAGAAGAATAAGGACTATGCTCTGTATTTTAAGGCTATTGCTTATGCGCAGGAATGCGTTCATTTAGGTTTGACCATTGACGGAATTGTGGAACGTAATGATTCTGTCTTGTACGCGGTAATCGATATGCTGATGCAGGGGAGCGAATACCTCAAGCCTCAGGAATTCGATATTGTGAACAACATTGTCGGTATCTCAACTGAGAACGAGCCAATCATCATCCGGGACCCCTATCCCTCGCCGATGTTCCTGTCTATTATAGTGATGCTCTTTTTCAACAATCGGCCATACGACAAATGTGAATCTCAGATTTCTGAAGACAGACGCTTGGATATGGTCTTTTTCGTGCTATAAGCGTTATGGTTATGAGGACGTTGCCGACTTCGACAGCATCAACAACCTCGCTTTGCTCTCACATCTGTATACGAACACAGTCCCTTCGATGGCTACCTATGTGAACGAGTATACCGTGGACATGTTGCCGGACAAGCCGCTGATTGAGAATACTCCGAACATGTGGTCCTGGTGGCCAAAGCCCATCTCACCCAAATATACGACAGAGTTTCTGAAAGATACGCTGCACCATCGCCGCAGAACTCTTCCCGCCAACGGTGCATTGTTTCAGTTTGATGCCTGCCAGCTGATACAGGAAATTAAGCTGAAAGAGACTTGCCGCGACAACGAGATTGTGTGTCTGTATAAAATCGTAACCAAGTTCGGTGACCTGGCCGGATACTATAACACAAGCACCGAGCGGTTTTTATATTTTGACTGACCGAGCTCAATTTCCAGAGCTGGTTGACAGCGTCACGAATCTGATTCTCTGGCTGTACACTTCTCTCGCCTGTGATTTGCCGGATGTTCTGCCCACTGATGCGTCGTTCCGGTCTTCGTTTGTGACACACGCGGATGCTCCATTTGGGATTCGTTGTCTGATGATTGGCGGAAAGCCCCGCGATTATCGCAAGAAAGGCAATGGTGACGACGAGCCGCTGCGGGTGTTCGACAAGTCCAAATATGATGCTTCGTCCAAAAACATCAATGGTTTCATTCGCCACCTGCCTGTCGGACAGAAAGCAAGCGAACGTGCCATCCTGATAGCTGAAAGCTATGGCTATGAGCTGAAGAGTGATGAAACCTATGTAACGCCGTTCGTTAGAAGGCAGTGGCTGAAAAAGAAAACTGAAGAATAAAGAAAAAAGTGCCCACCGAAAAATGGTGAGCGCTTTTATTTTTTTATTCCAAAAGTCGGAGAGTTTTCCCATTCCAGAAAACTTTTTCCCCAAAGTACCAAAAAGTTTTCTGAATTCAGAAAAGTTTTGCTGCTATTCCAGAAGTTTTTGGTTTCGGAAAATCATGCGACTATCATTGGGGGTTCACTATCGGCGTTGCAGTTCTAGCCTGTGGGTCAATGGAATAAGTGGCGTCAATGTATACCGTATTGCTCCCTGTGTCTTTTCTCACAAAAACTGGCATTACAATTTTTGTGATGGATGTTGGGTCATTGCCATTTTCTGCGTAGGTTTCGGCATATTCCTGCCAACGAATATCAATATAGGCGTTAGAATGTGGTTCCAGCAGCGTTGTCCCTTCTGGGGTACACTCAAAACCATTGATAGAGCCTTTGTCCAGAATGATATCGATACGGTCGTTGGTTTTGTTTTTTCGTAGTAGGCTTTTGCCGTATAGCCCATGAAACTATCAGAATAAAATCCGCAAACGACCATGCTGCAGGCATTATTGTCGAACAGCACAATATCCGTGGGCTGAATCTCGTGTTTTGGTTCTGTCGCGTTCTCTTCACCTTTCGGATAAATCACAAAGTCATCATCGACAGGGTCATCACGATTCGACACATCCCATTCTGCTTCATCATAGACATCGATGTGAAGTTTGACGGTATCGATGTCTTGCGGTTTCACTCCATAGATTTCCAGTCCTGCTTTATCCCACGAAACGACCTCGGTGGTTTTCACTCCTGGTCCAATTTCCGGGAACCAACTGGTATCTGCCGGGATTCCATTCAAGGACGAGCTGCTTGTGATAGCGCAAAGAGTTTTGTCATCCGTTTTATTTTGGAAATCAACGGTCCAGTAGTAGCCATAGCTGTCATCATAACCCGCGTTCTGCAAGATGATGGTACAGGTATCGTTGTCGGCAATCGTCTGTGGCTGGAAGCTCTCATCGAACTGGATGTCGGATTCATTAGACTCGGTATCCGAAGCGGCACTGGCAGCACTGCTCGCCAGAGAATTCGATTCAATGGATTCGCTTTCCGGCATCGCAGCAGCGGAGCTATCTGCCTTGCCACAGGCAGCCAACGAGAGGACAAGTAAAGCCGAAAGTGCTAATGATACAACCTTTTTCATAGTGTTCTCCTTTTTCTGTTTGCCAGAACCATTATAAACCAAAACATCTCGGCTTTTTAGTTTTGGGAATGCTTATCACCAATTTTGGCGAATTGTACAAATCACAAGGAGCAAATCCGTACATTTATGCTTCAGCACTCTTTCTCTCGCTGAATTTTCCAAAACGAAACTTTTAATGCGCATATTCCAGAACTAAACTTTTAGTTTTTGAAGCTTGAGCTTGACAAAGTGTTTGGTCTTTAAGAAAATGTGGCAAGAATTCTTGAATTGAAACTCACTGTTCTTGTATTCAACGTTTCCATGAATACAAGAACAGCCCCCGCCAAACAGCGGAGGCTTTTCTTAATATGATATAGAAGCCAGGTTCAGCAATCGACCGGAACTGGGTCACCATTGAAATCCAGCTCCCGGTCCATCGCTTCCCGCATGAATAATTCACTTTCGGCGGGGTGTATTTATCGTACATAGAATAGTCGAAGTCATCGTCCTCGTCATTCTGAGCCGGGTCATTATTGATTTCTTCCAGCCACTCATCGAAGCCAACGTCACCATGCTTGGCACAGTATGCCGCATGTTTTTTGAAGAGTCTGCAGCACTCTGGCCATGGTGTTGCACTTTCAACATAATACTCAATCTGCCAGGGTTCGTATGGTGTCAAATCCTCAACGCCATATCGTTCCAACGCCTTGAGGGCCAGCTTGCCTTCTTCACTCTCGAAATAATCTTCGTATCCGTTCAGGTTGATATTTGCCATTTTTTGATTCCTTTCAGTTTTTTGGTGATATATGACCATGCTGTGGAAGGAAATGTCTTTGCCAGTCCTTCTATTATACTAGACCCGGCGTGCAAAAAGAAAATTCTCCAAATACACAAAGATTAACCCTACATTTTGTGCGAAGACACTTCCTGTTCGTTCTTCCCAAGTGGCTGAGCCTGAAGCAAGGCACTCACATCGAAACTGGAAGCGTTATACACCGTCACACCATGTTCCAGAGCGTATTTCACCGTATATGCTGTGCCGCCGGTAGTTCTTGTACAATAAGAGATACAATAGGCAGAACAATCGACTAAATTCCGGTTCCTTTGAAGATATACTCCTCTGCTGGGCTCTTTTGCTATGTAGACCACCTTATCTACCTGTTTGTCAATCTTCTCTGCGTGCCGTTGCTGTTCTAAGCTCCATTTGGAACGGTATCCCTCAAAAGGCAAAACCTCAATGATACGAATACGGGGATGTGCAGCTTTCAGGGGAAACCAACATGTCTGCCATAAGCGTATCGAAACCCTAAAGAACCGCTAATGCCAAAGTAAGTGACTCCCTGCTGAATGAGCGGAAATGAGCCGATGCTCTACCCTGGCTAATATTTTGAGCTGTTCTCCCGGTGGGATATCCTTATGCCCGACAAAGCAACAGGTCTGTTCCCGATACTTGCTATTCACTGTGACCCTCCTTTGCTTCAACAAACCACTTGTCCACCTCGTAGTACAGGTATGTTTTTGCTCTTCCTATCTGGCAGGTATAGCGAACGCCAACGCCACCGGTTTTTGAGTATTTACGTGGCAGCACTTCCGAAATGCAGGTGATGTCGAATCTCTGGCCTGTGTCCCAGATGACTGTCTGAGGTGTTAATATACCTTCAGGAGAAAAATCGGCAATGACCTCGACATATTTCTTGGTTCTTTGTTCTGGCATGAATTAGATACTCCCCTGCAAATACCCCTGTGGGTGAATCGTATGGTCACCCTTTGCATCGCAATGAGAGGAACCGGTCTTTATACATGACGGCTCGCTGCACGGAATAGTATCCGAACCGGTTCCGTATCCCGTCGATTGCCGGATTCGAGTCGTTCGGTTTCCTCTTGCTTTTCAGCGCTGTACTCAAAAGATATCTGATTTGGCTCGGTATCCGGCCGCAGGTCAATGGCACGAACGCCAACTGAGCGGAGGTGTTCGCTCCATCGGTAGTTCTTCTTGTATAGTTGGTAAGCTGCCTCTGCGATATCTTTTTCCTGCATCGTTGGCTGGCTAAGCTTGCACTGTCTCTCAAAAGAGAAAAGGCTGGAATCCCAGAGACTCACCTCTACCCCTCGACATCGAAAGTGATTTTCTCTGAGTCTTGCCGCAACGCTTTCTGAAAGCAGGTAAAGCACTATCCAGGTATCTTCATCCGTAAGCAAGTCTCTTGGTGTTGTCCAGCTGTTGCCGATGCTCTTGATGGGCGCTTGGGCTTCTCTGCCCTCGTATTTCGCTACTGCTCCCGTATCAAGGCCATTGGCAAATCCCCATAGCATGGGGCCAATTTTTCCAAGCTTCTCTTTCAGAAAGTTTGGATTGGCAGTCGCCAAGTCGCCGATTGTATGGACACAGTAGTTTGCCAGCTTTTTCCCCGTTCTGGACCCGACATACAAAAGGTCCGTGGCAGGCAGCGGGAACACGATATCTTTCCAGTTAGACTTTGATATGATGGTGATGGCATCCGGCTTTTTATAGTCGGACCCCAATTTCGCAAAGACTTTATTCCAACTGACTCCGACCGAACAGGTGATGCCGAATTCATCCTTCACGGTATCTGAGATTTGCTTTGCTATCTCTTTCCCTGTTCCAAAAAGAGACTGGCTTGCGGTACAATCAAGCCACGCTTCATCCAAGCCAAATGGTTCGACCTGGTCCGTGAAGCGCAGGAAGATTTCTCTGGTGTATTCACTGAACCTGGTGTAGAGCTCATAGTTCGCATGAACGAAGATTATGTCGCGGCAGTGCTGCTGAGCTTCCCACAAGGGGCATCCCAGTTTTCACGCCCATCCGTTTGGCCGGATACGAGGCAGTCAACACAATGCCATTACGCCGCTCCGGGTCACCACACACGGCAATCGGCTTGTCTTGCAGCTTTGGATTGTAGGCCATCTCGCAGCTGGCATAGAAACAGTTCATATCGCAATGAAGAATTACTCTCTCGCTCGCCATGATTGGCCTCCTCCGCCCGCATTAACACCTATTGGCTGTTATTTTTGCATTGTTGGCTGTTATCGGTTGTTATTAGTATAGCAAATACAACCGTAAGTTGCACTATGTGCGGGTGAAATAGAATTTGGAAGTCCAATCAAACACACTGCAACAGGCGAATAGCTTAACAATTTTGAAGTGCTTGTTCTCGGTATCTGCTCTTTTGTGGTATACTTGAAAAAAGGAGTGTGAAATATGAATATCGAAGAACGCGCAGCGGCGGCTGCTGAACTGAAAGCAACTGGGAAGTGCAACTGCACACAGTCTGTGGTCAAGGTATTTGAGGATAAGCTTCCCATTAGCGTCGAAACGCTGATGAAATTGACCGCAGGATACGCTGTTGGGATGGGCTGCATGGAGAGCACTTGCGGGGCCCTGATTGGTGCTGTCATGGTGGCAGGCATTCTCACCGACGGCAAAGGCACGCCCCGCATTTCTAAGGAACTCGTGCAGAGCTTCGAAAATAGATGCGGTGCAACTATATGCAAAGACTTGAAAGGGATTGGGACCGGCAAAGCCCTGTGTCCCTGCCCTGAATGTGTTCGCAATGCAGTGCTCTCTCTTGGAGAGGTTCTGGGAGAATAAGTACAATACAAAAAGAGGAGCTGCTGCAAGCCCCTCTTTTTTCTTTTTTCCTATTCGGTTGCTTTGGCAGGCCCAAGAATTTCTTGTGCCCACGTCATGTCTTTCGGAATCTGGTCTTTGGGATAATACCGAATCTCGACAACCCGTCCAATGGCCATTGTGTGTTTCATCGGCGTTGGGACAACGACCGTATCGCCCTCACAGATTTCATCCCCGCAACGGTAATAGCGTGTTCTAACCACGCCATCAATATCGACACCGCAAAAAGCCACTTCATCGTTCTTTCTCAGCACCTTGTTGTACGAACGAGAATCGAAAAGTATCCCGAGGCTCTGGTCCTGGAAGAAGTCTGTTAGCCTGCCAACAAAGTCCGCCCAGTTATCTGGCAGACCGTCTTTATCGAATGAGCCTTCCAGAACAGATGTATCTCCGCTGTCACGAGTAATGACCATCTTGTAGGTTTTTCGAATCTCATCCTGCACGGCATCTGCCGGATTCCCTTTCGGACGAGAAAACGCGCTCTGGTCATCATATAGTCTGAGGAACTCAGTCACCTCGTTTTTGAGCTCATACTGTAGGGAGACTCTTCCCATATTTGCGATACGGCGGTTGTAAGTTATCGACCCTTGAGAACTGATAAGTAGCCATTCGTTTGTATCATGTATACAAACTCCGTACTCATTCGCATACTTTTCTTTGACTTCTTCTGTAGCAGTCTGTTCCAGGCTGATTTCGATGGATTTCACCTTGTTCTTCGTTTCGGCCTTAACACAAAGACCGAACAGCTCTGGCATTCCGGTTCTTTGCCGAAGGATATCCGTGAGAGACTCGTCGTGATAGCGGTAGTCCTGGCCATTCGCCCCGTGGTAGAAGTATACTTCATCGTCATCCGTTAGAAGCCGGACACGCCAATGTCCACTAACTGACGGGATGCGTTTCCTGCGATAGTTCGCGAATGTTTCGGAGAATGCAGCAAAGATGTAGTCAGTATCGGCTTGTGAAATACGGGTTTTAGCCTTTTTCGTTCCCTCTGGCGTCTTTTTGCGTGAGCTTCGCTGTTCCATCCCGTGTGATTTCGAGAAGCTGCTTTTCATCGAACCCTGGCAAAGATAGGTCGGCCACTCGGCAGGACCTGATTCTGATTTTCTCGAGAGCGCCATGGAACGGCAAGCCCTCATGCGTGATGTATGTTCCCATTAAGGTTCCTCCGCAATAATTTATTGGCTTCAGGAAGGATATTTCCGGCTCCAGAAATACACAAGGACTTTCTCGATTCTATCCTGATATTTTCCTGGGTCTACTTGCTCGCAAAGCACATATTCCCCCTGCCTCGGCTTTCTCAAGAGCCCTGTCATCCACTAGAATCTCAGATTCAAGCGGAAATAGTTTTGCAGAGTACGAGTCGGTCCATAGCCTGGCATTTTCCGTTCTGCCAAGATTATATTTGTGGTCGTTGTGATTTTCCTTGCTCACGCTTCCCTGCGGCTCATCCGATTCTTGCCCATCTGTACCACCTATTGCCTGCCCTGTCAAAATCAAACGTATGTCATTATTATACAATGGGAAACTGGCTTTGTGAACTGCTTCCATCGAAATTGAATAGCCGAGTTTCTGGCTGAGGTTGTGAGAGAGTCTGCTGAGACAACCGGGCAGCCAAAAAGACAAGCTGGCAGTTGTCACAAGGCCCTGCAGACGTTCTGAACCTATCTTATTGGGACGACTGCGCTCTGCTGAGAAATCTGTATGCCTTGGCATAGATTCGTTTTGACCAGGCCATCCGTTCTGATGAACATTATGAAACCAGACTTTGGACTGATTGTTCTACCTCCTCACAGCCGTCAGAAAGCCCTTACCTGCGCATCGTTTTCGTATGAGCAAGGAAACTTTACCCATGCAAAAAGAAAAAGCACCACAGAGGCTCTGCGCCCCTATGGTGCTTATGCTTTCTTAGAGATAATCACTCAGCTTAATGACGCCGACCGAATTCAGGGATGTGTCAATGTCCAGATAAGTGCATCCGGAACAAGCCCTGTCAAACCTGACGATTTCGGAATGCGGGATGTGTCCAAAGATATAGAGCGTCTTATCGTGTCCAGGTCGTAACTCATCCAGGTCGTAACTGTAATATCTTCCAAAAGGATTGTTATGCGTAATCACTATATGCTGATATCTATATGGCTCTGTATAATCTATATTAACCTCCGTAACCGTCTGATTCCAAAGCCATTCAAATAATGCTCTTTGTTTTCTTTGTACAAGAGAGATATTCATAGATGGTTCTTTCAGCATTATAGGGATTACCGCACATCACTTCCAGCAAGTACAGAATAATCTTCCAAAGGCTATCGTCTTCCCATGCTAATGTATAAGCGATAAAGGCTCGAACAAAAGCATGGAAGGTCTTAGGCTTTCCCTGAATGATTTCGATTCGTTTATCGGCACTGCACTCATACTCTTTGAGTTCTTCTTTTGTTTTGGGATAAGTATATCCTTCCTTGTATGTTCTGAATATTCCTGCCGCAAACAACCGAATTTGGGGGACTTTGATTAACACATGATAGTACTGAAGCATCTTCCTGTGTTGAAGCTCATGGTTGCCCTGAACCAATCTCACATCACATTCATGCTCTTGCAGAAAAGACACCGTTCTGGCATTATCTTTTCCACGGTCGGTGACATCTCCCACGCAGATGATGGTATCGCCTTCCTGCCAGCCTGCTGCATTGAGAGATTCCATCAATCCTTGATAGTTTCCATGGATATCTCCCGCCACGAAGATTTCGCTCATCCTCATCTCCCCTTCTCGTTTTCTCTTAAAGCATCATGAGCAGCCGTTCCATTTCATTGTTGTCCTTATAGGAGGAAATAACCATATTTCGGCGGTCGCGTTCCTGCTCCTCTTCGGGATACCAGTCTTCGGTATAGTCATCACCGAGGAGTTTCTTGGCAATGTCTTCAATCGAGAATCCGATTCGAGGTTCCTTGTTTTCATCAAAAGCCCTCTGCGCTTCCTCAAATCTCGTATCGAGCTTTTCCTTTTCCAGCTCAACGCCGGATGCATCTACACCAAAGAAGGTCATCTCCCATAACACGCGGGACAGGCAGAATTCAAGGCCATAGATGTAGATGCTGGATGGCGCAAGTTTCCAGCTAAGAATCTCATCCCAAGCACTGAGCTCAAAAGCATATTTCGTGGGAAGGTCCTGTTTCATCACTGCATTCTCGATTTCGTCCGTGCTCATAAAGGTCAGCATCTCATCACTGATGGGCTCAGATTCTTTCAGGTGCTCTTCTTTCCATTTACGGAGGTCTTCCACTTCGATGCAGACAGTGTCATCCCCCTCATCGCCAAATCCCTTGCAAACCACAATGATACTCTGTTCATCCGGGTTCACCGCTTTCGGCGTGACGGTCTTCATTCTTGCAAATGCTCTATCGACTTCCTTGACTGCTGCCGCCTGTTCCTCGTTATCAGAATACATGGCAGCAAATTCTTTCTTCAGCTTATTTGTATCGCAATGCATAAACGCTTCATAAATGTTCTTGAAATCAGTCTTTGTCATATCATTTTTCTTTCTTCGTTTTCTGTTCTTTGATGATGGTCACCTTGACTTTGGCTGCCAGCTTTTTCTTGACCGCCTCATATTCTTTCTCAGTGCCCTTGAATGTGATTTTGTTACCGCCGCTGAGCATTGCTTCCTGCACACTCAACGGGTCGATGCATTCTGGGTATTCTGTATGCAATCCCACGAATATTTCTGAACCATGTGGGCGTGGACTGATTATCTCATATACCATTCTCGTCTCTCCTCTAAACCAAAAAAACGAATGGCAGCTACGCAACCGGCAGCCTTTTACCGGGCAGCGGCTACGCTTCCGTCATCCGTCTTTCATTTCTTTACAAGCAGCTACGCTTCATTGTATGACCTGCGGTATGCGGGCCTACGGTACTTTCGGAGTAGTCTATTGCGGCTACGCTTCCCGCAAGTACATTTCGCTCAACTTTAGGCAAGTACCTACGGTTTCAAGTGCCTACGGTTCCGACCATGTTATTTATCGTCGTCGTTGTTTTCCCGGTCTTCCAGAATCTGCGGATAAATCCAAAACATGAAATATGCCAGGATAATATAAGAACCAACAAAATGAAAGAACAAGGCCGGTGTAGTCATAACATCCAAAAGACCAACGAACTTGAAAACAACAAGAGTTAAAGCAGAATTAACAAGGAACACAAGGTCCAGAAGCAAGATTCGACCAACAGTGATATTCGACATGATTTATGCCTCCTCAGCAAAATATTGATGCAGTGACTCCGATACGATTTCCTGCGTTTCCTGGCTCCAACGAGTATACGCATTGTCAGGGAACTCGGCATTCTCTACCATGCTCAGCTTCCAGGAGGATACAGGAACCCCGTTCTGGACTGTAATTATGGTGGGCGCTCCGATTCTCTTTTCACCGATACTGATGCTTTCGCCGTTCTCGTCTTTCACAGTATAGTCGATGAGATAATCGCTCAGCCAGTCAAGAAGCTCATAATACCCTTTTCCGGGAGCCACGGTCATGACCGGGCCATTCAGAGTCTCATCAAATTCATACTTGTCGCGGTAGTTATCAATCTGGCAATAGTAGAGGGTCTTTCCCTCCTCTTTTTGCAGTTTCAATAAGTTCCGGCATCAGGTTCCGGCAATAAGGGCAGGTAGGAAATGCAAAAACGATAATGCCATCAGCTACGCTTCGTGCTTCCTCCGCCGTCACTTCTTTGATGGAGGCAAAGGCAGGAACTTTGATTTCCTGGAATGTCTCTTTTCGCCGTCGAGCTACGCTTCATTCCATTATAGCCCTCATAGGTCCTTGCTAAAAGCAACGGAAGGTATTCCGGCAGTGCAGATTGCGGCTGCCATTGCCAGTGTTGCTGCAGCGTATGGAATTAAAAACTTTCTTTTCATAGGACATGCTTCCGATTTGATTTAGATAACCTCAAACTTTGATTAGATTGCATCTGAATGATTTGTGGTCAGAGGTATGTACAATTTTTCTTTCCTATATCTGCATTATACCATAAATTGCACTTTTTCTCAATTTGGAAGCCGGTTTGTTAAATGAAAGTTCACGATTAGCGGTCAAAGTGTTGCCAACCTGCCAGACGAGAGGTTGAAGTAGCTCCATCAACCCTTCTGTCAGCCTTTCAATGCTTCCTGGAAGAAAGCGTTGTCCATGCGTCTTGTCTTTTCCTTGCGCGGCGGAATCAAGTCAAATACTTGTCTACTCTGCTTTTCCTCTTGTGTCTCCGCCTTTTCTTCTTTTCCAGCTTCCGAGATATCGAAATCGTCATCGAAGTCATTGTCATCAAAGAACCAAGAGCACACGGACGATTCACTCATGGTTTTGAGTTCAAGACACTCTTCACAATAAGTTTGGGGTTCTCCCACACGAGCTTCAAACTTGCGCTTGCAGGTTGGACATACTCGAATTGCTATCATTGGTCATCCATCTCCTCTTCATTGTATCCATTATGCGTCAATGGGTTAATCCCATCGCGGCGAATTCCGTCGTCGTCGTATTTATGTGCTGGCATTGGGATGTTGTCAAAATCCTTGAAATCGAGAACTTTGCTTCCTAGTGCCCGGCTGATACCGTCTTGCGTTCCTCGCTCACAAACGACATGATAAGGCACTCGTCCGTTTTTTTGATATTCGAGTTCTTCAAACTCAATGACCGGCAGCGTTATGGTTTTGCATTTCTGTTCATTGATGTATGCTTCAACATATCGCCCAGTAGTAACGGTTGTATGGCTTTCAGCCATCTCATCCAGCCACACGGAAATCATTTCATTGAGTTCGTTTCGTGTTAAAGCTGCTGTTCGAGTAAGAAGTTCCACGCCGATAGAACTTGTTGGGACAAAATAGCTGTACTTGTAGACTTGTTCGAGATTCGTGAGCGTCAAGAGCCTTGTTGCGTTATGGGTTTTGATAATATCAGTGCTGTCGATTGCTTTGCCATACTTATCGCCAGTAATGATTTTTGGAACTATAGCGCAGGTCTTGCCGATAACGATGCACTTAGGAGACATATTGCAGATTGTTGCGAAGTCCTCGTCCGTTGCCGCAAGTGAGCTGGATTTCAAGAGTTCCATCACTGCACTTACACGCCGCTGTTCGTAAGACACAACCCATCGCATCAGCTTATCGAGCGTACAGTAGAGAAAAGAAATGCCTGTGCGGTTGATTACGATACCTACCAGACGGCTTTGACCGAGCGTGTACTCCTCGCCCATTGTGGTGCTCGTCTTGATAGTTGCAGAGATTTCATCGGACAGGAAAAGAAGTCCTTTGTCATAGAAGAAGTCATTCATGAAAGTTTGGGTCGCATCCTGCTCGGGGTCAAGCACATCGATTAACTTGATACCAGCTTCCTTGGCAGGCTGAATTCCCGCTGCTCGGCACATGCAGAGTGTCGTTTCCACCCTGGTGAGCCGTCCTTGTTCGCCTTTGATTCGTCTCTTCATAGCCGCCCGCTTGTCTACATCCAGAGCGTCTTTTTTTGAGTGCTTCGAATGTATTTCAGACCGTCCGGAGAGATACGCACATACCGCGATTCATCTCTCATAAAGACCTCAACATACCCATGCTTTTTGGCCGCTCTCAGAGCTTTTGTAACGCATTGATATGGGATGTCAGAGAGAGCAATGGCAAGCTGCTTGTGCTGGATAGAATCAACACCATAGAGATATACGAGAAGCTTTTGTTCGTTCGTCATAGTACCACCAAAGTTGTCCGTTCGATTCCGTACCTCATACGAATCGCAGGGCTGGAATTCATATCGTACCGCGTAAAATCAAAAAGAAAGAGTAACATTTCTAGGGAACGAAAATTTGACACCTAAAAATGTTACTCTTTTATATCCCTAAAAATGTTACTACCGGACTACGTTAAAGCCAATGGAAGAGGTCGGCTTTTGAGCAAAGAATCACTTCCAAATACGGGTCAGATTCGGTCGGAATTGCAGTGTAAAGGAAGTTCATCATATCCCATCCATCACCGTGTTGGAGCACCCTGCAAATGGCGTTTGTGATGGCTCCCGTATAGACATTGTTGCTGTCAATCGGGGCCTTTTTCGTGGGTGAAACGCCGCGACAAAACACGAGAAAAAGCTGTTCGGAAGGCAGGTTGATTGGCCCATTTTGAGCGATAAATGCCTTGATAGCAGCCTCCGTGATGTAATCGAATTCGGCATCAAGATAATACTGCCCAACAGCGTCTTTCGCCTTTGCCTTGCGGCTGTACCACTCATGCTGAAAAGGCGGCAAAAAGGAAGAAAACCGGAGCTTGAGAAAGCCATTTTGAGGGATAGAAACCATACAGAAATCGTTTGGAATTGACGTTGCAATGTTTTTTCGCTGATACGGTGCAGGGGCTTCATCACTCTCAAATGAGACAAGGATTGACCGCTCGGCTTTAAGAATCTCAATCGAAACATCATTGCGAATGGAATCCGGCAGCTTTTTCAAGGGAACATCATCCGGAACCGATTTCAAAGCATCCACTGCCTTTTGGAGCTTGCTTTTTACGAACTTTGTCGATGCATTGTACAAAACCGGGGCTTGATATTCGGCTTCAGGGGCATCATCACCGGCGTTGCGTTTGACATCGCTTTTGTCGATGCAACGTTTATAATCATTTAATGATGGGAACGCCATTCCAAACATCCTCGTCGTCAATTTGTTCCGTCACATTCAGGTCATAGTTGTCGCTGACCATGCAGAAATAACGAATCCCGCATTCACTCAGAAGCTTTCGATTTGCGCCGGGGGCCAGGATTGCGATACGGGAAGTGACCGGCATCATATCCTCACGAATGCCAAGGCTCCGAATCGTGTCTCCCAAAATAAGTTCGTTGCCACGTTCAAATTCACAAACATAGTAGACACTGCCATCGAAGCAGAAGCTCAACAGCCAGGGAGTGCCGCTGGGAATCGTAAAATTACGACTCTCCGGCAAAAATTCACATGCAACGCGGAAAGCACGGCAGCGCTTGCGGATGCTGCTCGTCATCGTGATGTAATCGGCTTTCGCCAACCCTTCTTTGGTAGGATAGCAGGCCGGACGGCGGTTGGAGCCTTTACGGCAGGCGTTGTAAATGATTTCCTGTGCCATGTTTTTGCTGACCTGATATTGACGAGTGAGATACTCGGCCATCAGTTCATTGGGAATAACGGGGATGGCATCCAGCAAAGTTCGCGGATATCGGAATTGTGAATCTCAGACATACAAATGTCTCCTTTCATTTCTAGCAAAATGAACCAATGTGTTCTTTTGCCGTTTGTGAACCATAAATTAAACGCATTAGCGTTGTGCTTACGTGAAATTGAATTGTGCCTTTTTATGGATAAAAGAAAAAGAATGACACATTTTGAAAGTACAAAATGAACACATTTTAACGTGTACATTCGCAGCTTTACTCAAAATGTATCATTCTTTATAATAATCAGCGCTCCTTCGCCTTATTTTGACGTTTCAAATATCACATTTCAACATCAATGACGGTATTTTCCGCCGCCTTCTCTTCTTCTTCCCGCTTTTTCTTTTCCAGAGCCTTGCGGCGTTCGTAGAAGGACTTAGCATCGGTTGTGATTTCCTTGGCTTCATAGTCATCGGCCACAAAATCGACGAACAGTTTTGCGGATGCAGAGCAAACCAGACCTTGACCACGCGGCAGGCTGGATACCGCTTCCATCTCAACGCTGGTCAGCTGAATGGCTTCCTGAAGGGCTTTTGCTTCGGACGGAATCAGATGCATGATGATTTTGGTATCGGCGTTACCAATAATTGCCTTGCCGTATTTGCCGCCCTTGTATTCGTAGAACTGAGAAATATCCTGAGTCATAGCAAAAGCGGAACCGCCATAAGCACGAATCGTACGGAAGATTTCAACAACGTCTTCAGCTGCCTGCTCGTTGGAGTCAGTGCCAATCAATTTCCAGCATTCGTCAATAAATACGGCTTTGCGCTGTGTACGGTCCTCTTTGATTTTCGTCCAGACAAAGTCCAGAACCACGAACATAGACATGGTAAGCAAAGAGCCTTTCATACCATTGAAGTCAAATACGATGTACTTGGAGTCAAGGTCCACGTTGGTGTGGTGATTGAAGCAAGCCATAGAACCGTTAATTAGCGGATTCAAGATGTTGCAGACGGTATGCAGTTCAGGCTTTTTTCTCATTTCTTCCTGCAAATCTTCCAGCAGCGGCATCACCTTATAGTTGCCATCTTTATCGTAGATAGAGTTGTTATCACGGGTGATGCCGAACTTTGCGTATGTCGCATACAGGCAGCCGTCAATCAGCTGCTCTTCTTCCTGCGTCATATTGCGAACAACCAGGTGCAGGAACGAAAGAATCGTATGAATCTTTTTGGTCAAGAAGGAGCCGGAAGCCTCATAATCATCCAGCAATTTTGCGTCCTCATCGTCAGGAGCGCGAATGTCCATGATGTTAATGTTGTTGTCCGAAGAGGGGTCCATGGAGACGAACTGACCATTGACTGCCTTTTACAACCGCCGCCGTAATCCTCCAAACCTTTCAGAGGAGAGATGATAAACACCTGCGTGTCCATCTCAGACAAGCGCAGTGCGAACAGCTGTGCGGTGAAAGTCTTGCCGTAACCGGAAGAGCCCAGGATAACGGCGTTTGCGTTTGCATGAGCGCGGGTATCAAACATATCGATGGTGACCAGAGAGTTGTTGACATGGTTTGTACCGACCATAACGCCGCCCGGGTCCTGCATTTCAAACGAGATGAACGGATAGCAGGATGCAACACCCGAAGTCAGAAGATTGCGATGAGATTTCTTTGCCAGCTCCTTATTGATTTTCGCAAGAGGAAGCAGGCAGGAATCGAAGCATTCTTCCATCATGAAATCCGCACGGCGAATCTTCATGCTCTGACCTTCGATACGCTTTTTCAAAGCATCGAATTTATAATCGAGTTCCTTCTTTGTATCTGCCACGATAGTGATGAGCATTGACAGGTAATAGAACTCTTCGCCGCTGGAAAGGCCGCGCAGCATATATTCACTGGACGAAATTTTTTCCATACGCGCCTGATAGTCAGAGTCAGTATCGTGACTGTCCATGGCGTTTGCACGGCTCAGACGAAGCTGTGTACTGATTTTATTGAAGACAGCTTCACGGGACATGTGCTCAAAGAACATATCGACGTCAATGCCTTCACCAGCATTTACGAACGTAGCCACCCAGCCCGCATAGACACGCTGGCTGAACCCGTTCGAGGGAATGTAAGCGAAAGTATAAAACTTGCCATCAATGACAATGTAATCGTGATGCGTAAAGTCAATCCAGTCCGGAGCAATCAGTTCCGTTGCCTGCAAAGACGTCTTAACGCCATTCTTTTCGGCTTCAAAATAACGGTCAACAATGGGGTCCATGTGCTGCTTGAACGTGATGGTTTCGCTTTTTCTACGGTTCAAGAGCTGGTAAAAAAGCTGGTGTAGACCTGCGTCCTCGTTTCCGTCAGGGTTACCAAGTGCAGGAATAAAGATATTACCACACTGTTCCATGTGAGAGCGGACGTTTGCCGCAACGGCATTCAAGTCGGCCACAACCATTTCAAATTTAGAACCATCGTTGCTGATAGTGCGCTGGAATTCTACGACCACAAAGAAGCGACGGGTAATACCAACGGACAAAGCCGTCTTACGAAGCAATCCGATGTATGCCTGCAGCATTCGCTTACGACTCGGATTCTTTTCTGCTTTGTAATAGTCCGTCACGGTCGCGATTGAATTCTCGACATCAGCTTTACGAGAAAAGGTTTTGAACTGGATATTGCAGGGAGTTGCTTTGAACATTTGATAGAAAAGCGAAATAATACGGTTTTGAGTTTCCGCGTCCATATAGGCAAAGTTGATAGGGCGAAATTCCATGATTTTTTGATATATCGGTGGTCCTTTGTCACAACAATGCTGCCGTAAATATCCTCAATAGGGATGATACGCTGTGTGCTTCGAATGATTTGATAGCGCTCATTCTGAGCTTCCAGCTTTTGATTCATCCGCCGCCGCTCTTCTTTGGCGATTTCATCGCGTTCCTTTTTCGTCAGCGGGATTGTACCGATACTCTGTTCCACAACACCGTGGGGGATTTCTCCGCCATTTTTGAATCGAAACATAGGCTTCACTCCTCACTATCAAAGATAGAAATGTCATTCAAGGACATATAATCAATATCGCTGTTGTTCTGTGTGGTTTGCGGCTGCTTTTGCGAGCCCATCGTCTTTCCAGAGGTTTTGACGTTCTGAGGTCTTTCCTCTGTGCGGCTGACCGTGCTGTCATCGAAAAGGTCTACATCATCCAAGCTGACATCGTCATCGCTGTTCACGACTTGTCCCCTGCCCTGCTTTGCGGGCTGTGCAGACTGAGTATCCTGGATATCAACCGACAAGTCATCCAAGTCCTCATCGACGTCAAGTACTTCCGTTTCATCGTCAAAGACTACATCATCAATCTGCGGGGCTTGGATATCGGTATCAGTGCCGTCCTCAAACAGCTCTGTATCCGCATCTGCTTGCACATTCGCTTCTACTTCATCGGTGTCGATGCTTTCTTCACTGTCAAAGATATCGACATCATCCTGAACCGCATTGTTGCTCGGCCCTACAGTGACGGGCTTGAACTCTACAGCCTGAGGATTCAGTTCAGCGTTATTCTTCTCTTCCGGCTTGTCATTTTCCTTCTCATTGTCGGGGTCCATGAACTTCTCGTAATACTGTGCGGTCTTAACACGCTCGGCTTTATCCAGACGCTTCTTGATAGCTTCGTTAATAATGCGTTCGCGCTCTGCTTCTTTTGCCTTCTTCTCAGCCTCTTCCTGTTCACGCTTACGCTTGATTTCTTCTCTGGCAGCCTTGCGTTCAGAACGGGGCAAAGAGTTAATGTATTCCTTCTCTTCTTTCGCACGCTGTTTTGCTTCAGCACGGAGTTCTGCTTTAGATTTGAGGGCATCCGGTTTTTCCAGGAATCCATAGTCATCATCGTAGAAGACCTTGAGCTCTTCATCTGTAATATCGGAACTGATAGGACCGTTCTCTTCACCAAGGACTTTTCCCTTTACAGTGCCAAGCATTTGCTTGAGCTTGTCTTTCGGAAGCATCCGCCCGTCATGAATCAGATATTCCGGTTCAAGTTCGGTTTTGATACGAGGATTGTATTTTGAGATTCTGCGACTTTGCCGGAAACGGATAACACGTTGAATAAACTCAAACAAGCTATCGCCGCCAACACCATGAGCCGCACCAAGGAAAGCAGCAGCACAGAGTATTGCGCAATAGGCCACGGTACTTTGTACATCCCATCCCAAATCATGCCATCCATAAATGAAAATTCCCAAGAACGGTAGTGCCAGGATGATACCTTCAACGAAGTTTCGAGTTTTGAATTGTCCGTTCAACACATACCCGGTATCAAACGAGTTTTTGGGGATTTGATAAATATTTGGCTTCTGCTCTTCTTTTTACTCATGCTTCTTCCCCCTTTTGCCGAGCCAATACAAGCATTGCGGCGCAGCAATTACGATATAGCTGCATCAGCATATTCTGGTCTTCCTTTTTCTTTTCTGGACAATAATCCAACAGCGCTGATGTTTGCTACTGTACCGTTTTTATAGACATCCATTGAAAGCAAAACCGGCTCGCTTTTCATTGCCTGCATCTGACTGCACATATCAGATAAATCACTTTCAAAGAACGCAGAGACCGTCAGTTTGACGCATGGCCCATTTATACTGCACGTAACAAAAATTTCTGTGTCATTTATTGTCGTATGAAACATTCCCGACCGCATATTCGCACACCTACTCACAAAAAATCACCTCGTCACCACTTAATAAATTCATTTTCAACAAGAGTCATCATTGGCCTGCATTTTTTGCAGTTGCTCACCACGCGCCGCGAGAAGGCTGATGACAATGCGCGGTATCCGGCCACTCGCCAGAAAAAGTAAGTGGCCGGGTTTCAGTTACGCCTTATGGCAAGCGCCCCAAACGTAGTTGCGCTTATCGTCGTAACCGTAGACAAGCAGCGTCACGCGGTCGCCGCGAGTCAGCAGTTCATCGGAAGCGGTACGAGCAACGCGAGCCTGAATGTTGCCGACATCCACAATCAGGCGGTAGTAGTTGTCCCGAACGGAAGTCACGGTAGCACCGTAAGCGCCGTTGCGAGCCAGGCTGTGGATGTTCATTGCGGGATTAGCGCGGCGTTCCAGGATAGCGCGGTTCATGCGCATGCTGACAGTGCCATTTTCGTTATCCACGTTCAAGTCTTCGATGACCACGGGAATGCCTTCACCGACATGGAACTTCTTGGACACATCGTCGATATACTCGTAAGCAGACAGAGCACCAGCACCAATGCTGGTCTCAACGCCCAGAGCTTCAGCGATGACGTAATCCGGGCCGCTGGACAGAATAGAAGCGATAGCGCGGGAGCCGTTCTGAGCATCCGCATTACGGCCAAAGAAGTGACGGTTGCGCTGGAGCTGCATAGCGTCCTGACGAGAGCCAGCGAATACGACCTCGCCATCCTCAGACTTGGCTTCCATGTACGGGCAGAAGTTGATGATAGCGCCATTCATCAGCTTTGCCTTACGCAGATAACGGAGCTGCCGGGTAGTCGCATCGTTCTCCTCAATGCCCTTCATCAGACTGAAGTAGAAGAAGTCCTCTGCCGGAATCATGACGCGCAGCGTGCCACGGCTCACTTCAACGACAGCGCTGCCATTCTGAACCGGGCGAACGCCAAAGACCTTGCCCTGCAGGAAGCGTCGAGGACCGTGCTTGTTGTCAGCAACGCAGCGACGCATCTCAGCCAGGTCACGAGCGCGGCGGTCTTCGGGCATATCGACATGCAGCATATCGTTGCCGTCATCAATGAAAGCACCAATCGCCAAGTCATCATCATTGAAGCGGCGAGTCGCACGAGGAACCTCATTGACTTCTTCGTCAACGCCCTCATCGGCGGGAGCCGCTTCGGTAGCCTCTTTCGCTTCCTGCGGTTCAGATACCGGCGCGGCGTTTACATTTTCTTTATTGGGTGCGGCAGCGACAGCAGCTTCATTGGTTTCAACGGCAGTGGGATTCAGCATTTCATTTTCGTTCATGGTATTTGTCTCCTTTGTATTAAAAAAGAAATATGAGATTATCGACATTTGTCGCTGCCCGGTAGCAGGATTCGGGCACTGTCCACCACACGCCGCGCGGAGGCTGTCGATTTGTGTGGTTCCTGACCCGCATGGAGCGAATCAGGGAAAAAGAAAAACCCCGGTCACACAATCAGTAACCAGGGGTTAAGGAACAAACTATTTATTTTTTGAATGCGTTTTTCTTTTTGGGAGCAGGTTCATCCGTAGCCAGCAAATCTTTCTTGGACAAACGCGGTTTCATGCGCTCTTCGGAACGCTTCTGCGTAATATCTGTATTGATTTCTTTCTGGCGCTGGATATCACCGAACGACGATTCACGGGATTCAATTGCGTCGTGTTTCCGGGCATTGGGATAAAGGTCTGCGGTTTTCGGAAGTTCTGCCCATTTGGTGGGGACAAAATGCGGGTCATTGAACAGAGGATGATGAATAAATCCGAAGCGCTTGGCTTCCAACATGTTCTGGCCATTCGTCATAATCAAAATCTGTTCCTTCTCCAAATGCTGAACTTCATCAGGGTTCACAAGATTGCGTTTGCCGTCGCCTTCACTGAGCGAATACCCTTGCATCACGCCGCGATTTCCGGCAGAGGAAGCACGAGTATCGCTGACGCTCTTGGCGCGAATCGTAACAATGCCGCTCTTATCGGAAATATATTCGGCTGTATACTTATCATTACAGCCCAGAACCAGCATCGTATTGCAGCAGCCGATGATAGTTTCGGCGTTTTCCTCGCCGTACAACTGAGTCAACTGCGGCAAACTCTGCAAAATGAGGGAAACTGCAATCTTACGAGAGCGTGCAGTAGCAATCGTCTTTTCAAAGTTCGGCCAGACGCCAGTGTTTGCCAACTCGTCCGCAACAACGTTGACCGGGATGCGTCCTTCACCACCAACTGCATCGAAAGCTTCTTTCAGGTCTTTGAACAGGAAACTCAAAAGCAGAGAGGAAAGCAGCTGCATAGAAGCGTTATCATCGGAAATGATAAGGAACAATGCGGTTTTTTCCGCGCCAAGATTTGCCAGGCGAATGTCATCGTTACTGATAACGCGGCGAACCTTGTAGGTCATGAACAGCTGGAGTCGAGTATTCAAGCCGCCAACAATGTTGGGCTGTACGCGCTCACCCATACCCTTAAACACTGCCCATGCAGATGCGGCCGGATGGCTCAGCGGTACATACTTGAAGTTTGCTTCCCACTTATCAAGGTCGTTGTGAAGCAGAGCGTCATAGATATCAGAGATGTTACAGGTCGGAGCATCTTCTTCCCATTCAGAAAGCTTCCTGTCCCCTTCCTCATCACCGTAGAACGAATGAGCAAGGTATTCGACAACCCGGCGTCTATCCACCATTGCGGATTCCGGATTCTTTACAATCTCAATCAGAGATTGCTCATCTTCCCGAGTGATATACGGCAACTGCGTCAAAAGCTCTTTTGCACGGCGCTCATAAATCTCAATCAGGCTCTTCTCACGGATATAAGCACAATAAGAAACCGCAACGCGGAACAGGTTCTCTTCCGAGCTCTCCCAGAACGGGTCGCCCTTGCTGTTTGCGCCGCCGCCGGTGTTCGCAATAACGGTTTTACAGAAGGTAATCACACGCTGGTCATCAATGTTGCCGGTAATCGGGTCATAAATTTCCTGAACACAATCCCATGCATTAGAAAGGTCCAGATTGATAAGGTTAAAGACCTTGACCTTATAACCACGGGACTCCAAAAGTTTACGCATATCGTTGTGAATTTCGCCTTTCGGGTCAGTGACTACAACCGATTCGCCACGCACAATAGATTGGAATACCGCCGTTCTGACATAGCCAAAAGACTTACCTGAACCCGGAGGTCCGATAAGGATAAGGTTCCGGTTACCAGTAGGTTCAAAAGGAAGCGCGATAACCTCCTCACCGTCTTGCGTGAACTGTCCAAGAATCGTGCCCGTCACGTTTTCAACCGGGCCGACCTCATAGACCTTTTTGGCTTCCGTTTCGTTCATCCAGCGAGCTGTGCCGTATGTGCCCGCCATAGACGTTGCAACGCCACGGTCGTCCACTTCTTTGGTTGCGTTGAGGTCTGTGTTATTGACGGAAAACCGGATAATAATGAATGTAATGGCGCACGCAAAGACAAGTGCCGTCACAATACCGTAACCGGTCGTCAGGGCAAGCACAAAGCCCCGCAAAACCCCCGCATCCCATTCCCCGACAAAGACTTTTGCAATACATCCTGCCGGGAAAAGACTGATAAGAAAGGAAAAGCAGAACAAAAGTACGAGCTTTTCACCCTTTGACAGCATCAAAATTTTCGTTTTGAATTCGTTCCATTTGGTCACTGGTTGTCCACCTCACTATCAGTGTTTTCGGTTTCTTCTTCGCTGTCGGAAGTATCCAAATCCTCAACTTCTCCTTCTGTAACGGTCGTATCCACTTCCTGCAAGATAAAGTTGTCAGGGTTTGTATCGTCAAGAGAATCCGTAACGACCTTCAAAATATTATCGTTGTACCAGAATTCCCAGCCGAAGATTTTCGAAACGTCTTCAATCGGCATTGTGAACGTATTATCTTGGGCCAGCGTCATCGTATCGGTCCAGGCATACGATGTATTGCGCGACGTATATTTGAAGGTTTTCCTGTCACCGTGGATTTCAAAATACTCGCTTGCTTTGGTCAAAGCTCTTGCGGACGGCACATATTCCCAATGCCCATAAGTGATGGGAACATAGAGAAGACCCGCGTCCTCTGCATACTGCGTATTGCTGTCATAAGCCTCAGCCAACGCACGAACCGAAACGCACAAGCGGCCATCGCTATTGATGGAGAAGTGCATCCCGGGCATCAAAGAACCGTTCAAGATAACGCATTTCGTAGGAGCAGTCTTTTCACCTTTCAGGATAGCCTGACCATCTTCTCGATTCTTGATTGCCTGGTCGTAATCTTCCTGGGAACTGAAGATGTAAAGCCGTTCACAGGAACCTTCTTTTCGAAGCTGTGAAAAATCTGTTGGATAATCAATGGCAAGCGAATCCTTATCAAGCTCATAGACTTCCTCACCGGAAACAATGCACTTCAAATATTCATCGTCAATGCTATAGCCGTTCGAATCGTCATATCCAGTCGTGCTCACTCTATCGACAACATAGTTCCCATCAGCATCAAAGTGTCCGGATTCCGAAACGATATCATTCTCATCAACGCCCAAGACCTTGCCATCGGATTCTTCACTTGACGCGGAGTCATCGGAGGAAGTCTCCGCCTCATCTACAGTCTCACCTTCCGAGGCTTCATCGTCAGGAACGGGAGTCTCTTCCGGCTCCATGTATTCCGGGTTCGGACGCAGATACACGGTATGGCCGCTGAAAATCTCAAGGCCATTTCCGTTATCATCCGTATACGGAATCAAGCCCATGCTTTCTATCACCTGAGCCTTCTCCTTATATAAAGGAGAGCCATCGCCCATTTTCACTTCCTTGTATCCGTTGCAATCGAGGTTGTTCGGGTTTTTGACATTAAGCTTGGTTAGAACGATTTCACCGTCTTTCATTTGGGTGCCGCCTGATGTATCCACTTCACCACCGATATCGGGATTTGATGACGGTTCCGATGTACTTTGAATGGACGGAGTCGGCGCGGTGGAGCTATTAGCATTCGTGTCGCTGTTTCCGCTGTTTCCTTTACAAGCAGTCAGACAGCAAAGGCAAGCGCCCAAAATAGCGGCACTTTTCATAAAGTTGTCCATAATAAAAATGACCCCACTTCTATCTCAAGTGGGGCCTTACTCCTTTCTTCAATTAGTTTAGTTACTCATTTCAATTTCGGGGTCCTTTTGAGTTTCGCCGTAATAAAGTTCAAGGTGCAAATGTTCACCTGTACCACCATGACTACTAAGACAATAGCCACTGTAGCCGGTGGAAGCGATTGTTGCGCCAGCAGAAATTGTATCATCAACATTGTACGAAAGGCCCGGGCTCAAATGCTGATACAGAATGAAAACGCCATTCTTTTTTCGCCCGGAACTACGCCACCGCGTTCCCCGTAATAAATCATCAGCATGTTACCACGCTGTCCATTTCCTTTTGTGAACAAGTACGCCGTTTGAATAGCCATCTTGCTTGCCGACAATGATGCCCTTAAACGGAGCACTCATAGGATATATCGAATGCGGTGGGACGATATCCGTGCCATTGTGCTTCGTATCGCCACGAGGCGATTGCCAGCTGGATGTAACCTTGGCCTTCCAGCCGCTCCACGGTCCAGGGAGAAGGCCCGAAGCCGGGCACTCAAACAGTTCGTCGGAATGGGTGGCGTAGAACTGTTCAATCATTTGTTTGATAGAACCGCTGATGACTGTGCCAGTACCAGCGTCACCAGTGCTATCACCAGCCCCGATATCCAACGAAGAATCCCCTTCGAAATCTGCTTCAGCGGCATTATACAGCTGCCGCATTGTCGCAGCTTCTTCATCAAAAAGGTCGGCTTCGGAAGTATCACTCTCAACCGTGTCCTCATCTTGTGGAACATTGAAGTATTCCATAATAATTTTTTTTCGAAGCTTGAGACGGCTTAATCGAGTAAAGGCATTTAATATTTGCTGTTTTTTACCACCTTACTTACACGTTCCATCACAATCGTTCCATCTTCATCAAAGACCGGATTTCCGTCCTCGTCCATCTTAGGTTCCATTGTGGTGACAGTTTTTTACCATATGTTGTTGTTGTTGTTACTTCGGTTTTCCAAGCTTTACTCTCAACAAGGTTTTTGGCTGCTTCTACCATTTTGGGAACGCGGAAAGAAAGTCCTTCATCAGTACGAGCCGCATAGCTGTCTCCAGCCATGATATAGAACGTCCAGTTAAGGTAATTCTTGCCATCGTACAAATCTTTATCTATGGTACAGGTAATATTGTCTATGGTAACGTTGTTAGGGTCACTCATCGCCGCTTTTTTAGCTTTTTCGACTTCATCTTGAGCCTTTTTCTTTACGCTTTCCAGATAATCGGTATAGGCGTCCCTAAAATAATTGTTCAGAACCGCAACAATCACATTTGACGTTCCAATATAAGATTGAAATATATCGTCTGAAGCAATCGCAATATCATCCTGATACGCTTGCGATGCATCGCCTTTTTCACCCGTTGTAATCCAGGTCAAAAAATCATCAATACCATTAGATAACTGAGCCTTGAAGCCTTCCCAGCCAAGCACAACCTCATCAACCGTTTCCCCTAACGCACTCATTGTCGTTTCTGCAATCGTTCCCGGAATTTGAGTAAGAAACATAAATCCGAAAAGCAGCAAAAGAACCGGTATAAGCGCAATAACAATAACTACTGCAATAGCTTTAATCAGTGTCTTTGGATGCGAAACCATAGTGGCAGAAAGCCGCCAAAGACAATGGCTTCGTCAGCAACCCAGCACTGGCCGTCCTGGTCGAGATTTTCAGGTTTTTCAATCCATCCGCCAGTTTCTCCGGCCTGAACTTCATAGCCTTCAACGGTCTCAAATGTTTTGACTGCAACAATCTTATAGAGCTCATGCCCCAGCCAATTTTTGCGTGAGTGCCAGACATTTTGTACTTGGCTTCACCTACTCCCGTCCATACGGCCGAGTCTTTGATTTTTCCATCGAGATAATCCTGTGTCCTATCCACGTAGCCGTGACTAAGACGTTCATGAAGTTTCTTGTGCCAATAAGAAATTGAGTACATGCAAAAGCTACCTTCCGTACCGATACGCCCCCCCCACCGTGCTACAAAAAGTTGTCCCGGTAGGGTCTTCGGTCATCAGATAGAACTTATTATGATTGTCTTCCCTACATTCCAAATACACAATTCGGCTCATTGTTTTCACTCCTAAAAAGTTGCTGCCCTTGCTGCCAAGAGCAGCATTGTGATGTTCTGTTAGATTTTGTCAAGTGCGGTAGCCGCCTCATCCGCCACATGCAGTAGCCAAGACAGCGGGTGCATCTCATAGCAGGTCCAGACAGTATTTGCATTTGCCGCATTTCGAAACGCCCATATGATTATTCACCGCAGCGAATTCTTCCATGGACAACGGCATTCCGGTTGCCATAATGCGGTAACAGGAAAGACTTCCGTGACTATCACAGCCGACAGAATCTTTCGGTTCAAACTTGTAAAACGGGACTTTGGTCCACTGGCCAGTAGTATCATCCTTCACATTGCGCGTGCTCACCGTATAGGTGGAAATCTTGCACAGGTCGTGGAAGAGCGCAACGGTAAGCAGCGCATCACGGGAATACTGATTGGGTGCCCACCAGTCCGCAATTTCCAAAAGCCGCTTTGCAACGGTGATGGAATGCGCACACAGGCCGCCTTCCTCAGCCCCATGAAACCTGGTACTTGCAGGTGCAGTGTAGAAATCGGTTGTTTCCAGCCATGCCATCATTTGGTCGATGCCAGGGCGGGTGATGCCTTTTTGCCATTTCAATGAATTGTTCTTTCGTTGTCATAATAAAAGCTCCCTTTCTTATAATGCAAAAGAGGCGGGCCTCCCGAGATGGGAAGTCCGCCTCTTTAAGCGAATTGTGAATTGTACGAGCACAAGTGTGCCAAGTAGATGTTATCTATCGTACATTTTTCATTGTATGGATATCGCACGCAGCGTCAAGCGTTTCTGCGCACCGCAGCATTGCTGGACTGCATTTTCTGCATTAGCGAATACCGGGCATAGTCGAAGAGTTTGGCCCAGTTGTCAACCGCGTTCGGCGAGGTAGTAACGCTCGTCAGCCGGTCATTTCAAACGGATAATCAACGCTGTCAACAATCATATTTTTTCATAGAACAGCGTGGCTTTTGCCTTATACTGCTCTTTACCGAATTCATTGATTGCGCCGCTGGCTTTCACAGTCAGCAGATAGTCACCAGGGAAGTATGTTCCGTCAACATGGTATTCGGCATATCCGACACTCATTTCGAGCCCGGGCTTATCGCGCCAGATAGCGAACAGCGTATCGATGTTATGAATAGAATACGTGATGCTGCAATGGATGTTTCTCCGGTCTTCTACGAGCAGCGCATTTCCAAGACTTTGCAGAACGTCATAATAAGCGCCCATGTCACTGTTGTCGTCAAACGGTAGTGCAACGGTCCTGTCTCCGCTTTCCATCGAAGCTTCGGGGTCAAACGAAACTCCCGTTGTCATCCAGGATTTCTTTACCTGCATTGCATAGACCTCATCCGGGTTGATTCCATATACAGAAAGATAGTCCATGCATGTCACGATTTCGCGCTTTTCTTTGTCTCCCGGAATCGTATAGAGGGTTTCAGCCTTTTCCCACGTTACGAATGTCGGTAATTCGCACGCAAGCCGAGAATTGTTGATTTGCATGATTTTGGCTGAATCACCGTGAATATTCAGGACATCAGCCACAATATCCTCGATATGCTTGTACTCCTTATTGTGATAGACATAAACCACGCCATCCGCAACGGATGTAGTGTCTACCGCCATCCAAGTGGTTTTGAGTTCCTGGCGCACATAGGCAGCCTTACGGTCTATCTCCGGCATATGAAGAGCTGCGAAGCGTTTAAGATAGTATTTCTGGTTCTCTGAGAATTGCATAATTTGTCCGTCCTTTCTTTGTGTAAACAAATAAAATAGCGGACTCTCTACATACATAGAGAATCCGCTTACGGGTTGTGAATATTATTTTTTTTTGGTAGAAAACTATTGTTATCTATCTTACAATATTCATCCTATTCAATTCGCACACTTTGACAAGGCCGGGACTGGCGGTGGGACAAACTTCATGTTTTCTGCATCCACATCAACAATCAGAGAAGTGAGGCTGATATTAGACTTGAGGTCCGGGTTGGAAGCAAACGGTTCAGCTTCGGCTTTTTCGGGAACGTAGGTTCCGTTCAGGATGCTTTCCAGCTTTTTGGTCTGCTGCTGCATAATTGCCTTGGCAGATGTCGTTCCACGTTCTTTGGTGAAGTAATCGACATAACATGCCGTCATCCCGATAAGGCAGTCCCGCAGCACATTATTCCCTTCGCAGAAATTCGTGACAGCATCAATCCACTGCCGCATTGCTTTCTGATTCACGAAATGCTGAACAAGCCGTGCATCCTCATAACACATATGTTTTGCTAATCTCACGGTGAACGTTTTACCATATTCACTTTGTTTATGTCCCAGAAAACAGGATTTGAAATCCGGGCCCAAATTACAGTCAATCATCTTCGTTCACCTTCAATTTGCTTTGATTGCCTTACTTCTTTTGCTTCTTATCCCTGATGTATTCCATCAGCTGTTCTGTCGTGGTAAATTTATGGGCACGCATCTTGGCGTAGCAGCGATTGCACACTTTCCGGCAAAGAACCGGTGTTCGACCGCATACGATACAAGGCCCCTGTTGATTTGCAACACGGTCTTTTTGCGTATGCCCCTCTGACCTCAGAACTGCATTGTTTGAAAGAGCTCGCCAGCATTTTCTGCAAAGTCCTGATGTTCCGCAAGTCTCTCCACAAACAACGCATTTCTTGGATTTTGGATACCGTTCTGTGTAGATTTTCTTGATTGCGCTCCGAACCAGCATTTTAGATTTTTGGATTGTCTCGTCATCCTGGGATTCAATGCCCTTGTTCAGCGTATCCCAACACGCCAACCACTCGGTTTCCGTCAGCTGGCATCCAGGCAGCGGTTTCCGAACCTTTCTATCCTGTCGAATCGCATATCTCATACAAAATCACCATTCAGGGTCAAGCACAGACAATCCTGTAAAGATATCGCGCTTCGAATCAATCGACACGATTTTCCAAGCACCATTGATGATGTGCATACCAATCGTTGCCTTCATATGTGCATCGCCGTTTGTTGTAGATACTTTCAGCTTTACGTTCATCTTCACGCCGTCGTTCCCGTCAAGCCGATAGGTATACGCATCCGGGTATCCTTCAATCGTATCATCGGGCGTTACCGTAATTGACGTAACAGATGCGCCGAGGGCTTTCTTGTCAGCGTTAGCCTGAATTGCTTCCACATCATCATCGCTGTCAACTGGTTCCGGAACACAGTTCGAGATTTCATTGGAATCCAGCAGAACGTTTGAGAAGTCGCTCTCCCTGCCCCAATGGAAAGGAGACGATAGACTTCCTTCATGACAGCAGAGAGCTTGCTCTGATAAGCGTCTCTTGTATCGGAATCGATATCCGCAAGCAGCATCTGCTTCTTATTTCCATCAGCAGCGACCTGATAGACACGGCCATTAAAGTCGCCCATATCTGTAGAAATTACATAGGCAGCGTCGCTGTCGAGGTCCAGAGCACGGGGAAGTGTTACGGTCCATACGCCGGTTTCAGCATTCTTTGCCGTGTAGCTTGAAAGGTCTGTTCCCTGGAAGCTCACCTTGTTGTTCGGAACTGTGAAGGAATAATCGGTGAGAATTCCGGTTGGTGGATTCAAAACCCAGGCACCGTTTGTATATTCCGCTGTCAATGTATAATCCGGAGAGGTATCCGCCGTGACTTCTTCCGGAGCTTTCATAAAGACATTGATAGCAGCTTTCGAGCCTTCCTTGGCAGAGTTCAGACAAATATTGGTCATATCCGTTTTCTGGAACGTCTCAAAGTCATTGACAACGACCCAATCCTGAAGCTTTTCCCCGAAAGTGTTCGGAACGCCGAGTGCCGTTGCCGTCTTCTCAGCATCCCCATCCTGCAAGCCTTCGATAAAATCATGAACCGGCTGCTCATACTCAGTTAAATTGTTGCTGATAAGCCGTTTCAAGCCAGTCTTGTTCTCTTCATCCTGCAGCTGCTGAGAAATGGCGGCTTCCTGAGACGCTGCCTCTTCCTCGGGGGTCATCTGTTTCCCACACCCAGAAAACAGCAGCCCGCATGTCATTACAAGCGCGAGTGTCCCCGCAAACAAACGTTTCATTGTATTCTCCTCCTGTGGCAAATCACCCTGCTGAACTGACATTGCCATCTTTATCAATCCAGTTGTTTTCATAGTAAATTTCAAACATCGCTTTAACGGAATCGGCTTTGCACAGCTCCTGTCTTTCCGTGTTGCTGCCGGACGCATAGACGGAACAGCTTCCGTCATCCGCAACCACCAGCTCAACTTTTGCGGAATCATCCGTCTTATTGATATTTTCCTGCAGTGCTGCGGTCGCATTATTCAGAGACGTAAGCATCTCATCATTGGACAGTGAAACCTGCTGCATCGGGTCCGAGAACGTATTATCCGTACTAGCGGACGCACACCCCGCCAACAGCATCATAGCCATAACAAACGACAGCATAGCAGCCATCAGTTTCTTCATATACCTTGTGCCCCCTTAAATTGCACATCTCAGCATTGCGCCAAACAGCGTATCCGCCAACATCATAAAAAAGCAGCTGACGCAGCAACCACACAAAAGAATCACACCCGTACGCTTTGTAGTTTCCTTAGCGCTAAGCCAAGTCACATTTGACGGATGCAGCGTATCGGCTACCTTGGTCGGAATCGACCGAATTTCATTCTTTTTTCACAGCGTTTCTCCTTAAAAAGTGGGCACCGATAATTGTTAGAGCCAGAATCGCAATAGTGAGCACAACGCCAACCTTCACAACAAACTTGTTTACTTTCAGGTTGTTGTCATTCCGGCGAGTCGTCATAAAGTCACTTGCACCGCCAAGAGCCGCGTTCAAGCCGCCCTTTTCGTTTTTGACAATATAACATGCACAGCTCACGACAAGACTGGCTGCCAATACCACAAGGCCCAGGATAAATTCGATAATGCTCATTTGCCTTTTCCCCTTTATCCCAAGAATCGCTTTATGATGACGCACAGTCAGATATCCTTCCATGCTGCGCACAACCTCAAGCGCCACGCTGGACATAATCATCAAGCTTGTACCACCAAAAGAAATCTGAGTTCCACTGATTAAACTAAGCACCATCGGCATCAGAGCAATGATGGCCAGATAAAAGGAACCAGTCTGTGCCATTTTGTGTAATGCTTTGTTCAGCATCTCGGTTGTCTGAGGACCGGGCCGATATCCGGGCACTGCGCCGCCTTGATTGCGCAGGTTGCTGGAAATCGAAACAGCATCAAACTGAATCTCGATATAGAAGAAATTGAAAAGAGCAATCAGGATAACGTATACGGCATAGTAAATCCAGTTGCCGGAAGAGAATACAGAAAGGACCGTATGAAGTCTTACGTGCTTCGTGGCGTCTATGAACATATCTACCGTTGCCGGGATACTCATAATAACGCCAGCAAAGATAATCGGCATCACACCACTCATCAAGAGCTTTACGGGGATATAAGAAGCCTGGCCTCTTGCATTGTATTTACGTGCTGCGTATTGAACGGGGATACGACGTTCTGCCCCATCACTGTAGGATACGAACCACACGGCGAAGAGCATTGCAACTACCATCCCGATACCCACGAGAGAGTACAGCCAGTTGCCGCTCTCGACCTGAACGGCAATGTTATGGGCAATCGTGTTGATGTCGGTCCAGCGAGACACGCGGATACCGGCAAAAAATCAGAATTGACACGCCGTTGCCAATTCCAAACTCATCAATTCGGCCGCCAATCCAGACAGAAAGCTGAGACCCTGCAAGGAAAGTTGCCATAATAACAACCGCCGCGAAGAACCCACTTTTCCCCTGCCGTATACTCAAGAGCTCCGTAATTGCGGAGCACGAAGTAATAGCCGATGCTCATGATTGCAGCCATTGTCAGAGCAATTCGTTTGGTGTACTCGTCTAGTTTGTCTTTTCCAGTTGTTTCTTTTTGCAGTGCTTCCCAGCTTGGGAGTGCCACGCACAAAAGCTGAGTGATGATGGACGAGTTAATGTAAGGACTCACACCCAACGCAAAGAACGCGCATCGAGAAAGAGCACCGCCAGACAGCATGTTCATGTATCCGAAGATACTGTCATTGGAAAACATCGAATCCAATGCGGTATTGGATACAAACGGAACCGGAATGCTGCATCCAAGGCGGAATACCAGAATGAGAAGGAGCGTAAAGAGAATCTTTTTTCGCAAATCCTCAATCTGCCAGATGGATTTCAGTTTATTCACTGTTTTTTCCTCCAAGTGATTGTGATTTGATTTACTCAGGAGCTAATGGCTTGAGTCTGGTTCGGAATCCGGATACTTCTCTGCCGCGTCTCACTGCTGCCAGTGGATGCCGGAAGTGCATTCGGTTTCTTCATTTCAATCTTTGCTGCAATCTGAGCGCCAGGTTCGACTTTCAACATGCTGCACCGGATATAAGTCCCTGCCACGACCGCATGTTCGCCAAAAGCCGCAGTCTGTTCAGAAAGACATTCAATGTCGCCGTTGATTTCACCATTGATGTCAGCCTTCTCACGCACCGTGACATGACCTTTGATTTTACCGCCGTGCATCCGAAGCTTGTTGCAAGTCACATTCCCTTCGATGTAGCTGGTTTCCCCAACGCAAGTCACAGTCGATGCAGAGATATGACCCATTACCTTTCCGGCAACCATCAAATCACCTTTAACATCGATGCCTCCGCCGATAACTGCATCTTTGGAAATGACACATACGCTTTCCTTCACAACACCCTCCGCTTCCAGTTGCCGCTGATTCTGTTTCGGCATCAGGATTTCAGATTCTTCATCGAGCCCGGTTCCGTTCTCGCCAACCCCCAATGCTTCCATCACCTGATTCCCAATGCTCTGCTTATGTTCCTGAGCTGCGATAGTCTCAACCGGTTCCGGCTGAGTTTGTGATTTTTTTGTTCCAAACAACTGTATATTACCTCCTAACGAATCACGAATAGCAAATATGTGGTATATCCACATTTTTATTATCTGCGACTCGCAAGCAGGGTCAACCCATCGGATTGTCGATTTTATACTGGATTTCCGCCTGCTTCCTTACTGCTTGATAAAGCTGCGGATAGTTTAGAGCCATCTCCATTACCGCGTCTTTGCCACTCTGCTTAACGCCCAAAATCTGACCGGTCCCACGCAGTTCCAAGTCCTTTTCAGCAATCTTGAAACCGTCATTGGTCGCCTCCATAGTCTTTAAGCGCTCATTCTCCTTGTCCTTAGACAGAAGCACGCAATAGCTCTGCAAGCTGCTGCGTCCAACACGCCCTCTGAGCTGATGCAGCTGTGCCAATCCGAAGCGTTCCGCGTTCTTGATAACAATGACCGTAGCGTTCGGGACATTCACGCCAACCTCAACAATCGTGGTAGAGATAAGGATGTTAGCCTGATTTTGAGCGAATGCTTCAATTCCTTCCTGAACTTCTTTGGCTTTCATGTCGCCGGAGATTGCCTTGATTGTCACTTCCGGGTAAGGCTTAAACCATTCTGTCAGCTTTTTGTAGGTCGTCTCAACCGAATCAACGCCTTCCAGAGTTTCCGAATCCGAATCTTCAATCAGAGGGCACACGATATAACACTGATGACCTTCCTTGATTTGATTGTATACGGATTTATAGCAGCTGTTTTCATTAGACCAGATAATGGTCTTTACAGGCTTGCGCCCGGCAGGCATCGTATGGATATTGACGATTTCGGTGCCTTCCCCATACAAAGTGTTCGCCAACGAGCGCGGGATTGGCGTAGCGCTCATGCTGACATTGTGAACGCCGTCTTTTGCTTTCTGCTTGAGTGCTTCACGCTGCTCAACGCCGAACCGATGTTCCTCGTCTACAATCGTTAAACCCAGCTTATGATACTTGACCTTCCCGGAAATCACAGAATGCGTTCCAACAATGATTTGAGCCTTGCCGCTCTCAATCTCTTCGAGAACCGATTTCTCTTCTTTTGCTTTCATGCCACTGCGCAGGAAAACCGTCTTGTACCCGAACGAGCCGAGGATTTTCGAGAACTCCTCATAGTGCTGCGTGGCAAGAACCACGGTCGGAGCCATAACGGCACACTGAAACCCATTCATTGCCATAGCTAATGCACAAATCTCAGCAACGACTGTTTTACCGCAGCCTACATCACCCTGAACCAGGGTATCCACACGTTCTCCGTGTTCCATCTCGGTGAGCATATGTTCAGCAGCGTTTTTTTGGTCCTCTGTCAGCTTGAACGGTAAGACTCCCTGCATCTTGTTCAGAACGTCCCGCGTACTCTTAATTCGACAGAACGACACCTTTGCGGCTTCTGCTTTCTTTGCTTCCAGCTCATAGCAGAACGGATACAACACATCGACCGCTCTGCGTTTTCGGGAAAGCCTGATTTCCTTTTCATTGGTCGGCTGATGTGCCATGTGAATGGCTTCAGCAATCGGTGGGACTCGGAGCGCCCGCATCTGCGCCAGGCTCAAGGTTTCGGCCGAGCATTCTCTGGTATAAGGCAGCGCCAATTTAATGGCATCTTCCAGGTATTCCACCGACATTCCTTTGATTTTCCGATAGACCGGCTGGATAGAGAAAGCCGATGCAATATCCGTTGTGACGAAGTCTGGCGTTGCCATTGTCATGTTGTTGTACTGCTCGTTCCAGGAAACGACTCCGCCAAGCGCAATGACGTCGCCGACTGAAAACTGCCGTGTGCGGAACGGTTGATTGAACCAGAATACCGTACAAAAAGCGTTCCCGTCCGTAAGGCGCAGCATGTAATGCTTGCCATCAATAACTCGGCCACTCACGACCTTACCCTTGATGGCAACATGCTCTCCTTGATGATATTTTCCTTCCGCAAACGAGATAGGATTCCTGAAATCCAAGTATTTGGTCGGATAATACCCGAGCAAGTCTGTCACCGTTTCAATTCCCTTTGCTGGCAAATTGACTTGCTTTTCGCGGCGTAATACCAATGTCAGTCAACGGCATGTTAGCCATATCGTTTACTCCTCTGTCATTCCGCAAAACAATCTCTTCCGGAAGTCCCAAAATTCGTCATGTGAATGTCAAGATATTTTTCGTTGTTATAGTGCTGTAACCTATTTTTGAGCAATGAGTTGCGGTTTTCAATGTCGTTCGTATCGATTGCCACATCGACTGCATCCATATTACCGACAATTCTGCACTCATTTTTCGAACGAGTCACGGCGGTATACAAGAGATTTCGCTGCTGCAGCTGTTTCCAGCCGGTATCAAACGCTACCACGACAGCTTTGAACTCAGAACCCTGTGACTTGTGGACCGTCATCGCATATGCCAACGCAAATTCAGATTGCATCGTCTTTCTGCTGACAATCATCTCAAAGCATTCGCCATCCACATCGCAGGGGTTATCAAATCTTACGGTATAGGCATTGCAAATCATCGCGCCATCCTGGTCCAGGGCTTTCGGTTCAAAGCTTGTGATGAAACCCATATCACCGTTTACAAAGCTGCCTCGGTGATTCTTGCACAGCATCACACGGTCGCCGATTCGGTAATCGAATCCCTGTTCCGGCACGCCTTTCAAAGACTCGATGAACCCGCTGTTTTCATACGTTGCAGGGTTCAGCTTGTCACGAATCAAAAGATTCAAGTCCGTTGCGGAAATGTACCCGCTCCCCTTTTTGCGGACCGGAGTGAGCAAACATACATTCTGAATGCCTTTATGAATGCCATCTTCCTCGTATCTGCTATTCAGGTCATTCACTTCGCCGTATTTCCGAACAAAATGAGAGTAATTGAACAACGCTGTGGTTCTGATTTCCATGCCTTTGGTTGCCGGAATCAGCAAGAATGACTCATCTTGTCTAAAAAGTACTCGTCTGCTCACCTGCATTGATGTGCATTGCATTTTCAACAATCGCACCCATATTTCTGTGGCAGGAGGAGAGCTTACATACATTCACTTCTCCGCTGTCAATCAAATCTCGAAGAACATTGCCTGCCCCGATTGCAGGAAGCTGGTCAGGGTCTCCCACTATGACCAGTTTGCAGCCATGAGAAGCCAGTGAGAAGACCATATGCGCCGTTTCAAGGTTGCACATTGAGAATTCGTCAACCACAATCACACTTGCTTCATTATCAAAGCAACCAAAAAACGCTGACTGAATCGTAGATGCTGCATGTCCCGTTGCTTCCCGCATTCTTGCCGAAGCTCGACCAGTAGGAGCACAGAGCAGAATGTTTTCTTCCTTATAGTAGCTGCCTTTTGCAACCATAAACGCTTCAATGATGGTTTTGATGATAGTCGTCTTACCGCTGCCGGGGCCGCCAGTGATTACCGTCACGTTCTGGCTGTCACTGCCATACACCGTGTATGCTGCTGCTTGCTTTTGAGTGTCGTCCAGCAGAAAGCCATCTTTCATCTGCACGTTCTGGATAGCTCTATCCACATCGGCTTTCGAGACTATGCCGCACGCTGCATTCATGCAGTGGTGCAATGTATGGCAAAGGAACGTGATGTCGCATTCAAGTGCCCAGTATCGGCGCAGATAAACGCAGAAGAGAGGTTTTCCGCTTGCGTTCCCGCTAGACTTTTCTGCCACCAGCAGTCCTTTTCGTCTCGCGCCATTCACAGCATCTCGTATTGACTGTTCAGGAATTCGTGATTCGTGCAGTTCCTTTTCCACGGTCGTTGCCACGCAGGCCATCAACTGATTCAGCCAAACGAAAGAATGGCCTTCCATCTGTGCCTGCACCTCAAGCGAATGCAGCACGATAGCTTCCACCCTGCGCTGGTCTTTCCTGTCCATTCCCAGCCCGACCAACGCAATGCGGTCAGATGCAGCAAACCCGATGCCACTGACATCTTGATATAGGCAATACGGATTCTCCTTGATGGCAGCTAATGCCTGCTTGCTGTCCCCGTACTCTTTCAGAACGGCATTGATTTTCTGCATTGAGATGAAGGGAAGTAGAAAAGAAATCAATTCCTGGTCTTTTGCGATATGAATATAGGCATCGTGGATTTTCTTTGCTGCCTTCTCTTTGATTCCGGCCAGTTCCGTCAGCTTTTCCGGGCTTTTCTCGATTATTTTGAGGGAATCGGCACCAAACGCTTTGATGATTTTCTTTGCCGTTACAGGTCCAACTCCCGGTACATACCCGCTGGTCAACAGCTCATAGATAGAATCTGTGCCGCCAGCTTCATAATCAATCTTGCAACTTTCGACCTTAACATACTGTGTTCCCCGCCGTGCATCTTGTTCCCAGTGCCCTTGATAGGTAATATAAGCATTCTCAACAGGGTTCGGAATAATGCCTTTGAGGACAATGCTCTTACCGTCTTCAATCCGAGATGCAATAAGAATCGCAAAGCCGCTCTCAGGGTCACAGAATGGAATATCAACGATTTTTGCCTTGAATTTTGTCGCACTTTGTACTGCATATCTGTTATATGTTATTGTCTGATAACTGCCAACCATTTGATACTCCTTAATACAACACGAAATGATAACCCGGATACTTTGATTTGAGTAGTTTCCACTTTAGGCGAAAAGCTTCGGTTTGAATGTACTTGCCGTTCTTTTGGTCGTATCCCTTTACATCCTCTACCACGACCGTGCCATTTTTATCTCGATAATAGAAATCTGCTCGGTAGTCGATTTTCTGAATTCTTTTTCCCTCATACTGAAATGCTTCCTGAATTGTCAACGGGACCTGTCGTTTCAGCTCCGTGATACTTCCGCCCTTTTCAAGTATCTGCAAATCTAACCACCGACAATATTCTTTCGTAGAGTCAAACACATCCACGATATTGCCATGCTCTTTTGCATCCTTGTTCCCTGCCACAAAGCCGTCCTTATACGCATACACCTTATGATTCCCGTATTTCGGATGCGTCACTTTAGGCTCTTTAGGTTTGCTGACCTTGGCACAGTCTTTTCCTCCCTGTACCTGAATACTCAGCGCAGGGTTCTTTGCTAATGTATCATTCAACCATTTCTGTGTCAGCTGCATTTCGTGTGCCTCGGATGATGGTGTAAAAAGAAAACTCTTATACTTCAATTATACCATTCCTGCACTTTGGTCACAACAAATTGTTGTTTTGTTAATTTTCTTTTCATAATTGCAATTTCTTTTCAACGCGTAAATCCCTTGCGTACCTGTTATTGTATTTCATTTCATGCCTTGTCCTTGTTATTCCGTCCCTGTTATTGTATATCTAAAATTACATCGGATATCCTTAACAGAGATTATTTTCATCAGCTTTTTTCTGCCGCCCTCAGACATAGCGAGTGTTCAGATGAATTGGCTCAAATACATTATTCTTTGCTTTTGCAGCATACTGAGATTTTTTTACATTGCCTTTCTCGTTCAAAGCCAATCCATTCAACCCGATTAAACAGAGGTTATTTACGTTTACTTTTTTCGCTTAATGACAAAAACAGAGATTGTTTTCATTCATTATCTTCCTTTTGAGCACTTGCGCTTTATTTGGGTAATTCACCAATTCTGATTTTCAAGGTCCAGTCTTAACAGAGGTTGTTTTCGCTTTTATGCTTCTTCTTTTGCATCCAAGACTTCCATAAACAAACGGAGGTTATTTTCATTCACTTTTTGAGTTAGCAGTGTTTTGGTATCTGAAGAATTAAACCAGAGGTTATTTTCGTTTTAGTTTCCTCGCAATAAAGTCTGAGAGTGTGGTTACGATATACTATACTGAGGTTCTTTACGTTCCATCTTGGTTTACGAACAGTCAGGACATTTCATATAATGTATTCCAAATCTCGTAGAGCCCACATCAAACAGAGATTATTTTCGTTCGAGTTTACTTTTACCGCTCATCCATTGTTAGAGTCCTACATTCTCTCCCCTACTATCATGTGAGCCTTAATTCTGTGAGTTGCACCAACCGGAGAGTGTTTTCTTTCCGTTCTGGATATGATAAGCAGCCTTCCCTTTCACGGCTGCGTTATCAACCCGAGGTTCTTTACGTTCATTTTTGGAGAGGCGGTATCTTGAGAACGGCTTGGCAGAGGTTATTTGCATCCATCTTCAAGCCCCTCTCTGCCAGTGACAAGCTATTTTCTCAAACAGAGGTTATTTACGTCAGGTTTTTGCCGCAATGCAAAAAAGAGGTTATTTACGTTCATTTTTCTAAGGCTACAGACAACCAAACGCCTCTCATGGCGTTTACAGAACGTAAAATTGTACTATATTTAACGTATTGTAATTCATGCTGTGCAGCTCTCATGCTTGTTCCGTTGCTTTTTTATCGAAATACATGTGTAAGTACAAATTCAAAACTGCAACGTTAATTTTCTCTCATATGCGTTTGCCTTTATCATTGCCATGTCAGTATTATCATCGTACTACCGTGTTTTTACTTGGTTCGTGTGAAGCCAATTCTGCAACGTAAATAATCTCTGATTTCTCTGATTTGTTGTTTTTCCATATAAGTTGTATCTACTATTTGTATAATCCGCACGCTATATTCCAATTCGGATGTAATTTAGGCACAAAGGATAATGACATTTACTGCAAAACAAACTATTATATTGTAGGCGGACCGGTGTAAGTGTGGCATAGCAGCTGCATCCGCTTGAAATCAAAATCAGATAACAGTCTTTGCCCGAGGTTATTTTCGTTTACTTTTGGATAGCACAAGCAACATATCAACTGTTCTAGGCGGAGGTTATTTTCTTTTTCGATTTTTAGTCAATCAGCGCTCTTAGTTGTTTCGTATCAAACGAAGATGATTCACATCTCGTTTTTGGGGTGATGGCTTTTCCCCATGGCACATGAAGGTTAATGCCAGATGCATTGCAAGGCAGAGGTTATTTTCGTTGCGTTTTCAGCAGCATAGTATCTTTAACTGCTGCACCTTAAAAAGAGGTTATTTTCGTTCGACTTTACCAATACTCTGTTCAACGCAGGACCACAGTCAGAAAACTGATGTCAAATTGCTTCCATTATCTGTTGTAGCTCAGAACAGCTCTCCCCCTCCCCTGCTTGTTTTGGAACACTGTATTGCAAAGCGGAGATTGTTTACGTTTCAGTTTGTGTGTATTTAGAAGCATGCTCCACTTGAGCTGCAATTTCTTATATAATTCAAAACGGAGATTACTTTCGAATCAAACAGAGGTTTTTTCGCCAGTTACCCGAAACAAAGCTCCGGCTTCAAAACAAACAAACTACTCCGAAACACAAAACAAGCTCTCATGAAAAGCAAAACAACCTCTTTTCACGAGCAAAACAACCTCCGTTTCTTCTATATATAATAAAGAATAAATAATAAGAGAATAAAAATATAAATTACACCCAAAAAAAAGAAAAAGAGAATAACAACTCAAATCAATAGAGACTTGACAATATGTGACATGTGTTGTAAACTTAATTATAATGTTCTTAGTGTAACCATTTTTAGGAAAAGCTTTCTTTGATGGTTTGCTGCATATTAAAAGAAAGGCTGAGCAGCCATCTGGCTTGTCTCAAATCGACGATGAAAAAGAAAGACAGCAACTCAAAAGCTAATGATAATGTTGAGTCAGTTGTTGGTGAAGTTCTCAGTAATGAGGAAGTTCAAGAACAGATGGCATTGGCTCAACTACCCGAGGTTAAAGCGCTCAATAAGTCTATCATCACGAAAAGCAATGACTTGATTCAAAAGACAAAATATTCATTGCCTCGAAATGAGCAAAAGATTTTGCTGATTATGCTATCCAAAATCGACCAGCGTAATGATAGAGATGCATCGAAATATTACACCATTACATTCCAGGAGTTTTCAAAGCTTACAGGCGTAGACATCATGCGCAGCGGTTATAAGCCGCATTTGCAGCAGATTGTAGAAAACCTGGAAAATCGTACTTTCTGGGTTCCTGATGGGCCAGACCAGTTAAAAACCATTTCTTGGATTAGCAAGGGCTCTCGCGTCAATTTCAAAGACAAAACCATTCAGATGCGCTTTAACCCAGATATCTGGAAAGACATCGCACAGCTGACAAGCAATTATACGTCTTATAGTATTGAGTATTTGCTCACGATGCAAAGCACCTATTCGATGCGCATCTATGAGATTGTGTTGTCCTATGATAACGGCTCCAGAGAGTACAATTACACGAATGGCGTGATATTCGAACCAGTCACGGAAGCTGTGCTTCGTAAATTCCCAGACAAGCAAAATGAGCTGAAGGGTTACAAATACAAAGTCTTTGACATGGAAGAATTCAAAGGAATGCTTTCCATGCCGTCCAAAGACGAAATATTGCGCAGCAAAAAGAGTAGAAAAACGGAAAGCAGTTCTGAACCGAAATTCAGCAGAGAAAAAACTGTTTCTGAAAAGTACAAGGTCTTTTCAGATTTTGAGAAGAACATCCTAGCGCCTGTCAAAGCCGAAATCAACGAAATGACGGACCTCTGGTTTGATTATGAACCTGTTCGCCGCAAAGGTGTCAGAAAGTACGAATTCCTTTATATATTCATTAAGTACAAGACCAAAGAAGAGATGAAAAAGGTTCGTGCCTTCCATGAAGAACGGCAAAACCTTGAAACCGAAGTTGGCAGGAAGCGTAAATCCCGCCGCGTAGTTAGTCTTGAAACTCTTGAGCAATATAACCTTCCACTCTCTGAAGCTGTTATGAGTATGAGCTATAATATGGCGCGAAACGAAGTGAAAGCAAAAGCTCAATACCAAGACTATGAAGAAAAGCTGACGCCGGAAGAACGCAATATTTTTACCGATGTATTTACCATTGTCGGCAAAATTTTAACAAGCACTCGAAATCCTAAACATAACAAGGAAGCTTTTAACGCTCTGAACCGAATCATCAAGGATAACAACGGGTTAAAGACCTGGACGTTCGGCATTGCTACAAGGTACAAATCTTTGCTGGAAGCAGATGGTGGAACAAAGACCGCTAACTATTACCGCAAAGTTATCTTCAATGATTTGATTGAAAGTTCAGCAACCACAATCGCATTGGGCGAGAGAGCAATCAAGGCCCATGAGAATGGTTTGAACAAGCTGATTGATTTTACTACAGTGTTCAATGAGGACACGAACGAATGAAATAGGGTCCACCATTTGGTGGGCCTTTTTTGTTTGCCAAAAATCAGATATGAATTTACACCAACAGGGATTTGAGTTCTGGAGCGGAAAAATACTTTCATTGGTGTTTCTATGAAATGCAAAGCCCTAGTCATATACTAACAGGTACTTGAGTTCTCATATGCACCAGAGGTCTGGCAGCACAGTCAGATTGAAAGAGTCGAATTACACCAACAGGAACTCGCGTTCCGAACAGGGGATGAGCATTGCTTTGTTTGTCGCCGCAAGCACCCGCAATAAGATTCTAACAATCAAGAATGAATTTGTACCAACAGGGATTCGAGTTCTTAACGGTTTATATTGCGTGAAAAGAATAGGCAGTCTCCAAAGTTCGCGTTGACATTTAGTTAAAGCATGTTATAATTAAAGCATTGAAGTTGGTGATGTTGACATTTTGTGCGATTTGTTTATGCAAGCATTGTCCAGAGTCTAAAGTTTGCAAAGCAAAAATCACGATATCAGGTCAAACACCACGATAAAACTGAAATTATAACAACAGGTACTCAGGTGATTTTACCATTGAGTAATGAGGTGCATAACATGCCTGCAAAAGTCATCACAGTCGCGATTGAAAAAGGCGGAACAGGGAAGACCGTCACTGCTTCGAACCTAGCATACCTGATGGGGGAAGATGGAAAGAAAGTACTGTGCATTGACACAGACCCTCAAGGTAATTTAACCAGTGCTCTCAGCGACGGGAAAGGTGAAATTACAGAGGGGTTGTACGAAGGACATGCACTCTATGATATGTTCAGTGGGTTCCGGTATACAAAAACCCGCGATTTCATTGTACCGACCGAGTACGGTGATAATGTGGACATGATTCCCGGTAGTGCTCAAACGCCGAAAATCAATCAGAGATTAGCCGATTTGTTTGATGACGCGAATGTCCTGGCCAAAAGCGGCGCAATGAAACGCATTGATAAGATGTCGGACTTTCTGTTCTATTTCTTGGAGCAGGTGTTGGATGATTATGACTACATAATTATAGATACGCAGCCGACTCGTGATTCTTTGCTTCTTACCAATGCAATCAGTGCGGCCGATTACATCCTGATTCCCCATGATGTGCGACGCCAACTCCAGAGAGTCTGCATTCAGAACGTTCGCACTTTGCAATGAGCTGTGCAATGCACCTGGAAGCCGTATCAAAGGTGTAGGAGTCTTACTGACAGCAGTGATTAAAAAGGCGAAAGCCGCAAGACTCATTCGTACTCAATGCCAGGATGTATTGGGGCCTGCTCTGTTTGAAAATGAAATTCCCAATAGCATTAGTGTTGGTATGTCTGTGACAAATTATCAGCCTGTATGTTTCTATGCGGCAAAGCAGCCTGTCTCGATTGCATATCAGCAGGTATACAAAGAATTGATGAAGCGTTTGGCAAAGCTGGAGGTGAAGTGAAATGGCATTGACAAAGAAGAAGGGGCCTGTAACTACACCCAAGCTGCCTAATATTGAAGCGTTGAAGAAGGTAAACAACAATAGCGCCGGTGCATTCTATAACGATTTACTCAATGCAAAGCACAAGATTGAATATGAGAGTCGAGACATATCCCTCTATAATATCCGGACAAATCCTGATAATGAGATATTCCGCGAAATAGATGATGATGAAGACATTCGAATTCTTGCGGATGACATCAAGCGCAACGGACTACTGCATAACCTGGTTCTGTTCCCGTCTACAGAAGAGGGGAGAGAGGTCTATGTTCTTCTTTCCGGTGAAAGAAGATATCGAGCCCTAAAGCTGCTTGTCGAAGAAGGGGATACGTCCTGGCAGACTGTTCGGAACTGCAATGTCATTACAACAGAGCTTTCTGACAATGAAAAGAAAGTGCTGCTTTACAGCGCCAACCTGCAGGTACGCGGCGGCCTAAATGATGAAGCAGTTCGCAGAAAGGCTGTATCTGAATTCATCGAATGCCTCCTGAAAGAGCCTTATAACATGAATAGAACAGACGCTCTGAAAGCAATTAAGAGCGTAAGTTCTGTAAACCCGAAAACCATCGACAGAGATGCAAGGCTCGAAGATAAGCTGAAAGGGAGCCTGAAAGAACTTCTTGATGCCAAGTTCCTGAGCCGCAGCGAGTGCGAAAGCTATCTGCGATTCGATGATGTGAAGCAGGAAGAAATTGGGGAAAAAGTATCAAGAGCTCAATGCGGTGGATTGTCACGGTGACACCGGGGAAGAAGCAGGGAAGAACCACATTGAAGTGATGCGCGATACGCTTCACGATACGTTCAGGGAATACCTGTTCAGTGCCTTGCAGCAGCGTACCAGAGCAGAACACGAAGAAGCTTATAAGAAAGCTATTGAGTATTTTGATAGCGAACTGCAGGAACTCAAAAAGAAAGCCGAAGAGTTCGGAATTATCAAAGAGTGTAATGTCCCGGAAGAAGTAGCAGACTTTGAGTACGACGCAAAGAAAGAAGCAGCCAAGGACGTTGCCAAGAAGGAGAGGGAAGCGGCAGACATCAGTGTAAGTGCCGTATTAAAGGCCACTCCGACAATTATCAAGAAGCTGCAGCGAGTCTATGCAAACAAGAGCTATGAAAAAGCATTAAGCCATGTTTCACAGGAATCGAGAGATTCCGACATTGCAGCACTCGAAGAAGTGATTGAGATGGCTACAAAGCTGAAAGAAAAAATCAAAGCCGTGGATTGATTAAGGGAAACCTAAATGAATAGTGAAAAAAGTACGATTTCAGTGCGGTTCCGTTCAGACTTTGCGGAAATACTCGAAGTTCGGGCGTGGTACGAAGGAAGTCGCTTGGGAACACTGACAAACCGATTGGTTAGAAGTGAACTTCAAAAAGGTCAGCAGAGTAGGGGAGAAGTACATCATCTCTAAAGGTTCTGCTGAATACGACGAGCTGGTAGCTACCGGGGGTCTGGATGAATCGTACTATCTCTTACCAGAGATTGATGAAATCATATCCTTCATGCCGACCAACGAAGGTAGACGAGGAACAAAGTTAACGAAAAACAAACAGGTCTCGTTGTACTTGACCGAGGATGAAGTAAGCCAGCTGAATAGAGTTGTTTATGCACAGGATGTATTCGGAACCTATGACAGCGAAAAAGATTCTATCGTATCGTTACGCAATCCATGGGCTGCTCTAAATACTGAACTTCTGAAAAAGCAGATTCACAAGGATTTCTAAACATGCAGCGGATGCACAACCAAGAAAACGCTTGGAATGAGCATTCGCTGTTTGCTTTTTTGTAAGAAAAATGAATTTACACCAACAGGTATGCGAGTTCTGGATGAATTGTATGGCTTGTGGCAAGTTGCATCGCAGGATGCCTGTAAAGATTCCAAAAGCTAAAAAGTCTTCCCTATATTTCGCTAAACGGAGATTTAGCGAAACTAGAAATCAAACAAAATACAGTCCCCTTTTCGTTGATTTTCAAAGCTAAACCATAAAAGCGCAAAACAAAAAGCCCCAACCAGAAAGGTCGGGGCTTTATTGTTATTTAGGCGAAGCTGTAGTTTGCAACAACTCCCACGAGCTCTTCACGAGTCTGCGGGTCAGATGTTGCACCGCTCACAACGGTCCATTCGGCAGCTTTAGCATAATCGCCAATCAGCATACCTACCTGAACCCAGTTTGCGAGAGAGCGCATCGAGTTTACATTGCCATCTGTAGCGCCACAAGTTTGGCACTTCTTGGCAATTTGGTGAACGCAATCTACCATCGTCTGCAGCGGGACATCATTTCCACAGCCGGTCATACCCTTGATACGTTTGATGATAACCGCATCATCCGGGCATTTCATGTCAACGATGAGATGGTGGCGGTCGATGAACGACTGGTTCAGCGGACGGCAGCCTTCCAGGTCAACATTCAACGTGGAGATGATGATGCAGTCAGGATGCCGATGCAGCATCTCACCTGTCGGCAATACAACGCAGCCAGTTTCATCCAGCAGGCCATTCAAACCGGGCATGACGGACGGACGCGTAATCAGAGAAGGCTCCTGCAGCTCACATACCCAACCATTGCGGATGGCGCGAACCAAAGGACTCTCAACATAACGGAAGCCCTGGCCGCAAGCCTCGGAACAAAGCTTCATCTGCTTGCGGAACAGCTCGGTCATGCACTCTGTTTCGGTAGCGTCTGCTTTGGCAACACCAGTGATAGCTTCATACGCGGTCACGGGGTCCATACTGATATCAGTCGCGGTCGGCAGGTCTTTGAATAGCTCCTCATTGATGCTATCGTCAGAATCAGAAGCATTGACAGGCATCATATCGCCTATCAAGTTGTACATTTCAGTACCGGCATTGCAGGTAATGAAAGTGTAAGGCAGGCCAAGACCGGCTGCAATCGCACGAGCACCAGCAGTCTTGCCGACAGACGGGTCGCCACGCAGCATGATATTAGTCATGGGGCGCTTGGTGTCACGAGTGTTAGCAATCAAATAGCAAGTCGTTTTTACCTCTTCAGGGAGAATGTATCCGTCATCCAGCTGAGGAATCAGGCTCTTCTCTTCATCAGAGAGAATACGGTTGTTGTCCGCAAAATAGCCAACGAAGTCCTTCACGGACTTAAACTTGAACTTGCTGGTTCCGGAGCCTTTTTGGTCACTCAAAAACTGAAAAGTGCCCCAAACCAAATCGGGGGAAAATTTCTTGCTCTTGGCAAGGCTCTGAGTAACACTCTTCAAATTACCGTTGTTAGGATATTTTGCCTTGAGGTCCGTGTCTTGCTCTAACATTGCGTCACACGCAGTACCAGCCAAAGCACAAGCGTACTTGACTTTTTGGGTAGTGTCGGTTTCTGCAACATACTTCTGAAAGATGTCCTCAAAACCGTCAACACGATTTTGAAAATCGCCCCACAGAAGCAGAAAGAAAGGTGCAAGGCCAGTCTTAGATGCGTCTAAAGGATTTCCATTCAAGCCATTAGAAGCATACATCTGCCCGGTGCCTCTATCGTAAGCCAGGCAAAGCGTATTTCCCAAATGGTCAATTTCACATTCCTTGTAGATATTGTTGTCTACCCACTCAGCCATTGTTCGACCATCTTTATTGCAGGAATACGCGCCTACCTTGCGCCCATTATCAATCATCTCAGCGCGGCACAATGCCTTCGCGAAATCTGCTGTTATTTTGCCGGGCACACAGTGCCCATTGGTCTGGTATACCCTGGCCTGCTTTACACTGGCAGCGGTAGGGTCATCAAAAAACCTCGTTCCGATGCCTAGCTGGACATCATGAAAGAAGTCGGGCAGCGCAGGGTCGAGCAAGTCATTGGTCTTGCCGGTCCACCACATATTTTGCATATTCATAGTTTTTTACCTCCGATTAAATTAAAATAGTCGAGACCAGCAAGAATGCCAGTCTCGACTTAAATTAGTGTGTAATCGCCCGTATAGCCTGTTAGCACAGCTCACGGGGCTTAGAATAGATTAGAAGGGCAAATCGTCCTCTTCCTCAACGGCATCAAATTCATCAGCCCCATACTCACCGTAAGTCGGTGCAGAAGGAGCAGGAGCCGAAGCAGGAGTTGCTGCAGGAGCAGGAGTGCTGTTCTGAGCAGTGTCTTTGCCACGACTTGCAAAAGCTGCTTTGTCAGCCCATACGGTGTAGGACGTACGATTTTCACCGTCCTTATTCTTGTAAGAATAGCTGGACAAAGTACCAGCAACCATGATGGGGTCGCCCTTATGGAATTTGCTTGCGATAAACTCCGCAAGTTTTCCGGAGGCAGCGACAGCCACAAAGGAAGGAACATCAACCCACTGCCCATCCTTCTGGTAAGAGCGGTTGCTGGCAACCGTAAAGTTTGCAATGTTATTTCCGTTCTGAGTAGAACGGGTCGTAACATCTGCGGTCAGGTTACCCATCAGCATGCCATCGGCAAAGTTGCCATTGACATTATGCTGAATCGTTGCCGCACTCAGATAAGTGTAATATTTCTTCTGCCCATCCTTGTCATAGGAACCAGATTCGAAGCGGCCAGTGACCAGAACAGGAGCGCCTTTGATAAGTTTAGCGCGCAGATTGTCACTGATAAACTTTTTAGGAGCACGAACAGGTAAAAAAGAGCTTTCCTTATTCTGCCCACGGTCTACCGCAACACGAAACCCAACGTATGTGTTGTTGCCAATAGTGAATTCTTCTGCGTCAGCAGTAAGACGGCCAATGATAGTAAAAACATTAACGTTAGTCATGATAATTGTCTCCTTTCAAAAAGACAGTTAATAAATAAAAAAAGGCAGGCTTCCCAAACAAATGAGAAGTCTGCCTTACGACAAGATTGTGAATTGTACGAGCACAAATAGCGCCTAGTAGATGGTATCTATCGTACAATATTCATTGTATTGAGTTCGCATATATCGTCAAGCATTTTTGAAGCTAAATCAAACAATCGTTGCGTGAGAAGTGAGCCAGTCACCTACTTTGTTGTACAGAACCGTCTGGTTCACATATTCTTCGCCATAGTATTTCTGAGCCTGCTGAACACTCAAGGAATCATCACCAAAATAATCGCTTACATCGGCATCGGTGACCTTGATTTTCTCTGCTTCAGCCACAGCCTGAAAAATCAGATACGCCTTTACGCTTTCTTCAATGCGGTCATTGTAGCTGTCGAGCAAGGCATCCTCAGTATCGTAATCGGTGGTTTCCAGGTACTCGTCCATGGTCTTACCCATGTTCTCGGCACTTGCTTCGATTTCCTTGTGGTAAGTATCACGCTGGTCATCAATGAGGTTCTGAGGAATTTCGGAAACAACGGAGTTATCCATCATATAGTTATAGATGGCGAGGCCCAGAGCATCTTTGGTCAAAAGCTCATTGTAATACTGTTTGAAAGTATCCACGGAATTGACCAGAGTGCCATCCTCGGTGTAATACTTGTTATCGCCGAAGCAGTTCACGATAGAGTCATCCGTCAAGGTCAGCTCAGAGACATCCTTGAGTTCGATGCGGAACTGAACATCCTGACCAGCCAGGCTCAGAGTGTTGCCCTCGGAATCCGTGGTGTCAGGGTAGCTGTCGGGGAAAGTCACAGTGATATCGAACTTCTCACCGGCAAAAATGTCCTTCAATCTGGCTCTCAAAGCCATCTACGTAATATCCCTGACCCAATACGATTTCGGCATCCTTTGCAGAACCGTTCGGGAATTCATCGCCGTTGTAGGAGCCGGTATAATCCACCGTCACGCAATCGCCTTCCTGCGCCGCGCGGTCCACAGTGGTGTGTTCACCGTAAGTCTGCTTAATCTGCTGCAAAGCGGAATCCAGAGCGCCGTCTTCCATGTGCAGGTCTTCAGTCTTAAAGGTCATATGGTCATAGTCATCCGGAAGAGTAACAATATTCTTGGCCTTGACACCAGCATAGTGACCGTCCTTTTTTTTTTACTGTAATCAATGTCCAGCGCAGTCTCGACGGTTGCAGATTCTTCAGTGGCAGTAGAAGAACTGTCACTGCCGGACACAGCAGTCGATGCACAGCCAGACATGATGATGGATGCAGCCAGAGCAGTTGCAAGGATAAAAGAAGTTTTACGTTTATTCATTTGGTATGATTCCATCAAAGTTATTCCGAATCATAACGGCAGATACCGGGTCGCTGTCCAAAATAGAGCCACGAAGCATTGCCATTGCCAGTGAAATGCGGGCTGGCTTGCAAGGCTGAGCACTCCGGAATACCGCCCGATTCATTGCATCATCAACTGCATCCACCAGCTGTTGGCATCTCGCAAAGAAAAGTTTACGCATTTCCAGATGTAAACGAGGCTTTACGTAACCTGTGCTGTTTTCCAACAGTGACTGAATCTCCGAGATGTTACGGACTGAACCGTCCGTATCCATATCATGGAGCTGTTCAATCATAGCATCGATATCTCGTGCTTTGAGAATCCAGTTCAATGCCGGATAGCACATCAAGGCAATGACAACGAATTTTTCGTCGGTTCCTTTTTGCGCCATCCGGTTCGCGCATCGGGCAAACACCCTATTGCGGTTCGTGCCGTTGTTGTAGGCAATAAAAGTTCGATTGATGTTCACAACAATTCCCTCCGAGGACAGGATGGAACTCAAGAAAGCTTTCAGTTCAGCATCCGAATCCACAACCAGATTATTTTCCAGTGCCATCATTCATTTTCCCCCTCTCCCTGTTTTCCTCAAAACATTCAAAAGCTCAGCTCTCGCGTCGCTTTTGATGGTTTCACCAAGCATTGTATTTTCAGACATGTGCAAATCAAAATGATTTTCTTTGCAAAGATTGAAGATTTTCTGGCACGCTCGGAAACTATGTACTGGTAAATCGGACCCAAACTGAATATTTCGTTCAAAATTCTCATAATTCTCAATGCTTCTTGCACAGGAAGTATAGACAAAAACAGAAGCCCCATCTTCAAATCTCAGGTTCTCGCCGACCGCTCCATTAAGGACGTCATACAATTCTTTCAAAAAGCCATCACCCATAGCTTTGTTATTGGCTCCGTTCTGAATACGATGGTGGACCACGATATCGCCGGTGATGGGCACTTCGCTTCTCGTGATGCTTGTTGTCTCGTCCGGGATTCTTGCCTGTTCAATGTATACAACGATAGGTCTTTTACTTGATATCATAAACGCACTTCCTCGACTCAAATGATTGTTATTATTTCAGGTTTCGTTGTCGCCATGATTTGTCTTCGATGTTCAGGCTTAGCTCAAAGCATTGTTCCTCGCTATCTTTAACAGGATTCTACCTCAAATGATAGCCAATTCGCACAGACGCGCAAGAATACTTTTTAATGTCCCGGACACTATATCTTGTATCATATTTGCATTATACCACAATATATAGTGGTTTGCAATAGAAAAAATGCATATCTGACCACAATATATAGTGTGCATCCAAATTTTGAGCACATTATATGTACAACTTGTTGTCTAGCAAAATTCTGAACGTTGCAATATGATGGACAGCGGTCACAAAACTGTTGATACTATTGAATTAAATTGCGTTTCATACAACTTTGTGATATACTGTATATAGGGGTATGCTCCCATGAAATACTGTCAGGAGGTGCATGGAGTTTGACAAATCAAGATATAGACATTTCCATGGATAACGTTGTTCAATACGCAAATCAAATTCGGATGCCGCTTGATTCGTGGAACAAAGAAACTCAGAAACAGATATTGTCTGTAATGGAAGCTCAGAGAATAGCGTCAGGGCTAAATGTTACGACATTCTACAACACGCTTCTAGGCTCTACATGCTCTTATAAAACCATCCAGCACATTCGGGAAGGCACAAAGCAGATGCCGCTCGAGTTGGTGTTGGCGTTCTGCTATGTTTTCCACTACGACATTTCAGAACTCATCAACATTCAGAGTGAAAAAAAACAGAGCAGAGAGATTCGCCGATTACATGCAAATTGGTGCATCCATCGAAGCTCTCGGCCCACATATCATTTATAACGCTGCCGCAGATATCGCCAATCTTAATCAAGAAGGCCCTTCCTCTGCTATGGTAAGACGCCGCTGCTCGCAAGTTCTCACCGCTTTTGCGCAGAATCTTCAGAACGAGGAAAAAGCCAAAGAAGAGCAAAGCAAGTAATTCGACAAACAAAAAGAGCCCCGTACAATCCAGTTTATCTGGTGTACGAGGCTCTTTATTTTTAATAGAAAGCGTCCGCCATAGATAGCAGCACATCCATATTTCCATCGGAAGCCGCCGGTCTATCCGGTTCTGGCATCTGCTTGCCCATGGGACGTTCAAGAGGCTTTGGCTGTCTTGGCAATGGAGAAGGCACGGATTTATGTGCCTTAGAAGGTTTCCCTTTGCCACAACGTCTTGGACCGAAACTTGCGGTTCGGGAGTCTGAACTGCAGAACCAGAAAGCTGATACTTGCGCAATGCAGTTTCAACAGCTTCTTCTATCACATTTCGGAGTTCCGTTGAGGAAGGGCGTTGTTCGAGGCTGACGCTCTCAGGAACACTTTGAAGAGAGTTCAAAAGCGCATCTACGATAGTCGGTGTCCGCTTTCCATATCCTGCGTTTTTCAGAATATCGTAAGCCGCCTTCTGTTTCGGGTCTGTGAGGTCAAAAGAAACCGGAAGTCTCACCTGATTACCCTTGTCTTGTTTCGATGATGCCAAGGTGTATCACCCCGCAATCAACGATTTTCGGCAGCCAACCTGCTTTCTGCCATCATTTTGTAGCCAACTGCGTTGTCGCGAGGGTCGTCGATGAACAGATAATCATCACGACCGAGTTCGCTCTCAATGACGGGACGCATCAAGATAGAGCCGCCGCCGATGAACACGGGATAAGATAGCGTCAAGTCAACGCCTTTCTCTTTCAGGGACCGAATCAGAGTGTGGGCATAGTTCTGAGCGGTCGTGTGAACCACATCATTGAGTTCTTTGCCGGGATTGTAACCGCAGCGCAGAATGTTGTCGATGGTATAGTCGTCCACATCCAGCTGAAAGCGATTACGAACCGCACGTTGAACCTCATCGTACATCTTGATAACGCCGTTGTTGAAGCTCTCACAGAAAGCCATATCAACCTGACCACCACGGCTGAACTTCACAACGTCGGTGGTATAACCGCCAATATCAATGATATAGGTATAGGCTTCCGGGCGAGCCATGATTTTGGACATGTAAGGTGCAATCGCGGCAACGCCCTGCGGGAAGACCATGACACGAACGATGCGAACCTCAAAATCCACATTGTTGTAGGTAAACACCACACGGCGGCCATCACGGCCAAAGTACTTATCGTACTCAGAGGCAAGGTCATGGATGTGAGTCGGAGGAAGGCCCATCGCAAGACACACATCCTGCTTGACCTGCTTCTGGCCAGGGCGTACATACCCCATCGCCATCATCTCTTTGGCAATCGCAATGAGAGTCAGGACGTAATAGGACCAGTCCGTCGTTTTATTGTACATATAAGGGATACGAGACTGAGTAAGGGTATAATAGTTGCCGTCAAAGAGAAGCGTATCGGACTTTACTGCCGGAGGAATTGCACCATGGCAGATAAGACCTGAATTGAAAGGCTCAGTATGCGGCGTCTTGATGTTCTTGTTACCGGTATCAACGGCAATGACCAACGGATTCATAATTCCTTTTCCTCCTTATCACACAACATCACGATATGCCAGGTAACGAGCCGTTGCAAGTGCAAGCTGTGCATACTCGCTGTGGATATCCCGGTTTGTATCAAACTCAATGCCGATATTGGTCATAGCCTTCCAGGACATCTCGATGTATTTACGGCAAATCTCGGACTTGCCGTTAATAAGACGGCGAGCGTTCTCTTTCATCGCCTTGGAAAGTTCCGGCTCCGTATAGACGGTCACAGCATGGATATCATGCTCTTCCAGAATCCGGAACATCTCGATAGCGCCGCGCAGTGCATATTCCACTTCATCGCCTGCATCGCCGCTATAAGAGCTCTGAATCAGATTTTTGCCGGTATCAATGCACAGACCAAACGCGCCATACTGATTGTTCTTGTCGAACCGTGCATAGAGGAAAGCATTGGCTTCCTCATCGCCCACAGGCTTATTTTGACATCGCTGGAAGAGCTTTCTTCCTCGATGAAATGAGGAGCGCTCATGCCGCTCGGCCATTCTGCTGCTTCATCTTCCTGAGCCAATTCTCCCTGCGCCCCGTCATTATCCGACATGGTATCCGGCATAACAAACTGTTCGTTCGGAATCTCTGAAGAGAAAGAATCCGAAACAGCAGGGGCTTCAGGCTCGTTCTGAGAGAAGCTCAAAGAGGTTTCAATCGGCTCATCATCCCCCTTGACAGGCTCTGCAGCGTCGTTTTCGATATCGCTCAGGTCAATTTCAATTCCATCGTTTTCGGGCTGAGAGACGCTCTGAGCAGCATTTGCGTCAGGGCTCTGGGTTTTATTGCTGTGGCGGAACAAAGTATTGATAAACGGATTTCCGTCCGTAATTTCATCCATCTCCTGTTCCTTAGTTTCCTTCTTTTCCTTCTTCGGCTTGGCAGGCTGCTGCATAGCGCCGGGGTTTCCTTTCGGAATCATAACTTCCGGCTCGTAATCGTCATCGTACACGCGGTACTTCTCAACAGCGGATTCCTCTACCTTCTTTTTCTGGCGTTCCTTTTCAGCTTCCTCTGCGGCTTTTTCATGTTCACGGTTTGCTTCATTTGCGCGGTTTGCTTTCGATTCATCCAGCCGAGCAAACAAGCTGTTCAAACTGCGGTTCTCAGACATAATTCATAATCCTCCTTCTCAGACATTCGGGGCTTGAGTATTAGCTTCAGCACTGGGCCCAACTTTGGGCTCAGCACCAGGCATTGCATTATTGGACATTGTCTCACTGCTCACGACGCTGGCACATACCGGAACGGTCTTGTCAAGATTGACAGCCTGCTTCAGGCAAGTCGGCCAAACGCAGTAGTCCTTCGCGTCACAGCGCCACGGGCAGCTCCGTTCGGCACATACGGCGTGGACCGTTTTCTTTTGAGCAGCCACCGTAAATGCACCACCAGGCGTTGCACGAATCTCAGAGCGTCGCCGGTCAATCAGCTTATCGATGCCACGCTGAACAGCTTCCGGAGTAGTATTCAGCGTAGCTGCAATGTCTTCAACCGAATGTCCTGCCTTATCCAGTGAATCAATCTGGCCGAGCAAAACTTTCGTCATCTTGGGATGTGTACGAAGCGGTTTATTAGATTCCATCAAAATAAAGCCTCCTGATATTTTATCGTGCCAGGCGCTTCAAGCGCTTGTAATAAAAGAACTTCTCTTTCCAGGGCATGTTCTGTGCCTTGAGTGGGGACTGAGCGAATTTGAGGGCTTTCAGCATTGCTTTCATCTCTGCGTCCTCATTGGCGCAGAACAAGCCGATGGTTTCGGGCAAAGCAAGGCTCACAGCAAAGTCCAGCATACCGGTAGCAATCCCGCGCCGTTTATAGGCGTTCTCGACTTTGATAGAGTCGATATAAAGATGTGTCGTAATAGGCAGGACCATCGCAACGCTGTCTTTCGGGTCTTTGTCGCACAACATCTGGCGTTCGGCATTTCGGGCACAGAGATAGTTGATAGCAAGCTGCTTGTCGGGAAGCGGATTGGCAGGAGTAGGCCAGATATCCGCCATCGTTCCCTGCTTGGTCGGAACCTGAAGGATGTCTGCCATCATTACAGCAACTTGAGCCGTTCCATCATAGACCTTAAAGGTGACGGCAGTATCGGAAAGAAGATTCTGTTCACCGAGTTTCGTGCCCCGGTCCTGATACAGAGCACTACTGCAATCTGCAACAATCACAAGCTGGTTCAGGTCCTTATCCACAATCGTGATTTTCTTTTTCATAAATCAGGGCAAGGAGACCCGCGACTTCAGTCGTGGGAGGAACTGCCCGTTCACATCCTTTCAATTAAATAATTTGTTGCGGGCTCTAAAAGTCGCAGCTTTTTGAATGTCACGCCTTTAGAGACGCTTGTGCCATCTAGCTTTTTAAGCGTAAAGCTCCCCGAAGAGCGACGCCCGGAAACGAAGCATTCTTGCTCTTTGTAGAGGACCTTGTCCCACAAACGGTAACCTTCAACGAGATAGGGCATTTGGCTTCTTTTACGGATACCCTTTTTAGAGAAATTTGCTTTATGGGTTTGCCGATTGTGGTGCCTGATAGCCTTTGTACGGTAGCAAACGCTGCAAGGCTCAGCTAACGGATGCTTACTAATACAGCGAGCATCGTTTGTATGACCCTTCTTGATGTCATTTTTGCTCACGGCGCATTTTAGTGATATAGCCATAAGTTCCCTGAACAGGGATAGGCAGCTCCTCTTTCAAACGCGCCATTAAGGTCTTGCGCATGATACCCATGAAAGCAGCATCACGAAGAGGCTTGCCGCGTTCCTTGCCGTCAAGGGTCACTTTTCCTTTGTGAAGGTTCTTGTGGCATGTGGTACACAAAGTAACAAGGTTGCTTGGAGCGTTGCCGCCAGTCTTACGGCTTTTGAGATGATGTACATGCAGCTTGACCAACTTCTTGGCAGTAGTATGAGCACCACAGCACTGACAGGTGTAGTTGTCTCTCTTCAAGACATACTGACGGACATTGTATTCGTCGTACATCTCACCAAGCTGATAGTCTGTTCCCACCGGTAGAGGTTTTCCAGCAAGCATCGCCTTCAAGCGCTGCGTGTCAAATTCTGCTGTTTCTACTCTTACAAGAGAGATAGGCAAAATTTTGCAGATGCGCTTAATGATGGTGATGTGCTCTTGAATTTTCACTTCTACTGAAGGTGCCAGCCAGCCTTTATGCTTGCTATGGACGCGGTTATCAAATCTCGGTGCGCGGTAACGGGTCTTACGGTTGCGTCTCGAACGGCGGTTCTGCCTGCGCGTAGAAAGCAATTCTACTACATCGTTGCGAGGGAGTAAATTCCTCACGGTAGAGTTCGCGCTTCTCAGTAGATGCAGACAAACCAACATGCTTGCTGCCTGCGTCAACGCCCAAAGTGATAGGTTGTTTGTATCCCGCACTTCCGTACAGGAGCTTGATGGTAAACGGTGTGCGCCTTACAACGCATGCTTTTTGCTGCTTTAATAGCAAACGAGCCTTTCCGGGTGAGCACGGCATCATGGGCTCGCCGTGTTTACTGAGTACATACACATATTGCATGATGCCATGCTCCTTTCGATAAAAATGCAGCTAAAAAGAAGCTGCTCACTCCTCCGAAGAGGGTAAGAATCCTTCCCCAAGGTCATAAGCGGCTTGATGCAGCCACACCTGTCGGCTTTGCCTCAGCTTTACGTGATGTGTTGCCTTAGAGCGCACGGCTAGGATTTACACCGTACGGTAACTGTCTTTTCGCTTATAGCGGGGCGCAACTTAATGCGCATAGGGTAGTCAACATATCCTTACGGACACTCCTAAAGCGCAGACTTGCCGGAGCAAGCCCGCGACTTTAGTCGTGGGTTATTGACTCACAGCAGAACTTGCGTTTCGAGCCGGTGAACACAACAACCATGGACGGCCGCATACCACCGGCAGGGTCCTTCGTTCCGTTCTGACCATACTTTGCATAGGACGGCAGCAGGCGGTTGGTGAACTTAACTCGTTCCGGCAGGAAATGCACCCGAACGCCAGGCTGGAGATAGATGTGTTCCTGAAACCAGGTAGCATCAGTCGATACCGGCAGCAGCATGACAACGGTCGTGTTCTTCTTCTTGCCCTCAGCAGCACCCTTCGCAACCCACAGGCGCAGATTTCGTGTCCCGCTCGGAGGGCAGCAATACACGACATTGCCGCGCCAATCCTGTGCAAGACCATCTTCCTTCTTAGTGAAGAACTTCTGGCACTTGGCATTTTCGGGGCGGGCACAGGCATCCAAAGTGAAATGATAAACGCGGTCAAGTTCCTGGAACAGTTCATCCGGGGTTTCCCATTCACCCGCAATGGCACTGCTCACGCTGCTGTTGACGCTTTTGGTGGATTTCATAAAAACCTCCTTGTTATTTTTGAAAAGGTACATTGTAATTTGTTCTTGTGACACCGTTTTTTGGATGCTCTCGAAAAGACACATTTGCTTTCCAGAAACAAGACAAAAATAGAAAAGGCAGTCACTTTTTTTCAGCGATTAACGTGCTTTTTTGCCCTATGTTTTCATTATCTTTGATTCGCACATTTCCGCAACAATATTTATGAAAAATTAAAAATTGCCCCAGGATTTTTCGTCCCAGGGCACGGAAAAAGTCACATTTTATTTTTGGAAGGTTCATACCAGCTCACATTCTCACCGAAACTGTAAAGACCAATACCAACGTCGAACGCTGCATCGTCTTTGCCCACAAGATACACCTTGTAGTTGCCGACAGGAAGAACCAGGTCACTGTATGCGTCATCAATATACTCAGCAATAATCTGTTTGTTGTCAGTGTGGATGAAAAGAATTTTGAATTCGCCATTTGTGGTATCAACGGTCGTATAGCAATCAACGAGGGTGGACTCATTCTTGACATCAATATCAAACGCTTCAACGGCTCCTACAAGCTTATCAGCGCTTGCCGTGAAATCAAAAGACCCGTCGCCCATCACATAGCTACCTTGATACCCGGTCGCAGAGTATGCCGTCCTTCCGGCCGCAATCTGCTGCGTATCATCATACAGAGAAGCCTTATCCACACATCCAGTCAGAACCATCATGGTGCAGATAGCTGCAAGGAGCAGTGCTGCGAACTTCTTGATATGTCTCATCATTCATTACCTCCCACGCTATCCTGGCTGGAATCGGCGTTGTCAGTGGCTTCTGCGGGCTGATTTTCAGTGTTTTCGTTGGTGCTTTCGGTATCCTCAGATGCGCCAAAAGTCAGCGTCATGTGTGCGGTTTTCGGTACAACATTTACCGTCATTGTTGTCTCAAGGCCGCTGCTGTTCGTAACCTTGACCTTGCTGGTGCCGACCAAAATGCCCGTCACTTCACCCTTAACGTTGACGGCACAAACCGAATTGTCGGTGTTCTCAAACTCATACAGGCTGTTATCGTTATCCGTATCAGGGTCAGGAACATCAGTATAGACATGAATCGTCTTAGTCTCTCCGATTTCGACTTCCAGGTTGTCGGCATAGAGCTCTTTCGGAGCCTGCTTGACCTTGAGTTTCACAGTCTTGGACACACCATTATCTGCCGTGATAGTGACCGTGGTGGTTCCGGCTTTCAGAGGAACAATCTTATTGTTCTCCACTCGGGCAATCGATTCATCCCCCACACTTACCGTAACTTCACCCACATCAGCCGTTTCGGGAATTGTGGTGTATTCGGGATTCACTAAATTGTTATCAGTAGTAGTGATAATATCATCCATCTCAAAGCCTTCAAGCGGCGATACGACAGTCACTTCCGCGCTGCAGTTCAGCTTGTTATCCCGGCTATAGATATTGATTTCCGTTCTGCCGGACGCGTTGGCCGTCAAGCGCAGCGTGTCATCCAAAGATGCAACGCTCGGCGCAAAGCTCTCAAATGTCATTCCTCGATGTTCGAGAAGCTGCGTGAGCTGGTCTCCCGTCACCTCAGTGCCATTTTTAAGAGTTCCGGTCAACTCAATCACGGTGCTTTCACCGAGCTTCAAATCTATCGTTTCCGGCATTGAAATCGATACCAGCCGATGCTCACCGCATCCAGCCATCAGCAGCGCAGCGACCACCGCAACGCAGCCAATTGTAACAATCTGTTTTAATCGTTTCACAGTTATACATTCCTTTCTTTAAGGTGTGATACTATTCAAATTGGTACTTTCATACTTACAACTCTATTATCAGCAAATCGCACGAATCCGCAACGGGTGGTTTTTAGCGGAGATTCTTTCAGATATTACGCGCAAAAAAGCAGCCACTCCCGAAATTGGAGCAGCTGTCATTTGGTTAGAGCCGAAAGCCGTTTACATTTCGAGTGCGAGTGAGGTATAATGGCAGCAGGAAAGCAGACGTCATTCTGCTGGTGGACTGGCACCTATAATCCGAGTGAGATGCAGGGTACAAAGACCTGTCGGTTGGCGAGCAACGATAAAACTCGAAAGAGATGCAGGACGTAAGGGCCTGTCGGTTGGCGGACAACGATACAAACCAGTCACGAAGGGACATCGGACAATACCACGGTATTGTAGGCGTTCCTTTATTTTTTGCTCAAATGCAGGTAGGGCGAAGCAGCAAGCACAAATAAAAAGAGAGGGCAGCCGATTTCTCGACTGCCCTCAAATGTTGTACAGAAGCGACCATCAGGTCACACTGGAAAGGTTATTTTGCGTCTTTGAGCCACGGCTGGGACTGCACTTTCTCGAAGTCCGCATCGTTCGGCATCACGCCACCGTACGGAGCAATCGTGTAGGTCACTTTCGTGACCGGAGTGCAGACACCGGATTCATTCACATTACCGGTTGCAATGTAGACTGCCATAGGCACCTGCATTGCGCGGCCAGTGATGTTGTTGTTGATGAAATCGCCGGTAGCTTTCGGAATGACCCAAGCCGTATCGCTATGGTCAATTGCGTTATCACCCTGAGTCAGGACGGGTATTGCGCAGACGCATGTACAGCTCGCCACGGCGCAGACGGTTCTTTGTCATGTCGTATACCGAGTTGCCATACTGCCGTCAGGGTAGTACTCCATGCCAGGCATATCACGCATCAGCCAAGGACCATTGGCCTTGATATTCTTGATTTGGATAGCCACAGTAGAGTAGTTCGTGATGCGGTAGTTGGTAGGCTCTTTGACCTCACCACTTGTGGTGTTGCCATACATACAGACGTACAGAGGAACCGTAGCCTTCAGCAGAGCCGGATGCACATACAGGCCGCCATCATGGATAATCAGCTCGTAGTTGCGGACCGTTTCACCATTCGGGTTAACGACCGTATGAACATCCAATGCAGGACCACTCTTGGTGTCGGTGTTGATAGTTACCAGATACGGAGCCAGAAGCTTGTGGTTATAATGGCAGAAATCGCAGGTCTTATCCTCGTAGTTCCACTCAAAATCATCATCGGCGCTCGTACCATCTGCGTACAGAGGCAAGGGAGCTGATGGTGCAATCGGTCACAAACGGGATATTGGTCTTGCTTTCCTTGACATTTTCCTGCTTACGATAATCGTAGGCATCCACAAATTCTTGAGTCAGGTTGGAGGGATTACCGCCCGCAACGTACAAGACGCTGCTGACTGTATCTTTCGCCTTGAGCTTTGCATCCAGAATCGGAGTAGCGTCAACGTCGCTCACGACATCAATCAGATTTGCATCATCATCTTCCATCTGAATGTTCACATGGAAGTTCGGGTTCTCGTTGTAGATAATCTTATCGCTGTCAAGAACCGTCACATGCAGCGGACGCGGGTCAACGACAAAGCGGCCATTCAGAACCATAACAATGTAGTTTTTCAGAACGGGATAATTGGCTTCAGTCAAGCCAACATAAGTTAACGGATAAGTGCCAACAGGAGTCGATTCGTCAGGAACAAGGTTTTCATGACCACTTACCAGAGTCTTGAAATAAGACTTCTTGTAGCTCTGGTCCAAAGTCAAGGTATCACCCTGCACCAGACCATCGATTTCCAGCCAGCAGCCATCAGAAGCCGCAGTGCCGTAACCGTAAGCCTTTTTGTCGTGCCAGGGCTTCTCCCCACACCATCGCCATACAACCCACGCCAGCTTGCAACCTGTGCGGTCAGGTTAGCGCGTGCGATAGCGCCGGAATACTTCTCCTTTGTGATACGGTAGTTCTTGGCATCCTTACCAGTCAGTGTCGGATGAGCATCTGCCGTAATCGGATTCTCGTCCAACTCATAAGGCCAGTTGGAGCTTACCGTGCCATCTGCATTCAGCTTCTGGCCAGCATCCTTAGTCTTATAGTTGCCGGGAAGGGTTTCTTCCTTAATCTTAACGTCATCACCTTCAAGCACGCCATCAATCAGGATATCCTTAATGGTGGCTTTGGTCGTGCCGTCATAGTGTTTGACGTTGCGAGGATAGGTCGGGTCTTCCAGATAAATACTGTGAACGTACAAATCCAGAGGAGTGATAGAGCCAGACAAGTCTTCCTTCTCAATGTAGTAGTTGCCTGCACTGTTGCCAACGAGAGAGAGTTCACTGGTTCGGATGACGACATAGGGACCGCCAGCATCGCTGACATTCTTGCCATCAACCGTGTAGTTACCAGTCACCGTAGTGGTGCTCAGCTTCACAGTGTTCTCGTCCTTCGCAATCAAGCCGCCAGAAGCAATATGAACATTTTCCAGAGTTGCCTTGCTGGTGCGGTCGTAGGGTTTATCGCCAGTACCGATAATCGTCAATCCGCGAGGATAGATATCGAACTTGACGGTATCACCAATACCGCTCGGACTGCTGCCGTCATAAGTATGACCGGGGTTCGTGTTCTCGTAGCGATATGTGATGATGTAACCCGACACCGTACATTTTGCTGTTGCGGTATAGGAACCGCAATCGGAGCGCGGATACTGGTTCTTGTCCGTAGACGCATCGCTTGGAGCCTTCGTCAATGTACCTTTACGGTTAGCATAGACGATAGTGGTGTTCTTCACGATATTGTCCATGTCGGTAGAAGACAGGTTGCCGGAAACGCTGATGGAAGCTTCATCGGGGTTGCCATCATACAGCTTATTGGCTGCAGTGATAGTAATGGTTACATGCTGTTCCTCAATACCGGAATCGGGGTCGGTATCTTCGTATGCGGTATCGAAAGCATTCTTGCCGTTACGAGAGAAACGAGAAACAGAGGATTTGACCAGCTCAATGCTGGAATTACCAGCCTGTTCAGAACCGGAACCGCCGCCATCATTGCTGATGTTGACTTCCAAGACCTGAACCTTGTGTCCACCTGCATCAGTTAGAGTAGTACCAACGCCTGCAGCCCAGCTCAAACCGCCATTGCCGTCGCGCTTACAGCTGCCCCAGCCATCTGCATTGGCGAGCTTAGAGGACTCGTTAGCGTAGCCGCCGTACCAGCCGCCGCCGCCACCGCCAGGGCCTTCAACACCAACCTCAGAAGAACCAACATCAGCAATGCCACCGAGGAACATAGAGAAGTCGCCGCCAGACATACCTTGGCCAAACGGACCACCGCCGCCAAGCTGGCCGCCCCAGACATGCAGGACGCCGTTATTGTCGGAGCCACCTGTAGCATCACAAGCACCGTGCTGGTTTGCACCGCCACCGCCTGCAACAGCCAGAACATACTTCTTGGCCGTGTTTTCGTCGCCGTACTCAGCCAATCGGCCTGTACCGATGATGCCGACAGCCACGGTAGTAGCACCGCCGCCAGAAGCGCCCTTCAAGCTCCAGTGAGTGTAGCGCTCCTGCATCATGATACCGCCGTTACCGCCGCCGTTATAGCCGCCCTGAACGACGACTTTAGCGTTGGCATCGGGGCTCGATGCGCCGTTGGCGTAGTGTGTCGGGTCATGAGAACCAGCACCGCCGTTGACGAAATAGAGCGTCGCGCCCTTTTCCGCCTTGACGCGAATCGTGGTCTTGCCGCCAAGCGAAGTGCGTTCGGGAGACAGACCAAACTGGTTATCGACGCCGCCGCCTGCACCGTTCAGAGTGATGATATACTCACCGGTATACGGAGCAGTGTACATAGAATAGGGTTTCGAAGTGCTGTTGGGTTCGGAGTAGACCTGAGAAGAGGATGCACCGCTGTTCTGTTCATCAATGTAGAAATACACCTGGTCCATGTTGGCCTTTGTGGTCGGAGCATCATAGCAGATGTAGTAGATAGCATTGCGCCAGAACCATTCCCAAGTTTCCTTCGGAATCGTGTTGCCGCTCTTAGAACGGTAAGCGAAGCCTTGACGCTTGTTGACGAATTCATCATCCGTAACCTTTTCGAAGAGGTCCGTAAAGCACTTACCGTCAGAGTTGCGAATCTTGTTATCGATAACCACAGTGTCGCGGGAATCGATACCGGAGCGGTTATTTACGCCATTCCCCGCGATGAAGTAGGTTTCCATGTAACGCAGACCATTCGGAGCGATAATCGCCAGGTCTTTGTAGTTGTAAACCGCACCGCCGTTATTCAGAGCTGTGTTGATTTCGGAAATTTCATTCCGCAGGGTCGAAATGTCCTTTGCGCTGCCATTTGCAGTCGTAATAGTATTACGCTTCTTCGTAGCTTTGTTCGGAACATTGGCCTTAATGGAAATGTTGTAATCCAGAACCAGTTCAGCGCCGTAAGAGGACTGGCTGATATCCTTATACAGATGGTCTTCCGGATTGCTGGAGTTCACGTCACGATTAAAGTTGTAGGCATCAGTTGCAGCAGTGGTATAGGGCTTCATATCGGCGCTATCCCAGTTCTGCATGTACTGAGCTTCAGCCTGGCAACGGAAATAGAAGTGCGTGTTACCGTAATCCATCGGGTTGGTAGCGTTATCAATGTACAGAGACACGATAGCGTTCCATTCCGCATAAGAACTGTTGTTCAGGTCCTTGGATTCAGTCGGGTACATTGCTTCCAGCTTAATGTAGCCGCTGAACTTATTGAATGCTTTGCCGCTGGACATGAAACTCTTTTCAAGTTCAGCCACTCGGCTGTTCAGCTTGCTGATGTTGCCAATCTTCTTGCCAACATCGCTGTACTTCAATGTGACGGCATCACCGACATCCTTGAACTGAGAGAGGCTGCCGCCGCCTGCCACATCACTGTACAACCACTTAATGGTGGGAGCACTGTCTTTATTACCGTAATAGGTAATCTTTGTGGTATAAATGGCCTTGTTATCACCTGCTGCGCCATAGGCTTTACCACCCTGGCCCAGTTTATCAGGATTGATAGCATCCAAAGGAATTTCCTTCGGGCTACGGCCATTATTCGGGTTGGAGGCCGGGGTTGTCCATGCAAGGTTGCCGTTGCTGGAATCGTAGTTATTCAGCAGCAGAGACTGAGCCTTCAATGGCGTCATCTCAATGGGCGGTGCATAGATGATAAGGTGACCGGTACGAGCCTGTGCAATATCGTTTGCCGTGGTAGTATCGGTGCTCATGGTATGCCCGGTAGACTTATAGGTGAAGACACAGCGAAAATCCGTGCCATCCCAATCCATCGCTGCATTCGAGAGTTCCAGCGTGACGGTGGTGTGCTTATTGAATGTAGATTTACCTGCATTCATCTTCGCATCACTGCCAGTGAAGGAATCAGGAACCCAGAAATCGGACGGATACCAGACACCGCCGCCCAAAAGCATCGTTGTCATCAGTTTTCGTTACGTAACTGATTTTGTACTTAGAGGACGGGAACAGAGTAGAATCACTGCCAACGGCAACCCAGTTACCGCTTGCATCACGGTACTGAACCTCATAGGTCAGGCCATCTTCAACGCCCTTCCAGTAGAATGCATCGAAGGAGAAGGAAGTGCTGCCGCCAACGGAAATACGGCGGTCAAAAAGCCTGCTCGATATACATCGGGCGGATTTCAACGTCAACATAACCGTTACGGCCATCTTCAGCCTTGTCCATGCTGGAATATACAGTACCACTCACGTTGTATTCGCACTTGAACTGAATACGGTTCGTGGTGTAATCCAACTCGGAGTAACTTACAGAGCTTGTCGTATAAGGCAAGTCGCTGTCCGTTGCTGCAGTGAACGTCAGGCTGTTAATCTTGCCGCTCACAGTGCCGTCAGAGGTATCGAAGGAAGTGCCAGGATTACCGATTTTCACCCAATCGCCAACCTGGTTGTCAACGGAAATCGTGCGGTAATACCACACAACGTCAGAGGCTTTCAGCTGCTCGTTATAATAGAGCTTGCTGTCAACCGTCTTGTTGACCGGACCTTCCCAGTCCTTATAGTCATCAATTGGGTCAGCGGTTGGGGTCATCAGCTGCAGAGGATGGGTCTCAGTGTCGTTCCAGAAATGATTCGGAACATCGACCGTAATCATACCAAACTGAGTGACCTTGTTGCCGCTCTTATCGATGACATCAGCACGCATCATACCGGTGGTCGGCAGGTTCGAGATGACGTACTTGCTATCGCTGTTTACAACACAGTTATAGTCAACGCCATCAGAGCCATGAACAACAACTTTGTAACCGGTATAATCGGTCACGCCGTAAGAGGTCGGGAACAAAGCATTCAGGTCACCGACAACACGAGCAACACCAGTGATGCGAACATCCGGCTGATTGTCCAGCTTCAGAATCGGCAGCGTACCTTTGGTCATATCAGAACCAAGGTTCCAGCCGTTGTTCTTGCCGCTGGTATACATACCGTTTGCAGTCACGCTTGTGTTATCGAACACAGGCTGATTGTTGCTTGCGAGCTTCACCTTATAGACATCTGCGTTCCAGTGGCCGGAGAAGTTCTTGATGGGCTTCCAGCCTTCCGGCAGAGTCAGGTCATCCGTCAGCTGATAGCAGCCATTCAGCGGATACCAGAAAGTACCGCCATTCTGCAAAGCGGACAGAACCTGCTGCGCGTTGACAGAGGAAACACGAATCACGAAATGGACATCTTCCTGGCCATTCTGCTGTGCTGCACAAATCTCGCACTGTTTACGCTGAGAGATGTACATGACAGTGTTGGTGAACAGACGAGCCTCGGACACTGTAGCGGAGTTTTCCGGCAAGTGACCAATCTGGTTCATCAGGAAGTTGCCAGTACCAGACAGGTAGAAGTTGCTTGTACCGAACCAGGATTGACCAGTCTCTTCGTCGGTAATGGTCTTGGTAGTCGGGTCCGGATTATAGCCGAACTCAGCACCTGTTACGTTGCCACCTGCATAATCGACCCAAATAGGCCCAAAAGCAACCTGAGAGTTAGAGTGTGTCTTAGAAGCGGAAAGCGTGCCACTGAGGTCATACGGGAAGTTGGTAGGATTACGATACTTGACAGTGCTTTTGGGCCTGAGAACTGGAGTAAGGCTTCAGTTTCACGCTCAGCTGGTCAGAACCGTACATGATACCAGCTTTTACCATAGGAACTGTGAGAGCCACCGGTGGAAAGAATCATCGAGATAGCATCGGTCGGAAGAACTGTGCCAGAATCGATGTTGCCACCGTTAGCGCCCATCAGAGCGTTCATGTTCCAGTGTCCGTTATCAATGTTGGGGACACTGTTCAGAACGTAATAGCGAGTTGAGGTATCGTTTTTATCAGGGCCATACCGGCCGCCTTCGTAGTAATCACGAGAGCCAGGGTCAGTATAGCCAGCTTCATGAGCGTCGTACCAGGAACCGGCATAGGCATACATCGTATCATGGCCGTTGCACATGCCATAGCCCTGACTCAGAAACGCTTTGATTGCGTAATAGGCTTTACCAGAAAGGTCCGGCTCTTGATTGACGCAGACACCCCAGCCGATAGAGTCAATTCGATAATTACCCTCGGCATCCATCATATAACGGTCAGGGTCTTGGTTAAAAAGTTTCAACCTTAACAGAAAGGACCGTAATATGCTGGTTTGTCTTTTGTCCACTTGTATTTTTCAGCCATCCGTTATCAGAAACATCAGGATGGGACAGAAACTTGGCATACATACGCCCGGCATCAGATACCCAAGGGTTCAGGAACACAACGGCATCTTTGTATTTCGTACCAGAAGCACCAGTGCCATAGCTGCCATTGTTGCGAAGCACAGCCGTGTAAGCAGGAACATTAACTGCAGTGCCAGTCAGATTCCAGTCGTTGCTGTCGTTATGAGGACGAAAATAGACGGTCTGACCACACCACTCAGAGTTGACTTCAAGTTTGTCACCATCAGTCAAAGGAAAGCCTACGTATTCACGGGTAGTACCAGTCGGAAATTTATTATCATCCAACACATTTGCCGTAAACTGACTCGTATTGAAAAGCCCACCAATCTGCGTCCAATAGCGGTCAGCAGTGGCTTTGTCGATTTTGCCAGCATTGAACCATTCGGTAACCTGGTCGTACATGTTTTTGGTGATGTACTCGTAGTTGCTATCCAGGCCAGTAATCCACTGGTTGTCAGAGGAAATGGCAACACCGCCAGTAGCACGAGCAGAGAAAGTATCCGCCAGCATAGCCACTGTTGCAGGCATACGCCGAACAGCGATATCGCTGCTGTTTTCGTCTTCAGGCAGGCTGATGCTGAACTGAACTGTCTGGAGAATAATATCTCCAGTCTTATCTTCTTCAGTCAGTTCATTGCCCAAATCTTCGAGAGCCTTGAAGTTTTCTTCGCGGTATGCTTCATCCGTTACCGTGATGCGGCAGCGATAGGTAGCGAACAGGTCATCTTCCGTTACTTCAAAAGTATAGGTAGATTCTGTTGCACCTTCGATATCCTGCCAATCATTTTTCAGATTTGCAGTGCTTTCATCGGAAAATTCCCACTTGCCGTCATCGTTGAGATGTGCGGTGTAAGTGCTCTCTCCGTTAGAAGCATAGACTTCAACGGTGCCGTCTTTGGTATTGGCAGCGGTGATGGTGTAGCCATCCAGAACGAAGTTCGGAGTATGCCACGCAACCTGCACATCGCTGCTATCTGCGCCAATGTCGTCCAGGGCATCAACAATCGCGAAATACATCTCGCAGCCCTGCCAAGTGAAATCAGGTGTGCTTTCAAGAGTTTTCTGCTTCAGTTGAGTCTTCCCAGACAAAATCGTACCAGGTAGGCTCGTCCTCTTCGTAGTTGTAGAGAGCCAACGCCGTATCAACAGCAAAGTTCTGCTTGCGCTGCCACTGATAGGTGACGGATACATCGTCACGATTCAGCAGAGCATCCAGAGTGATAGAATCGCCAACATCCGCAGTCAGTTTATCGCCGTATTCCGGCGTTACTGTCTGCAAACCGACGAAAGTGGGTTCTGCAGTTTCAGGAGTAGAGACTTCTGTGTCGTTGGCATCCGATTCAGAAGTCTCTTCCCCATCCACCACATCAGACGTTGCATCCTGAGTAGTTTCATCGTTAGAGTTGGCATCCTCAGACGAATCATGCGTCAGGTCCACAACATCCGTAATAGTCGGCGCGGAAGTGGCATCAGAGGAGTCGGCATCATTTGAACTACCGGAATCCACCGCATCTGCCTCTTCCGCAGCCGGGGCATCCGTAACATCGGTCGAAACAGAGGTGCTGTCTCCGGTTTCGTCTGCGAACGCAAGTGCAGTCGTGGACATCATCGAAAACAGCATGCTGGCGGCCAATGCTACGGAGGTCACTTTTTGCATAATTTTCTGCATAATGCGATTTCCTTTCTGTACAGCGATGTTTTTGCAGGCGCTTTGGCGGAGCGCCAAGCTTCAACACCCCTGCACGCATTGCTTTTTGCTTCCGTACATTTTCTATCATATGCGATTCGCAAGCCTTGGCAATAAGGCAAAAAAACAAATTTCGTGGAAAGTGAAAAGTAACTTCTCAACGACACAAACAACAAAAAAGAAGCCGAACCTTCATGGAACGGCTTCTTTGTCACATATTAGCTTTTGTGCAATTACGACAACGCGGGTAGAAAAGCTTGTAAAAATTAACAGTCAAATATATGGTATATTATTGTTTAGAAGCCTCATTGCTCAGGACATCACATCAAATGCATAACGGAGTTCGCGGCAACCGAAGTTGCCGTTCACCAAGGCTAATCAACCGGGCTTACGGGTTGCCCCGCAAGCCCCGTCTATAACCGGCGAGCCGGTTTAGGCGGGGTTGTTGACATTGCATTTCTTGGTGTATTTACATCATCGCAAGGCAGGGACTTGGGATTACCCTATACGTGCTATCTCAAGACTTCTACATACTTGCAGGTTTTGAGAGACTAAATCACTAATGCGATGAAGCGTGTACTATCTGTTTCCACACGCCAATCCGACAAGATGCGTTCTGCAAGCGCTTTATCTACATCTTTCACTAAGCCTTCAAACAGTGGGACAACATATAACGTATAGTTCTCCGCAATGGCAATTTGCTGCGTAGCAGGGTCTTTAGCCGTTGCAATAAGTTCTTTTAGTTTTATGGGTTTCATCGATTCACCTTCTTCGCCTTTAATTTTAATGGTATCGCACATTTTGGCAAAGGTGTTATAATACACAGATGTTATTCTTTAAAAAAGAAAACTCGTAGCAAGAAGACTTGTTGCTTCTATACTACGAGTTTCTATATTACCAATTACAGAATTGCGGTAGGTCACCCTACCGCTATTTGGATTAGTCAATTTTACAGCAACGAAGAGTTAGCACCCTCCAGCATCAATTTCTTCCTGAGTACAACTATTGTCAGCACGACCTTCGATTACCTTACCGCCCTTTGGGCCACTGCCATCCGTGTAATCACGATTGTCAGGCTGAGGCTCTGCAGGAGCTGGGTCAGGCTGAGGGTCAGGTGCAGGTGCAGGCTCGCTCGGTTGGACAGGAGCCGGGTCCGGTGCGGGAACAGGAGCCGGATTACTCGGGCTGCAGCCGCTGCTCCACTGTTCGAACTACTGCCAGCGTATCCAGAGTTACTCTTGCTGGAGGTCTTGGTGCTTGCGGGAGCGACTACCTTTTTAGCCCGCACAGTTACTGCATACGCTGCACTTGCATCAGGGTTGCTATCACTTGTTGCAGTGATTGTGGCAGTGCCAGGAGCAACGGCCGTAATCTTACCTTCGGAGTCAACAGTTGCAATTGCCTCATTGCTGGAGGTCCAAGTCACAGAGGCATTGGTTGCCGTATCGGGAGTGACAGTTGCGGTGACAGTGACAGTGTTGCCTACCGTGAGGACACCCCTCTGTCTTATCGAGAGTAACACTCTCCACGTTCGTGGTAACTGTAACTGTGGTCTCGGCTTTCAGGTCCTCAGGAACAACGCCGAACGCAGAATCCATTGCTGCCAGGTCTTCAGGCATCGTGGCCACGCTGTCGTCAGTTTCTTCAGAATCTGCTGCTTCAACTGCAGCAGCACTCAGCTCAGAGGCTTCAGCGTCTTCGGTTTTCGCAGTGACATAGGTTGTGATGGTGCATTCGCCGTTGGCCACCGCAGTCACCTTACCGGTTTCATCGACGGTAGCAACAGATTCATCACTGGACTCGTATGCGAGCTTTTTGACATCAGTTGCGTCTGCGGGAACCAGCTTAGCGTCCAAGTCCTTGGTGTTCTCGCCATTAGTGACGAGGTCAATAGACTCAGGTGCCGCGACACCGGTGGGAGTGACGACAACTTTGATGTGAGTGCTCGCGGCGATGTCGGCGTCCTTTTTACGGAAGCCGTAACGTTCGCCTCACCGGCCGCCACTGCAGTAACAGTACCGGTCTCATCAACCGTTGCAACACTCTCATCGGAGGAGGTCCACTCAATGGTGAGCTTTTCGGCAGCCTTGGCTACTTTCTCATTCGCTGCAGCACTTTCACCGGTTGCAGCAGTCTCAGGAGTTACGGCCGGAGCATCGTCGGTGCCGTACACAACGGGCAGGGTAATACTTTCACCCTTCTCCACCATCGCAGACTCCGGAACCGCGATGTTCGTGATTTTCACGCCGCACCCTACCAGGCTGAGCGCCATCGCAGCGGCTGCTACCACTGCTAAAATGATAGTCTTACGTTTCATATTCATTTCTCCTTTACATCCCGGCGGCTAGTGCCGGGGCCACATTAGACTAATAGGTTCGACGTCAGCCCTACGCAGCTTTGGATTTCGTCATCGACGATGTGGGACTCTTTGCCGCCTATCCTTCTGTACAATTGCATAATACCATTTATGTGGTAGTTACACAATACGAACCCCAAAAAAGTTCACAGATTGTTAATGCGGTCTATCGAATACCTTTATTTTATAGACAGTGTTTTGAATTGTCAATTTCATGATTAACAAAAAGCAACAAATACTTTTATTGATTATGACGAAATAAAAACAGCGTCCGATATAATACCAAAAGGTTCATAGAGGGACAGTTCTTCATGCAAAAAAGAAAGCGTACAGACCGGTATAGCCTATACGCAATTGCGATATTTAAGATATAACTTTCTTGGATTGCTTTTTACACGTTCTGAGCTTACGAGGCGTTAACATCAATGTCAGAATAAATCCACCAATCAACATGTGAGCTATCTATTTCTGGCTCTCCATTCAGCTGGATTAACATTTGATTTTCGCGCGTCCGTATGGTAAAATAACACTGAAAATAAATTCAGTGAAATTTGCTTCAGTGTTATTGGAGGTGTGCTATGTTTATTGGCCGCGAGAAAGAGCTGGCTCTTTTGCAGGAAGATTATATCGGAAAGGCCATTATGGTTTACGGCAAGCGCCGCGTTGGAAAGACTACTCTCATTCGAAAAGCACTTGAGAGCTGCCAGTATCAGAAGGTGTACTTTGAGTGCTTGAAGAGCATAATGCAGGACAATATCAATGGCTTTGTGCAGGAGCTTGTCCGTGCCAAGGTTCTGCCTGTGCCTCTGAGCTTTAGCACGCTGCAGGATGTATTCACTTATCTCAATGCGCTGCCCCAAAAAGATTGTTGTCGTCATCGATGAGTACCCCTATCTCAAATCCATGACGGACTCCGCTGCGGTTGATTCCATCTTCCAGAGCATTATCGACAACCGACTCTCTAACATCGAACTTATCCTTTCTGGTTCTCACATCGGTATTATGAAGGATGCGTTGCAAGAGAAGAACGCTCTATATGGTCGGTTTGCTGTCACAATCAAGTTAAATGAGTTGAGTTATCTGGATGCTGCCAAGTTCTATCCTGACAAAACACCCTACGACAAAGTTGGCCATTATGCCGTTTTTGGCGGTTCCCCATTTGTTAATCAAGCACTAAACCCTGAAGCCACTCTCCGAGAAAATATTATCAACACCGTTCTCAATCCTACGAGCGCAGTGTATCTGTATGCCAGCCAGCTGCTGCTTTCGGACTACTCGGTAAGCATCAATGCAGAACGTATCTTTTCTGTCATTGGAAATGGGAAGAAGCGCTATACCGAAATCGAAGATAAACTGGATGCGAGGAAGACCGGCAACCTCGCAAAGCAAATCAAGCCCCTGCTTGACTTAGAGATTCTTTCCCGAAATAATCCCATTAACAGGCTGAACGACAATAAAAAGTCTGCTTTTTTTGAAATCAACGACAATCTTCTGAGATTCTACTTCACCTTTGTATATAAGAACAGTAGCGCACTCCAAGTGCTAGGAGCCAAGGCATTCTATGACGAGTACATCAGTCCCGTTCTGACAGACTTTATCTCCCGACGTTTTGAAGGCATCTGCCGTGACTATTTCAGCTTGCAGGTCCGTTCTGGAAAGTTGAAAGGTGTACGCAACATTGGCAGCTACTATTACGATGACCCAGTCCACCGCACGAACGGTGAATTCGATGTTGCTTTAGAGTTTGCTGATGGCTATGAGATTTTCGAAGCAAAGTACTATGCCCAGCCCATGACTCTAGATGAGATTCATCACGAGGCCCAGCAAGTAGAGGCTATCAAAGAACTCAAAGTTAAGCAACTCGGTTTCGTTGCCATCAACGGATTCAACGAGCATGAAAAAAAGCCTTTCATTTATCTCGATGGGAACGACATTTTCGGAGCCCGGGAAAGCCATGAGAAGTAATCTGACATTTTTAGGCTTTCTTCGCCAGTATGTGAAAGAGCTTTCGGGAGAAAGCACCCTTAGCATAAAAAGGCTTGCTTCCTGTTGCGGCGATTTTCCAAAGTTGCGAGAACCATTGTTTTTGTACGCCGTATTCAGTGGGCAGCTCCAAACACTGCGCAGTGCTCTTCAGGCTGAATCAAATAAATCCCTGCAGAAGCTTTGTGATGACTTTGGGGACATCGTCATGCTCGATATCCTGCAAAAAAAGCTGTCTATTTGTGGGCTCTCTCTGAAGAAAATGCAGAAAAGCCCATTCCAAAACCATTTTAGGCAAACGGAATCGTCGCAAAGCCCGGACGAATCGTCACACTCATTAGAATATCCCCTGAAGAACGGCAGCGTACGATACAAAAAAGCATTGCTATCCCCCTCTGGCTTAATGAGCTTGCTGAAAAAGAAGACATCGACATATCACAAGTTCTCCAGGAAGCGCTCAAGAAAAAATGCACGTCTAACAATCATCACACAAAGAAACGGCACGTTAGCTATTGCCCCGCTGCTTTTTCAGGTACAGCAGTTTCGGTTTTAACTTTCGTGCCGTTCTTTATTTTTCTGCATCAACGCTCGTTAAGAACTCTACATATTTCGCTAATCGTACAGGGTGAGACGACGCATACACCCCTTCTGGCAGCTTGTCGTATTTGTCCAAGTCTGCTGCAGATTTCTTTTCGATTTTGAAGTCATCGGAACCAGGTTCCTGAGTTGCTACCCACACAGTCTCCGCGTTTCCGAATACTCCGGCAAGTGTAGCTTCATTGGTGAGAACCCGAATTAACTGAGACGCCGTAGCCGGGTACGCAACAATGCGCTCATATGTCCGGAGTTCAGTACCATTGCAAAAATAGCGCTTGCCATTTTCGACATATATAGCCAGAATCGGAAAGCAATCGTATTCCAGTAGCATCTTTTCGAGTCGCATTTTTTCTTCTCGCCTTTCAAATCAAATCCACATCTACCATTGCACTTTCAGAATTATCCGTTTCCTCGTCATCTCCAACAACAGACCAGGTCAGCAGATATGCCCGTCTGCTCCGGAGCCTTGCAGCAGTCGCCTCTTCCTCGGAGACCTTCAAGCCAAATGCGCGGCACACGTGGAGATAGCACCAGCCATTGATACAATATCGGCCATCATCCAGAATAATTCCTTCATCGAATCCAAATGCACGCAGAAACGCAGCAGCAGCGCCCGCACTTCGAGATATTCCCTGGTTGCAATGGACAATAAAATGATGGCGGCCGAGTCCGATTTCTTTTCGGACAAACGCTGCGAGAGCATCTGCCTGTTCTTCTGTGATGCACCTGTCATCTTCTTTATCGAAGAAATGTAGATGAAGAGACGGGCACGGGAAATGAAGCTCGGTCTGTTCGGGATTTCCGATGCTCACAACAAAATCATTGGAACCAAATGTCGGAGCCTGTTCTTCCGCATCCTGTCTCGAAAGGACCGTTACGGATAAAGGTTCAGGTGCAAACAGGTACAGCTGAGACTTATTGCGCAGCAGATTCAGCATTTTCATTACTCTCCTCTTCCGATACAGCTTCTTCTGTATCAATTGTACTTTCCTCTGTGGTGTCTTCCGTCTCGCTCTTCTTGCTGAGCCGCCTGCCCACTAGAACAAGGCGGCCGTTGTTGATGCTGTAATCACAAGTCACCAGGAAGATGTACTTGTCCTTTTCAAGATTAAAGGATTCCCCTCTAAAGATAGAAGCTCGGTCTGCAATCGTGTTGAGCATGTCGGCAGTTTGCTCTTCGTCCAGAACGTTGTTCCAGGCTTGAAGGTCGATAAAATCAGGGGCTGTACTGTATCCGGGTAAAACCAAGAGCGCAAAAATCTGATAGTACTCTTTGCCCTTCTCACTTTCCCAGCAAACTGTTCCATTATTATCAAAGAACTCTTCATCCTCAAACTTATCAAGAGTTCCGAACATGGTTCCGTCGTTCATTTTATGGCCGTAAATGATAAGGTTGCCATCCTGCGACAGGTCAGTAGTTTCATCGAGAAACAGCGTTCCAGCCTCAGCGTGTTCCTTATTGATGTTGGTGCGTAGATAGGTTTCGTTTGTCTCACCCTGTACGACTGGTTCGGAGATTTGGGTCCCGTAAATTGTAAGCCAGCCTTTATAGTCGGAATTGATATCCAGCATTCCCTTGGACCAATCCGTGTTATCTTCTTCGGTTTCTGCTTCCTGACGCATCTCAACCAGCTGAACATTGAGGTCCTGCGTTTCCTTGGTTTGCTTTGCATTTTGAAACAACAGATAGCTGATTCCAAGCACAGCTAGAAGTGCAACGATGCTGATAAGCCGGAAGATACCCCCAACAACCAGTCGGAGAACCCCGACCCAAGTCAGTTTTGTTTTGTTATCTGTATGCATTTGTACACCCCACAGTGGCGCAAATTACGATATTGTCTATTTTTATTGTATGAGAATCGCACAATCCGGCAACTAACCACTGACCATCATACCAATTCTAAATTACAATATATTTTCTAAATTCCTAATATTTCTTACATTCGTTGTACCTATCGCGAATATGTTGACCTCAAATATGTGTCATGATATAATGAAAACAACACAACGCCAACAGAAATCCAACAAAAAGGAGTGTTTGAAATGAAGGAGTTAAGGCGTTTACTTTTGATTACAGCGGCAACCGCTGGGCTCGCACTGTCACTCACAGGATGTTCCAAGAACGTTGATTTTCTGCAATACGCGGATGTCACGTTCGACGGGATAAATGGTCAAGCAACAGCAACTGTCAATGTTGACTATAACAAAATCGGAACCGATGTTTTCGACAAAGGCAAAACTCAGACGGATATGGATGAAGCTCGCACGGAAACGGCCATGATGGGCGAAGTGAACTACGAGGTCACGCCATCCGAGAACCTGTCAAACGGCGATACCGTTACCCTGAGTGTTGAGGTTTCCGATTACTTCCAAAAAGAGAACAAAGTAACCGCCAAAGCAGCAAGCAAGGAAATCACAGTATCGGGTTTGAAAGAGCCCGAGATGGTTGACCCGTTTGATGATTCGATATTCACAACAATTTTTAGCGAAAATCCTGAAGAAGGCAAAGTTTCGTTTGAAATCATCGGGACAATCCCTGAATTGAGACTCAACCTTATAAATGATGCCCCCGAAGATAGTCCGCTTAAAAATCTACAATATTATGTGGATGATTTCGGCACGCACAAGGAATACAGCGAAGACGATACCATTGCTCTGCATGTTAAACCATCAGCTCCACAAGATTTTGCCAAGAAATATGCACTTACCCGTGATACGATTGAGATTCCCGTCAAGGGAGCGCCCAAATATATCCGCTCTGTGGACGAAGTGACTCAGGACGTTCTGGATGCCGTCAAGCCGATTGCCGTTGCCAGATTGGAAGACAGTGCCGGTTCTGACTACAACGTTCACAAAGAATCGGTGTTTGATGCAGACCACAACGAAATTGGCTTTTCGAGAGAAAATGTTGGTGAGCCGCGTTGGGCAGATGTCGGATACATGATTTCCTGGAGAGGCGGAGACGGTGAACGCAACTTCTCTAGCGAATACAACGACTTGTTCATCCCCTACGAAGTCGAATACATCGATGACAAAACCGAAGAAACCGGAACAGCAGTTCTCGGCTTCTGGATTAAGAACGTCATCATCGACAGCGATGGTTCGGTGGATGTAGATGGTCACGCCAACAGCATCACGATGACGGTATACGATAGTATCGATGCGTTTAAGAAGAATGAAATTGACAAAAAGCGCAGACAGCTATGACATTTATGAGTACCCGGTGAATTGGCAATAAACCTTCTAATACAAAAAAAGCCCCGATGCTTTAAGCACCGGGGCTCTTCTTATGCGTTTTTCAGTTCCGCAGTCTTTTTAGGTTTACGGCGTCCACCCTTGCAAGCAACAGCCACGCCATCGCTCACAAGATAGCAGCCACCCGCTACCAGCAGGGCCTGGAGCAGGGATTCTTGAGGAATGCCGGTATCGCCCATCTTAGGAACATCCTTTTTAATAGGAGGAACCGTTTCGGGGATGTCAGGCGCAAGATACAAATTGAATTTTGTACCCATGTTCGGCTTCTCATCGTAAGCCTTATCGGTTTCTTCAGAGACCATAGCCTTGTCAACCGTGCCATGCTCACCAGGATGCGGAGAATCGGCTGCAAAGCCAACGCCCAAACACATCGTTGCGGCCAGCGAAAAAGACGCGAGAACTTTCGCAAACTGTTTCACGAAAATGCCTCCTTTGCAGCATCACAAGTTCCAAAAAAGCCCCGGAGCAAACCGAAGTCTGCACCGGGGCGAATCGTTAAGACAGCACAGAAATCGTAATCTTGGCAGCAGCAGTGCCAACCTCGACAGGATTCTCGGCATCAGAGGTATCATAAGCCGTAAAGGTTGCGGTGCAGTCGTAAGAACCAGCAGCCAGAACCTCTGACAACTTATCTGTCTGAATGTGATAATTGGGCTGGATAAGTCCACTGTTGTAGATTTCCTTGCCGCTATCATCCAGGGTAATGCTCACAACCTGAGCGTATTTATTACCGGGAGCGTTCTCGATTTCGAGAGTGCCCTCAGAATCGCCGGAATCAAACACCGGATTGACGTTAATGGAGATGGCCATTGTACCCTCCTCCACGACGCGGTTCAGCTCTTCCTGAATCTCTGCCTCGCTCTTGCCTTCGAGCTGGCCAAGCTGTGCAGCGACCGAATCTTCCAGGCGGTTGTCGGAAGCAGTAGCATTTTTATTGTGCCAGAAGAACAGACCCACGCACAGGAGAAGCAGGAGAATCACACAAATCGTAACGGTCCGATGCAGGAGCTTGTTACCGCTCTTCTTCGAATTCTTTTCAGGGGTCGTCATTGTAGTTGCCATGATATTCAATTCCTTTCCGTCAATTTCTTGACTGAGCTGTTATTAACAAAAGTTGGCCGCCGAGCGGCAGGTCACTCGACAGCCAACCCTTACATTTGGGCTTGCTTTATATCAGGTCCGGAGACTCTATCAGCGGTTGCTGGAGACGCCGCCTGCGGTAGCAGTCTGAGTATCACCAGTCTCAAACATCGGGATGATGCTGTAGGTAACACGAACGACAGGAGTGCAACCAGCGTCGTTGACGTTGGAACCAGCAATCTTGGCGGTGGTAATCAGCGGCAGGGCCGGAGCATCGTCATGCTTGACAGCATCGGTGCCAGCGCCATCCTGAGCAACCTTGGCCTTTTCAGCACCAGCGATGAACCAGCCGTTCTCGGTGATGTCCAGAGGAGCGGAGCAGGTGGACAGGTCGATGGCAGAAGCGTTGTACATTGCAGAAGCAGGAGCAATGCTCATAGCGATTTCGCCGCGCTTCAAGGCGCTGGTGCTCATAGGCACAACACGCCAGGTTGCGGGCTCAGCCTGCAGCTCTCAGAAACCTTGATGGCCAGACCTTCACGCTTGGGTTGTCGGTCTTGCTGTCGCCAACGGCGAAAGCCTTGCCGAAGTTGCACTGAGTATCGCCATCACCGATGATGAAGTCCTGAGACAGCTGATGGTTCTGGTCGATAGCCTTCACAGTCTGGCGCAGCTCGTCACCGGTCAGAGTACCAGCGGCCTTGAAGTCCCACTCGCCATCGATGTAGATGACGTAGCACTCACCGGAAGCGTTGATATGCTCATCAGCCAGGGTCTTGTAGATAGCAGGCTGCTGCCAACCCTGAGTGGTGGAGGGGTCGCTGTACCAGTAGGTATAGGTCTTGGTTTCGGCATCGTAAGCGATGGAGAACAGCTCGTCGTTGGAGTGGTCAGCATCATAGATGCGGCTGTAATGGGTAACCTTCACGATATCGGCAATGTAAGTGCGGCTGTTCTTGTCGATGGTGGAGTAGTTGCGCAGCTGGTAAGCATCCTTGGTCGGGGTGACAACGTTGCCGGTGGAACGGAAACCGTACATGCAGACGTACAGAGGAACTGTAGCCTTCATGTTGACATGGTTCACGGTAGCAACGGTGATATCGTACTCAACGCGACCGTCATCGGTCTTCACGCCAGGATGCTCTTCCTCGGTCGGAGGAGTCTCGGGAGGAATCTCGGTGTCGTTGTCCAGGTAGATGTAGAACTGGGTGGACATCGTCGGGTCTTCGTTGGTGGCGGTGTCGGTGCCCTCAGCCTTGGTATCGTCAGAAACCTTAGCTTCATCAGCAGTGCCGTGGTTCCAGTTCACGCCACCCTGAGTCTGCTGGCAGTCAGAAATCTTGACGTAATGCATCTGGAAGGTGCCATCAGCCTTTTTGGTGGTATAAACGCCGTACTCTTCGCCATCGTTATACTGGCTGCCTGCAATATAAGCGGCAGGAACTGCAGTGTAGCCTTCGGCATCCTGGTCGGCGTAGACAACGGAACCGTCGTCGTTCACCTTGTAGAAGGATTTGGCGCCGATGCGGTAAACGGGAGTGCTGTGCAGCATGGTCTCGTTGTTGGGATGGTTGGCAATAGCAGTATTGTCAACGGGCTGTTTGGTGTCTTCCATTGCGTAAGCGGTGATAGGAGCCATGCAGCTGGCGGCCATTGCCATACCCATCACAGCGCTTGCAACGCGCTTGTAACATTTCATTGGGGTAATCTCCTTTCAAATAGTGGATTCGAACTAAGCTTTCTCCTTTGACTCCTGCCGTTCCTGCATACGCCAGGTCAAAAGTCAAGCCCTGCATATCCGCGTCCTCTCGACGCTGACTGCATCAAAACACGATGTACTTGGCAGCAATGAGGGATTCATCGCTTCCCTCGCCTGACCATTCTTGCAACACCGCAAGGCCCGTCAGTCTACCATGTGATGACTTGATGACGCAGATATGCACCATGAGTTCGCCCTTATCAGGGAGCTCTGGGGCTTACTGCTCTGAGCCACTGATTTTATTATCTGCGACTCGCACACCCACGCAAGCACAAACATCACGTTTTTTTCGCATTTTTTTCACTTTTTTTAAAATTTTTCTTGCCTTCGCGTTTTTTACCATATATTTGATGGCTTTACCACCTTTTGCCATAGTCAATTCATAAATATATGGTATAATTTTCTCATAAAAAGTCGGAGGGAAATGATGGTTGCAGAGAAAAGGATTTACAGCACCACGGCATTGCAAAACTGCTATCGTGCATTGCGTTCCGCTCGCTGGAGTGTGAGACGCAAAGACGAGCATATGACCCGCTGCTGTGAAGTGCGTGAGCTGTATGCCAAGTGCCAGGTAAATTTGGGATGTGTTCTTTTTTGACCCGGATATGTCTCCAGCCAAAGATTATCTCGACATGGTTAAAGACAAAAAAGGTGACCAAAAGACGGTTAGACATCCAATTAAGAAATTGCAAGCGTTTTCTGCTGTATCAGTTTGATGAAATCGAAAAGGATATTGCCGACGCTTCTCTTGCAAAATCATCCTGACAAAGAAAAAGCTGCTCTCCGTTTTCAGGAGAACAGCTTCTTTTTATTGATTTTCCTTGCCCAAAATCAGGTCATAAATGCCCGGAATGTCATAGGGGCTAACAATGCGCGGCGCAGGAGCATCCTTATCTGTCACCTTGAACTTTTCAGGTTCATCCGACACGATGACGCTTGCGTGCTTCCAGTCGTCGCCTTTCAGGAACTGTGCATAGCGCATACCGAGCATTTCCTTGATAGACAGGCTCTTCAGCTGCATCGCGTAGGTGCAGACGGCTACTGTAGGTGCATAGTCTGTCACAACATTCCGGCAAGACAAACGGAACTGAGCCACACTTTTATCCACCGTAATGACTTCACGAGTCATGAGGTCTATAACGACCATAACGAGCTGGTCAGAATCCGTAGTGAGAGCAAAGCGGTCCTTGACAGTCGCGGGTTCAAACTGCTCACCCGTCTTGCCATCCCGAACCATTACGCCGCAGAAAGCGTTCTCCATCTCAGAGAATTTCTCCCCAGAGTAGGATTTTACAGTGAGGGCGGCATAACGGAACCCGTTCTGAAAGCACTTCTTGATATCGAAATCTACATACTCAACGGCACCATTCTTACCGCTGCAGCGGCGGTCGCCGGAATGAACAGCGCCAAGCGTCTCGTCCTTAGGGTTCGCGTAGTACACGAACTTTGCTTTTTCCTCTCCGTAGAACACAACCGAGAGGTCCAGGTCGATGCCATTCCACAGGTCAGGGCCATCGTTTCCCTTCCAGTAAAGGAATGCACGGAGCACATTTCCGTCCGGCAGATTCGTGCGAGAGCCGCAGGCTGCAGCACGTACGGCGGAAGTGACCTGACGGGGATTATCCGGAAAAATCAGCTTATTGCAATGGCAATCCGGGTCGATGTACACGCTCTTCGGTTCGGTATCCTCCGCGCGAAGGACCTGCCACAACTGATTGAAGATATCGCGGGCCACACGCTTGCAGATATCCTCAGACAAAGGTTCAATGTCCCGTTCCAGAGCTTTGCTGGCAGCGCCGTTTGCCTTGCCGGTTGCCAAATGCACAGGATTGTTGCGGTTTCGGAAATGGTTGATGAGCTGAACCAGCACACGCGGTTCGATGCTCTTGCACACCGAGATAAATCGGAACAGAACATTTTCCATCTGCTGTTCATCGGAGCAGTTGCGCAGCGCAAAGTCCAGATTTCGGGCAAACATACCGGGCCGCATCATCAGATAAGCGGAGAGCAGGTCCACATTGACCGGCTTTTTCATGAGCTCCTGCAGCTTGGAGTTGTATGTCTCAATCTTAACGCCATTGCGAATCTTCGTAAAAATCTCATAATCTTCCTTGAAGATATAAGAGTAATCACCCGGATGCAGGCGTTCGCCCAATCGCTTGAACTCTTCGGGATGCAATGCAAAGCCCTCGTTCTTATCAGTGTGCTCCAAAAGTTCCAGCAGCTGACGACGTTCGCCGCGCTTAAAGTTCCGGAATTTCGGGGTTTTCGAGAGACTCACATCCTGGCCACTCATTGCAGCAGCTAGGCGCAATACATCGGTGGAACTCTTGAAGTCTTGAAAGCATGCCTGTTCCCGCCATTCGGGCCGAGAGATGATGCGGGACACATACAGAGCAAGGTTCTCCTTGCAAGGGATATGCTTGGGTTTCATGCGGTCCATCAGCTCAGATGTGAAATCAATATCATGCATCAGAGTATCGAAAACGCAGGACGCCTCGTCAGGAGACAGAGGAGAATGCCCGGTAATGCTCTGTACGGAATAGCGGTAGATTTCCTCCTCATCACACGCCGGAATCTGTTTCACAGCAGGAAGATGGCTGCGGTCCAATGTGGGACAGAATTTGACCGGGTCGAAATCCGGCCGCCATTCGCCGCAGGTCAGATAATTGAGGAAATTGACAACATACAGGTCCACAAGGTCGGCTTCCATTGCATCGTCCGGAAAATTCGGCCAGATGGGAGAAGTCTGAGAAATTGCCTTGCCATCCTCCGTGACGCAGTCATACAGCGCAGACCAGGTCTTGAGGAAATCATTGTATTCGGCCTTGCAGCAGGCATCAAAGAGGTCTCGCGCCATAATATAGCCGTATTCCATCAATTTCATGTTCGCTGAACAGACATAGCGTTTCTCCACCGCTTTCTTCCCTTCTTGTGCGGGCATGGGTGGTACGATGCCGCGATGATGTGCAAACGTGACGCGGTTAAAATCATAAACAGTCAGCATTCAAATGACCTCCTAACAAAACAAAAAAATCCCGCGCCGAGAAAAACTCGACACGGGTGGATGAGACACGTAATAGATACGGAGAGCATATCCGCTAACGTGTTGAAGTCAGCAGCACAAAAAATGCGAGCCGACTTCCTTGTTCTTCTAGAAATGAAGGAAGCGGATATATAGCCGTATTGTTATGTTCTCGAGCCGTGACGGAGAGCGAAACCGCTGACATGATTTCATATTATCTTCAAGTAGAAGGAAGCGGTCTCATAGCCATACACGAAAATGCTCAAACTTTAGGTTCTTTGCTATCATTTGAGCGAGTAGATATATTGTACCACAATATATGGTATATTGCAATACCAAAACACAATATATTGTGTCTGCTTTTTATGCCGGAAACAAGATAGGCCATAGCTGCCGTTTTCAGAACGCACAACAAATGCCTAGCAAAAAGCCGCCTACCCAAAAGGGCAAGCGGTATAAGATTTGTTGGCATTTATTGCACCAAGCATTCAAACGTCACTGTGCCAGTCCAGTCGCCAGGAGCAAGAACTGCGCTTACGGAATAGTCTGAACTCGTTCCGTCTCCGAGCATCTCAGTGCGATTCCATTCAACCTTTGGTGTTGCGATGGTCATAGGCACATCTACAGAGCCTTTCGCCTGCAGAGGCGTAGCAGTGGTTTTGACTTGAACAGTTCTCTTGAGAGGGATGTCGCCAGTTAAAGTCACCGAAATCGTGCCTGTCTTGATTCCTGTGCCATCAGTACCGCTCAGCGTGATTTCTTCCGGAACGGTCAATGTATAAAAGCTGTCCACTTCCGCTGTGACCTGCGTTGAAGTATCCTTGGAAGCGCTCAGCCAGGCGGTGTCATTAGAATCCGAGTCGGGTGTATCTGCCGCAATCGTATCATCGGCATCTATGACAGCGTCATCCGAACCAATTGGTTCAGAGAACGCTAAGACTGGACAGGCAAGCGTCAGCGCGGCAAGAATTTCTGCCCCTACAGCTTTCAAACGCATACAGTTCCCTCCTTTCCAAAAAATTCATCACTTATACTGTTTCTCGCAGCTGAATGTTGCCGTGCCGGTCCAGTGTCCGGGGTCAAGCTCCGCAGAGACTTTGCAAGTTGCACTCGTTCCATCATTCAGCAAATCTGCTCGGGACCACTCGCTTTTGGTCCGATTGGATACCGTGACAGCAGCGGTTTTGCCCGCAGTGTTGGTCATGGTTCCACCGTCCACAGATACCACAATCACCGCATTCTCCTCGACATCACCTTTCAAAGTCATGGTGATGTCAGCCGTATATGAGCCAGGGCCACTGTCAACGCCTGTCAGCTTAACAGTTTCGGGAACCTTGACACCTCCCACGATTGAAATCGTGGGATTCCTGGGCGGTGCGGCAAGGTTCATCGCCAAACCGTGTCTGAAACAGCGAGTTATGTGGTTTCCCATCATACACTACGGGTGTAGCGCATGACGAGCATCCAGCCAAAATGGTTGACCAACATACTTGTCTGTATTCCCAGTTCTTTTAAGTGCATCCTCCGAAGGGAGTTTCACCTCTTGCGAGGCAGCTCTCTAACGAGGAATGTGTCGAATTCCCCGAAAACTATTATTTTAGAACCCTACGCTTGCAGGAAGATAGCTTTCAGCTTCCTGCAGGCGCTTTTTGTATTTTCATGCATCTTCAAAAATGCAGGAAAAGCTGAGTTAAGAGCTTTTGTATTGTATTCCAAAGATTCAGTATCTATATATTCAAGCAGAAAAGCGGAATACAGGTCACGCTGGACTACTTCTCCGCTGCTGAGGTGTGCCATTCGTTCGGAAAGTCTCTTCTTGGTGTAGCTTTCATCTGTATGGTCAAATTGCGAGGCTTTTGTTTCAAAGGTGCTGACTTTGATAACGCTGCCGCCATAACGATTGGCTTTTTTGTTCAGGATGGAAATAAACATTGCGGGGGCGCAGCGGCTTAGAGACTTTCCGAACCGTTTTTTCGTATGTGCTCCTTATACAGATAGTCTTGCTCGTTGAGACTTATATCAAGAGGCAATGTCAATACAAATGATGGCGTGCTATTCTTACTCCCGAAAGCCATAAGGTTACCCTCCTCTCTTTCTTTGCTGTTCTACATAGTGTTGAATCGTAGCGGTAGACACATCTCCGGCAGTGCTTACAAAATAGCTGCGTGTCCACATTTGCATAACCGTGTCAGGAAAAAACTCTTGCTTGAGTATCCTGCCGGTGGTTCCTTTAATAATTTTCATGATTTCTGCAGCACTTAATGTAGGCGGAGCATTCACGAAAAGATGGCAATGGTCTATGTGACATTCCATTGCCAGTATCACAATGTCGTTTTGCTCACAAATTTGAGTTACAAGTTCCTTGAAACGAGCTTCAAACCCATCCACCAGAAATAATTTTCTCCGATAGCGTGGGCAAAACACAAAGTGATAATTTATCATAGAAACGGCGTTTTTTGTGCGTCTGTAGTTTCTTTTCATGTATCTATTTTATCACAATTCAGACAATTTTATGTTACAGATATATGAACTTTATATCACAACATCGTCGCATTACAATTATATTGGCAAATACGAAGAAAACCATTATTGTCGGCCTATCATCCCACGGTTGAAACCGTGGGATTTCCCGGCCTTCATTTTGTAAAAATGAAATTTTTGTGGAAAGACAACAAAAAGCCCCTGCATTGCTGCAGGAGCTCGTAAGTTAGCGCAAATTATCGTATTTATTATACTTTTTGTCTTCTTTTTCTTCGGGCATGCTGAGCTGTTGGTCTCTGCCGTTTTCTTGCGGACCAGCCCAGTTATCCTTTTCGCTATCGGTCTCTTCGGAATCTTCCAAATCTTTTTTTGCTTTCGTCTTTCTGGAAGTGGTCTTTTTCTTTTTGGGTTCAGCAAATATATCGGACAAATCATAGGGCGAAACCGCGATTGCAGTTACCCCTTCATTCATTTCCGCTGCATGATTCAGAATCCAAACAAGTTTTCTCCACTGCCATTCGACCATATCGGTTCCGAGCTTCGATACGATGACGGAAGCCTCAGCCTGCTTGGCTTTGACCATCGCCTGCAGCAGACACCCGTAAAGATACGGGAACTGAATTTTCGAGCCGTACTTGTCGGCGGTTTCAGTACTGCAAATCATAATTGCCACAATCGTGTTCTCGTTATTGCCCGGACAGAATAGAACCTGACCGGGATACCGGAAGCTGTTCTGGCAGCTTATATAAGTACCACTCTTTTTGCTTCCGGGAATCTCTTTGCAAATTTCTCAAGAGTCTTGGTATCCCAAGTCCCCTTTGTCATTGCAAAAGCAGCAAATGATTCTGCGGCCCTTGATATCTCTGGGGATTGTCTCCCCTTTCATCAATGAAATTCTCATGTCAGGCATATTAGTCGAGCTCCGAACGATAATAGAGTTCAATGCCAAGACGCTCTTTTACGAGTTTCTTGATAAGTTCTGCACCATATCTCTGAACATTGATGCTCTGGCTGAAAGTCGGAACCGCAATATCGAGCCAGCTCAGCTTGCGCCTGTTGGCACCGACCAGCAGGCTCATGTCCTTTCGAGCTGAGAATCAGCTTTCGGATACCAGAAAATGAAACCGCAGTCAAAGCCGCCCTCCTCATTGAGATGAGCAGTTTCGATGTCTTTGATTTCGTTTTCGATTTCCGGAGTGCGCAGGAAAAGGCGAATCTGGGTTTCGACCTGCTTGACGCGGCTTTCCACTTCATCGATTTCCTTCTCGGCTCTCGCTTTCTGAACATTGTTCAGCAGCTGCGAGATTACGCCATCCGGGTTCAGATGCTTGCGTAGCCCTTCGATTTCCTTGTCTTCAATATCGTCTGCGATGACAGTATCGACATAGGAGGTATCGACCAGCGGGCTTTCAAACAGCGGAACCGCAACGCCAAAGCCGTTCACGGAAAGCACTTTCTGATTCGTGCTAAAGCGTTTGAGTGTAGGACAATCAAGATTGACCCATTCCTGAACAAAGCTTTTTGCGCGGGACAAGTCCGTGCAGCGGCGTGTGGTGGTTGCGGAAGAATACTCGTACCAGACGACTTCCTTCTCGTTCGCATACCGAATGCTGCCAACGGGCGGATTCTTGAGGTCCTGGCCGCGAATCAGCTGAACATAATCAATCTGATTGGCTTTCAGAAATGCTTCAAGAACCCAAGGGCTGACGGCTACCATGTAGTCCTTTCCTTCTTCGTAGTTACCTGCAGGCTTGATACTGCGCATGTCTTTTTTGTATGCCTTGAGCGGCGTGCTCATAGGAGTCCAATCATCGTCAAAAGTCTTGACAAAGGCTTTGGGTCCATTGCTTGTGTTTGCAAATTTAATTTCAGCTTTCATAAATCAGGGCAAGGGAGACCCGCGACTTTAGTCGTGGGAGGAATTGCCCGTTCACATCCTTTCTATTAGATAATTTGTTGCAGGCTCTAATAGCCGCAATTTTTTAAATGTTACACCTTTGGAAATACGCGTGCCGTCTAGCTTTTTGAGGGTAAAACTTCCCGATGCACGATGACCGGAAACGAAGCACTCTTGTCCTTCTTGTTGTTCAGGGCCGGGATGTTGCCTGCCGTTTTTAATGCCATCAGAACCAGATACCAAACTGAGGTTCAGCGTCATCCAGCAGCCAATTCTTCCAGTCACGGCAAGTCATCTTGCCAAAGGCTTCATGATTTCGCAGAATATAGCATAAAAGCTGCGATTTCTGCGTTGCGCTCATGCCGTCAATGACATGTTGACGGTCATTTTTTCTGCCCCAAATATCTACAGAGTTGCCAAGAGAATTGAGGTTTTTGAGAATGTATTGTTGTGTATCGTTGTCGGAATCCTCTTTATCGCAGATATACTCTACCATAAAGGGATAAAACTTTTGAACAGCTTCCTGAATGGTAGCTGCCGTAGTTGCGCCATGCGATACTGCCCAGCCACATTCCATGCCAGTCATTGGCAATGGAAACATGACATACATCTCATATCCATCAATCTCAATTTGACGATAATAAATACGATAAGGAGCGTTTTCGTTACAAAAAAATACATTCCATTTCATCAAATTATGTGTGCAGGGTACACCGTCTATAGTCGCTTGCGACTTAGGCGGTGAGGAATGCGCTAACCAAGAGGCAATTTGAAGTGTACTCAGTTAGCACAAATACCCTGCTGCTCCTTTCTTTAAATGATTAAGATATTTTTTTCCCATGCAGAATGCATGGAATCTGTCGTCTTTACGATTTTAAGCTTTTTAAGGCTTGCAGATTTTTGACCATTTTTTTGCAGGTACTTTGAACTCTACATTTACGGAACCCTTTTTATTGGGTATGCGTGCCATGCACAATGAGAACTTCTCCGAAGCCATAAAAGCTTACCACATTTTTTTGGTGATTGGCTGATGTGTGGCACTTTTCGCATACTCTTGATAAGCATAGCTCACACCTCCGTGTTGCTTTCAGAAATAGCGCCGTCAATACTGGCAGCTTCAACGAGTCCACGAATGTATGTTTCTACCTTTTTGCCATAAGCCACATTGTCTAGATAATTCTCTACAACGCGAGCCGCATGTGCGCACCTGATTCGTTCATCATGGTCAAACTCTGTGCCGCCAAAGGGAATGAAGAAACAAAGCTCATGACCATCCTTATCTGTATTTTGGCCAACCAAAATTCTGAGGTCGGGGCAGTTCGAACAATGTTCCGTCTTGTTAAGTGAGGCATGGATATCATTTCCCATTATCTGTGCCAGACACGGCAAGGCAGCGCCGAACAGGTTCATGATGATTTCGTCTGGAATCTCACAGTTGAGATTAGAGAAAGTCTCCGATACCCAGTCCTTATCGTAGAGTACATCCAACAGCAAACCGCAGTGGCCGTTCAGGGTGACAACACGTTCTGAAACACCACTATCGGTGTTCAGCGCACTGTAAACGGCAGCCACGAACCGAGGAAGGTCCGATTTGGTCCGATACGTTAGGGCAGTATCTCCGGGAAGATAAACAGCACCGTTATTGTCGGTCCAGTAGAAAATGTTTTCGATGTTGTTGAGATTCATAATGTTGAACATGGTATTTACCTCCTGTAATTTTTGATGCAAAAAGGCGGGCCTCCCGGTATGGGAAGTCCGCCTTCAAGCGAAATTATGAATTGTACGAACGCAAAACGCGCCTAGTAGATGGTATCTATCGTACAATTTTTATAATATCCTGTTCGCACATCTGCGCAAGTGCGGTAACTCAAAGAGTTTCGAAGAAGGCGTTTGCCAAATCCTCATCGGACAGGTTATTCAGGTATTCTTCGAGCACGCATTCGGCTTTCGACATATTCACGGGATAGCCGAGAAATTCTTCTACCGCCTCAGAGCCGCGAGCAAGCAGCGCATCTACGAGAATTTCGGTGCGGCATTCACGAATGGTCCGGTTCAGGTCTTTATCGGTGGTAGTACACCAGTAGTCCCCGTCGATATCACCGTGAGCTTCGATGGAATACAGAGCATCCAAAGCATTGTCAATATCATCGTCGTATTCATCGAGGATATCATCAATGCAGTGAACCTGATGCCAGTGTTCGCCGTCATCCAGCGAAACAAGGCGTTCAGAAATATCATCATTATCAGAAGGAGTCCCGGAAGCCTCAATGTCGAACACTTCACGGCTCTTTTGATTCACGCGGCATTGTGAAGCGAACGAAGCGCCGGACGAAAAGTTCGTTGCAAATTTCGCAACAATCACATCCGGTTCAGGGTCTTTGAGTGCTTCCTGGTATTCCGGCAATCCGCGATAGGCAACCCGCTTGGAGGTCCCGTCAGGTTCCAGTTCATACACAGCTGAAATCACGTGCCCTTCATTGGCGAAATTTACGATTGCCCGGCACAGATTCAGCATCACGAAATGCTTATCGTTCAGGTCATGGAGGTTTCTGTCTGCCTGAATGGTGACGAGCTTAGACAGGCCAGTCATAGTAGAGATTCGGTACAGATAATCGATGTTTTGCAGCTGATACATAGAGTCATTCTCCTTTTTGCTTATCAGAGGTGGTTGCGATATTTTCTTCGGTTTGCTTCTGCCTTTTTAGCCTGTACTGCCATGCCAGCCTTATAGGCAGCATAGATGGTGAAAGCCATATACAACGTCATGACGTCATCCACCTGCCGGACCTGAATCTCACCGTAGGTGAGGATTTTTCCAAAGCTTCCAGATGGTGGTGGAGCACATAACGAGCAGACACATGATAAATTTCCAGTCCATAAAATTCCTTTCGTTTTCAATCAGTCGTCATAGAACAGCCCCGGAATGATGATGTAGTCCTCAGCATGAGCTTCGATGTCTTTCAGCTGAAAACCGTTTGGGAAACACTTCCAGGAGTCGCCGTCATAAAACAGCTCACCGCATTCCGGGTTGGGATGGTTGTTGAGCAGTTCAGCGGCGAAGCGAAGAAGATAAGATTCGTTGGAATCCATTTCAATGGAGCGCAGGCAGGTATACATCGGCTTTGTGATATCGATGCCTTCTGCTTTATGCTTCTGCAATGCTGCACTGAACTCAGCCATTGCCATGCACTGCGCACGTTCCTTCATGGTTTTCGCCCACTCAATGAGTTTTTGCGGTTCGCGAAGGCCCAGGATAACATCCTCGTCTTCGATGTTGCCCTCAATTTCGGATGTTGGGTAAATATTGAGGAGAGGGTCGTTGAAAGATGTCAGACGAGACGCAAAGTTCTGAAGAAAAAAGTCTCAGGATTGTAGGGATTTTGCCCCATACATTTGTTCACGGTATCGATGTCGGTCTTGATTAGGCAGGTTGCGTTAAACATACAATTTTTCCTTTTCTCTTGATTGATATTTGTTTTTTCGAAAATGGTTGACAGAAAACTGTCGGCACTCCTTTCTTGCAAATAAAAAAGCAGGCCCACCGAATTGGTGAGTCTGCTAATTTAGCTGCAGAATATGAATTGTACGCATTGGGCCAAAAGGCTGTTATCTATCGTACAACTATTATTGTACTTGTTCCGCAAGGCGCTGCAACAATAAAAGCCCTAATTAGATTCGGAATCGTCAAACACGCCGAGCAGCTGCTCCACGCTCGGAGCCAGCAGATAATATCTGCAGCCATCCTGCTCAATCACGAAAACAATATCCCCAGACCCGGTTCGGGCAGTGCTGTTGTATTTGGCCTCAATGCCGGATGGCAGAACCACAGATTCATCGAGAGGCTTGGATTCCTTGATAGCGGCCGAGCTTGTGATAAATACCCTGCCCTGATTCGTTTCGATTTTGGCAAGAGCGTTATCCACTTCAATCATCGAATTGTTCTTAACTGGAACGCCAAAGATTGTGATGGTCGGTGCGACATCACAAAGAACCGCTCCATCCAAAAGCTGTTGTATCACTTTGGTTTGCTGCTGTTCTTCATTCACCTTGACAAGTGCCGTGACGACAAGGCTGGTATCCTCATTGATGTTCCTTGTTCCGGATATCAAGGCGGAATCATTTATCAGAAGAAAGTTGACGCCTTCTTCCTTGTGCCCATTCACAAGAGTCATATGATAGGCCCCAACGCAGGCCGTATGGTCTTGCGTCTGATACGATACCAGGCTCCTTTCACCGATGCTCTGTATCGGAATGCAGACCGTTGTATCATCCAAAGAGAGCGGCACACAGGAATTGAGAGTCAATTTGAGTCTTTCTTTGCTTGCAACAAAATTCATGTGCGGGTCACTTGCATCAAATGGAGTGATTTCTGCTGTTTCCGGCGTTGCTGGCAATAAATGAGATACAAACTCTGCAAATTCAGCCGTTTCCGGCGTCTGCTGTACCTTCTCCGCCAACTTTTCGTGCATTCTTTGAGCGTCCCTGAACGCCAAGATGCTTGTGACAAAAATCAGCAGCATCGCCGCAATCATCAGCCCTTCAAGCTTTTCTCCGTTGTTTTTCATGGTTCTCCTCACCCGATTCCCCGCCAAAAATACTGATTCAGTTTCTAATGATACGAGCATCGCAAGAACTGGCAAGCAAAGTGCCAACACAAAAGCCACCCCCCGAACCGGGCAGATGGCTCAGTGAAAGATTGGTTCAGAACGTATTAACCCTGGAAGAATCCCTGCAGCGCTTCTACACTGGTTGCGAAGCAATCGCGATTTGCGTATCGGCTCTCGTTAGAGTGGAAGCAGCCGCTGCGTTCAACGTTGGTTGTTCTTGTGCTGCCTGTACCGCTTCCGCATGAGTTGTCAGGATTCTTGCCGTGCTATCCAGCTGCCGGATTTCGAATTCCGTTTGCTTCAGCCCCAAAAAATTGAGGATTGCGAAAATAAATATCAGGAAATACCCGACTTTTATAAAATATGGCTTCAATGTTTTTATCCCTCTACCGTTGATTTTTTAGTTTCGTATCACTGTTCTTAATCATACGCAATTCGCACAGTTTGGCAACAAAAAACGCCCACCCAAAATGGGCAGGCGATGAGGCAAATTAACTATTTGGTTTTCATGATGCAAAGGCCGATATATTTTCTGCCATTGGGTGCCGTATACGGTTCAATCCCAACCTCAACGTCCTGTGTGCCGGTTCTCTTTTGTTCTGAATCGTGGCTTTGACGGTTTTCCCGGAGAGAAGAGTCTTGGCAATATCGGCATCAACATCAAGCTCATTGCCATACAGCTTCGATTCCTTCCAGAGCGCCGCCGCCGCAAGACTTGTTCGTGCAGGTGAAGGCTTTTGCCGTTTCTGCCACAGGCTTTCCGCAGAACGGGCATTTTCCGACTTTGCTGCCAAACGATACTGGAGCGCCGTCAAATTCGATGTGATAGGCTAGTCGGTCTCCGGAAAAGTCGCATGTCAGAATGCAGTCGTATTTTTTGCCGGTCTTGGCGCTTATGCATCCTTTGAGAGGAGCTTTGCCTTTTGTGAGCAGAGCCTTTGCTGTTGTTTTGGTCATTTCTTTGCCGAGCGATTCAAGGAACTTGTTCTTCTTCCAGATTGCGACCGGGCATCGTTTCCCATCAGAGTCTTTCCCGGTACATGCATAGGCAAGCTTTGTTTCCACAACATCCTTGCCGCATTTTGGGCACTGGCAGAGAACTGGATACTTGCTGCTGGCTCCCTGTGCAGCTGCAATCGTCACATCCTTTGACATGATGCTCTCAAGGGTCTGTTTGGTGTACTCCAAAACCTGAACGCGGGTCAGGTTTCCGTCCTTGATGGAGTGCAGCTGCTTGGAAAGGTTGACAGTCACGGGAACGTCCAAAACGATGCCCAGCTTATCCATGATATCGACCAGCTGGAATCCGGCAGGTTCACCGTAATACACGCCCTTTTTGAGGGAAATGTACCGGCTCTTGACACACCGGTCTACCGTGTCGGCGCGAGTTGCTTCGGTGCAGATGGTAGCGTCAGAAAGAATCTCTTTCCATTCAGCGTCCGTGTACTCGGTATCTTCTTTCTCTGCACCGCGCATCGGGGCGACCATCCAGTTATTGAGAGCCTCGACCGTATACCGTTTTGGCGGTGTCGTCATCTTTCCGACCAGCTGGAAATTGATGTTTACTGCATCACCCTTGTTGAGCTTCGGGAGCATCTTGTCGCCATTTGACGGTTTCTCAAATTTCCGCCATCCGGGAGTGACTTGCACATCGCCTTTCAGCGTGAAATCTTCATCGCAACAATGAATGACAATCGTGGTCCGGTCCACGGTGCAATCTTCCGCACAGAAGACGGCACAGAATCGATTCAAGATACATTCAAAGACTGTTTTCTGTGCTCCTGCCAATGTTCCAGGCCATTTACCAGTTGGGGTGATGGCAGAGTGAGCTTCGATTTTACTGTCGTCATAAATCGATTTAAGACCCGGCTTATTGACAAGGCCCGTAATTCTGTTCTGCGCTAAACCTTTGATGGCAGCGTCCACCTTCACGACTTCATTCGTGGCAAGGTAGCTGCTGTTAGTACGCGGATAGGTGACGAATCCGCCTTCATAGAGTGCCTGCGTTGCGGCAAGAACATCTGCCGGGGACAGGGTCTTATCGGCCTTACAGGCAAAGCTCTGCAAGTCGCTCATTGAGAAGAGCTTACCGGGATTGACAGTCTTGCGTTCGGTCTTGACGCTCGTCACGGTTGCGCCCGCCTGGTTGAAGGCATCCGCCAACGCCTGAGCTTCAGCTTCATGGCCCTCCTCAAATGTCCGTTTACTTGTCAGTTCAATGACTTCACCGTTCGTCTTCTCTTTGCTGGATACAGCAGAATAAGGCTTCGGGACAAAATCTTGGATAGCCTTTTCCCGCTCAACGACATGGGCAACAATGGGACAGACGCAACGCCCGATGCGAATAAAAGCATTTGCTTTGATGGACGCATATCGGGTCAATTCAATTCCCAAGAGCCAGTCCATCTCGCTGCGGGTCTCTGCGGAGGAGGAAAAATCCGCATACCCGTCATTGGTTTTTGCTGTTTTCAAACGCCTGCTTGACGGTCTTATTGGTCGTATCAGGCAGCCAAAGTCGATAGATAGGTTTCGGTTTTTTGAGGCCGTAATGGATGATTTCATCAACCAACCGCTGACCTTCCCGGTCAGGGTCTCCGGCATTATAAATCTTATCAACGTCTGTGCGGTTCATCAGGCTATTGATAGTTCGAATCAGGCCCTTGACATTGTCCTTCCCCTCGAACTTAAAATTCCAGTTGTCGGGAAAGAACGGAAGCCGTTCCATCGTCCAGGAATGTTTTTTCCCCGGCTCATAATCCGGAAAATACGCATCCAGGTCAATGAGTTCGTACAGATGTCCAACGGAGGAAGCCACGATATAATTCTGGCTTTCCAGCCATGTATTCCGGTCTTTTCCCTGCCGTATGAACTGTTCGTTCTTCCACCAGGTGAGTCCCGACGCAATGCTGCGTCCAAGCGAAGGCTTCTCAGCGATAACCAGTGTCTTTGCCATTGTCGTCCTCTCTAGTCTAAGCCATTGATGACTGTCTCATACCGGCTGACATCCTGTATTGGCCGCCCGTACAGCTTGTAATATACGCCAGCAAAACTTCCCGCGACAGCCGAAATGAGCTTCTTTTCTCCGGCAATATCCTGCCGCACTATGTGGATGCAGGAATCGAAGCTCTTAGATTTTCCAAAACAATACAGAGCCAGAATCAGAGTCGAGGCGATATCCCCACTGTTCTCGACTTTTTCAGAATTCAAAATCTGGTCAAGCTGTTCGCCAAGAGCCGCGACGGAATACCTGCCGCCGACCGTTATAGCGGCCATTTCAACGGCCTTTTGTTTGGTTCTTTTCTCCCTGCACAAGTTGACGTATAATTTCTGCATAAATACACGAACACAGCACCGCGTTGTTCGTGCTGTGCGTCATGGCGGCAACATCCGTCACGGTATTGAGCAGCTGGATATCATAGACCGGCAGGAATGCAAGCGGTAGGATTCGAGCCATGACTTGTGCTTCCGTGCAGCTCTTTTCGGAATTACCCAGGGTTAGAAGAATTTGATTCCTGATGGCATCACATGAAACGAGCCCGTGACGGGATTCAATCCCCTTCATCGTGGCTAAGAGAATTTTACTGTTCAGGCCCAATGCTTGATTAAGAGCGCCCGGAGATGCTTTGCTAGGATTCAGGCTTGGATTCAAAGCAGCTTGTTCGCCTAGAATAAAACCCATAAGACCGGAGGCTGAAGGAGAGAGCTGCGGTTTTAGAAAAATACTCAAAGCACATAGCTGTTTCCTTTCCGGCTTATAGTTTTTCAGCAAAAAGTTCCCGGTTGGTTCCGGGAACTGATAATGTCAGCGGTACTTTTCCTGAACCTCTTCCTGTGTTGCCAGGCGCGGTTCGCGGGATTTCGAGATGACGAAAGGCGTGCAGTATTCGTTCAGCCAATTGATATCACCCCGGTCAATTTGGCTGAAAATCTGGCAAAGGACATTGACATGAACCCCGGCCCTGGCAGCAGCTCTCAGGAGGTCGCGGCGGCCGTTGAAGATATCGTGGCGGCACTGGTCATAGAAGACAAACACCATCCGCCGATTGTTCTGGTACTCGTTGTCATCCTCATTGCCCAAGAACATGCGGGATTCCCCGTTATTGGCGATATCGACGGCCTTTCCGATTGCTTCCCCTGCGCCATCCTGCAGTGCAAAGAGGAGCTTGCCATGAGGCTTGCTGCCATAAGTGTCGGAAACCATCCGGCAGATACGCTCAAACTCCCGGTCAAAGCCGATGTAGATGATGACATTGTTCACATCGCGAATCGTCTCAACCACTTCCCTGGCAGCCCAGCGGGTCTTACCCGCTCCGGGCCGTCCAGCAATCACGTTAATGCGAGTACCAGTGTCCATAGCTTTTACTCCTTGTCACTCAGTTTCAGTCGAGTCATCCTGAATTTTGACTTCTTCGACTTTGGATTCGGGCTCATCGTCCTCGTCATCCTCATCATTGTCATCGTCTTTGGCGGCAGCAGCTGCTTCCGCTTCAGCCAAGCGTTCCTCGGATTCATCCATCTTGCGAACAAGCTCATCGAAGGTCAACTTGTGGTCTTCTTTTTTGGGTTCGGAAGGCTTAGCAACTTCTTTCGGCTCTTCCGGCTCCTCGGGGTCCTCAGGATATTTTTCATCAGGCTCGATTTTCACAATCACGTGGTCGCTGAAAGCCACATAAGCAAAAGCAGCAACCGTCACAGCACCAATCACGGCAAGAATATTTTTCAGCATGATAAAAACCGCCTTTCAGGTTTGTGGGTATTCACGATACTTCACAGTGTACGGGATTCGCAATGGAATACAAGTATCTGCCAAAAGATTTAGCAACCAGGCTCACCGAGGTTACTGCAGACGTTCTGAGCGATGCATTGGTGGGCGGGGTATGAGGGTTCCGGCGAACGTGCAGGCAAGGGGCAAGTTGTTGATTCAGCCCTTTCCATTTTCCTCGAACCGTTTCCTGCGTCGTTCCGTGCAGTGTTTGAGTTCCGCCAAGGAGACGACCTTCACGAGGATTCTCTGAGAGGTCGGGAAGTTTCGCATCACACCGATGCCTTTCAGGATACGCCAGTAATCGTCCGGCGTAATTTGTTGTATGGTGTAAATCGGAGCTTTGGTCAATTCCATGACATAGTTCCCGACCATGATTCGAATTCGTTCCCGTTCTTCCAGCCGAATCAACGAAACATCATCGTCCACCATCACGCGCACAACAGCGAGCAGGGTGAATTTCGGATGCAGGTTTCCGTTCATGTCAGGTTCGGGAGAAAGGATGTTTGCAACGTAATCGAGGAACCGCCAGGGAGTGACCCGGTCTCCGTCGAAAATCGGAGCAATCATCTCCGTTTCCGGGATGAACTCAGTGCTAATGATTTTGGTGCCAGCCGGAAGGTCTTTGAGCAGAGATTCCGAGAGTTCCTGTTTCATCAAGTCGGCCTTTTCATCGGTCAGGTCATCGGCGTTCGGGCTGATGACATAGTCGTAATGAACTTCGCGGCCATTGAGCAGAGCCGTAACGCGAAGATAGAGTTTATCAAGCTTCAAAGATTCGTTTACCTCCAGCAAAGACAAGGTGCTTTATGAGTTTAGCGACCATCACGATGACGCTCAGGAGCATCACGGGTGCGGATGCAAGGATAACGGCGAATGCCACACACTGGATGACCTGCAAGGCGAACCAGGTGGGAAAGATATTGTCCCGGAACAGACAGAATGCAAGGACCACAAGGCCGATGCAGAACCACGAGCCCTGGATGTCGTACCGGCTCGGGCAGGAATGATATGCTATCTGGCTCATAACGATTGCGAGTATCCAGATGGCAGGATGCTTGAAGCAGTCATTGCCAAGACTCGACCAGAACCCAAGAAGCAGCTGGCTCATGGTGCAAATCTGAACCATACCGAGGATTCCCGGTGCAGTGCCGATGAGGGTCTGTTGGATGCAGCGGAACGGATAAAGGCCGCGTGGCGTGTAGTTCACATAGCCGAGAACTTCGTCATCCTGTTTCTGGAAAATCTTGTAGAGCTTCACGCCGTCGATTCGAGCACCGGTGAAGATGGCAACCAGGAGATGGGAGAGCTCATGATGGATAACACCGATTGCCGTAATGCGGGTATCGTAGAACCTTGCCGTCTTTGTGCCGAAAGTTTTCATGACAAGCCAGAGACTCAAGTTCCGGCCAAGCCATTCGATAGCAAGAATCACCACAATGGTTAAGACAAGGCATTGTCCCTGCCAGGCATCGAGATGTTCAAGAATCATGCTGTTGCTCACACAATCACCTTCCGCACGCTTTGGTACGTACAGGTCCCAAGCCGCTTCAAGCAGCAAAATTTCGGAACCCGCCACAATGGGAATCTGGAAAATGCAACACGGTGAATGCAGGCGTATTGGCAGAATTGCTTGTTCTTTCTGCAGATGCACAAGTACCGATATCGCTTCATGTCCAGCTCCTCCTGCTATGATTTAATTATACCATAAGCCGAACATGCCCTCAATGCGAAGGGCGAATTGTTAGCAGTTTAGACACAAATGCAAGAAGCAAGGAATCCAGGCAGCCGAAGCCCAATGGAGCAGCTACGCAAGCTAAGACCCGGGACGTAGGATGAGCAACTACGCGAATGCCAGGGAGCAAAGAAGCACCAGCCCAAAAGCAAGGCAGCTACGCTCCAAACGGCAGTGGACACAACTCGCAACAACCCGCAACGGCCGCCAAATTGCAGCTAAGGAATAGTGGGTTTCCTAAGGCAAAGCTATGACAAAGCCAATCCCAAGGAACTCAAAGCTAATCCTAAGCAATCCTAAGCTAACTCTAAGCCAATCTTTCTCAGTTCAAATCTAGTAGTCTCTCTTACTTATCAATGCCCTTGTATATATATATATATAGAGCTCTACTAAGAGGACGCGAACAAAAGCCTGAAAAACATTGCCAACTCGTTTGACATTCTTGGGCAGGGTCCGTTTTTCAGGAGAAATCGGGCTCCTGGACTCCTATTACCAGTCCAGCCGACAAATTTTTTTCGGGTCGGGAAAGCCGTCATGGCCGCCACGTGGGCCACTTCATCCGTCCGCAGTTCAGCTATCAGCGCCAAAAAGGCGGGATTTGTGTCAGGTCCCTTTAGATTTCGTTCTCACTCGCAAGCGGGCGTGTCCTCCGAAAGGGTACACTTATCCTGAAATTTTGAAATAACAGCATGAACGCGAAAATATTGTAGCGTTTGCCAGCATTTGTGGTCCGTGAAATCCTCTACCAGCATCCCGGCATTGCGAGCGTGACTCCTGAGCCGCAGCCTGTTCGGGAATTTTGTTCTCACTCATAAATGGGCGTGTCCTTCTCGAACGTGTGAGTCTAAATTTTGCCTCACCGGGACTGTTAATAGTGAATTGAACTTTGCACAAAAGGAAGAGACTCGCTTCAAATCCTGCACATCAACCCGGCAGACTTGTGTTTTCGCTCTTAAAAGGACGTATCCGTTTGCCAGCCTGAAATACAGGTTCAAATTAAGATGATTTCCAGCATTTAGCCTTTAAGGTTCGATTCGCGCAAAAGAGATAGTATCAAATTGTGAAGGTACTAAAAAGGTTCAGGTTGCAACTTGCTGCGTTCGACCATAATCAAAATGCCTTTGAACTTTGCCAACGCCGTCCCAGAGCTGACTTATCGCAGAGCAGCAGCTGGTCGCGTAGTTGTTCCAACGCATCCTTGACGGAGTGCCAACCTTTGTGGGGTTGAGGTTCAAAGCACAGCTGATTGTACGCATCACTGAATGGAGCAAAAGGTACATTGTCGTCTGGCTTGTTGTCATCCTTAGAAGAACACTCCTTCTCGGTAGTGACGGTCTCGGTACTGTCCGCAGCCTTGGCGGTCGCAACCGTCTCAGCAGTTTCAGCGGATTCAGCAGTCACAGTAGCTTCATTAGCTTCCTGCGGCTTTGCCGTTTCCAGCTCGTCAGCCGTCTGTGGTTCGGGAGTCTCCACGATAACCTCGACACGACCAATGAGCTTATTAACCGCCTTATCAATGAGCATAAGGTCTTCTTCAGACACAGAATCAAAAGTCCGGTTCAGAGCGTTGAACACCGTGTTCCGGTTAACGCCCATCAGTTCAGCAACTTTCTGCTTCTGATATCCCATCTCAACGAGTCGCTGAGCTGTCAGGTTCTTGACGCGGAATGCCTGCTGTTCCTTCTCCACGATATCAAGACCACGCACTTTAGCCTGCTCATATACAGTGGGAACCGAGATTTTCAGTTCCTTTGCAATGGCACGAACGGGCATTCCGGAAGCATAGAGTTCCGGGATACGGTCATAGATGACCATGCGCTGTTTCCGGCGTTCCTGAGCCTCGTACTTCTGACGATGGTTCCGGATGCGGAGGTCGGGAATGATGCCGTGGTTGATGAGAACACCGAGCATGTAACGGTCAGCCTTGGAGCTTGCAATCGGAGGCGGGATTTCGCCTTTTTCGTAACGCTTTGGCTTAGATTCGCTTTCGTTCTTCTTCCCTTCCGCCTTAGCTTTGGGATTCTTGAGAGCACTTTGCGGGAATGCCGGAGAGTGCTTCAATTGTCGAGTTCTTGCAAGGGGTATTTGCAGGTGGAAACGAGATGCGCAACTTCCTTGTCAGAAAGTGGCTGAGAAAAAGTGCGGTTGATGAGCTGTGCCTTATCCATATCCGGATGACCGCCACGGTCATAGCAGGTGGAAAGTACAGCCAAGAGGGTGTTGTGGCGGTTTCCTTCGCCACACGGATTTGCCTGAAGGTAACGAAGCGCCAGCTCAAAGCGGCAGACGAAGTTTGCTTTCCGTTCTTCATTCTTCTTGTAATTGTTCAGAACGTCAAGAAGATGCGGATAGCGCATGCACATTGCCGCGAAGCGCTTTTTAGCCCAGTCAAGGATTTCGTCCTCAGTCTTGTTGAAATTCGCGTCAGACGGAGCAACTTTCTCATCAGCAAACCGATAAGGAACCTTATACTGGTCGGCGAGCTTCAGCAGGTTGAAGGGCTTTCCTTCAGGGACCCGAATACAATGGCAGCAGCGTTTTGCCTTGGTGTTGTAAGTACCAGGCAGACGAGCAACGCGATTGGTTTCATGAACCGCCTTATCCAGCTCAACATTTGCCGTGAACTGGGCCTTTTCAATCAACTCATTCAGCTTGAGAGAAATTGCTCTATGTACGCCGCTGTAGCGGCCAAGCCGTAAGAGAGATTGTTTGGGTTGCAGGGCTCAAGAAACACAAACAAGCCAACACCACGGCCGCTGTTAGAAACTGCACAGTCCGGAATCTCATGATGATTCACGGCATCCAGTACAAGTTCACCGATGCGGTCGCTGATGTCAGCTGGTGCGTTTTCGCCGTGGCAATCAATGTCAAAGAACAGAGCGCGCAGCTTTTCGACATCCGCCTTACGACGGATACCTTTTCCGCGCAGAGATTTCTGAGGATGGAACGTATTGATGGAGAAGTAGATGTTAGTAGAGGTATCCCAATAAGTCGGGGTCCCATATTTCGGGCTGACTTTATCAAAGATGCGCTCACGAACACCTGCTTCCAGAGACTCAGAATCGATTTGGGCAACGGTCTTCATTTTCTCTTCGCCATTTGTCCGAACCAAAAACTGAGTCACGCCATCAGCGTTCACATCGCTCAGCAGCTTTACAAATGCGTCATCAAGGGCAGTGCAGCCAAGTGCCTGTCCGAAGATGGTATTCGTTTTCGTAAAGCTGTTATTCAACATTGATGTGTCCTTCTGATTTTGTATTCAGGTGTTGGGATTTTGACCCATACTTTCATTGTCTGCAATTCGCACACCTTCGCAAGGCATCAAACGGTAGAATTGATGCCGGCTTCGAAAGAAATGTTTTGTATATATTGCACAAAACAAATCTGGAACAGAAATCCAGCAACGATTGGAGCACTCCAAAGATATGTCCAAAAAGCAGTCAGCACTTTAGATTCAGCTGAACACATGTACAAAAAATGCCCCTGACCGAAAAATATCGGTCAAGGGTTCTGTTTTTAGCTCTCAGATGGAACAAAAAACAACGAAATAATCGTCTTTATATCCTTGCGTCCAGCCAGAAAGCTGGTTCATAAATTCAATACAGGGCCCACTTTGAGAGCGTCGCAAAAGGATAGCATCAAAGTCAAATTGATTCAAACAGTCTTCCATGCCAGTGTCGGTGGAATAGCTCATGAATGCAAAATTCACACTTGCTTCGATGACATCGTCCGGGAATAGGTCTGCTCTGGAATCCGCGAAGCTTTTGATGCCATGATAGATGCAATACCCGCCATCATTGTAGGAGGTATAGAGCCGCTGCGGGTTGAGGTCTTGGATGTATGAGACAAGGTCAGCTGTGATGTAATCCCCTGTCTTATCGGGGTCGTTGGCCATGGAAGGTGCATAGACAGCAGATACAAGAACGAGCACGGCAGCTGCAGCGATAGTGTATTTCTTGGTGTTTCCCGCCCAGGAACTGTTGGGCCTGCCGCCAGCTTTCCACATCCGGTTTTCCTGTGCGGAGATAAGAGAAGTGAGGAACCGGTAAATGAGGGAAGTCATGACGATAACCCAATAGCTGCGGATTCGGACATACATTGCTGTCATGAACAGGCAGCAGAGATACGGGGCAAATTCTGTGAGCTTTACCTTCATTCGGTAAGCTACAATCAGAAACAAGAAGGCAAGGCACAGAAACACAACTTCATTGGCAAGATGGCTCGGCATCCATTCAGAAACATATTTCTTGGTCGTTTCATTGTTTGTCACAAAGAAATAGATATAGAGCTTGATGCCGTATGGATTCAGGAGTCCGGCCAAAATATCGGAAAGAAAGACCTGGAACAGGGCACGGAACCGCTTCTTTGAGTCGCCCTTTTCGTTATAGATATCAAAGGCATTGATGTCAGGAGCAAAGCACAAGACCAAGAACAGCAGATTGAACGCGAGCAGAATGGGCAATGCCCGCCGTGCAGGTTTGCCCAAAGAACGCTCACAACAGGAAGCAGCCAGCGGAGCTTTGATGTCAGGTTCTTCATAGACTTTGTTCAGCAGATAGAATCCGATTGCAAAGAGCGTTAAGCCGATGTTTTGCGGTCTTCCTGCCCAGTCAAGCGGCAGCGTGACAAGAGCCAAAAGCTAAGACATTCATGAAAGGGTCTTTTGATTTGTCTGCCCCAGATATATTCAATGAACAGACAGTAGGCAAAGACTGTCACTGCGATGAACGCAAGCATTCCGTAGACGGGATTTGTGGAAATGCAGGAAAACGCGTAAAGAATCAGGCTGCTGAGCCAGGAATGAGCGGTTTCCTGCAAATTGAGTTCCGGGCTTAGCCAGGAGAAAGTGTCCTGAGTTGGGATGGCTTTATTTTGCCAGATGCTTTTTCCTAAGGTGAGATGCCAGAAATAATCGCTGTCAACGACTCCTTGCCTTTCTGCCATAATGACGGCAATAGCGGTTACAATGACGGCCGCAAATAGATAGAGTGTTTTATTTGACCTTTTGGCTTTGAGTGCAAGCATAATGATTCCTCCAGTTTTTATTCGCTGTCTTAATTGTCCGCAATTCGCAAATTTGAGCAACAAAAGAGCTGCCCATCCGAAGATGGACAGCTCTGGATTAGACATATGCAGGTCTAAAATATTGAGTCCTATATCTTATTGCTGTCCCAAACCGCACAAGCCACCGAAGCAACGATACAGCCACCGGCGATGTGAAGCATCAGAACTGCAACATTGATGAGAGCACCGAGCGTTTCGCGACTGAGACCGGAATCAAAGATGCCGATATCAGCGATAAGAGATATTGCCATTATTATGAACGCTCCTGCCGCTGCAAAGCAGCCAATTGCAGGCTTAGAATTCTTCAGCCAGCCAAACATTTCTTTGGTCTTGGCTATGAATTCGAGCTCGTCCTTCTCAATGTAAAAATACCGTTCTCTCGTCGCACAAGCTGACACGTACAAGGCAGCCAGTGCAGAGAGCACGCCGAAAATGCAGAATGCGGTGGTTCCGGTCCTGACAAAAAGAACCCAGGACCAGCATCAGAATGGATTCCGACGTCAGCGGAGTTACAGCTTTCAGCAGAGACTGAATCAGAATGAGAAGCAGGGTGACTCCGATTGCTTCCGCCGCGATAATAGCGGATATGGCAGAGATTCGAGCTGCAGCGTAAGTCGTTGCGAATGGTATCAGATTTCATAGTTTTGCACTCCTTTGATATGTATTCAAGCGATTCCGTGGATTGTTTTAATGAGGTAAACTTTGTTAGACTTGTTGCTGAGCCAAAGCCTTTCCGCTGCCGGGTCCATTAAGCCAAACCGCTTATGAACCGCGTGCAGGAAGCAGGCTTTGATTTCAGCGTCCGATGAGGTATACGATACGCGGGCGCACCGAATATCCATATCGTTGAACTCGTGTTCAAAGAACAACGTCAGCAGAAGGATTTCCTCGTGAGTATCATGAACCCCATCCTGAAAAAGAGAACCATCCTCGTTCAGAATGGTCGCCTGTGTGTTCTCACACATATGCTGGTGAACCATGAGGTTCACAACATCAGGCCCCAGACGAAAATCTTTCTGCGTCGGATTTTTATAAAAAGTGGTACAGATTCGGGCAGAGATGATTCATCACATACCGTACCTGTTCCTCTTCTGTCCCCCTTGTCAGAGGAATCCGCAAACCATTGAGGAAACTTTGCGTAGGAATAGGAGTTCTGCGGCAGGTAGAGCTTTTCGAGTAAAGCCTCGACTCTCTTCCCCGGCTCAGACGGTTCATATTCGTGTTTGTCTGCTTTCTGGATAAGGTACTGAGACCAATCGATGGGTGATTCAAATCCGTGGTATTTCATAATGTTAACCTCCTTATGCGGCTGCATCGTAAGACACAACACCAGCGACCAAATACCGATTTTTGCAGCCCGTAAGTTTCTGAGCCGCAGTTTCTGCAAAGTGCAGATATGCGGTCATCAAGGTGCTGTCGGAAAGCCGGTAAGCGTCAATGGACACAACAGACAAGACGACCAGGTTACCGCGTTCATCCAGAACGGATTTCCAGCCGTTTGCCTCACAGACACTTTGCATATCAGCGAGGTAGCTGGAAGCAACCGGGATAATTGCCTTGACAAGGATTCGAGCCTTTGCCGTTGTAGAGTGGAACGGAACGGCCAATGCCGCCCTAATACCTTAAACACAAGAGCACCTCCAGCGTTCTGTTTTCTACAGCGCTGCATCCTGTTCAAATACAGCGTAAAAGTTGTGATAGTGTTCAAATTTGTCCTTGACCCACTCGCCTGCAATGTACAGAGGAAGGTCGTCAAACTCTTTGCAATCGTCGAGAGTGTACGGAACGGCGTCATCGTGGCACCCATTTTCCTTATTGACCGCAAGCATTTCATCAGCCGCTTTCTTGGCCGACTCAAAGCTCATATGTACCCCGCCGCAAATTGCAACGGAGTCAAACGTGCCGATATCTTCATTGGAATAATGGGACAGGATAGCATAGCACTTATGGCGTTCGGGTACGCCGCTCAAAGTGTTCAGTGCCATAGTTGCGCCGTCCACATAGCCGTAGCAGTAGGCAGCATTGTAGCAAGTTTGGTCTGTGTAGCTGTTGGCCTCCTGGTTCTTGGCTTTGATGAGTTTGCAGATAATTTCTTTGTTATTAGACATGATAAAATGCCTCCATAGTTGTAGTGTTAAAACGGGTTGGGACAATGTTGCCCTAGAGCAATCGTCCGTTCTGCATGGCTTCACCGAAATAGGAATCGACCACCTCTTTTGCGAAAGCAAAATAGGTTTCTCGGTTCTCTTCCGTGACCCGTTCAGCAAGAACAGGTGTGTTCAGCTTCACGCACAGACGATTGGCAAAGTTCACCCGTGCCATCAGCCCTTCGTGCAACGCACGGCGATGACGGTCGAGTTCCATGACGTACTGTCGAAACTCCTCACCGTCCATCGTGAAACGCGCGTGCTGTATCTGGACTTCCTGACTCGACACTATGTTGACGTAATCAACACAGGTTTTGAGCATCACGACAACGTCATCAACGCGGTCGTTCAGCAGTTCAGAGGCCATGAGGGCGGTGTACAGGTCGTTGACCTTGCAGCAGAGGGTGTTGTTGCGGCTATTCAGATTGATACTCATACGTCTCCCCTTAACGCGGGGTCATCGTGCGGACTCTTGGCTTTTGCCTCCACCGCAATGTGGACCCCGTAAAGGGCTTGATTGATTTACTTGTTACAGATGCTTCCGGCTGAACCGGTCGTATAATAGGTGTTGAGAACCTCTTTGGCGAATGCAGTGTAGGCCGGGGAATTAGCAAGAGAATACATGTTGCCGGAGTTCATTTCGGCTTCAATTGCGTCTGCCACATTTCCAGCAATCTGGTCTGTGTTGTATTTCTTGCACAGCCGGTTGAGTAAAGCGACATTGGCAGCCGCGTTTTCGAGCAAACTGGTACGGGCAGAATCGACGCTGTGATAAAAAATGCGGTAGCTTGCAGCATCCATCGTGATACGAGCTTGCTGAATTAAGATTTCTTGTTCAGCCAAAAAACTGGCATAATTTGCAAGACTATTGAGACTGTCAACGACCATAAAGGCGAGACCACTATCACCAGCCTTCTGCATTGCTTCGTATAGTGCTGCGACTTTCTTTGTGAGAAGAGTGTTCTGGCTTATTAGGGTTAAAAATTCATGAAATCGTTCCTTTCTTTTTTCATGTAAACAAAAAAGCAGGCCCATCCGAAGATGAGTCTGCTTTCTGCTACAGGTTGTGAATAACTATGGATTTGCTGGTATCCATCGTACAAGACTGATTTTATTCATTCCGCAAGCGCGGTCAAGCAAAATCAGCCTTTGTATTCTTTAGAAACCTTCTTTGCCAAATATACCTGCCCCTTAGGGTAATCAGCGTCTTACGCGATGTATGTTGACACCTCCCACGATTGAAATCGTGGGGATTCCTGGGCGGTGCGGCAAGGTTCATCGCCAAACCGTGTCTGAAACAGCGAGTTATGTGGTTTCCCACCATACGCTACGGGTGTAGCGCATGACGAGCATCCAGCCAAAATGGTTGACCAACATACTTGTCTGCATTCCCAGTTCTTTTAAGTGCATCCTCCGAAGGGAGTTTCACCTCTTGCGAGGCAGCTCTCTAACGAGGAATGTGTCGTCCAATTCCCCGAAAAACTATTATTTTAGAACCCTACGCTTGCAGGAAGATAGCTTTCAGCTTCCTGCAGGCGCTTTTTTGTATTTTCATGCATCTTCAAAAATGCAGGAAAAGCTGAGTTAAGAGCTTTTGTATTGTATTCCAAAGATTCAGTATCTATATATTCAAGCAGAAAAGCGGAATACAGGTCACGCTGGACTACTTCTCCGCTGCTGAGGTGTGCCATTCGTTCGGAAAGTCTCTTCTTGGTGTAGCTTTCATCTGTATGGTCAAATTGCGAGGCTTTTGTTTCAAAGGTGCTGACTTTGATAACGCTGCCGCCATAACGATTGGCTTTTTTGTTCAGGATGGAAATAAACATTGCGGGGGCGCAGCGGCTTAGAGACTTTCCGAACCGTTTTTTCGTATGTGCTCTGCCAGTTTTAGCGTTGATTTTTATTTCTTTGCTGCGCTTCTGCAAGGCTTTGTAGTTCATATCTTCAACCACAAACTCGTTACCATATGCCAACAATTCGTTGGCGAGAATGTTGTGCTCCATTTTGCGAATGTCAGCTAACTTACGGTACAGGTTACGAAGCTTTGCACGCAAACGATAATACCTTTTGCTGTATTTCCACTTGCGCTTTTGTTTTTGTCCATGCTGTCGCTTCAACCTTTTGATTGTACCATCCGAATTATAGTATTTCGGATTCGTAACGCGGCGTGAGCGGTCCATTGCACGCTGTGTGCGAGCAATCTCATTAGTGAGTCCTCTTGCTTGCGCTCTTGCTGATGGCGCAAGAACTCTCAAATCGCAGATATCTTTACCACTAATGGCAAGCGTTTGCGTGCCGATATCAAGACCTATGCGCCCTTGATTGACAGGATGCTTCATCACGCCGTTACCGTCGCACTTTGTGGGAGGATAGCCTTCTAAGATGAATTGTGCATAATACTTCCACTTGGTCTTAACCCACTTACGAGTAATGCGGCAGTATTTCACTCCACATTTGAGAGCTTCCTTGCTGATATTTTCCTGTCTGAGTTTTTAGGATTACGCAACACAACAGGAAATTCATGCTTTCCGTACACAATGCGCAGGCTGCCTTCTCCGATAGTGGGCTTAATTTTTGCGATAGCGGCAGCAATTTCAGCTTCCATTTGTGGTTTTACCTCATCAGGAAGAACGACTTTCTTATCGTCTTTAGGGTCAGGCCGCCCGTACATATCATCGTATCGCTTTTCGACGGCTTTTTGCGCCTTGTGCTTAGCCGACTCTATATTGTTTGTAGTGAGGTTTGCCGGGCGAAGCACGATACCGGTGAAGTTGTTTTTTCCGGAGATAGCTGCTAAATCATCTAACCTTTTGTAGTGAACCTCTTTTCCTTTGCTGAAGAAGAAAGTGCTCCATGCTTTCCAAACATCAGAGGCAACTGCCTGTGCTATATGGGAGTTTATGGCATAGTGCTTCGCGTACGGCACAACCAACTTATGAAAAGCATCTTCAGAAAAACGATATTCTTTTTAAGCATCTTTTCGCGCTGCTTAAAGAGTGTTTTTTTGCTCATCGCTGTCGGGAGTTGCTTTTGCAATAGCTGCCATCAACTCACGATACTTGCGCGTCTTGCGCAATTGATGCCACATTTTTGTAGTCGCACTCACAAGCTGATTGTAGATGACGCCACACTTCTTGAACTCCTTATACAGATAGTCTTGCTCGTTGAGACTTATATCAAGAGGCAATGTCAATACAAATGATGGCGTGCTATTCTTACTCCCGAAAGCCATAAGGTTACCCTCCTCTCTTTCTTTGCTGTTCTACATAGTGTTGAATCGCAGCGGCAGACACATCTCCGGCAGTGCTTACAAAAATAGCTGCGTGTCCACATTTGCATAACCGTGTCAGGAAAAAACTCTTGCTTGAGTATCCTGCCGGTGGTTCCTTTAATAATTTTCATGATTTCTGCAGCACTTAATGTAGGCGGAGCATTCACGAAAAGATGGCAATGGTCTATGTGACATTCCATTGCCAGTATCACAATGTCGTTTTGCTCACAAATTTGAGTTACAAGTTCCTTGAAACGAGCTTCAAACCCATCCACCAGAAATAATTTTCTCCGATAGCGTGGGCAAAACACAAAGTGATAATTTATCATAGAAACGGCGGTTTTTGTGCGTCTGTAGTTTCTTTTCATGTATCTATTTTATCACAATTCAGACAATTTTATGTTACAGATATATGAACTTTATATCGCAACATCGTCACATTACAATTATATTGGCAAATACGAAGAAAACCATTATTGTCGGCCTATCATCCCACGGTTGAAACCGTGGGCTTTCCCGGCCTTCATTTTGTAAACGGGCGAAAATCACAACAGTTTATACATGAAAATGCAAGTTACATCATAGGACGGTTTGCATGTTTGATAAACAAATTGTTCGTCTTGCTTTTGTAGGGACAAAAAGCCTAATCGTTTGTAGTAGTTTAACAAAGGAACTTGGTCAAGAGCAAAAATATACACAAAAATTTTTACACCAAGTGTTTCACGAATTTCTCTTATCTGAGGCATGATAAATCCATAGAAAATTCGTGCTCCGACCATTGTAACTTTAGGGTGACGCACTCTGTATTTGCCGTTTGCAGCAAAATTCGTAAGCTCGATTCCAGAGATGACATTCGTCGATTCATTTTGCCTCAACAAGATATTTCCTGCACGAATCGAATAATATCCAACAAGTTCGCCGGTCCCTTTTTTGCCGAATCAAATAGGTGCGGATATTTCCGGATTCTTCATCAACGAAAGCTTGGTCTTGCAGATATCTTGTCAAGCCATAGCCTTCTGGCCTAGTAGGTTGGAAATCTTGGATAAGGGATTTGTGGTCACTTTTTTCGTCAAGATGTTCCCGATAAAATTTTGGCTCAAATCTGAGCTCCATTTGCTTCAAGTGTCCGCAAACGTGCGTCCTCTTCTGCGATTTTTTTCATAGCTTGTTCATCGGTTTCGGTAGAAGGTTCGCCATTCATGATTTGATTATAAAGACACTCAGCATCTTTACCATCGATGTATGTAACATCAGGTGAAAAAACGAGCTTTCTTTCGCCAGTAGGCGTGATGATAAAATGATATTTTTTCATTGTAAGTTCCTCGCTCATTACGGACTCTCCTTTCTTTCAAAATTTAGGAGAGCTCTTTTGTCTTTACATTTATTGTAGCACAAAAAAGTTCTCGGTTCAACAAAAAACAACATTGACACAAAGTATTTTAGCGTTGCTATATCATACGTTTTCCTCCTTTATCACAAACAAAAAAGGCAGACTCACCCGGAAGTGAATCTGCCTTCATTGTACGAGATTATAAATTTTTCGTACGGCCCAAATGGCGCTATAGATGGTATCTATCGTACAGCTTTTATTATCAGCCTTTCGCAAGCAGTGTCAACAAAAAAGCCCCCTCATCCCAAAAGGGATGAAGGGGCAAATATTATTGTTTCGTTTCTTTCTCAGCCGCGCAGCGGGCCCAGAAATCGTCGTCCATCGGGATAAACATCAGGTGGTAGCTGGTGTCAGGTTCAGAATTATCAGTGATGATAAATCCTTCCGGTACGCTTTTGATGGAAACGGCCACATCCGTTTTGTTCAAAAAGTTGCGGTAGCAGTCCATTGGAGCCTCGGGACCAGGTTTCAGCAAATAAGTGCCGATATCGCTGGTTTCACCGTTGCGGGTACATGTGATTTTATAGAGCTCTTTTGTAAACATATTAGTTCTCCTTTCAAAAGTTTCCAATGACATCGAAATCAATGTCGTAATCATCGAAAATATCAATGGTTTCAAAGTAATGGCTTTCATCAACCAGAATCAGTCGATGGCAGTCAAGTGAATACGGAATCGCTTCCTGAGCAAGTGCGGCGCATGCGGCAGCAAGGCCAAACGCCAAGAATCTTGTAATGAGAAATACCTCCTTTATTCTGGTTGAAAACTTACATCGTTGCGAAAGAAAGCCTCAACAGCGGTGCTGTAATCATCATTGTTCACCGATATACAGTACTCGCCGTGTACCCGGTAAGGGATATGCGCTTCTTTCAAAGCCGCAGCAGCTTCCTTCGTGCTATAAACGAAAAATCTGGCCATTATCATTCCTCACAAATCGCATTGTCTTTGCCAGTCATCTCGCCGTATCGCGTATCCCACTGAACGATTTGGTCAGCTCCGACAATGCCACGGAGACTCAGCAAGCAACTGTTGCGCGGATGACACCAGATGGTGCTGGGTGCTTCGTTTTCGAGGAAAGCGCCGCAAAACGGACAAGGCTTCTTAGGAATGATTTTGTTAGGACGCAGCATGCTTAAACCTCCTCATACTCAATGTCATACTCATCGAATGCGTCGAGAGCATCATCGTAGAGAGAATCGTCCACCATAATGCGGTCACAATCATCCAAATCGTAGTCGATGTCTTGACATACTCCCCATGACTGAAGGCAGGGGCTTTACGCCACACTTTGGTAAGGATACGCTGTGCTCAGATTCTTCTTGTTGCTGCAAAAGATGAATGGGTGTCTTGGTCCCGAAATTGTCAACGGAGCCCGGGAACTGCAGAGCTGCATACTGCTTGAGGTAGTAGCTGCTGGTGTCATTGACCAGAACGGATTGGTTTGTTTTGTTAGACATAGATAATACACTCCTTAAAATTTAATATAAAGAGCGGGCTTCCTGAATAACAAGAAGTCCGCTCTTCAACGAAATTGTGAATAGTACATGCACAAGAGACCTTGTCAAAGACAAATGATATCTATCGTACAAATATTATTATCTCTGATTCGCACGTATCAGCAAGGCGTATTTGTGCCAAAGTTTTGACGTTCTGGACAGTACCAATGGCGTCAGTCCTCGATAGCGATGGGAGGCGTTTTGTCGAGTAGCGTGTCAATGTTCCAGCCGCAGAGGGTTAGGAGCACTTCGGACGTGGGACTCTGATTCCGAATGTCGTTTGCCAAGTGGAAACCGATGTGTGCATATGCGAACCGTCGTCGTTCGCGATTTCACGCTTCACGGTTTCGGCAAAGTTTTCAGCCAGTTCTGTGTTGTCAGCGATGACATTCATAGCCTCGTTGGCAACGCGGTCTTTGACTACGAAAACTCCATGATAGTCTCCTTGCAATATAAAAAAATCATGCACAGGCAGCATTGGGGCCTGTGCGGGATAATGATTTCCAGGGAACGATTGCTCCCTGCCGGTTAGATGTATTTGAGTTTTTGTCCGCAAACAGGGCATCGCTCATAATGTGGATTCTGGTAGTACCCATCGTTGCAGTCCCCGCCTAAGTCCGCATCGCAATGTGGGCAGAGGTTCGGAGACCAGCTTTTCGAGATGGGCTGCTTTGGAATTTGCAGCTCACAAGCCTCGATGGCTATACGCAAAGGTTTACTGCCTCGCTCCCCCATCAAGCCGCCATTCAGGAGCTTGGTGAGGTAGTTCACGGCATTTTGGTATTCAGTTTCGGTCGTCATTTGCTATCACCAAATCCTTTTCGAACAGCTCAGAAATTTTGTCAAGAATCACTTGAGATTCTGCTGCTGCCTGTTCGTTGTAATGCCTCCACTTGTCACGAAAATCCTCTAAGTCCTTGACAACGTCACGGCGGGAAACTCCATCGAGCAAGCGCACAGCCATATCAGAAAAGATTTTCAGCCTTGAGAGCGTCGATGTCCGGGTTGTAGCAGAGCATGATAGCGTCAATGGATTTTGCAAGGTTCAAGCATTCCGTATAAAGTTGCTTCATTTTGCTTTCACTCTTGTCGAATTCACCGTCAAAGACATTCCCAATCACGTGAATGCAGCAGCAATCCTTGAGCATGACAACGTCCGTGGATTCGCAAACACGAACCATAAAACGGGCCGACGATTCAGAATACTCGACTACACCCTTGCGCCGCGTTTGGCCACGGAATAAAATTGTTTTAGTTGCCATAATAATACTTCCCTTCTTCTACGCAAAAGGCGGGCCTCCCGATTTCTCGGAAAGAAGTCCGCCTCAGCGAAATTATGAATTTTTGTACGAACGCGAATAGCGCCTTAGTAGATGGTATCTATCGTACAGTTTCATCATACGCCGTTCGCACAATATCGCAAGAAAAAAGAAAAAAAGCCGCTGCCTCCCAGCATAGGCAACGGCTTATTGTTATTTGCTCAACGCTTTCTCAGCGTTTTCTTTGACGGTCGAGCGGATGTCAGCAGGCACCTTCAGAATGTCCAATGCCGCCTCAACGGAAAAGCGTCCAGAACGTACAAGGTTTGTAACACTTCCAGAAAGAGATTCGAGATGCCCTTCTTTGCGGCCTTTTGCAAGACCTTTTTCGACACCCTGCTGCTCGACAAAGTCACTATAATTACACATTTGATTGATACCCTCCTTGACGTCGGTGGTAACAGGCAAGCCGCACTCGGTTGCAAGTTGCAGCTTTTTCTCCACAGGCGTTTTATTATCAAAAATCGTAGAAAAGAGACGTACTATGTCATTATCGGACTCTTTATCCTGCAAGCAAGCCATAACAATGCAGTAATTGTCATATTGCTCTTTCGGAAAATGATATTCTTTGGCCAAACAGGTTTCGGCCATTGAATAGTACAATTCTAATTGTATGGGTCTCGCACGAATGCAATGGTCTTTAGCCAAGCATCGTCACATCACCATCAACGTACCAGATGTACTGCTTCCAGTTAGAAGCGGTCGCACCAGGGATGAGTTTCAGCGCAGAAGCTGGAGGCACGCGACTCGGCTCAAATGACATCTCGCAATGCTTTTCCAGGCCGTATTTCCGCAGAACGATACTTGGCATCACTCTGCCAAGCTCGTACCACTTGCGAGGCGGGATACGGCTGCAATGTTCGCGGTGAATTTCAGTGTATTCCTGCTGGAATTTGTGAATGGCCCGAAGCAGCTGACACATCGGGCAGGTATTAAGGATGCCAGGGTCCTTGTAGCGGTATACTACAAGACGATATTTATCGTGTTCCTTGGTGGTCAGAACGACACCAAAATAGTTTTTTGCCATGATATCCTCCTCGTTTTAGTAGTTAGTACCATACTCCAGGGCGTAATCCGGACGCTGATATTCGACGACCGGCTTTTCCCAAGAGCAGATGGGTTCAGTATTGACGCTCGGAAAATGAGAGCTGATTCCGTTGGTGGCAAGCAAAGCTGCCGTGCAATCCGCAATCTGTGCAAGAAGCTCAGGATTCCATCCAAAGGTGTCATCTCCGGTCAGCTGCTTGCACAGGACTTGTGCCGCTCGAAGAATTTCAGTGTCTTTGGATTCCTGCTGAATAGGTTTCGGTGCAGCAATTGTGACATTTCGTGCAATGACGTTTTTGGGCAATGGCTCATCGACCCATTTTCCCTCGTAAATCTCACGGGCATAGAAACCGTCTTTGTCGAATTCGTCAAGGCGAACCCAATGGTCGGCTTCCCAGGTCCTTTGAGCGATTCCGTCTGGATTGATAGTAACCATCACACGTTCATCGTGTGCGTTGTTTCCCCAATGGGTTTCAGAGTCATTGCCAAACTCCTGAATGAGAAGTTTCCTTGCGAGTTCTCCATCGGTCAGTGCAGCCAATTCTTTGATTCGTTTTGTGTTCATATTTTTTCTCCTTTTTCTGTAAACAAAAAGGCAGGCCCATCGTGGTGATGAGTCTGCCTAGTTGTATCAGTTTGTGAATTGTACGAGCGCTGAAATGCGCAGATGCTATCTATCGTACATTCACAATTTTACCGGCATCGCAAGCAGCGTCAAGCTGTAGCAGCGGCGTCAGCAGTTGCTTTTTGGCTTCCGTGTATGCTTCGTAAGCCGCGTGATATTCACTCAGCTTAATCTGCGTAACGGTGTCTGGAACCTTGGTGCTGCGAGTTGCATATTCGCAGGAATAATATCCGTAGATATTTCCCTGCTCATCATCCCACAGCTCCGTAGTGATGCGGCCAGAACCGTTGAAGTCGGCCCACCAGAACTGGTTGGCAAGGAATTTCTTGCCGTTCACGTTCTTACAGACCTCATCTTCCCACAGGCAGTTCATGGGCGAACGCTGTTTGAAGATGACAAAACCGTGAGGGTCACGGCGTTTCATGACCTGAGATTCGTATTTGGCGAGCAGCTCTGGTGTCAATTCGACCGTCAACCGGTCATTCAAGACATACGAGAATTTCTCACCGGGAAAATATTTGTCGAAGAATTGCTTCGCAATTTCAACGAAGTGCGCTTTTTCCTCCTTTGTCGAAAAAATAATTCTTGTAGAAAGTGGTGTCGGGATTCACCTTAAATGCCATTTCAACCATTGGTATTACTCCTTTTCCATTTGGATAGTCCAGCCGTTCACATCGGAATAAACCGCATAGAGCAGTGTTGCGAAATTGTAGCCTCCGTCATACAGCGTATAGCGAAGGGAGATGTTCAGCGCAAGAGTCCGTTCCTTGACGACGCCATCGCAATCGAGATAGCTGAACGTCTTTGTCGGATTGGCTGGTAAGCCATGCTTCACGTTCTTCATTGAACTTATCTTCATCGTATTCCACGATTTCCTTGAAATACGAATCGAACGTGACGAGCTTGACTGACGAGAAGACATCAGCCATCATTCCGCACTTTTCAATCAGTTCATCAGGCCATTCGACCTTGATGATTGCTGCGCCGTTGTCTTTCAGCTCTTTGTGAGGGCTGAGCGAAACGTTATAGCGCTCACTGAGAAAGCCGAACAGCCAGGACCAATCGATAGTTTTCAGGAAACTGGCAGCTTCCTTGGCGTCCATGAAAATTTTGATTTCTTTACGTGCCATGATATATCTCCTCACTATATTATTCGGTGCCGAATTTAGCCCACGCTTCTTCGACACTCATGTGATAAACCGCCTTAAACTGTTCTTTGAAATACGCATTGAACAATTCCCGGTGGTGAGGGCTCATGATGACTTCAAGAGTAAAGTCGGGGTCGTCAGTAGAACTGTTGCAGTAAGATACATAGGCATGAATGGTATCGTCCGGATGCCAGTCAATGTACATGTTAATCCAATCTGCATTTTCTTCTGAGTTCAAATCAAGGCCAAATGCTTTGTCTGCATCAAACCAGATAGGGACGTAGACGTTAATCCATCCGTCGTAGATGACTTCTTCATTGGCATCGAGCGTGAATCGTATCAGTTCAGCAAAGTCCTGTACGGTAATAGTTTCCTGCGTGCAGAGACCATGAACCATTTCGTTGTGAGTCATAAAATATGCTCCTTGTTATTTTTTGAAGGTGTCAAAGAATCGAATCATCTCGCGGTTCACACCGACTGCAGATTCAGTCTCAGGATAGAGCGCTGCAAAAGCATGGACCGTTTCTCTCTTGGAAACAAACCCGTAGTCGTGGTGAACGCGCTCGTTTTCGAGGCATTTCTTAAACCCAAAAGTCTGTTTCTTGAGAAAGTCCTTTTTCCCGGTGCAGATATAGCACGGGGGGATGAGTTTGGAATAGGTCTCAGGCTTGATGAACTCAGCATAACTGTGATTCTTCCAGCCCTTAGACATATAGTAGTTCTGAAGCAAACCTACCTGGCCCTTGTAGATGTAATACATACCGCTCTGCAGGCCCATCGCGTTGATGACGAGCTTCTTGGCTGCCTCGGGTACGTTCTCTTCCAGCTCGTCCTCTACCGGCTGCATCTTGACAGGATAGCGGAGAATAGAGCTTGCCATGCAGGCAAGGAATGCGCCAGCGCTGTCGGCAACTACAAAGACCTGATTCAAGTCACCAACGAAATCTTCAGCACGTTCAGCTACAGTAGCAAACGCATTGATGACATCAGTGATTTGGCCAAAGATGTTGGTTTCAGGGACCAGACGGTAATCCGGCACAAAGGTGAGATAGCCTTCCTTAGCGAGCCAGGTTGCCAGGTTCTGATTCTGTTCTTTCCGGCCAGCAATCAAGCCGCCGCCATGGATATCGATGATAATCGGATGCTTTTCGGCATCGTTATCCGGGCGATAAACGTCCATGAAAAGATTCTGCTTGCCGCAAATACCAATCTCAGTGGCAGTTATGCCTTCATGAGGCATAACAGGCTGAGACTTGATAATTTCTTCTACATGGGTGCGTTCTTTCTTGGTGGCGGCATTGATGAAATTCATGATAAAAACTTCCTTTCAAATTGATAAAAAAATAGCGGCCGCCAATCTATAAAAAAATGAGATTAGTGGCCGCTTGGTTGTTACTGAAATTCAAATGTGTATTGGGTTCCTCTTTCGGTTTTGACAAAAATTCTGCTTCCTGCAAAGCCAATAGCTTTTACTGTGCTGGTACGCAGGACGTCTTGTTGTTTTGGTGTTGTTGTTTTGAATACGAGTGGCTGCCCACTTGACAGCTCAAGAGTTCCGACCCGTCCAATGAGCGGAAGAACTCTTGCGTTGAGACTCGTGGTGCTGTGAAGCACACAACTGCTGTTAATCCGCATCATTGTCCTCCTAATATGAACTGGTCAGATATCCACATCCGGGTACTGATTCAACACATGATTGAACCTATCATCCAGGTGCTTGTCGTTTTCATCCCGTTCGGGATAATTAAACTTTCCTTCCTCTTCTGCTGCATCCCCCAAGCGTTCCATGAGTGCAATGACGCTTTCGAGCCAGGCGGAAGCCTTGCCAAACGTGTCATCCTCTTTTCTCTTGGCATAGAGCATGTCAGAGACTTCTTCGAGAGCCATTTTCTGCTGGTACAAAGTATTCCAGTTGATGTGCTCTACAGCGGAACGCAGGGGAGTTAAGTGTTCTGTTTCTGTTACAGCGTTTGTTACGGTCATCTTTTTATTTCTCCTTGAGTGTTTAGTTACGATAAACGTCAGCAAAGCACCGCAAAATTCCAACAAAAAGCAGACCTCCAAACGGATAGTCTGCTTCTCAGAATTGTGAAATTATAGCGTATGTGTGCTGTTATCTATCATACAATTTTTATTGTATGCGTTTCGCATGAATACGCAATAACTATTTTTTAGAATTAAGAATCGGAATTTTCCGAACTGTTGCTGTTATCATCGGAACTGGACTCAGCGTTTTCGTCCGCCGTGGAATTGTCACCAGATTCAGCGTCGGTGTTTTCTTCTGCGCTTGTATCCTGTTCGACAGTCGAATCACTGTTGACTGATGCGTATGTACCAGTCAAGATGACGGGAACTTCACCATAACCCAGATAACCGCTAATCAGGCTGCCGGAATTTTCGACTAGGTACTTGGTTTCTGTCATGTTCGGGAACAAGTAGATATCCTGAATCGTAGTGCCCTTCACATTAGCGCTGTCAAAGGTATCGTTGCACGCCGCAACAACACTATACCCGTCATAGTTCCAAACCAGATAGAAGTTCTTGCCGCCAATTTCAACATCATAATCTGCATCTCGGAAATCTTCAAAGGTACGATACTGCTTGCTGGAATTGAAAGCGACAGAATCGTTGTTTGTCCAGTAGAGACCGGACGGATTGCCAAACAAACCATACAGGAAGTTGAACTGTTCCTCCGGCTCTCCGTTGGTCGGATAGCCGTCGAATTTGTCCGGAGTGACAGACGAATAATAGAGACCGTCAAGGAACGCATCGCCGATATTGATGCCATCATCATTGGCTGCACGACCGTCCAGCATCAAGGTCAGTGAACCGCCGTTATATCCAATCGGATAATAGTCACAGCCGTCATCCTTGCTGGCAGTGTGAATGGAAAAAATCACTGATTTCCTTTTCTACGCCTTCGCCTGTGGATTCTGCATTGATTTCACCAATGACTGTATCACCGTTTTCAAGTTCGTTCAATTTCAGATATCCCTTTACAGGCAAATCCCGTACATCCTGTAATGCAACGTCCGTGATATCCAGTGTCTTGCCGGTATCAACGCTGCGCAGCGAATAGAACTTGCTGCCGTCATCGTAAGACAAAGGACTCTGCCCCATCGGAATACCGTCCGGCCAGGTAGTGTCAGGATTGTCCAGCGTTGCCGGGCGTGAAATCCGGGAGATTCGACAACAAAGACCAGGCATTGATGGGTTCCGGGGTCGGTTCTGCTGTCGGTTCCGGTGTTGCTGTTGCGGCAGCCTGTGCTGCTTCTGCGCTTGCTACTGCGGCTGCCTGGTCTTTCCGTTCCTGAACCACAGCTGTGGCGCAGCCGGAAAGTGTCACGGCGAGTGCCATGGCAGCTGCGGTGATATTGATAATCTTTTTACTCATACGTGTTTTGCCTCCTTATGTTTGCGGTTTTGCGGCTATTGAAGATTTTTCGTGGTTTTATTACTTTTAATTCATACTACACAAACAATATGCCAGAATTTTTTGCAACAAATTTGCATTTACTCGCCGTTATTGAGTTTGCGTTAGAGTCTTTGTATGTTGTTGCTTTTCCGTCTTTAGAGCCAGCTATTCCTTGCATTATATGAACATGCTTTCCAACAAGAAATATGCTTCCTGGATAGTTACGGTTCATGTTTCTGTATGTTGGATGGTGCTCTTTAACTTTAAGCTTGCAAACATCATTCGGATGCTCTTTGCGAAATTCTTCTAGGCTGGCAGCATCTTTATGAACAAGGTTATGATGCTCCGCGCATAGACCAACGATATTGGCAATGGTGTTGCTGCCATTCTCGGATTGCGGCACTACATGGTGGTAATGGTCGATGGGTTTATCACAGAACAGGCAATGGTGTTCCTGCATTTCAGAAACAGCATTTTCAAGACTCCCTTTTTGGTAGAGTGGGCCTTGTTGGTACTGCCATTTCTGAATGTCAGGATTATCAAGCCGCATGAACGCAAATTTGTTTACTTCAAGCACAACATCACTGATAGGAAGGAACTTTTGCATTTTTCTCACCAAATTGATGTGTGTTTGGAGCAACTGATTCGCGGTAGGCGTAAGCCATCCTTCCGGTCTTGTGCGATTGGTGTACTTTGCTTCTTTGTTTTTAATACCAATGCAGAGTACATCTTTCTTATAACCCGGAAGGCGACGTTTGATGATGCCAATTTCTTTTGCACGTTTGCTAGGATTCTTACTTTGAGCAGTATCTTGCTTCACGCACTTCTTAGAAATGGTGCCATTTGCCTTAGCTCTCCGCTGACGGCGACAACGTCTGCCGTTTGTGCGTCTTGCACGGCGGGCTTTTTTACGGTCTTGCATCAATTTTGGAACCTCTTTGTTGCGAGTTTCCAGATGTGCCGTAAAGACTGCCGTTCCATTTGCTTTAACAACGGCAACGCCGATATTGGTTCTACCAGGGTCAATGCCTAAATATAGGGGCTGCACTACATCATTGGTTTCATACAGCAGTTGGATGGTAAACGGTTTTGCTCTTACGACTCGTGCTTTCTGCTCTTTAAGCAGGTGGCGCACATGTCCGCCGCGAGTCGTAGGCATCAAAGGTTTACCGTCTTTGTTAAGTACATAAACAGTGGACATATTCGCCACCTCCTTTACGATAAATCTCTCCTGCCGAAGCAGGAGGTTGTGTTTCCCTTGGCTAGATGACGCCTTCGCATGGTTGCAAGCTGGGAAAACCGTACAAGTGCAGCTCGTCATCTTGATGTACAAAAGTACATCCGCCTGTGATATTGAAGGAACTTAGTGGGATGGGGTCATTCCACTAAAATTCTTCAATAATGCCGAGGAGTGAGAGACCCACCATGCCGATAAGCAAAGTGAGGAGTCCAAGTCCAAAAGCAAAGGCAATATATTGAATTGCGTCGATGAGTTTAAGCCATTTTGCGACTGCAGCGCCTAAAACAATCAACAGGCCAAAGCAGTCGGTCAGATAAATGAGCAAGCCAAACTGTGCAGTTCTGCTAAAAAAGGATTCAAGTGTTTTTTCATGATAAACTCCTTTCATACTTTTTATGGTATACGATTCGCAAGAGCCTGCAACAGGAAAATAAAAAAAGCTGCCCAACCGAAGCTGGACAGCCTATGTATGATTATGTATTATCGTCTGTTATCTCGTGTTCTTGTCTTCTGTGCTCACGTTCCTCGTATTCTTTTTTCTGATACTTGAGTCGTTCATTCAGCAGGAAGGAGTTTTCATCGCGAGTCATTTGCAGTTTTACCTCGTACCAGCAGCCGTAAAGAAAGGCTGCCAGAATGCAGAAGCCAACGATTTTGACTAAGAGGTTGAAAAGAACGTTCACAATAACCGGGAAAATATAGCCGATGGCTTTGGCGATAAGCAGGATGAGCCCACCGAAGACAACGATTTTTGCGATTGTCTGAACAACGGGCGGAAATCGCCCAGGACTTTGGAAATGGTATCGTTAATTTTGGTGATGATATTAGTGTTTTTTTGCCACCGTTGTTATTATTTTCTGCCATGTCGGTTCCTCCTTTTTGTGCCAATTATAGCATATATCGGTACAAAACGCTACACTCCACATGAGGAATCTTGATGTTTAAGCAATAGCTCAACAAAAATGCCGCCACCCTTTCGGATGACGGCAAGTGATGTTATTTCTTCACGGGGATATTCTGGTCAAGAATAACATCGAAGTTGTAGTGCGGCATCTTAGACGCATCACCACCAGCAGCTTCGAGGGTCATGTAGAAGTCCTCGTCATTCATAGCCTGCACGAGAGTGTTCATCTCGTCGCAGGTATGTTTGAGCATAGGACCGCGCTTATTGCAGAACATCACAGCCGAAACAGGCTGAATGCCCTGTGCAACCATGCCATCCCAATGAGTCCGCAGCTCGGTTACAGACTTCAAAGTAGCAACGCCGCTCATGAAGTCATAAATCTTGCAGTGGGACTCGTCGATATGTTCCAGAACGTCGATACGAGTCCGGTTTGCGTACAGAGGGAACTGGAGTTCAACTTCATTCCCGGTGTCTGCAACCAGCCGATTTGCAAAATCCTGCGCATATTTCGCAAGAGTGAGAGGTTCGCTTTCGAGAGGCTTCACATTTTCGGCAATAGCGTCGAAAATTTTACGCCATCCCTTGTCGCTCAGGGTCGATATCCGACTTGTTGGCGAGGGTATTCAAGAACCCACGCGGCAGACCGGAAATATCAACAGCAACAACGCCGGTGAAAGCGTTGAAGGCCGGGTGACGAGCCTTGTCCCAGATGGTATCAAACTGAGCGGTGGCGATAACACGCTCGCCGAGCTGGATATCCAAGCCCTGCATAAGCATGTTGTTCTGGTAGAAATGCTTCAAGTCATAGCCACCAGTAACAACACCTTTGGTCGCATCCGTATCCAGCTGACCACACTCAACCTTGACAGGAATCTCGTACCCATCATAGTCAACAGTGAAGTTCTTTTCCTTCTGCTTCTCCTTATACGGCTGGAAAATAGGCTTGACGAGCACATCGCACGTCTTGCCATTCGCCATATGGAAATCAGGAATCAGGATACGGGCGGGAGCAACGCCGGTAGCGTCAGGTGCCAAGTAATTCCGGTACTTGACACCAAAGTGCTCAGCCAGGCAGGTACGCAGCACGTTCAGGCTGGTGACCCGGCTCTCAGCGCAGCTGCCGTTCTTGGTCAGCATGGTGCTGGCGGTAGCCTTGTCCATCTCCACATAGATGATGGTAGAAGGAGCGCCAAGAGCCTTAAACTGCTCACGCATAACGACATCTGCCATAGGAATCTCTTCCTGCTCGGACATCGTCATGGTCGTGGCGAACGGGCCGTCAACGCGGTGATAGCTGTCCTCTCCAGGCTGCTTGGAAGCGATGAACCAGGGATACTTGTTGCGGGTGGCAACCAAAATGAAATTGTTCAGGCCAACGCCATGGATGCACAGCGGGCCCTCATTGCTGTGACCGTTGCCAAACTGTAGGTTTTCCGGCAGCTTTTCCTTAGACATACCATTGCCCCAGTCGGCAATAACCACACCGATTAGGTTTTTGGCATGGCCTTTCACAATCGCGACCAAGATGTTAATGGCATCTTTGCAATTAGAGATGGCATTATCAACCGGTTCACAAGCGGCATCGCTCATGGGCTAACTTCTGGCGCGAAATAGCGTCAAAGTAATGGTTGGTGATGCCGACGTTGAAAGTGACGTTGTTATTCTTCTTAGCCATAATATAACCCCGTAACGTGGGGCTGCCGTGCTGCTCTCGAATTTATCTCCACAGCAAGTAAGCCCCATATATGGGGATGTAATTATTCTTTTTTTGTTGTCTGTTTTGCAGGAGCTATCGGCAATATCAGAAACTGCCTCTTTGATAGCCTCGAAAACATCGGTTGATTTCAGAAAGTTTTCTGCCAATCCTTTGATGTGGCTGTAGTTTTTGAAGACTTTCTTCACAATAAATGCGCCAACGATTGATACTACTGCCAAAAGCAGCAGAGCTTTCGCGGCCTCGGTCAGTTTCACTTGCTCCAGCAGGAGCGCGAGTATCACACCATCTTTGCTCAGCTAGGTCTTAATTAGACCGTGAACGAATGAACCATAGCTAACTGCATATTGCTTAGCTTTGGCTTCGTGGTTGCTAATGATGGTGTCTACTCGCTAAATTATGTTTCGAATCATGGTAATGTCCTCCTTAAAGGTTTGTAATTGTTATACGGTATATAAATACGCTCTTAACGCGGCGTTCGCGTGCAGGAACATTTATACAAACTCATTAACGCAGTGTATACGTGCCATGCTGATTAGCATGACAATTCTATGTAATCAGCCTTTTCTTCGGCTGTCAGAAGTCCACATTCCGTGGGATAAATCTATATAAAACGCAGAAAGTCTGCGGGAATCCTCAAAAAGAAAAAGGACAGAAACCCAATATGGGCATCTGTCCTTCTTCCAGGAGGTATATGAACTATGGCAAATCAATGATATCTCTGTTACATTATCTATTCTATGGGTATCGCACGTGCCGTCAACCCAAAATACCAAGTTTTTACGAAAATAATATATACGGCACATCGTACAATTTAGAAAACCGGATATTTAGTTTCCTGAAATGGTGCAGGAAAAAGACACCGTGCCGCCCAATCACCGGAAGTAAGATTAGCTTTTGCCGTATAGTTTGAGGTGATACTAGCCAAGGCATCGTCACGTTTCCACGTTGTTTTGGGTGTTTCCACTATTATCGGGAAATCGCAAAAAATGTCAAAAAGAAAAAGCCGTCCACCAAACGGTGAACGGCTTTCGTGACAATTTATACTGCGGCGAGAACTTCTTTCAAAGTCATTTTGTCAATGCCTGCAAATTCTACAGCGGCAGTAGCCCAAAAGAAATCGCTGGCGCGGCATTCGTCGTATATCGGGTCAAATTCGTTACATTCGGTTTTGATGTCAAAAAATTCTTCACGGGAGAATCGTTCACACGGAATCCCTGCATTCCTCTGTACGAAATCTTTAATTCCATCGGTCATAATGGAGCAGCCAATTTCAAGGGTGTCGTCCGAGAGGCTATCCCCATATGTGTTATATGATAGACCATAGTGAGATACATAGGTTGCGCGGCTTGCACCAGTATATTCGCTCTCGAGAAATTCACTAACAGTCTGCTCCAAAGATACCTTTCCATCTTCGTACAATTCACCAGAATAATCATACGGGCAATCATTGCTGCGCCATTCATAATGAGTGGGAATGGGGTTCAGCATTGCTGCCAAACTCTCCAAAAGCTGCTCTCTAATTACATCCTTCTGAGCAAGAAAAAGCGAATTCACATATTCTGCGATTTCATCTTCATTCTGCTTGATATAGTCGATACATTGTTGCATGCTTTCGGTAACAGGAGCTTCATGTGATTTCATTATTGATACCTTTTTTCTATTATTTTAGTGTACGCGATTCGCACATATTAGCAAAAGCCGCCCACCCGGTAAAGGGCAAGCGGCAAGAGGTTAAGATTTGATGTAAAGCGACGTACCCTTGAACGGATTCAAGAGACCGGGCTTATATTTAGTGCGAACATACTCTGCAATTTCGGTATCCGGCATTGCGTTCAGAACGTCAAGCCAACATTCAGCATTGATGGCCATGAGACCACCCATGCTAAGTGCATTTTCACAGCGTTTGATGTCAGAGGCAAATGCGTCGTGAAAGTCACAGGACTCCGCAGCTTTTACGATGCGGTCGAAGTCATACATACCACAAGACCTCCTTACTGGCACATTGCCTTGAGGTCGTCCTCACTCAGAACAGGCACACCCAAAGCGTTCGCCTTGTCGAGTTTTGAACCGGCTGCCTCACCCGCAACAAGATAGCTCGTCTTCTTGGAGACACTTCCGGAGACTTTGCCGCCATGCGCTTCGATATAAGTCTTGGCTTCATCGCGACTCATGGAAGGCAGTGTACCGGTAATAACGAATGTCTTGCCAGCGAGCGGCGCAGACTCATCATTGGCACCTGCCGGAGCATGGTAGTCAAGATTGACACCGGCATCATGCAAAGTATTGACTTCCTGCGTAAATTCAGCGCTGGAAAGCATCGCATCGAGCGCAGCATAGATAGCATCAGAAAAGCCGGGAATGTTGCACTCCTTGATGGTATCTACATTGAGCGTGGACAGTGTCAGAAGGTTGCCATTCGTAGCCTTGCACTGAGTAAACAGCGCACGAGCAACATGACCGCCGATGAGACGGTAGCCAAGGCCCTTGAGGACGCGGTCGGCATTCTGCTCCTCGGACTTTTTCGATGGCAGCAAGAACCTTTTTGGCAATCTTCGCGCCATACATGTTGGTCAGTTCACCTTCCTCCTCATAGAGCCAGTACAGGTCAACGGGGGTTCTCAATGAACCGGCTGTCAACCAAGTCCTGAATCATCTGAGGGCCAAGTCCCTTGATGTCCATGCAGGGCTTCGAGGCAAAGTGGATAACGCGATTCACAGTCTTTGCCGGGCAAGCGTCATTGGTGCAGTAGAGGTCCACAGAACCGTTGACCGGTGCGATAGGCGCACCGCAAACGGGGCAGACCTGCTTCGCCATGTCATAAGGCACAGCGTCTGTCGGGCGCTTTTCCAGCTCCACCATCGTGATTTTCCGGGATGATGTCACCGGATTTGTGCAGGACAATCGTGTCACCGATACGGATATCCAAAGTCTTGATGAAGTTGGCGTTGTTGAGCGTTGCACGCTCCACACGAGTACCAGCAAGCTGGATAGGGTCAAAGACAGCAACAGGAGTGACGCGGCCAGTACGACCTGTCTGCAACTGAATGCTGCGCAAGACAGTTCCCTTTTCTTCGGCGGGATACTTGTATGCAATAGCCCATTTCGGGGTTTTGGTGCGCTCGCCCATCTTCTGGCGAATGCTCAGTTCATCGACTTTGATGACTGCGCCGTCAATCGGGTAATCGATATCATAGCGTTTTTTCTCAATGTCGTGAATGGCTGCCAAGATGCTATCAATGTCATTGCAATGAGCGTAATAGGTGGTCTTAAAACCGCAGATGTCACGCAGATAGTTCAGCTGGTCACAATGATACGGGCTGAACTGTGCTGCATCACCATTGTTGACGCTCTGAACATTGAAAACGAACACCTGCAGATTGCGTTCCCGTGCAATAGACGGGTCAGCCTGACGCAGAGAGCCAGCAGCGCAGTTGCGGGGATTCGCAAAGAGCTTCTTCCCTGCTTCCGCCTGCTTTGCATTGGCTGTTTCAAAGTCCTTTTCCGACATATAGCACTCGCCACGGAGTTCGATTTTGCCGATACCCTTGGGCAGCTCGATGCTGCGAGGCAGGCAAGTGAGGGCTGCGACATTGGCGGTCACATCCTCACCGACATGGCCGTCACCGCGCGTCGAAGCCTGGGTCAGATAGGCAAGACCATCGTCAGAACGTTCGTAGACAAGAGACAAGCTCAGACCGTCGATTTTGCGCTCCACAGAGAAGGTCACATCGGAGTATTCAGCTTTCACCGAATCCACAAAGCTGCGGACCTCATCATCGGAAAACACATCAAGCAGAGAAAGCATCGGTACACGGTGTTCAACCGGAATACCGAGAACACGCTTGCCGCCAACAACCTGCGTAGGACTGTCAGCGGTCACGAACTCAGGATGTGCCGCTTCGATATCACGAATCTCGTGCATCACGGAATCGTATTCCTCATCCGTTACAACCGGAGCATCCTGCTCATAGTAGGCGGCACTCCATTCTTTGGCTTTGGTGCAGAGATTATTATAATGTTCCTTGATGGAAGAAATAGACATGTTGTTAGACATAACATTTTACCTCACATATGTATTGTTTTGTTTTTTGTGAACCTCCCACCTGAGCCTTACGGCTATAGACAGGGCGTGCGCTCTTCATAGTTCATCAAAGGGTAATGGTTTGAGATTCCGTTGTGGCCTGGCTGACATCTTCAATACCATCCACGAAAACTGTTGTTCTGATAAGGATACGGAAAGGAACGCCCTTTTGCCAGGTGGTGTTTGCACGGAGTTCATCCACCAGGCCAATCAGTGCCTGCATCTTGAGCATTTCGATGGTATAGCGAGTCGGAATCATGGTTCGGGTCGTCTCGAGATAAAAATGCCGATTTTTCTCATTGTATCCGAGAGAATCGTTCGTAACATCCATTTTTGCAACAACGGTGTAATCGCTCTGCGGGACATCGTTGAACGGCGTGAGAATCATTGAGAATCTGCATGCGAGCGTCGAACTCTTTGATGATGCGAGCCTTCTTCTCTTTCTCATAAATCTCGTCTGCCTGTCGAACCTGCTCCCGATAGCACTTCACGCACTCTTCTTTCGTGTAGAAGATGTTGACGGAAGTGCCGGAGCAGCAGCGATACCCGGTGTTGTCCAATGGGGCAATGACGGTTGAAGAAATCTTACCCCGATTTACCGGCCGAAAATAGACCGGAGAATAATAGATGGTTTTGCTCGTTTCTTTTGCGTCCGTTACAACAACCGGGGTAGGTTTGATGTTACGAATCGGCTTTTTGGTCGGGTCCGCATTTGCGCGATAATCGCAAATCCAGACCATTTTGCCGAGGACGCTTTCAAGGTTCTCAACATAATCGTACATGCTCCGAGGTCATTGGTCTGGCGCGTAGGATTCTTTTCTCCAGAGCCCTTAATCATCAGCTTGACGGCATTTTTAGCGAGGTATTCATTCAGCTTCATGGTATTTTCCTTTCTTTCAACGAGCGTTTGTGAGTACGGCAACAACCAGCTCCTCGTAGTCTTCGATGGCACAGTAGATGTCAGCGAAACCATAGGCGTGGCCACGGTCGTAGGCTTTTTGCCAAAGAACAGTTGCAGCCTTTTTGGAAATGCTGCGTTTCGTTTTGGCTTTGATGTCTTCCTGAATTTGAAGTTCGATAGCTTCCGAGATGTGTTCGATTTCTGCATTCTGCGCCTTCTTCAGCCGAGAGCACTCCGCATCCCAGGCTTTCTGTCGGCGAACGACCTCTTCCCTGTTCCAGCGCACCGATTTCTCTTCGTCGATGATTTCACCGTCTTTCGGGCGTTTAGAGTTGGGCCTTGTTGGTCTTTTCCAAGCAGTTTCGAGTCGGTTGCCAAGATTTGTCCATACGTTATCCATTATAACACTCCTTTTTTTGTACGCAAAAAGGCGAACCTCCCGGTGTGGGAAGTCCGCCTTAAAGCGAAGTGTGAATTGTACGAGCACACAGTGTGCTTAGTAGATGGTATCTATCGTACAAGCTAAATTATACGGGTCTCGAACGAAAGCGCAAGATTATTCATTCATTGCTACAGTCACCAAACAGCAAATTATATGCTTTTTCGATTTCAGAATCAGACATGGCCTTCCCTTTTTTTCTTCAATGCTGTGCAGAATTAGAGTCTTGTCGCTCTCCTCATCCGGCACGAAGCCAAGAATCACATCCAGCTTGTTGCGATTCTCGTCCTGTGCAAGATACTCTTTGATTTCGGACCACTGCGCATCACGCTGGTTCAGAGCGTCAACGTTCTGGACACAGAACGGGTACTCACTTTGCGGCATAGCACCGGAAAGGTATTTGGTATCGTCGCAATACATCTTGATAAGCCGGACAATATAGTTTCCGCTCTGCTTTTGGTTCTTGCAGTCAGAATGTTGCTTGCGCTCTGGTACTTGTAGTTATCCCCAGCAGCTTCCAACGACTCTGCAATCTGCCGGAAACTCAGCATTTCGTTTGTAGCCTTGTCATGCTGCGACACGGTGGAAGCATAGTATCCTTGTTCCGTTTCGTTTGCTTCTACCACGGCAGCGAGATTCGAGTCAATATGGATGAGCCGTTCACTGTTATCCCCTTTGCGCACGAATTGTGTTGTTCACTTTCGCAATCCAACTGTCAGTTTCCGTAGCATCATCGCCCGCATAGAGGTAGGTTACAATATCCGGGTTAGTAGGGTTCGGAAGCTCCGCACAAGCCAAGGTCAGATTCCGTCCGTATTCTTTTGCCTGGAGATACATGTTCGGATAATCGTCTTGTATTGTCTGAGCGATTGCCTCAACCTCGGCCTCGTCTTTTTCAATGACAAGACCGACAGTGGCTACCTGCTCTTCAATGTTGAGCTGCTTCAAAATATCCTCGAGGTCGAATACAATAGCTTCTTTGTTGTTTGTATAGAATCGGATTTTCATAGATTTTCCTCCTGGCAACAATAAAAATGGCAGGCCCTCGGTTGGAAGGTCTGCCAAAAAACAGTTTGAGAATTGCAAAAAAGGTCATTATGCGGCTTTGATTGCTGCGTTAATCACCGTATACGCAATATCCAGAAGCCGAAACGCAAGGACTTCAAAAGATAATGCTACCAGCAAAAAGCAAAACACAAATTTTTGTTTGTTCTCACCCTGGAAATAGTACATTCCAAAGCAGGACGCGATGAGAACGCAGAGAAACACAACGACCCAAATAATATCAGCCATTGTCCTGATTTTGATTCTGCTGAGTTGGCGGGGTCTGAACCTCAGCAGGGGCATTCGGAGTTTGATACTGAACATTTTGGCTCGGCTCTTTGGGAGTTTCGGGGGCCTGGTACTGAACAGTACTGGGGTTGTTCTGCTGTTCGGCTTTTTCTTTTCCTCATATTTGGTCTTGAGCTGAGAATAGGAATAGCCATCCTGCGGGATACCGTGGTACTGATAATGACCGAAAGCCAAAATCATGTTGAACACCGGATTCAGAAGGCAAAGACCAATCGTGAAACCAATACCTTCACCGAACGCAACAGCTTTCTTGTAGTTGGTAATAGCACCGATGATGAGAGCAACAACCAGGAACAGATTGCCGAGCAGCGGGATGCCAGACAAAAGGCTCAGCACGACCGGAATCAGAAACAACCAGCCGTTCCCCCAGTAAATGTTGAATTCGATGTAGTTGCTGTAGAACGGGACGATGGATGCCCAGCCAGGCTGCCCGGCCTTCTCAAAAATTTTCCAATTGGCGACGATTTTGAGCACAAAATACGCTATCACCAGAAGAATCATCGTATAGAGCATACCGCCCAAAAAGATTCAATGCGCTGTAAGAATTATACATTTTATATCCTCCTCTTCCGGCATATGAAGCCGGATTATTCCTTCACTAAGTTCTTTGCCTGTCGCTGCCGCTCTGCAAGTTCTTTGCCGCGTCTGACCAGTTCCGCATATTGCTCTTCAGTCAACTTGCGAGGCGGCTTGATTTTGACCCATTTCTTGGGCATATCTGCCTCCATACACCAGTCCTCATCCCGCGTGATTTTAACAGCATCAGGGTACTCTTTGGCAAGCTCTTTTAGCTGTTCCATACGAGCTTTGTTGCAGGTGTAGTAGGATGCTTTCTTCTCCGCATCATTGAATGTGATGATGGTTTCGCGTTCCCAGGGTCCATCAGATGCCTGCGTGGCCACTTTTTTATCGGGCATGATTTTTCTCACCTCAATCGAATAAAATTGCCGACATAGCAGGGCCTTCGCAGATATACCCGCTCGCCTCGGCCCATTTCGGCGTCATGAGCTTGCCATTTGCTTTCACAAGCACCATCTTCCGAGCAGAGGCATTCAGAAATTCCGCCGGAGCCCAGTTATTTCGCACAACGACGATAGCATTATCGTCCGCGTTCTCAAGCATATGCTTCAGCTCTTTTACCGTCACCGTGTCACCTCCCGTTCAACACATCATCCAGTGCCTGCAAGAAAACTCTGGATTCCCCATTGATTCCGCCGCGACACAGAACTTTCGCAATATCATCAAATCCTACCAGGTACATGTTTTCTTCGCCCATGTACCCCTGCGGCCAGGGAACCGCGTAGTAGTTGTGTGGAACAGCACTGGTATCGTAACCCACTACAATATATTTCTGGTCTGCAACATTTTTTCACCGTCAGGATAGTCCCAAGCGGTAACGCGTCTTTCATGGAATGAGTAGTTGCAGGCATGATTCTCTGAATTTTCAAAACAGCACCTCCCTAATTTTCATTTTATGAGACTCGCACATTTGTGCAACAAAACTAAAAAACAAAAAACGCGGCCGCTCCAAAAGGAACGACCGCAAAGATACGAGTCAGATATTATACATGGGAATCAGCCTTCCTGAAATCAGAAAGTTGATTCTCAGTGGAACACTGCACGAAAGAAGTTTCCTTGCGCGGATTCACAAAAAGCGTCTGTGGTCGCAAACGCATTGCCAAAATCCATAAATTTTGTGCGCAGGGTACACCGTCTATAGTCGCTTGCGACTTAGGCGGCGAGGAATGCGCTGACTAAGAGTATATTTGAGGTACACTCAGTAAATGCAAATACCCTATGTCTCCTTTCTGCCGCACCGCCCAGGAATCCCACGATTTCAATCGTGGGAGGTGTCAACTCCTGATAATTAAATCATGCTATCAGACAATTTGTCGATAGTCGCTGTGATGGTTTCGTTTTCCATCTGAGCCATACGCTCAAACAGATGAGACCAGTCGATGGCATCATGGACACGCTTGACAAACGCATCATAGGTGCCACCGGCCTTCATCATTTCAATTTCAGACTCATAGCAGCCGGACTCCTCAAGCATGTACTTGATGTCGTCGGTTGGGTTGATTTGTATTGTTACTTCGAACTCATTCATTTTGATTATTTCCTTTCTTTTATACGCAAAAAGGCGAACCACCCAAATGGGAAGTTCTCCTAAAGCGCATTGTTAAGTGTGCGAAGGGGCAGGGTGCCTTTTCGATAACTGTTATCTATCGTACATTTCTGATTATAGGCCGTTCGCATAAATCCGCAACAAAAAACCGCCACCCAAATGGGCAGCGGTAATGAAAAATTAAATTTTAGCGCAGAACATCGCGAGTTTCTGCCACAGCAAATAGGTGCTGTACCTCATGCGTACCTTTTCAGGAACACCAGTAACCAAACACCATTTGTGAGCAGTGGCTTTGATGCGGGGAATCTGCCTCTGTTCGGCTTCGGTAAACGTCTTGCTGTATAGTCTGCGACGGCGTCCGGAATTCCAAAAGGCTCCTTCCATCGTTTCGCAAATCAGAGCGTACGCCAAATAGCTTTTGGCTTCTTCGTGAGTCAATGTAACCATCGTTTTTCATGGCTGTCACCCTGCCTTTCTCTCATTGCGAGCCATGTGCAGCGCATAATCAAGCGCGTCAGGGTCATCGGCCAAGAATTTCGTTTTCTGAAGTGTACCAAGCTTGGGATGCTTCAGAATCGTATAGTTGCCATTGTTCTGGACAAGGGAACCTTTATCATAGACAAGCTCGACCTTTTTCGGCAGGTACTGCGTAACGGCGAATGCGGTCACATTCATCCGCATAGTTGATGGGAGTGATATAGCCAACTGGCTTTTGTCCTTCCATCCCTGTCACAGTGACCAGAAAAAGCCTTAATGGTCCGGGCTTCTTCCTCTTCCTGCTCATCATAGTATTTGAACGTGATGAACATGGGAGTATCTTTCTTGTACGCATCTTCCTCAGGGCAGAGATACGTTCCACAAAGAGCGGCAGAACCAGAGCATCGATACGGACTTTCCAGTTTCCTGCGCTTCTTTTTGCATAGCGCTTAAAAATCTTTATGTCCAGCTTGAAATCCTTTTCGGTGTAATGCTCAACCGTGCTTTTCACGATGAGTTTCAGGAAATCACAGATGGAAATAGCGGTCATAGTCATATTGGAAGTCATAATAAAATCTCCTTTTTAGTCAACCATAACTTTAGAAATATTCATGTCATAGCGGTTAAATTTAGAAATATAGTCAAAAATGGTATTTACTTGAGCTTTTGTTGCGGTTTTGGTCTCATCCATATCGAGGAATGTATTGCCCATCGAAGGATTACGAATGGCAATCCAACCGCGTTTATATAGGAAATCGAGACCCTTGCCGCTCCAGTCATACGCCATATTGAGAACTTCATGGTCAGAAAGACCAAACGTTTCTCGATTGCGCATGATGATGCGGCCAGCCAGGGCAGCGTGCTCGCCAAACTCGCAGGCATACCAGGTGCCATCGGGAGCAATCAGACCATATTCGGTCAGCTGATGCTGAATGGGTCTATCACTGATATAGCTGTTGTACAGTCGCTGACGGCGTTCAAACGGATGTGCCTTTCATGTTTGCTTCAATCCAAGAGGCAAGCTTGGTCCAAAAATCGGTTTTGTAGAATTCCGGGTTGGATTCCTGCTCAGGAAGCGGTTCGCCATTGAATTCTGCAACAAGGTCTGGGTGGGTAAAAAGCCATGCACCGTTGTTGAATGCATCAGAATAACCCGTTTTCCCATAGAGGAAGCACTTGATACCGTCATAGCTGCAATCGATATAATGATGTTTTGCATTGGTGCAGAGCGTTTCATAGCTATCAGTCATAGCAAAGCGGTCAACATAATTGAGCGGATGTGCAATCATATCCTCACGAATTTGATTGACCAGCATCTTGTGTTGAAGCTCCTCAACCTTCTGCCCGAGGGAACGAACATGAACATTGTCATCGACAAGTTCAAACTCATTGACACCAACAAGTTTTTTCCGGCCTTCGATAATGTCCTGGCAAACATGTCTTTTTTCTTCCTCGTTGCCACCCATCATGCAGGAGAGCAGCAGCTCCTCACACTTTTTATACGGCTTGTCCATGTTCCAGAACCAGTCACGTGCAATGGCGGTGAGGAACTCACCATCCATACTGAAATGTAGTTGTTCACCCATGTTGGGTAACCTCCTCAATTGTTATGTGTTGTTCTCGACAAAGTCTTCGCATTCCTCGCTGGTCAAAACCACGCCAAAATAGGCAACACGCTTGACGGTGGTTTCCCACACGCGAACGGTGCGTGCCATTGGCTGAACGACCCAGGAATGACAGCGCCAGAGCCCGTCTTCGGAAAGAGCATACCCCGTTGCAATAAAGCACCGGTCTTTGTTTTTATACCAAAGTCTTGCGGAATTGTAATGGCACTGGCAATCCTGGCCTTTCCTCATATAGCTGCTGCCATAAAAAGAACCGGCCGCGTTTGAGGATTTTTGGGGCGTCTTCGTCAAATTCCGTCATGCAGACTTCATCCCCGCCAAATGTGAGGATTTTGTCATGCAGCTTCTTCATAGCATCGAGCGTTTGAGTATCGAAACCAGAAGAGGTGTTGTAAATCTGGCTTTTGGTAAGCCGCATTTTCCAATCCTCGTTCATTGGGTTCCAATGAATCGGCGCAGGCATCTGGTTTGCGGTGAGAATGGGGTGCTTAGAACTATTCCAGCCTTTCATTACAATTTCTCCCTGATAGAACGCAGACAGCTCAGGATTTTTGCATACAAACGGTAACGATTTTCGCCGCTCGGTACAAAGTCACCAAGTTTTTTAGAAATGAGAAGTTTATCAAATACCTCCATAATATCAAAGACGGTGAACAGCTTGTATTGTGCATTTATATGATTCACACGGAACTCGACATCTTCGACAAGATGCCAATATTCCATGCCATACAACATCGCGCCGCTTTCGTTTGCTTTTCGGTCTTGCTCCTCGTCTGCATCGTCACACACAATATAGACACCGTTTTCGTCGAGATAGTTTTCGAAGACGTCGCAGATATCGGAGGCAACAGAACGGATATCGGAATTTGCCTTCACCTCAGGTTCAGGCTGGGCGGCTTCAACTTTGTACTCGATACTGTCGTGACGAAGTGACTCTTCGATGCCATCAAAAACGATGTCCGCGCAGTCGTTATCATCCCGACACGCTTCGAAAATGTTTTTGACGGATTCGATTGCCTCTTTGGAATCGGAGTTTCCCTCAACAGAGAACTCCAAAGGAACCAAGGCAACAACTTTGTATTTATTCTTCATGATTTTTTCTCCTTAGTTTAACAGGATGCCGCAGCATTTGTTTAAGGTAAGTGCGCTTGCAGTGAGAGCAGCAACCTTCTCAAAGGTAATGCTCTCCGCAATTGCGCAGACGCTCATAACAATGAGCAGAACAGCTGCCACAGCAGATACTATTACTATCTGACTCTTGATGCCGGTTTTCATGAGTTTTTTCTCTTTCTGTTTATGCCCTTATCGGAGCATATCAATGATTTTCCCAACCAACTCATCATTGGTCACGAACTGATTACGTCCTTTTGCGCCGAGCGATACAGAGGAGTAATCTTTCATACTGGCGGCATAGCGAACCATGTTCTTGTCAGACAAGGGCTGATAGCAACTCTTTTCAGTGCTGACGTAAACGCACTTATTGTTGAGAACGTTCTGAATGTGGCCAGAGCAGCCAACACGCTTACCGTTGATGATGATGTTGTGTAGGTTATGGGTTAGCATAAGGTCTTTGCTTTCGGTTTCTTTTACCTTTAACTGGTTCAAGAGTTTTCGGGACAGATAAACGGTTGCTTTCATTGTGACTTCCTCCTAATTCAAATGAAGTATTTGTAAGCGGCAGTTAAGCGTTTGCGGTACAGGTCTAACGTGGTCAGCCCTCCTGCATAGACTTTGCGGGAAGAGATTATCACGTTGGTTCCTGCTTCCATATGGGAGAAGAACATCGAAAGGCAATCTTCCAGGCTGTCGCTTGTAGTGAGAGTTTCGTACACCGGATATGAGTATTTGGCGGCCTTGCTGTATGTGCTATTGAGCTCATACACGAAGAACATCACCTGTCCCATGTAACGGTGTTGGGGTCATAGCCATTGCCATAACACCAGTTGAAAAGGTCTGTCTTTCGGCTATAAGTCCATTGCAGGAGTCCATAGCCGCCATCCGAAGGGTTTTCGGCCGAGGCTTTAAGACCGCTTTCCATCGACATGCAGCCCATCACTGCGGCAGTACCGGCCTTTGAAAGGCCAGCGGACCGCAGAGCTGTGTAGATTTCAAGCTCATTGTCGTTGAGATTATCTGGGATTGTTTCGGGTTTCGGTTTGGCTTCTTCGATGGCTGCTTCTGCGGTCTCAATCCGTGGTTCCGGTTCTGCAGCATCGGAAGATTCGACCTCAGCAGTTATAATTTCCTCCTGCGCTTCTTCGGAAGTTTCCGTTATCGGGAACGCTTTATCGAGCTCATTCACCGTTTCAATGGGAGTGGAAAAAGCGATAGGTTCTGTTTTTGGGAGCTATGTTTTCCTCTGCGTGTGCAGGAACAGAAAGCATAAAACCCATGCAGGCGATGATGGTAAAAATACACATCACCGCGACGACAACCAGGACATGCTTGTTCCGAAAAATGCTGTTATTATTCTTTTCGACTTTCATTTTGTGACTCCTTTTTTGTGTCTTTTCCTTGTAGCGGAAGATTGTGATTTGAGATTTGTGGTTTGTTTTGAATTCCTCCTTTTTCTGTAAACAAAAAAAGGCAGGCCCATCATGAAGATGAGTCTGCCTTGAATGAGAACAGAATTATGAATTGTACGAGCACGCGGTGTGCAAAGTAGATGTTATCTGTCGTACAACTTTAATACTATGGAATTCGCAAGGATGTGCAAGAGCTTTTGATGTGCTTCTTTTTCAGGCTTCGTTAAGCCATTTCTGAGTGATATCCATGATTTGATTCTGAAATTCCGGGTCCGGCAAGGTTTAGTCGTGGGTTATTGACTTGTTTTTGGAGCGTCACCATTTATGGAACGGGTTCAAAAGTCCGGGACGGTATTCGTTATCGACATACATCTTGATGTCGTTATCGTCCAGGGCATCCAAAATGTTCATCCAGCATTCCGCTTCGACGTGCATCTCGCCGTCCATTTTCAAGGCCCTGTCGCACTGAACTAAGTCTGCGCGAAAAGAATTCACATAGAAGCAATCTTTTGCGGCAGCCGCGAACCTGGTAAAGCTGTTCTTGGTATTTGTGGTCATAGTATTCATCCTTTCTGAAATATTTTTGTTTCTAATCAATACATACAAAAAAAGAAGCAGGCCCTCAAAAGAGAGTCTGCTTACTTGTGCATGACAGATTGTTAATTTAATGTTCAATTAGGAGGTAAGTGATGGTATCTGTTATGCAATTATTATTTTAGGCGGTTCGCACATTTGTGCAAGTGGCTTTTTTAGCTTCGTTTGTTTTTTGGCATCGCGTTGGTCCAACCCTTAGACTTGTGCTTTTCAGAGCTGTCGCCTTTGAACATTTCGGATACTTTACTGCCATCGTCTTCCGCATGAGCAATATATTCAGCCGCAAGAATTTCATACTGTGCGCGGGAAATCCCGGTTTGCTCTTTGACATACTCCCCATGTCTAAAAGCCAGGGGATTCTACCCTTTGAGACATAGAAATTGTGCTTCAACGGAGCTGCTGGCTGACCCAGTCTTACCGCTCCTCCCCAGTGGATGATGCCCCACCCACATGATGTTAAATAGCTTAGACTGAATATCCTAACTGGGCCAGACCAAGCTTTTTAATGTTGATAGCTGCATTAGTATCCCTGTCCAGAATGGCGTGACAGCAATCACATGTCCAGTGCCGCTGCTTCAGTGTGAGATTCGGGTTGACTGTTCCACACACATGACAGGCCTTGCTGGATGGCACCCACCGGTCGATTTTCACGACAGTGGACCCAGCGTTGCTGGCCACCCATTCCAGGATGGATACAAACTCTGTAAAAGCGAGGTCAGAAACCTTCCGTCCCCACAAGCGCTTCATTCCATCGAGATTAAGGTCCTCGATACAGATGATAGCATACTCGCCAACAAGCTGGTTTGCCAGTTTGAAGAACCAATCGCGCCTGCGATTGCTGATGCGCTGGTACACCCGCTCCAGGTGCCGGATAGCTCTCCGGCGGTTCTGGCTGCCTTTCTGGCAGCGGGACACCGCACGGTGAGCTACCTGCAGCTCTTTGAGCGAGGCTTTGTACCACTGGGGAGAATCTATCACGGAACTGTCATCCAGATTGAGGAAGTGCTTCAAACCGAAATCCATTCCGACAGCCTTACCTGCTCGTGGATAGATGTCGTTACACTCCTGCTTAGTGACGATGATGAGATAGAACTCTCCCAGCGCATTGCGCTTCACGGTGAGTGTTTTGATAGTTCCCTCTGTAGGACGGGATTTACAATACTTGTATTCGTGACCCATGATAGTGACTTTATTACCATTATGGAAAGCATATCCAGCCTGTTTAAGCGTGAAGCTGGAATACCGGCTCCGCTTCTTAAACGATGGCGGTGACTTTCTGCCATGACGTTTCTGTTTCATGTGGTCGAAAAATGCTTTGTAGGAACGGTCAACTCGTTGAACCACATCCTGAATAGCTTGGCTGCCGAGGGCTTTCCATTCCGGGTGAAGCGTTTTCTTGACCTTCGTGATATGTTTCATCAATTTATTGGCAGAAAGATGCTTTCCAAATGCACGATAGTAGTGCCGGTGCATCGCAATACAGTAGTTCCAGATGGAAGCGGCAATATCGATACTGTCATCCAGATGCTTGTTCTTTTTGCTTTTGTACAATTTGAATTTGTATGTCTTAACGACAGTATGCATATATGCCACCTCCTTATACATTTTTTTGATTTTCGATGTACTGCTTAATTACAGACAAAGGTGCGCCACCAACCGTTGAAACAAAATACGAGTTCGTCCATAATGACGGAATCCTTGACCGCAGCCAAGGAAACTTTGCCTGCCGTAGAACGCGAGAGGTAGTACCCTTAATTAGTTTGACTGCCTTGTGGATTCCAAACTGTGGGTCTACTTCAATAAGCAAATGCACGTGGTCAGGCATGACTTCCATCTCGATTAAGTCGAAATTACGCTCAATGCAGATGGATTGAACCAATTCTTTTTAATCGAATTGCGACTTTATCGACCAATACTTTTCGTCTGTATTTTGGACACCAAACTACATGATATTTGCATGAATAGACCACATTCAAATTGTTTTTGTATTTCATGTCTATATTATACCACATGAGGCTATCTAATTCAACAAAGAGTGGCTCATATCCCCATGACTGAAGGCAGGGGCTTTTACGCCACACTTTGGTAAAACGGGCTTTGACTGATGTTCACGCCTCGTAAGCTCAGAACGTAAAGCAATCCAAGAAAGTTATATCTTAAATATCGCAATTGCGTATAGGCTATACCGGTCTGTACGCTTTCTTTTTTTTTGCATGAAGAACTGTCCCTCTATGAACCTTTGGTATTATATCGGACGCTGTTTTATTTCGTCATAATCAATAAAAGTATTTGTTGCTTTTTGTTAATCATGAAATTGACAATTCAAAACACTGTCTATAAAATAAAGGTATTCGATAGACCGCATTAACAATCTGTGAACTTTTCGGGGTTCGTATTGTGTAACTACCACATAAATGGTATTATGCAATTGTACAGAAGGATAGGCGGCAAAAGAGTCCACACATCGTCGATGACGAAATCCAAAGCTGCGTAGGGCTGACGTCGAACCTATTAGTCTAATGTGGCCCCGGCACTAGCCGCCGGGATGTAAAGGAGAAATGAATATGAAACGTAAGACTATCATTTTAGCAGTGGTAGCAGCCGCTGCGATGGCGCTCAGCCTGGTAGGGTGCGGCGTGAAAATCACGAACATCGCGGTTCCGGAGTCTGCGATGGTGGAGAAGGGTGAAAGTATTACCCTGCCCGTTGTGTACGGCACCGACGAATGATGCTCCGGCCGTGACTCCTGAGAGACTGCTGCAACCGGTGAAAGCGCTGCAACGGATGAGAAGGTAGCCAAGGCTGCCGAAAAGCTCACCATTGAGTGGACCTCCTCCGATGAGAGTGTTGCAACGGTTGATGAGACCGGTACTGTTACTGCAGTGGCAGCTGGTGAGGCGAATGTTACGGCTTCCGTAAGGACGCCGACATCGCCGCGAGCACTCACATCAAAGTTGTCGTCACTCCCACCGGTGTCGCGGCACCTGAGTCTATTGACCTCGTCACTAATGGCGAGAACACCAAGGACTTGGACGCTAAGCTGGTTCCCCGCAGACGCAACTGATGTCAAGCTCGCATACGAGTCCAGTGATGAATCTGTTGCTACCGTCGATGAAACCGGTAAGGTGACTGCGGTGGCCAACGGCGAATGCACCATCACAACCTATGTCACTGCGAAAACCGAAGACGCTGAAGCCTCTGAGCTGAGTGCTGCTGCAGTTGAAGCAGCAGATTCTGAAGAAACTGACGACAGCGTGGCCACGATGCCTGAAGACCTGGCAGCAATGGATTCTGCGTTCGGCGTTGTTCCTGAGGACCTGAAAGCCGAGACCAAAGTTACAGTTACCACGAACGTGGAGAGTGTTACTCTCGATAAGACAGAGGGTGTCCTCACGGTAGGCAACACTGTCACTGTCACCGCAACTGTCACCCCGATACGGCAACCAATGCCTCTGTGACTTGGACCTCCAGCGATGAGGCAATTGCAACTGTTGACTCCGAAGGTAAGATTACGGCCGTTGCTCCTGGCACTGCCACAATCACTGCAACAAGTGATAGCAACCCTGATGCAAGTGCAGCGTATGCAGTAACTGTGCAGGCTAAAAAGGTAGTCGCTCCCGCAAGCACCAAGACCTCCAGCAAGAGTA
>VOFK01002442.1_pt1 | contig 178215 bp, 124 predicted proteins | sample 5384121 | NCBI WGS metagenome assembly VOFK01 (sample SAMN12384730, study PRJNA508395) | human gut metagenome | isolation source: healthy gut J | host: Homo sapiens | reverse complement strand
TCCGATCCGCTGCCGGTGCCGGACGGTAATTGAGAGAGGTTTTAGGAACCAACCTTCTATATCCGGAATCACTATTTCTCCCCGGTGTAATTCCAACAGGCCGTCTTCTTGCATGCCATTCAATGCTTTCGATACTCCCAATCGTGTATCATTGATGGCATTTGCGAGTTCTTCCATCTTGATTTTTCAGTATCTTTTCTCCGGAAGGACGTTCGATGTGGGAGGATAAAATCGGCGATCCGCGCTTCGAGCTTCTCCGGAACTTTCGTCCACAAACGGTTATAGCACGTTTTGTGCCCGGTTACTGATGATATTCATATAGTTGAGGCGGAAAATTTCATATCTGAACAGGTCGTTCATCACAAATGCCTTACTGATAGTTACGGTATTTACTTCTGTACGAGCTATGTGAGTGGATACGTAAGACGTATTCATGCCGAACAAAGATTGCGGTTCAATCAGGTATGGTGCCTGAAAATACTCCGTGAAGGTGTAAGAGTTATCTGTGGATGAGGTGGATGAAGCGATTTCCCCGTTCAAGATAAATATTAACTGTCCACATGTTGTTCCTTTTTTTACTAAAGTTTCTCCAGCTTTATGCTTGGTGAAATGTAATTTTACTTTTCCCAATATATTAGTGAAGTCCTCATGAGCGAGTCCTTGAAACAGTGGCAATTGGAGCAGGGTGTCATACATCGTTTCCATATCTTTATCAACTTCTTGTTTGAAAACAAATGTAAGCATAATCGCTATGTACCGTAAACACTTTGCCTTTCTTTTTGTTTTTTTTATTATTTCTTAAACGTGCTATTCATTCAGGCAATTAAATCTTGTGGAATGCATAAAAATCGATTATCTTTGCAAAAAAAAGGAGGGACACATGTTTGCAGCATTCAATTTACAACAAATGATCAGTGCTTTTATTGTACTGTTCGCAGTTATCGATATCATTGGTTCTATTCCTATCATCATCAATTTGAAGGAAAAAGGCAAAGAAGTGAACGCGCTGAAGGCTACGTTAATATCTTTTGCATTGTTGATTGGCTTTTTCTACGCAGGAGACATGATGTTAAAGTTATTTCATGTAGATATTGAATCGTTTGCGGTGGCCGGTGCATTTGTTATCTTCCTGATGTCGCTGGAAATGATTCTGGATGTAGAGATATTTAAGAATCAGGGACCTATTAAGGAAGCGACTTTAGTGCCGCTGGTTTTCCCGTTGCTGGCGGGTGCCGGTGCATTTACCACCTTGCTTTCCCTCCGTGCGGAGTATGCCAGTGTTAATATTATCATCGCTTTGGTGCTGAATATGATATGGGTGTATTTTGTTGTTAGTATGACCGGGCGTGTGGAACGCTTCCTGGGTAAGGGCGGTATTTATATTATCCGTAAGTTTTTCGGTATCATTCTGTTGGCTATTTCGGTGAGGCTGTTTATGGCGAACATTACGTTGCTGGTGGAGGCGTTACATAAAACATAAATATTCTCCGGTTTTAATCTCTTGTTGAAATATGGCTTATACTGGGCCTTTTCTTTATTTTGTTGAATATATATTTGGAAAATATGCAGCAAAGCTATACCTTTGCACCCAAATTCAAGACAATGATGAAACATTTATGTACATATAATCCTCTGAAACGATTGCTGCAGAACGAACAAATCTGTTGCTGTAGTGTCGTGCATGTACATTGGTTTAGCGGTTTCATCTAAGTTATCCTACATTATTTTTCTTTTTTGCCGGATACAATAATACCGGTATTCTATTTTTCAGTTACTAATTATTTTGTAATTGCGGTTGTTGTTGCATACTTGCCAGTGGGAGCGAAGGAATAAGCTCCTCTGTCCGGCAGGTTGTTGCCCCGCGTATGATCTAAACTAGAGTTGATATGTTTAAAATACTTGGCCTGATGATCTTAGGCATAATAATCGGTTATGGTTTGCGTCGTATCTCGTTTTTGCGCAAAGTGGAGGTATCCATATCTTATACAGTATTTTTGTTACTGTTTGTTTTGGGCGTCACTATAGGGTCCAACAGACTGATTGTAGATAATCTGTTCTCTTTTGGATGGCAGGCAGCCTTATTGGCTTTATCTGCTACTGTAGGCAGCATTTTGGCTTCATGGCTTGTATTAAAATTGTTTTTCACTTCTAAAAAGAAAAAGGTATGAAAGATAGTTTGATTGTATTGGGATTTTTTGTGGGCGGATGCCTTTTGGGAGCTTTGGGATATCTCCCGGTGGATTTGAAGACAGGTAATATGTCTATCTATATATTGTATGCGTTGATGTTCCAGATCGGCATCAGTATTGGTTCCAATAAGGAACTGAAGAGCATGATTTCTCAGCTCCGTCTGAAGTTCTTGCTGATTCCGTTGGCTACTATTGGTGGAACTCTGCTTTTCTCGGCTCTGGCCAGTCTGCTGCTTAGCCGTTGGAGTATATTTGACTGTATGGCGGTGGGGAGTGGTTTTGCTTATTATTCTCTTTCTTCTGTGCTGATAACGCAGTTCAAGGAAGCTTCAATAGGGCTTCAGCTGGCTACGGAGTTGGGGACAATTGCTCTGTTAGCTAATATATTCAGGGAAATGATGGCTCTGCTGGGTGCACCGCTATTGGTACGATACTTCGGCAGATTGGCACCTATATCAGCCGCTGGTGTCAATTCAATGGATGTGATATTGCCTGTAATTACCCGCTATTCCGGGAAAGAGATGGTGCCTATAGCTATTTTCCACGGCTTACTCATTGATATGAGTGTACCATTCTTTGTTTCTATGTTTTGCAAACTATGATGCCGGATCTTCTTCCGGTCTATTGCAGTCTGCCTTTACTTCTGTATTTTCTTCTTCCTCATATTCCTTCCCCTCTTCACCGGACTCTTCATCGGGTGTTTCTTCCTCATCTGCAAACGGGTCCGGTCGTTGAGGTCCATATTCCATGAATGCTATGGCACAGATAGTGCCGGCTATCGCTCCGCTGAGGTGTCCTTCCCATGAGGTGGTTTCTTTGGCAAAGAATGGGAACATATTCCAGATAAGCCCGCCATATAGAAAGGTAACTAATAAGGAGATGGCAATCAATGGTACATGCTTTCGCAAGATACCGCTGAAAAAAAGGAAGAAGGCCAGGCCGTAGATGATGCCGCTGGCTCCGATGTGCCATCCCGGTTTACCTATAAGAAAGGTGAGTGCGCCGCAGCCTATCCAGATGGCAAAGAATATATAGGAAGCAATGTGCCGGTAAAAGTAGAACAAACACCACGACAGAAAGAATAACGGCAAAGTGTTTGCTAACAGATGCCTCAAACTGCCGTGTACTAACGGGTGCGCAAAGATACCGAATACTCCTCTTTGTTCCATAGGATACACACCTAACCTCCTGAAATCCCAGTCCATACCGACTTCAAGGAACTTTAGCAAGTAAAGAATAAAAATGAGGAATAACGGTATAACTGCTGCCAGGGCTATCCGGCGTACATCTTGCTTCATCTTTCTTACTGGTTTCTGTTATTTTGGTACAATGCTACGAATATTTAAGTAAAAAACGAAAATAAATGAACTTTTTATTTTGCGTATTGTCTTTAATTTGTATTTTTGGCATCAGTACCATACCCGTAGGCATAGCATGCGAGGTATGGAACATGATACCTGAACAATTAACCTTTAAATAATGCACAACTATGAGTTATTTACGATTTGACAAGACTCTGATGATCAATCTGGAAGAATCTTTACCAAGGGAGATACTTCGGACAAATAAGTCAGGAGCCTATCATTGTACAACGATTGTAGATTGTAACACACGCAAATATCACGGACTGTTGGTGATTCCCGTCCCCAATCTTGACGATGAAAATCATGTGCTGCTATCTTCTTTAGATGAAACGGTAATTCAGCACGGTGCGGAGTTTAATCTGGGGTTGCATAAATATCAGGGAGACCACTTTAGTCCTAACGGGCATAAGTATATCCGTGAATTCGATTGCGAGCATATCCCGGCAACAACTTACCGTGTAGGAGGTGTTATCCTCCGTAAGGAAAAGATTTTTGTACATCATGAGAATAGGATTCTGATTCGCTATACCTTGGTAGATGCCCATTCGGCAACCACACTTCGTTTCCGCCCCTTTTTGGCCTTTCGCAGTGTACGAGAATATACGCACGAAAATCCGCAGGCGAACCGTGACTACCAATTGGTAGAAAATGGTGTGAAAACCTGTATGTATCCCGGCTATCCCGAACTTTTCATGCAACTGAACAAGAAGAATGAATTCCATTATCAGCCGGATTGGTATCGTGGCATCGAGTATCCCAAAGAACAGGAGCGAGGATATGACTTCAATGAAGACCTGTATGTTCCCGGTTATTTCGAAGTAGATATAAAGAAAGGAGAAAGTATCGTTTTCTCTGCCGGCATTTCCGAAATTTCTCCGCGTAAACTAAAACAAACCTTTGAGGCGGAAGTTGCTGACCGTACACCGCGCGACAGTTTCTATCACTGTCTGCAAAACTCGGCACACCAGTTCCATAATAAACAGGGGGAGAACCACTATGTATTAGCGGGATATCCCTGGTTTAAGTGTCGTGCCCGTGATTTGTTCGTTTCTTTGCCCGGCTTGACGTTGGCAGTGGATGAACAAGATGAGTTTGAAGATGTTATGGTGACTGCCGAAAAAGCTATCCGGGAGTTTATCAGTGGAGAACCATCGAGTTATAAAATATATGAGATGGAAGATCCGGATGTATTGTTGTGGGCTGTATGGGCTTTACAGCAGTATGCTAAGGAGACCTCACGTGAGCAATGCCGCCAGAAATATGGTCGTTTGCTGGAGGACATCATGGACTATATCCGTAGCCGTAAACATGATAATCTCTTCCTGCACGAAAATGGCTTACTGTATGCCAACGGGACGGAGAAGGCTATCACCTGGATGAATTCTACGGTGAATGGTCGTCCTGTAACCCCGCGTACGGGATACATTGTGGAAGTGAACTCTTTGTGGTATAACGCACTTCGTTTCATAGCCGATCTGGTTCGTGAAGATGGCAATGTACATCTGGCGGACGAACTGGATGCGCAGGCGGAAGTAACCGGAAAGTCTTTTGTAGAGGTATTCCGTAATGAGTGTGGTTATCTGTTCGATTATGTGGATGGATTTATGATGGACTGGAGCGTCCGTCCCAATATGATATTTACCGTTGCCTTCGATTATTCCCCGCTGGATCGGGCACAGAAAAAGCAGGTGCTTGATATCGTGACGAAAGAGTTGCTTACTCCGAAAGGGTTGCGTACTCTCAGTCCGAAGAGTGGAGGATATAATCCGAACTATGTCGGTCCTCAGATTCAGAGAGATTATGCTTATCACCAGGGTACAGCTTGGCCGTGGCTTATGGGCTTCTATATGGAGGCGTACCTGCGTATTTACAAGATGAGCGGTGTATCATTCGTGGAGCGTTATCTGATTGGTTTTGAAGATGAGATGACGAGTCATTGTATCGGTTCGCTCCCCGAACTCTTCGATGGTAATCCACCGTTCAGAGGTCGCGGTGCAGTGTCTTTTGCCATGAATGTGGCCGAAATACTGCGCATCCTGAAATTGTTGTCTAAGTATAATTTATAAGAGGAGGAACGAAAATGAAAGTTTTAATGTTTGGATGGGAGTTCCCCCCGCATATCTTAGGTGGCTTGGGAACTGCCAGCTACGGTCTGACGAAGGGGATGTCCCAGCAGGAAGATATGGAAATTACTTTCTGTATTCCAAGGCCATGGGGCGATGAAGATCAGAGCTTCTTACGCATCATTGGCATGAATAGCACTCCGGTAGTGTGGCGTGATGTAAACTGGGATTATGTTCAGGGACGTGTAGGTTCTTATATGAACCCCCAACTCTATTATGATTTGCGCGATCATATTTATGCCGATTTTAATTATCTGAATACGAATGATCTCGGTTGCATCGAGTTTTCCGGGCGTTATCCAGCTAATTTACATGAAGAGATAAATAACTATTCCATTGTGGCCGGTGTGGTAGCACGCCAGCAGGAGTTTGAGATCATCCACTCACACGACTGGCTGACCTATCCGGCGGGTATTCATGCCAAACAGGTATCCGGTAAACCGTTGGTAATCCATGTGCATGCCACCGACTTCGACCGTAGTCGTGGAAATGTGAATCCTACTGTGTATGCCATAGAAAAGAATGGTATGGATAATGCTGACCATATTATGTGTGTGAGTGAGTTGACTCGTCAGACGGTTATTAATAAATATTTTCAAGATCCCCGCAAGGTATCTACCGTGCACAATGCCGTTTCTCCGCTTTCACAAGAGATACAGGATATTGTACCGCAGAAGAAGCCGAATGAAAAAGTTGTGACTTTCTTAGGTCGCATAACCATGCAGAAGGGTCCGGAATATTTTGTGGAAGCTGCTGCTATGGTATTGCACCGTACGCGCAATATCCGTTTCGTGATGGCCGGTAGTGGTGATATGATGGATCAGATGATCCGTTTGGTGGCCGAACGAGGTATTGCCGACCGTTTCCATTTTCCAGGTTTCATGAAAGGAAGTCAGGTGTACGAAATGTTGAAAGCAAGTGATGTGTACATTATGCCGTCTGTTTCCGAACCCTTTGGTATTTCTCCTTTGGAGGCTATGCAATGTAGTGTACCGACTATTATTTCTAAGCAATCCGGCTGTGCCGAGATATTAGATAAGTGCATCAAGACTGACTACTGGGATATTCATGCTATGGCAGATGCAATTTATGCTATTTGCACTTATCCTGACCTTTACGAGTATTTGCGTGATGAAGGTAAGAAAGAAGTGGATGCTATTAAGTGGGAAGATGTGGGACTGAAAGTGCGCCGCATCTACGAAGAGGTTATTAAACAATATAATAGATAACAATAAAACAATATAGATATGAGAACGATCTGTCTTTATTTTGAGATCCATCAAATCATTCACCTGAAACGCTATCGTTTCTTTGATATAGGTACGAATCATTATTATTATGATGATTATGCCAACGAATACAGTATCAACGAAGTTGCCGAACGTTCCTATATTCCGGCATTGAGCACCCTCATTGAAATGGCGAAAAATTCCGGCGGTGCATTCAAGGTGGCTTTGTCTATTTCCGGTGTTGCTTTGGAACAATTGGAAATCCACGCACCGGCTGTGATTGACCTGCTACACCAGTTGAATGATACAGGTTGTTGCGAGTTCTTGGCCGAACCTTATTCTCACGGCCTTTCTTCTTTGGCAAATGAAGATTGTTTCAAGGAAGAAGTGAAGCGCCAGAGTGCTAAGATGAAACAAATGTTCGGTAAAGCACCGAAAGTATTCCGTAACTCCAGTCTGATTTACTCTGATGAAATAGGGGGATTGGTGGCAAGTATGGGCTTTAAGGGTATGCTGACTGAAGGTGCAAAACATATTTTAGGATGGAAGAGTCCGCACTATGTGTATCATTGCAGCTATAACCAGAACCTGAAACTGTTGTTGCGTGATTTCAAGCTTTCAGATGATATCAGTTTGCGCTTCTCTAATTCCGAATGGAATGAATATCCACTGTTTGCCGATAAGTATATTGGTTGGATTGATGCTCTGCCACAAGAAGAACAGGTTATCAACATCTTTATGGAACTTAGTGCATTGGGAATGTCACAGCCGCTTTCTTCCAATATACTGGAATTCCTGAAAGCGTTGCCTGCATGTGCAAAGGAAAAAGGTATTACTTTCTCTACACCGACGGAGGTTATCACTAAATTGAAATCTGTATCTCAACTGGATGTTCCGTATCCAATGTCCTGGGTAGATGAGGAAAGAGATACCAGTTGCTGGTTGGGCAACTGTATGCAGCGTGAAGCTTTCAATAAATTGTATAGTATTGCCGAACGCGTTCATTTATCCGATGATCGCCGTATCAAGCAGGATTGGGATTATTTGCAGGCAAGTAATAACTTCCGGTTCATGACGACGAAGAATAGTGGTATTAGATTGAACAGGGGAATCTATGAGTCTCCTTATGATGCTTTTACTAACTATATGAATATTTTAGGTGATTTCATCAAACGGGTAGAATCTCTTTATCCGATGGATATAGATAATGAGGAACTGAATGCCTTGCTGACGACTATCAAGAATCAGGGTGACGAGATAGACGAATTACACAAAGAGGTGGAAAAGTTGCAGGCTAAACTGGAAAAAGAAAAGACTGCTGAGGCAAAGGTTAAAGCTGCTACTGCCAAAGCTAAAACTCCTGCTGCTACAAAGAAAACAGCTGAAAAGAAACCTGCTGCGAAGAAAGCCACAACAACCAAGAAGGAAACTGCCAAGTAGTTTTTCTTCTTAGGAGAAAATACATCAAATAAAAAAGCCTTCCGTTCAAACAGAACGGAAGGCTTTTTTGTACCTTTACTTATTTTGAGGAGAAGTTTATTTATTGAAGGTAGTATAAGTTACTTCCAATTTCAGAGCTTCACCCTTCGGACCGCCTTTCAACATTGCATATCCGGGTTGGAGATCGTTTTGGATACCTGTCATTGTACTGGAAGTACTTGAACTTGTAGTATCATATGTGATTGAAACAGGTATCAGATATACAGTTCTCCAGTCTTTTTCCCATTCTTCCTGATTCCATTTATCACCTGCTTCTTCTTTGGCTTTTTTCATTGCGGCATCTTTTCCTTGAATGCAAGTAGTAACTAAACGGGCAATATTATTAAATGTATACTGATTGGTTGCTACATTATTATGCTTTACGGTGTAAGACGTGATGTTGTCCGGCAATTTGTTTTCTTCGAAGAAACTCTTGAAGTCTACTTTACGTAATAGCAAAACATTGCTTGGAGCACTCATGCTGAACTCGTATGGGCTGTCTTGCTTATTGTAATTGGTGAATGTCAGTTTCACTGCATTCAGTGTATCATTGGCTAACTTCTGGTAGATATCATCATAAGGTAATTCTGCCTCTGTGAAAATACCGGCGGGAGATTTGATATAAGTATGTTCATCTTCTGCAGCAAGTTTCTGGATTTTATCGGAATTGAGGAATTGATTAGCCTGAATTACCTCTTTAGTAGAAGCAAATTCAGTCCGCCATGTGTGGGCGGTAGAGTCCTCATTCTCGAAACCTGCTTGTTTCCGTTTATAAGGTACATTAGTTGCGGTATCTATTACATAGAATTGATATTTCATTTGTAAGTCTACACGATCTACGTAAAGTACTGTTCCATCACCATAATCGCTTTTAATATATACGCCCTTAAATACGTTCTCTATAAAAGCTTTAGAGTTCTTGAAATATTCAGGATGTTCTTTACTGAGTTTAAGCCACTTGTTTCCATAGGTTTCCTTGTCCAGCGTAAAAGTAACACTTGGATAATAAGTTTTATTACCATATGAATCTGTTGCGTTCCTTTCTTCATCTGTTACGCTTGTGTCGTAGGCTGTATAGGCTCTGCGACCTAATAAAATCGGATTCAGTTTATCGTAATACTTTGCAGGGTCAATATTGGTATAGCGGTTACGTTCCAACTCTTTTTGCAATTGGTATGCACTCATACGGCAAGCATTCAAAGAATCTCCGAACCAAGTGGAATAGAAAACAACTAAGCGTACACCTGCTACCGTGTCTTCTGTCAGAATTCCCGTCTTTTTATCAAAATCATATTTTTCAGGGAATTTGAAGTTATCTATACAGTTCAACTCAGTTAAGAAACTCGCTTCGTAGTATCCGAAAAGAGGATCTGTAAAACGCCCTACATAACCTGTACTGGTTTTGGCAAATACAGAGTCAGCGACAACGGAACGTGTAGTGACGGGAAATTCTGTGGTTAGTGCGGAAATACCGTCGGAACCGGGTAACATTCCTATTCCTAATGTACCGGTATTATCATCGCAACCAAAGAAAGTAAGGGTTGCTGTCAATAGCAGAGCGCCTAAAAACTTCACTTTCATAGTTTTCTTTGTTATCTTGTTTACTTTTGTTCTGTTTCCCATACTTTGTCGTAGAACTCATTACAAGCGTCGGCAAATGTTTCGGGAGTCTGATATTCTAAAATGGGTTTTCCAGATTGTCGAGCATATTCCATCACTTCTTCGTTGACTTTTTCGCTTTGCTGGATAATGCCATCTGCATAATCAATGGCCAGTTTGCACAACGTAGCATAGTCTACAGGAGCCTTCAGGTGAGCTACATCCTTCTTTGTAACACCTTTCAATACCAATCTGTTTACGAAATCAGCATTAAACGATTCTTTGAAGTCATCTTCGAAAACGGAGAATACTACTTTAGCGTCACGGAATGAAGGCTCGTCCTTATATGCTTTCTTTATATACAAAGGAGCTAAGGCAGTCATCCAGCCATGGCAGTGAATGATATCCGGGCACCAGCGTAACTTCTTAACTGTTTCCAATACACCGCGTGCATAAAAAATAGCACGACTGTCATTATCTTCATATTCCACACCATTCTCATCCGCTGTTTCCAGGCGGTTTTGGAAATAATCATCGTTGTCGATGAAATAAACCTGCATGCGGGCAGACTGAATAGAAGCAACTTTAATAATAAGGGGGTGGTCGGTATCGTCAATAATCAGATTCATACCGGAGAGACGTATCACTTCATGCAATTGGTTTCTGCGCTCATTGATATTCCCCCATTTAGGCATGAATGTTCTAATTTCTCTGCCTTTTTCCTGGATTGCTTGAGGTAGGTTTCTGCCTACAAGGGACATTTCGGATTCTGGTACGTAAGGAGTAATCTCTTGGGTAATAAATAAAACCTTGTTCGCCTTTGTCATAATAACAATGTTCTCAATTATTTTGCAAAGATATAAAAAAAATCGGGCACTTGAGCAAATAAGGCGACTCTATAATTCCTTATGAATTGTTAACTGCTTGTTTTTCAGTGCTACATTGCTTCAAAAGCAGGTTGTTGTCCGAGTAGAACTTTTTTGCATTAATTTGCGATATTTCTTCTTTATATGCTAAATAATAGTTTATTTTGCACCGCTTTTGCGAACAACTAAGTTATTATATAACCTATAAAAATGGAAATAGTACATACTATCAAGGACTTGCAGGCCGGACTCTCGGCTTTACGGGCCCAAGGTAAAAAGGTAGGATTGGTACCTACAATGGGTGCCCTACATGCCGGTCATGCGTCATTGGTGAAGCGTTGTGTTGCAGAGAATGATGCTGCGGTAGTGAGTGTTTTTGTAAACCCGACACAGTTTAACGACAAGAATGATTTAGAGAAATATCCCCGTACGCTGGATGCCGATTGTGCTTTGTTGGAAGCTTGCGGTGCTGCGTTTGTGTTCGCTCCTTCGGTTGCGGAGATGTATCCTGAACCTGATACGCGCCAATTTAGTTATGCGCCGTTGGATACAGTGATGGAAGGTGCGTTTCGTCCGGGACACTTCAATGGTGTTTGCCAGATTGTGAGTAAGCTGTTTGATGCAGTGAAACCGGATCGCGCTTATTTCGGAGAGAAAGATTTCCAGCAGTTAGCTATCATTCGTGAGATGGTGCGCCAGATGAATTATTCGTTGGAAATAGTGGGTTGCCCTATTATACGTGAAGAGGATGGGCTGGCTCTGAGTAGTCGTAACGCTCGTTTATCTGTCGAAGAACGCAAAAATGCTTTAAAAATATCGCAAACATTATTTGAAAGTCGTACCTTTGCGGCTTCTCATACAGTTGCTGAAACACAGAAGTTTGTAGAAGATGCCATTGCAGCCGCTCCCGGTTTGCGTCTGGAATACTTCGAACTGGTGGATGGCAACACGTTGCAGAAAATAGCCAATTGGGAAGATACAGCGTATGCTGTAGGTTGCATTACAGTGTTCTGTGGTGAAGTTCGCCTGATTGACAATATTAAATATAAAGAGTAATAAACCTAAAAAGAGAGATCTTATGATGATTGAAGTGCTGAAGTCGAAAATCCATTGCGCTCGCGTCACGGAAGCTAACCTCAATTATATGGGAAGCATTACGATTGACGAGGACTTACTGGATGCGGCTAATATGATTGCCGGTGAAAAAGTGTACATAGCTGATAATAATAATGGTGAACGTTTTGAGACCTATATTATTAAAGGCGAACGTGGTTCGGGCAAGATATGTCTGAATGGTGCGGCAGCCCGCAAGGTGCAGCCGGACGATATCATCATTATTATGTCGTATGCCTTGATGGACTTTGAAGAAGCCAAGTCGTTCAAGCCGTCGGTGATTTTCCCTGATCCGGCAACGAACAAAGTGGTGAAATAAACGGGAAAAAAAGCGGTGGAAAGCTTGACTTTAGTTGTTTGATTCCGTATCTTTGCCCATGTAATCCTGATTTAGTTTCGGGAACGAAGATAGTAAGAGGAGTGATGCTAGTTGCTCCTCTTTTTTTGTGTCTGTATGTAGGATTTTTCGGAAGATACTATGTTTTGGTTCATAATATACTATGTAATTGGGTAAAACATACTATGTAATCGCTCGAAACATACCATCTGTTTAGAGCGAATGAATGATGTAATCGAAGTAAACAGATCATCTGTTCCGGAAAAAGAAAAGCGGAAAGACCGAAATCTTTCCGCTTTGTTAATGTTATGTAAACTTGCTCTTGACAAGTAATGGCTTTTCTGCTTATTTGCTCAACTGCTCGTGCATTGAGGCAGCAGCCTTGCGGCCATCGCCCATAGCAAGAATAACGGTAGCACCACCACGAACAATATCACCTCCGGCATAAATGGTCGGAATAGATGACTGCATGTTCTCGTTTACAGCAATCGTTCCTTTGCGTCCCATTTCCAGTCCCGGAATAGAAGAAGGCACAATCGGGTTGGGAGAAACCCCTACGCTGACGATAGCCAGATCTATATCAATGGTTTCCATTGCACCTGGGATAGCTACGGGACTACGGCGTCCGGATGCATCCGGTTCGCCAAGCTCCATTTTTTGCAAGATAACTTGTTTTTACCTTTCCTTGCTCATCGGCGATGTATTCGATAGGGTTATGCAGCGTGAGGAACTCAACACCTTCTTCTTTCGCATGTTTTACCTCTTCGATACGTGCAGGCATTTCTTCTTCGGAACGACGATAGATAATCATGGCACGTTCAGCACCCAAGCGGCGTGCAGTACGCACTGAGTCCATTGCTGTATTTCCCCCACCGATAACGGCTACATTTCTACCGAAAGGCACCGGAGTATCAGAGTCTTCGCTTGCTGCATCCATCAGGTTGACGCGTGTCAGGTATTCATTGGATGACAGGATATTGATGGAGTTCTCTCCCGGAATATTCATGAAGTTAGGCAATCCGGCACCGGATGCTACGAATACACCTTTGAAACCTTCTTCTTCTAACTGTTCCACACTGATAGTTTTACCTATGATGCAGTCCTTTATGAAGTTAACTCCCATCTTGGCAAGATTGTCAATCTCTACATCCACCACTTTGTTCGGCAGACGGAATTCGGGGATACCATACTTCAATACACCGCCTATTTCGTGAAGGGCTTCGAAGACAGTAACGTCGTAACCATATTTAGCCATATCTCCGGCAAAAGAAAGTCCGGCAGGTCCGGAGCCGATAACGGCAATCTTGATACCATTCTTTTCCTTGATTTCCGGTACGGAAATTTGCCCGCTTTCACGTTCATAGTCAGCGGCAAAGCGTTCCAGATAGCCGATAGCTACCGGCTTTTCTTTCATTTTCAGGTGGATACATTTTGACTCACACTGTTTTTCCTGCGGGCAAACACGGCCGCAAACGGCAGGCAGAGCACTGGTCTCTTTTAGTGTCTTGGCAGCTTCGAGTATTTCTCCACGTTCAATGTTTTTGATGAAACGAGGAATGTCAATACCTACGGGACAGCCTTCCATACAGCCTGGATTCGCACAATCGAGGCAACGCTTAGCTTCCGTCAGAGCTTGTTCCTCTGTAAGTCCTTGATTTACTTCTTCTTTGCGACTGTGCGAACGGTATTCCGGATCGAGCTCGTTCATTTCAACACGCGGAATAGCGGTACGTTCTTTGGGTTTCATTGCCTTGCGAAGTTCCAAACGCCATGCGGCATTACGACTTTTCTCGTCAACTTCTTGTGTCGGTTCCGGTACAGCTTTGCAGGATTCGTCTTCTTCAAGCTTGTGCATCTCCTCGCGTTCGATGCTCTTGAAAGCACCCATACGCTTCAACATCTCGTCGAAGTCTACCTGATGGCCGTCAAATTCCGGTCCGTCTACACAAACGAATTTGGTCTTTCCACCGATGGTAATACGACAAGCACCGCACATACCTGTACCATCCACCATGATTGTATTCAGCGAAACATCAGTCGGTATTTCATATTTCTTAGTCAGCAAACAAACAAATTTCATCATGATAGCGGGGCCGATAGCAAAACATTTGTTTACTTTCTCCCGTTTAATGACTTCTTCCACGCCTTCGGTTACCAATCCTTTGCGTCCGTAAGAACCGTCATCGGTCATAATGATGACCTCGTCTGCGCTTTCGCGCATCTCTTTTTCAAGGATAATCAGCTCTTTGCTACGTCCGGCAAGTACGGCAATAACGCGATTACCGGCAGCTTTCAAAGCCTGTACGATAGGGAGCATGGGAGCCACGCCTACACCACCACCTGCACAAACCACTGTTCCGAAGTTTTCAATATGAGTAGCTTGTCCCAGCGGACCTACCACATCGGTGATGTAATCGCCCTCATTCAGTTCGCAAAGGCGGGTAGAGGAGAGGCCTACTTCCTGTACTACCAAAGTGATAGTGCCGCGTACGGTGTCAGCCGCTGCAATAGTCAATGGCATACGTTCGCCTTTTTCGCCTACACGCACAATGACGAAGTGTCCTGCCTTGCGTGAGCGGGCTATTAAAGGTGCCTCGATCTCTAATTTAAAAACCTTTTCAGAAAAATGTTCTTTGCTAATGATTTTGTTCATTATCTATAAATTTTGTTGGTATAATTACGTAATCACTTTCAGATTGTTACGGTTTGCAAAGATACGGGTTATTTGGTAAAAACAAAGAAAGTTTCTTCTAAAAAGCTGTATAACTGATGTGGACAAATGATAATTCGCCCCTACCAGGTTGTATAGACGTAATCATATAAACGTCTGTGGTTACCTATGTAGGAGCGAATTATTATTCACTCGCTCGTATAGCGCAGCTATTTTTAGTCAATCATTTCAAAACCCGTATACGGCACCAATGCCTTCGGGATACGGATACCTTCCGGTGTCTGATTGTTTTCCAGCAAAGCGGCAACAATGCGTGGTAATGCCAATGCAGATCCGTTTAATGTATGGCAAAGTTCTGTCTTCTTTTCTCCACTGCGGTAACGGCATTTCAAGCGGTTGGCCTGATAAGTATCGAAGTTAGAAACCGAACTTACTTCCAGCCAACGCTTCTGTGCTTCGGAGTAAACCTCAAAGTCGAAGCAAAGGGCGGCTGTAAAGCTCATATCTCCACCGCATAGGCGAAGGATGCGATATGGCAATTCCAGTTTTTGCAATAATCCTTCCACATGATCCAACATTTCTTTGTGAGATTGTCTGGAATGTTCCGGTTTGTCAATGCGTACCAATTCTACTTTAGAGAATTCGTGCAGACGGTTCAAGCCGCGTACATCTTTACCGTAAGAACCTGCTTCGCGACGGAAACACTGCGTGTAAGCACAGTTCTTGATAGGAAGTTGCTTCTCTTCCAGAATCACGTCACGATAGATGTTTGTTACAGGAACTTCAGCTGTCGGAATAAGATATAAATCGTCCACTTCGCAATGGTACATCTGACCCTCCTTGTCGGGTAACTGGCCTGTTCCGTAACCGGAAGCGGCATTAACTACTGTCGGAGGCATGATTTCCAGATAACCGGCTTTGCGGGCTTCGTCCAGGAAGAAGTTGATCAACGCGCGTTGCAACTGCGCACCTTTTCCTTTATAAACCGGGAAACCGGCTCCTGTTATCTTTACGCCCAGGTCGAAATCTATCAAATCATATTTCTTTGTCAGTTCCCAGTGAGGCAGTGCATCTTTGGGGAGTTCGGTTTCCATACCGCCCATTTTCTCTACTACATTATCTTCAGCACCTACACCTTCGGGTACTTCATCATAAGGTACATTAGGAATGGTATAGAGTAGATTCTGCATGTCTTCGGCAGCCTGATCCATTTCAGTCTGCAAAGTCTTGTTGACTTCTTTAAGTTCGGCTACACGGCTTTTGGCAGTTTCTGCTTCCTCTTTCTTTCCTTCTTTCATCAATTGTCCGATGGATTTGGAAATCGAGTTTACTTCAGAGAGGTTATTATCTAATATAGACTGTGTGCTACGTCTTTTGTCGTTAAAGGCAATTACCTGGTCTATTGTTTCTTTTGCATTTTTGAAATGCTTCTTTTCCAGTCCGCGGATCACCGCGTCGGTGTTTTCTGTAATTTGTTTGATGGTAAGCATATCTTGATACTTTGTTTTGATTAAAATCTTGATTTGAGAGCACAAAGATAGTGTAAATCAGAAGTAATGCAAAAAAAGAAACTATAAAAAGAAAGGGATGCAATCCATCAGATTGCATCCCTCATCTTTATTTCTTATTCTGAAACTTACGCTTCTGTGCTTTCGGCAGGGATTACAGATACATAACGTCTGTCTTCCTTGGTTACTTTGAACTGTACAGTTCCGTCTACTAAAGCGAAAAGAGTGTGGTCTTTACCCATACCGATGTTGTTACCCGGGTGGAATTCAGTACCTCTTTGACGAATGATGATGTTGCCTGCTTTGCAAACTTCGCCACCAAATATCTTAACGCCTAATCTCTTGCTCTGTGATTCGCGGCCGTTCTTAGAACTACCGACACCTTTTTTATGTGCCATTTCTTCTTACTGTTTTAAATTGATTAAGCTACTACTTCTGTAATTGTTAACTCTGTGAATTGTTGGCGGTGACCGTTCAACTTGCGATGACCTTTTCTTCTTTTCTTGTGGAAAATGAGAACTTTGTCACCTTTTACCAGGCTGGATACAATCTGGCAAACAACTTTTGCACCTTCTACAGTAGGAGCACCTACAGTGATTGCACCGTCTTTGTCTACCAAAAGAACCTTGTCAAATTCTACTGTCGTACCGTTTTCAGCATTCTGGATGTGGTGTACAAACAGCTTTTTGCCAGCTTCTGCTTTAAATTGCTGACCGTTGATTTCTACAATTGCGTACATTTCTTATATATAATGTATAAGTTAGCTCCGTCGGGTGGTCTCTAATCACTTAGAAAGCACTTTGTCGAACCCGGTGCGGAATAATCGGGCACAAAAGTACTTCTTTTCTTCGGAACGGGCAAGTGTTTCATCTTCTTTTTGTGGAAAAAATGGTTTACCTCTATTCTATGTAAGGAAAGCGGAATGGGAGCAGTTTCCCGTTTACAAGAAGTTAAGAGTTTGTCGACAAGAAATTAACTTCTTGGCGACAAACTCTTAACTTCTTGTAAACAGAAAAAGGACTGCTTGTAACCTTTTGGTAATCAGTGGTGAAATATTTTCTTGTTTAAATCGGAATGTATATAAAACGTACTTGAGACCTATTTGCTTCGTACCTGCTCCGTAGCAAAACAGGATGCGAACCGGATTTACCTGAAAAATTACAAAAGTGGCTTTAGTATATAAACCGCCGCAACTATCAGTGCCACTACAATAATAGCAAAGATAATAAGCAGTATCAAACTATAGAAAAACATCAGTATTGTAGTCCAGAAACTTCTCCACCAGGTATATCCATACAGTTGCTTATAATCCAGGCAGAAGAGGGCAAAGATGAATAGTATGGGCAATTCGTATAAATCGCCTACCTGTGCACTGCCGTTGAAAGGGAGCACTATGATACTGAGCAAGAGTGTCTGGCAAGCAATATAAGCCTGTATAAATATATGTTCTGTCAGATTATAGTGCAGTTTGTTCTTTTTCCGACGGAAAGCCATGAGCGTTGCCAGAGCAAAGAGAGGTAATGTGGCGATAATACGGAATGCCTTGTTACCATGTCCCCAACTTTTCAGTAAGTTCCATACTTTTTCCAGAAAAGGTGTATTGTGAATGGCTTTTTCAAGCTTATTAAATACTGATGACCCACCTTCCAGAAGTTCATCTATGAGTTCGTCATCTTCATCACCATTTATTTGAAGGGTGATGTTATCTTTTTTAAAGTTTTTTTGGGTTTCCAGTTTTTCCAGATCCTGATTCAGTTCTTTTATTGTTTGGGCCAAAACCTCCTTTTGGTCTGGTTTCTTGGTCTCTTTCATCTGTTTCTGCAATAGTTCACGTGCAGCTATCAGATTATTCTTCCGGATGTCCGTAGAATCTTCTGTTTCCAGATTTTCCAGTTTCTTATCCAGACTTTCTATCGTTTTATTCAGGATATTTTGGGTAGTCGGGTCTGTTGCTGTTTCTATACGTTTTTGCAATTGTTCACGTGCAGCGACTATTTCTTGCCTTTGAGCTTCCGGAGACTTTCCCTTTTTCTCTTTCAAGGCTTCAGGATCTACCAGTTGTACAGCCATGATGTAAAGGGCGGCAAGTACAAATAGTGTCTGGAAGGGGCGGAAGTATAAGATTCGTTTGCCGGCAATGAAGTCTCTGATCATGTACCCCGGGCGGTAGAGTAAATCCAGAAGTGTTCGACCAAAGCCATTATCAATATTGGTGAATCCTCCCAATATATTTCTGAATGCATTACTGAAGCGGTAGCGGGGAGTGTTCCGGCTTTGACCGCAACGGTTGCAATAACTACCTGTATAGACGGTATCACAATTCAGACAGATGTTACTTTCTTCACTGATGGGCGGAATCTCTTTTCCACGTACCATCTTGATATGCAAGGCTCGAAGGTACTTCTTACAGGGAGTCCACCAGGGGGATATAAAATCTAATACACGGTCTGGCAGAATCCTGCGTTTGGTAAGAATATACCAAAGTACCAGTATGAAAGACCATAGAAAAACATTGCTATTTTCTCCTTCTTCAAGAGACAGCCATAGCAATATTGCCAAAATCAGTATTTGCCAAATATTGATCATCTTTCTTCTGCGGGGAGCGGGAGAAATGGGAGAAGCGGAAACAGCCGGAACTGCAGGCGTACTGACAACCGGATGTTGAGGTATCACTTTATTGGCAGTCGAGGCCTCGTTGTCAGCAGATTGTTTATCATGGGGCGGTAGTTCGTCATTTTCCAGTAGTTCTTCCAGCGAACTCATAATCTTCCAGTGTGGATATTTGGTTAATTCTTCGGTGGTAGTTACTCCATGGGTTACACCTGCAAAGTCTACACCTGCAGCTTTGGCTGTGGCAGCATCTACTGTACTGTCACCAATATAGAGGGTTTCAGCTTTGGTGACGTGTAATTGTTTTATGGCAAGTAGCCAAACCTTCGGGCGAAGGTTTGGCCGCTTGTACATCTTCTCCGCCGACAATGATATTGAAGAAGCTGCCGGGGAAATGCTGGTCGAGCATTTCCTTAATTCGGTAACGGTATTTGGTGGAGATGATACCTATGAATGCACCCGCATCTTTCAGGGCCAACAGTACAGACTTGGTTTCCAGAAAAAGCACGGTGTTTATTGTCATGTGGGTGTCCGCTTCTTTCCTGTATTCACTTTTAAAACCGGCCAGTTGCTCTTCATCCGTTACTCCCGTCAGGATAGAAAAAGATTCTTCCAATGTTTTCCCGATGGTGCGTTTAATGTCTTCATCGGTTACATTTGTATAACCATGTTTATTGAGCACATTGCGAAAGCAAGTAACAATGCCGCGAGAAGAGTCTGCGAGCGTGTAATCAAAGTCAAAGAGATAAGTCGTATAGCCCATGTCGCTTTTTGCGGCAAAGTTATAAATTAATTGGAATTTTCTGACTATATTTGTTCGCACTATGAATTTATTTTAAAAACTGCTAAGTGTTTCTTTGCGCTGAGTTGTTCCATACATACGTTAACTATGTAATATTATGAAACTATCAGAATTATCTTTTGGGATTTTGCTTCTTTTCTTTTTTTCAGCGTGTGTATCCCAACAACCGGATGCGGAAACTGAGTGTTATGCAACAGAGTACGTCAATCCTTTTATTGGTACCGATTTTACAGGAAATACTTATCCCGGAGCGCAGGCCCCGTTCGGTATGGTGCAGTTAAGCCCCGATAATGGTCTTCCCGGCTGGGATCGCATCTCCGGTTATTTCTATCCGGACAGCACGATTGCAGGTTTCAGTCACACTCATCTTTCGGGTACGGGAGCCGGTGATTTATATGATATATCTTTTATGCCTGTGACTCTGCCTTATAAAGAAGCAGATGCGCCGTTGGGCATTCACTCTTTATTTTCCCATGATGAAGAAACAGCCAGTGCCGGATATTATCAGGTGCGGCTGAAAGATTATGATATCAACGTGGAACTGACAGCAACCGAACGTTGTGGCATCCAGCGTTATACTTTTCCTGAAGCGGACGCAGCTATATTCCTCAATTTGCGGAAAGCTATGAACTGGGACTTTACGAATGATACCCGTATTGAAGTAGTCGATTCAGTAACTATTCAAGGATACCGTTTTTCTGATGGTTGGGCACGCGGACAGCACATTTATTTCCGTACCCGTTTTTCTAAACCGTTTGCATCTGTACAGTTAGATACTGCTGCTGTCATCAAAGACGGTAAGCGTATAGGTAGCTCTGCTATTGCCCGTTTTGATTTCCACACAAGTGCAGGGGAACAGATTCTTGTCACCACCGCTATTTCGGGGGTAAGCATGGAAGGCGCAGCACGCAATCTTGCTGCTGAAGCTCCGGCAGACGATTTTGACAAGTATCTGGCTGTTACCCGTAAAAACTGGAACGAGCAACTTTCCAAAGTAGAAATCAAGAGCAATGACATTGATGAGAAAGTTAAGTTTTATACAGCCCTTTATCATTCCATGCTGGCTCCTACTATCTATAGCGATGTGGATGGTGCCTATTATGGTCCTGATAAGCAAGTGCATCAGGCAGACGGATGGACCAATTACAGTACTTTCTCATTATGGGATACCTACCGTGCCGCTCATCCCCTTTATACCTATCTTGAACCACAGCGTGTAAATGACATGGTAAAATCCTTTCTTGCCTTTTCCGAACAGAACGGACGTCTTCCGGTATGGAATTTTTATGGAAGTGAAACGGATATGATGATAGGTTATCATGCAGTTCCCGTCATAGTGGATGCTTACTTGAAAGGGATTGGGGATTTTGATCCGAAGAAAGCTTTGGCCGCATGTGTAGCTACAGCCAATATTGATGAATATCGTGGAATAGGATTATATAAAAAATATGGTTATGTGCCTTATGATGTAACGGATCACTATAACTCGGAAAACTGGTCACTTTCTAAAACCCTGGAATACGCTTACGATGATTATTGCATTGCCCGTATGGCGGAGAAACTGGGTGAAAGCAAATTGCAGATGAATTTGATAAGCGTTCTCTGAATTATAAGAATGTATATAATTCTCAGACAACCTTCATGCAACCGCGGAATAACAAAGGATCCTTCATTGAGAACTTCAGTCCGGATGATTATACTCCGCATATTTGCGAAAGTAATGGCTGGCAATATTTCTGGTCTGTGCAACAAGACGTTGATGGACTGATCAGTCTGGTTGGAGGCAAGGAACGTTTTGCCCAGAAACTGGATAGTATGTTCACTTACAATCCTTCTGCGGATGAAGATCTGCCTATTTTCAGTACTGGAATGATCGGGCAGTATGCACATGGTAATGAACCGAGTCACCATGTCATTTATTTGTTTAATGCCATAGGGCAACCTTGGAAGACTCAGAAGTATGCAGCTGAGGTGATGCATGAGCTATATAAGAATACACCTGCCGGTTTGTGCGGGAATGAAGACTGTGGTCAGATGTCTGCCTGGTATGTGTTCAGTGCAATGGGATTCTATCCGGTAGACCCGGTTAGCGGCAAATATGAGATAGGTACTCCCCTGTATCCTGAGATGAAGATGCATCTGGCTAACGGTAAAACATTTACGATATTGGCACCGGCTGTCAGCAAAGAGAATATTTATATCCAGTCGGTAAAACTCGATGGAAAACCTTATGACAAAAGTTATATCACGCATGAGCAAATAATGAATGGTTCTATCTTTGAATTTGAGATGGGGAATAAACCGGGAAAGTGTGGTATGAGATAGAGTGATAGAGTGATGGATGGTACCAGATAATATAATTGTGGGATTATGAGTGATAACTTTGACCTGACTTATAAACTCCTTTTCCGTAAGTACTACGCCAATCTGCTTTTCTATGCCACGCGCATCGTGGGTGATGAAGAAGCGGAGGACGTAGTACAAGATGTATTTGTAGAATTGTGGCGGCGGAGAGATACAATTACGGTAGGAGAGCAGATACAGGCATTTCTGTATCGGGCGGTGTATACCCGTGCTTTGAATGTACTGAAGCACCGGGATATCAAGAATACTTATGAAGCTGTAGTGACGGAGATCAACCAGAAAAGAATAGAGTTTTATCAGCCGGACAGTAATGATGTCGTGAAGAGGATAGAAGACCGTGAACTCAGAAAGGAACTCTCCGAGGCTATAAATGAATTGCCGGATAAGTGTAAGACGGTCTTTAGACTCAGCTATCTGCATGATATGAAGAATAAGGAAATAGCAGATACTATGGGGGTATCATTGCGGACCGTGGAGGCTCATATGTATAAAGCCCTGAAGTTTCTGCGTGAGAGGTTGGGCTACCTGAACTTTATGTTAGTCCTGTTTTTATTAGGTAAGGTATAAGTGTTTTTATCGAAACGGTTGTTTTAATAGTATGATGAAAGAAGGAATGAATAAGTTGGATGAAGAATTGATGGCCAAATTCCTTATGGGGGAATGCTCTGAAGAAGAGCTCTGTAAGGTAAATGCATGGCTGGATGAATCGGATGGTAACGCTCGTGAATTGTTCAGGATAGAGCAGATATACCATCTGGGAAAGAGTGAAGAATTTGCGGATGAAAAGAAGATAGAAAAAGCTGAAAAGCAGCTGTTCAAACGGCTGGCACAAGAAGAAGCTAAACGAAATAAGGTGAGAAGATTGAATGCCTGGATGCGGTATGCCGCTATGTTCATAGGTATCTTTTTTATATCCGGTTTGAGTTATCATATTTACCAGTCACAAAGTGAAGAGAGCAAATTGGTTGCTGTCACTGCCCGTGATGAAGTGAAAGAACTAATGTTGCCTGATGGCACTAAGGTTTGGCTGAACAAACATACTACTTTAAAATATCCACGTGAATTCTCAGAAAAGGGAAGGAATGTATATATGGAAGGGGAGGCCTATTTTGAAGTAAAGCGAAATACAGCGAAGCCTTTTATAGTGCGCAGTGAAGCCATGCAGGTAAGAGTTTTGGGAACAGTCTTCAACTTAAAGAGTGACAAGACTAACCGTTCTGCGGTAGCTACATTGATAAAGGGAGAGATTGAAGTGAAAGGTAATCACGAAGAAGGCATGATCGTATTGGCTCCGGGACAAAAAGCGGAATTGAATGCTGTAACTCGTCGTCTGGTAGTGAAACAGGTGGATACAGGCATTGAAAACTGGCATAATAATCAGTTTGTCTTTGAAAAGGCTGACATATTTACGATTGCCCGTACTTTGGAGAATTCTTATGGGGTGAAGATTATTCTGGCGCCTGATATGGATGCTACAAAGACATATTCCGGTACATTAAAGAAGAAAGATAATGTCGAGGAGACTCTGAATCTGATTAAGAGTACGAATGCGCTTCCCATTGAATATAAAATTGTGGGAAATAGTGTATTTCTGTCTTCAAAGAAATAGGTAAAAATCGGAAGTATATAATCTTAAAACATAATAATATGAGGAAACTGCTTTTATCGATTTGCTGTTTAGGCTGTGCTCTCTGGGCTCAAGCCAAAGATTTTACGCAATACGTCAACCCGCTGATGGGGACATTGTCTTCTTTTGAACTTTCTACGGGAAATACGTATCCGGCTATCGCACGCCCTTGGGGTATGAATTTCTGGACTCCGCAGACCGGAAAGATGGGAGATGGCTGGCAATATGTATATACTGCTAATAAGATTCGTGGTTTTAAGCAGACCCACCAGCCCAGTCCGTGGATTAATGATTACGGTCAGTTCTCCATTATGCCTGTAACAGGCAAACCAGAGTTTGATGAAGACAAACGTGCCAGTTGGTTCTCACACAAAGGAGAGATCGCATTACCTTATTATTATAAGGTGTATCTTGCCGAGCACGATGTTGTGACGGAATTTACGCCCACAGAGCGTGCCGTTTTGTTCCGTTTCACTTTTCCAGAGAACGAGAATTCGTATGTTGTAGTAGATGCTTTTGATAAAGGCTCTTATATTAAGATCATTCCTGAGCAAAATAAGATAATCGGATATACCACCCGTAACAGCGGTGGAGTTCCTGATAACTTCAAGAACTATTTCGTTATAGAATTTGATAAGCCTTTCAGTTATCAGGCTTCTGTTGCTGACGGTGCTTTGGTTGAAAACCAGAGTGAACAAACAGCAGGACATGCGGGAGCCATCATCGGTTTCAAAACCCGTAAGGGAGAAATTGTACATGCCCGTGTAGCCTCCTCCTTTATCAGTTTTGAGCAAGCAGACAGAAATCTGAAAGAGCTGGGGAGTGACAGTTTTGAAACTTTGGTTCAGAAAGGACAAGATGCCTGGAACCAGATATTGGGAAATAGAAGTGGATGGAGGTAACCTTGATCAGTATCGTACTTTCTATTCCTGCTTGTACCGTTCAGTACTCTTCCCACGTGCTTTCTTTGAGTTTGACGAGGCTGGAAATCCAGTTCACTACAGTCCTTATAACGGAGAAGTTTTGCCCGGATATATGTATACTGATACAGGCTTTTGGGATACTTTCCGTTGTCTGTTCCCTTTCCTCAACCTGATGTACCCTTCAGTAAACAAACAGATACAGGAAGGCCTTATCAATACATATAAGGAAAGTGGCTTCTTTCCCGAATGGGCAAGTCCGGGACATCGCGGCTGTATGATCGGTAATAACTCCGCTTCTATACTTGCCGACGCTTATCTGAAAGGTATTAAAGTGGATGATGTAACTACTTTGTACGAAGGTCTTATCCACGGAACAAAGAATGTGCATCCGGAAGTTTCTTCTACCGGTCGCCTCGGTTATGAATACTATAATGAATTGGGATATGTTCCTTACGATGTGAAAATCAATGAGAACACTGCCCGTACTTTGGAATATGCTTATGATGACTGGTGTATCTACCAGATGGCAAAAGCTCTGAACCGTCCGAAGAAGGAACTGAAGCTTTTTGCTGACCGTGCTATGAATTATAAAAATGTGTTCGATAAGGAAAGCCTGTTGATGCGTGGACGCAATAAAGATGGACAGTTCCAGGCTCCTTTCTCACCCTTGAAGTGGGGAGATGCCTTTACGGAAGGAAATAGCTGGCATTATTCCTGGTCTGTATTCCACGATCCTCAAGGTTTGATTGATCTGATGGGTGGTGAAAAAGTTTTTGTTGAAATGTTGGACTCGGTATTTATCGTTCCTCCTTTATTCGATGACAGCTACTATGGCCAGGTAATCCATGAAATACGTGAGATGACGGTGATGAATATGGGTAATTATGCTCATGGCAACCAACCTATACAGCACATGATTTACATGTATAATTATGCCGGACAGCCTTGGAAAGCTCAGTATTGGTTGCGTCAGGTGATGAATCGCATGTACACGCCCGGTCCTGATGGCTATTGTGGAGATGAAGATAACGGGCAGACTTCTGCTTGGTATGTATTCTCGGCATTAGGTTTCTATCCCGTTTGTCCGGGAACCGATGAGTATGTCTTGGGTGCTCCCTTATTTAAAAAAGCAACGCTTCATTTTGAAAATGGCAATTCATTGGTGATCGATGCTGCTAATAATAATTCTGAAAATATGTACATCGAATCGCTCCGTTTGGATGGAAACGCGTATACGAAGAATTATCTGAAACATGGAGATCTGTTGAAGGGTGGTGTCTTGAAATTTGATATGGGTAGCAAACCTAATTTACAACGAGGAACACAGGTGGAAGATTACCCGTATTCTTTCTCCAATGAAATAAAAAAGAAATAAAAAACTGAAGTTAATAATGTAATGAAGAAGGGAATAGGAAATAAAACTATTCCCTTCTTCATTTAATGAAAAAAAATATCATTTTGTACTAAGTGTATTTTCTATGGTCGTTGTTTTATATATGACGGTCAGGAAATAGAGTCTCCCGGTCGATTAAAATTAACCAATGTGTAACCTTTAAACTTTGTTTATGAACAACAATCATGCTTTTCAAAGTTCGAAATTTCTACGAGCTTTATTAGTCTTGTTCTTCATGACTGTATCCGTTCAGTGGACCTTTGCCCAACTGAATTTGAATGTCTCTCGTACGACGTTAGGTACAGTTATCGAACAGATCAAATCTCAATCTAAGTATCAATTTTTCTATGACGACAAGCTCGCTACTATGGCAGTGGAGAATGTCAAAGTGAAGAACGCATCTATAGAAGATGCCTTGAATGCTATCTTGAAAGGAAAAAACATTTCTTTTAAAGTAGAAGATAACATTGTTTATCTTTCAGAGAAGTCTGCTGCACCGCAAGAAGGTAATCAGCAAGGTAAAGAACGGACCATTACCGGACAGGTATCGGATGATATGGGACCTCTTATCGGTGTGAATGTATTAATAAAGGGTACAAGCATTGGGTGTATCACTGACCTTGATGGTAACTTTACGCTGACTACTACTGAGGCAAATCCGGTGGTACAGTTCTCTTATGTGGGTTACAAGCCACAGGAGGTTGCAGCCAAAGGGCAGAATGCTATCAATGTGATGTTGGAAACTGACTCACAACTGATAGAAGAGGTGGTGGTAACGGCTTTGGGTATCAAGCGTGCAGAAAAAGCATTGAGTTATAATGTAACTCAAGTAAATGCAGAGTCAGCTTTAGCTGTGAAGGATGCGAACTTTATCAATTCTTTGAATGGTAAGGTTGCCGGCTTGAATATCAATGCTTCTTCTTCAGGTGTCGGTGGTGCAAGTAAAGTAGTGATGCGTGGTTCCAGAGGAATTGAACAGTCTTCAAATGCACTTTATGTAATTGACGGTATCCCTATGTACAGTCTAAGTTCTGCCGGTGGTTCAAGTGAGTTTGACTCACAAGGTACTACTGAGGCTATTGCTGATATTAATCCGGAAGATATTGAATCGATGTCTGTGTTGTCAGGTGCTGCCGCTGCGCTTTGTATGGTAGTAACGCTTCCAATGGTGCTATTGTTATCACGACTAAGAAAGGTGCAGCAGGACGTGTTTCTTTAACAGTATCTAGTAATACTGAGATGTTGAATCCTTTTGTGATGCCCAAATTTCAGGACTGGTATGGTACATCAGGTACTGACGGAAGCTGGGGAACCCGCTTAAATTCCAGCAATCGTTATGGCTATGATCCAAAAAGTGATTATTTCCAGACTGGCATTATTGGAACGGAAACTTTTTCGCTATCTACCGGTTCTGAGCATAATCAAACTTACTTATCAGCTGCTGCTGTAAATTCTCGTGGTATTGTCCCTAATAATAAATATGAACGTTATAACTTTACATTCCGTAATACGACTCAACTCCTAAACGATAAGATGACGTTGGATGTAGGTGCGCAATACATTATGCAGAAAGACCGTAATATGACTAATCAAGGTATTTATGCCAATCCTGTAGCTTCTGCTTATTTATTCCCACGTGGTAACGATTGGGAAGAATATAAGATGTTTGAACGCTATGATCCAGTTCGTAAATTATATACGCAATATTGGCCACAGGGTGGTGGTTCATATCGTTTGCAGAATCCTTATTGGATTAACTATCGTAATTTGCGTGAGAACGATAAAGATCGTTATATGTTGAGTGCATCTTTGTCTTATGATATTTTGGATTGGTTGAATATTGCCGGACGTGTGCGTATTGACAATTCATTGAATAATTATACTCAGAAATATTATGCATCAACTGAACCGACTATTGCTGAAGGTTCTGAAAATGGTTATTATGGCGTAACGAATACACGTGATAAACAAACATATGCAGACTTTTTGGTTAATATCAATAAACGTTGGTGAAGATTGGTCGTTGACTGCTAATATTGGTGCTTCTTATTCAGATACTCGTTCAGAAGCGATGGGTGTGAAAGGCCCTATTCCAGCTGATGGTTTGGCTAACTATTTTTCAATAACTCAGTTGGACAAGCAGACCACTAAGCGTGAGGAAACTGGTTATCGTGAACAAACGCAGTCTGTTTTCGCTTCTGCGGAGGTTGGCTATAGAAATACTTATTATCTGACATTGACAGGACGTAATGACTGGCCTTCACAACTGGCAGGTCCAAAGTCTGTACAGAAGTCTTTCTTCTATCCTTCAGTGGGTGCTTCAGTTCTTTTGTCTGAGATATTAACTTTGCCGGAAAGTATTTCATATCTTAAGCTGCGTGCTTCATGGGCATCGGTAGGTTTGCCATTCAAGCGTTTCTTGGCTTATCCTACTTTTGAATGGGATAGTTCAACAGGTAAGTATAGTACAAAGTCAGCTTATCCTTTGTATGATTTGAAACCCGAACGTACTGACTCTTGGGAAGTCGGTCTTACAGTTCGTTTCCTGAAGAACTTTAACTTAGATGTTTCATTCTATAATACTAAAACTTATAATCAGACTATGGACACCCAAGAATTACCTACCGGAGGTTATAGTACTTTCTATGCGCAGACTGGTAATGTACGTAATCGTGGTGTTGAGCTCTCGTTGGGTTATAAGAATACTTGGAATAAATTTACTTGGAACACCAATTATACATTCAGTGCCAATAAAAACAAGATACTTAGTTTGATTGACGGATATGTACATCCGGTGACAGGTGAAGTAATTTCTAAGACACAACTGGATATGAAAGGATTGTCGAATGCTCACTTTATTTTGAAAGAAGGTGGTTCCTTGGGCGATCTCTATTCTATGTCCGATTTGAAGCGTGATGCCAATAATAATATCTATGTGGATGCTGACGGTTCTGTTAAGACAGAGAGTTTGAAAGAAGGAATAAAGCTTGGCTCTGTATTTCCTAAAGCTAATATGGCATGGCGCAATGATTTTCAATATAAGAACTTTGGTTTTGGTTTCTTGCTGACGGCTCGTTTGGGTGGCATTGTTTATTCGGCTACACAAGCTACTCTTGATGCTAATGGGGTATCTGAAGCTTCGGCTATAGCACGTGACAATGGTGGTGTAATCATCAATGGGGGAGATGTAGTTAGTGCGGAAAAGTGGTACACAGCGATAGGTGGCGATAGCGGTATTCCGCAAATGTATACTTATAGTGCCACTAACTTACGTTTGCAAGAAGCATCCATTAGTTATACTATTCCCAGAGCTAAATTGAAGAATGTGATGGATATTACCCTCTCTTTGGTAGGACGCAATTTGTGGATGATTTATAGTAAGGCTCCTTTCGATCCAGAGGCTGTGGCTTCCACAAGTAATAACTATTATCAGGGTGTAGATTACTTTATGATGCCAAGCTTGCGTAGCGTGGGATTCAATTTGAAACTTAAATTCTAAAAGATTGAAAAGTATGAAAATAAATAGTACAATAGCAAAATTCATGGCTGCGGGAGCAATATTGTTCGGTAGTGTGGCTTGTACAGGAGATTATATAGACTATAACAAGAATCCGCATGAACCGGATTTGGATCAGATGTTGCCAGACGATTACTTGTTTAGTGCACTTCTGTTGAATATGCAAGATGTGATGATGCCTGAACAGGAAAACTTTTCTCAGTATGTGGATTGTTTAATGCCTGGCGGATTTTCCGGTTATGTTGCAGACTCTAACTTAGGTACCGGCTGGTCGGGGCGTTTTGCTACTTACAATCCGTCTGAGGCTTGGCTGAGAATACCTTTTGCGGATTTTTATGATAAATTCTATCCCAATTACTTTCAGTTGAAAGAGCAATGTGAGGATGAAGTATATCTCTCATTGGCAGAGTTATACCGCATTTGCACTATGTTGCGCGTGACTGATACGTATGGTCCGATACCTTATTCTCAGGTAGGTGTTAACAATGCCTTAAAATCGGGCTACGATTCTCAGGAACAAGTTTATAAGAAAATGTTTGAAGATTTGGATAACATTATAGATGTACTTACTACTTATTCCGCTCAGAATTTCAATTCCAGTGGTGATCGTATTTATGGTGGTAATACCAAATCATGGGCTAAGTTTGCTAATTCTGTGAAACTTCGTATGGCTATGCGTATTGTATATGTTAACGAGAGTCTGGCAAAGCAAAAAGCTGAAGAAGCGGTTAATTCGGAAATCGGTGTAATGACTGTAAGTACGGATGGTGCTTACCATAAAGTTGTGGATCACAATCCATGGGAACGTTTTATGCCAAATTGGGGTGATGCTCGTATTTCTGCTGATTTGGTTTGTTACATGAATGGTTATAGTGATCCTCGTCGTGAAGTCTATTATGATAAGTCTACGTTTGCTACGAAAGGAGCTTATAAAGGTACGGAAGACTATGTTGGTCTGCGTCGTGGTATCAGACAGGGACAGTATAATTCATGGTCTCAAGGTTATTCTTGTATGAAGGTGACGGTGAGTGATAATATGCTTATCTTCCCAGCTTCAGAAGTTACTTTTTTACGGGCAGAAGGTGCTCTTCGTGGGTGGAATATGGGTGGAACGGCTAAAGCGCTGTATGAAGAAGCTGTTAGTCTTTCTTTTGATGAGCGTGGTGTTTCAGGCGCTTCTACTTATCTGACTAATTCTACAGGATTACCAACTGTCTACAAAGACCCGTTAAAAGGTGAGGATGGGCAGAAATATGATTACTCAGGCTCTACTAATTCTACGATAACTGTTGCTTGGGATGATGCGGCAGATTTTGAAACGAAGCTGGAAAGAATCATTACTCAGAAGTGGATTGCTATTTTTCCGAGCACTATGGAAGCATGGTCGGAATATCGTCGTACAGGATATCCTAAGTTGATGCCTGCGATGCACAATCTAAGTGACGGGGTAGTGGATGATGCTGAGGGAGCACGCCGTTTATCTTATCCTGCTGATGAGTATCGCGAGAATGGCGAAAATCTGGATGCTGCCGTTTTGGCGCTGACTAAGGAATCAATTAATAAGAAGGGTGATACAATGGCAACCCGAATCTGGTGGGATTGTAAGCCTGCTAAATAATCACTCAAAATAATCATTGAATAGTATGAAAATAAATAAGTAATAAGATATTTGGAGCGTTGCTTCCCATATTGACTATGGCTTTATTGGTATCATGTACTGATGTTGAAAGTATCGATATAAATCGCCCGGGACTCGAAGAACAGAGTCCGGAACTTTATGCCAAATATTTGGAGAACTTGAATACATATAAACGTTCTGATGACCATAAAGTGGCGTATGCATGGTTTGACAATAGTGTAAAAGCACCTTATAGTCGTGCTCATCATATTTCGGATATTCCTGATAGCTTGGATGTTGTTTCGATGATGTATCCGGCAGATTTGGCCGAATTCGAGTTGACAGATATGGCTACTGTACGTAGAAAAGGTACAAAAGTGGTTTATACAATCAGTTTTGACCGTATACAGAAAGAATATACAGATAAAGTGAAAGAGGGGGTAGAGACAGGCACTTTTAGTGTTTATTTGAAGGCAGAAGTAGATAGGCTGATAAGTTATGAATCTTCTTTTGACGGTATAATTGCAGAATACAAAGGAAAAAATCCTATTTATATGTCTGCGGCTGATAAGGAAGAGGCCAAGGCGAATCAGGATATTTTTTGGGGAGCGGTTATGGCCTGGAAACAAGCTAATACAAATAAGTTGTTAACTTTTCAGGGTTATCCGGAGAATCTGATAGGGCAATCTGTACTGTCAGAATGCCGCCATATCATTCTGGCAACGGATGACGTAGATGCTGTTGAGGAATTATCGGTAGTTGCACGTAAGGCTATGCTTTCGGCTGGTACCCCGACAGATCGTTTTGTAGTGGCGGTTTCGACTATCTCTATGGATGCTGCCGATACCAAAACCGGATTTTATGAAAAGGCAAGAGCTATTAAAGAAGCTGCTTATTGGATTACGGAACCCTCTGCTGACTATACCAGAGCTGGTATTGCGATATACAACATTCAGAATGATTATTATAATGCTGATGCTATATATCCATGTGTGAAAGAGGCTATTAATATTATGAATCCTTCTCCTCGTAAATAAAAGAATAATATTATGAAACTGAAAAATTTATATTTAGTATCAATAGCATTATTGGCTGGGATGTTTGCAGCTTGCAGCGATGATACTGAGAATTTCGATAACCGTGTGTATATAAGCACTTCTGTCAAGGCCAGCACTGTATTGCTGAAGACAGAAACAGCGGAAGGTCAATTCCAATTGGCTTTGGCTAAACCTGAAGAAAAAGATATAAACGTGTCTTTAAAGGCCGATATGTCTTTGGTTGAAATGTATAATGCCGTTTATTATGATAAGGCTCAGAGTCTGCCGGCGGAATACTATTCTTTAGAGAATACAGAACTTGTTATTCCGGCAGGTACTGTTACCTCGGAGGCTGTAATGGTAAAATTTAAGAATCTGTTAAGTTTGGATAGTGAACAGGTATATGTATTGCCCGTAACTATTGCACAGGCAGGCATTGATGTTTTACAAAGTGCACGTACCATGTATTATGTCTTGAAGGGTGCCGCATTGATAAATGTAGTGGGCAATATTACCAAAAATTCTATTCATGTAGATTGGAAGAGGCCGGAAGTGGCTAATAATCTGAGACAAATGACAGCTGAAGCATTGATCCGTGTCAGCAAGTTCGACAAGATGCTTACGACGATTATGGGCATTGAAGGACAGTTCCTGATACGTATCGGAGATGCTGGCATTCCGCAGAATCAGTTACAGATAGCCAACCCTGATCATAATGTAACCTCTGCCGATCTGGCTATTCCTACGGGAGAGTGGGTTCATATTGCTGTGACATATGATGCAGATGCCAAGAAGATGATAGTTTATATTAATGGTAAGAGTAAACTGGAAGATACGGTAGATGCTGGTGCTGTAAACTGGGGGCAAACCATGACAGATGAAGGGAATGGTTTCTGGATTGGTCATTCTTATAACCGTGACCGTTGGTTGGAAGGTGAAATTTCAGAATGTCGCATCTGGAACAAAGTATTGACTGCGGACGAAATCAATGCTAAAAACCATTTTTATTTGGTGGAACCTGATTCGGAAGGACTGGTGGCTTACTGGAAGTTTGATGAAGGAACAGGTCAGACAGTTACTGATTATACAGGTAACGGAAATAACGGGATGGCTCTAGACCCGATTTCCTGGGTTGAAGTGGCATTGCCTGAGAAATAAATCATTTTCTTTAAATAAAAAACAGATGCTTATTATGAAATATCTGAATAATATAAAATTAAGTTTGGTGGCTGCCGTATTTGTATGCACCGGAACAGTCTTTACTGGCTGTGAAGATGACCTTACAATAAGTGGGTCTACTGACAAGTTAGAGACTGTGGACGGTGTATATGGCTATGTAAGGTCTGCAGCCGGAGCGCGTGAACTCACTCCAATTACTCTATTTGGAGATAAAGCGGGAACAGGACATCTTTTCTTTGAGCTGACTAAGGCAGCAGAACAGGATGTTACGGTGACTTTCAAAATAGACAAAGATGCTTTGAAGCATATAATGAGGCTAATAATACATCTTACGAAATGTATCCGGTTGATAAGTTGAGTTTAGCTAATGGTGGTAAGATTACAGTGAAGGCTGGTGAAAAGAAGTCTGCTTCGATGGAATTGAATATCAATGTGGGAGGCACAATAGGTACAACTTACGCTGTAGCTGTTTCGGCTACAACAGACGGTGGTGCAACTGTTTCTACCAACAATCAGACATACATTTATTTGGTAAAGCCACAACCTACATATCCTGTGCGTGGAACTGCTCGTGATGTTAAAACACTTTGTTTTGTAGAGGTGAATAATGAAAATATTCTGAACTGCGGTGAATATACGATGGCTAAGGATGGGACTCCTTTCTTTGATGTAGTCAGCATTTTTGCCGCTAATATCAACGTGGATAGTAAAACGGGACGTGCGCATATATTTTGTAATGATCAAGTTTCTTTCTTGTTGAAGAATGCTGATCAGATTATTCGTCCTTTGCAGGCAAAAGGTATTAAGGTGAATATGACTATACTGGGCAATCACGATGAATCCGGTATGAGTAGTTTATCTAAGGAAGCTGCCGAAGATTTTGCTAAGGAATTGAAAGCTTATGCTGATATTTATGGTTTGGATGGTTTTGATTTTGACGATGAGTATTCAAATTATTCGGAGAATCCAAGTCCGGGGTTTGAAGAGCGTTCCAGTGCAAATTATTGCCGTTTGATATATGAGTGCCGTAAGATTATGCCTGACAAATTATTAGGTATTTATGAATATCTGCTATATGATGCTCCTAACGGTTCTGTGGAGGGCAAAAGTGCAGGTGAATTGGTGGATTATATGTGCTATGGAACTTATCAGAGATATGCGAAAGGGCGTGAGGAAAACTTTGCAGGGCTGCCTAAATCCAAGTATGGTCCTTATTCATTGAAAATCAATAATGAGTATAATGGTGGCTGGAGTGGTTTTAATCAAGAAACTATTCAAGATTTGAAAGATGCCGGATACGGTTTACAGGTATTCTATAATCCTGAACCTAGAACTTTCAGTTATGACCATTACTTCACAGCAGTATCAAAAGTGTTGTATAATGATGAAGTGGAGTGGACTGGTAAGTATTATAATAGAACTGATTTTACATCTATTCAGGGAACGAAATTAGCTTATGAGTCTTATCTCGGTGAGTGGGCAGCTACTTCTAGTAATTCTTTGTACATATATATCGATGAAGATAACAATCCACGCTGGTGGGATTGGAGCGGTTCGCAAAAGTTCAATGTCCGTATTGAAGAAAAAGAGGCAGGAAAGAGTTACTATATTTACGGTTGGGGTACTTATCCTGAAATTACTGAGAAATACCCCTTGGTAGCTGAATATGATGCAGTCAAAGGCTATATTTCCATCTATCCGCAGGTGATTCACGAAGGTGATGCTGCTGACCCCGAGACTTGGGAAGTACATTGGGGAACTTATGCCGGAAGTGGCGCTAATTGCTATTGGAGAGCTTATCCTCAATATGCTAATTATGCCATTGAGGGTAGCATCAATCTGGACGGTTCGTTCGGTCTTGTGGGAGTGGGTAATCGTTGGGGACTTGACCCGTATCATGAAGTGGATGGTACGCTGGTAGTGCCCCATATGGATGTGAAATATCATATTACAGAAAACTACACATTGGTGAAGAACTGATAAGATTAGTGTTTAACCTTTGTCAATACGAGCCTTGTCTTGACCTCAGGATGAGGCTCGTAATATAATCAGCAACATGAAACAGCATCTTATATCATTAGTCCTATTTTTCTCTTTTCTGTTGAGCGGTTGTATGCCTCTCAAACAGACAGAGGTCACTTCTCCCAATGGGCACATCCGTTTAGCCTTTGCTTTGGACGGTAATAATCGCATGACTTATCAAGTCAGTGTAGGAGACACCGTCTGCATCACCTCTTCTTTATTAGGTTTCACAGCCAAGGACGGAGTGAATCTTGCCGAAGGTTTCAAGGTCATAAACACCGACTTCACCACCCATGACGAAACCTGGACCCAACCTTGGGGAGAAAACAAAAACATCCGCAACCATTACAACGAAATGGCTGTCCACCTGTCCGATACGACAAATACCAAATTAACCCTGCGCTTCCGCATCTTCGATGATGGATTGGGATTTCGCTATGAATATGAAGTTCCCGGAGCTGACAGTATTCTGGTGACAGACGAACTGACTGCGTTCAATATAGCACAGGATGGCACTTCATGGTCCATACCTGCCAATTATGATACTTATGAGTTGCTATATCGTACACAGCCTGTCAGCCGGATAGACAATGCCAATACTCCCATGACTTTCAAAACCGGAGGTCTATATGCCAGCATTCATGAAGCAGCATTGACAGATTTTCCGGAGATGACCTTGAAGAATACGGGAAACTGCAATTTTAAATCCGAACTGGCTCCCTGGCCGGACGGTATAAAAGCCCGCTTCAACGGAGGAAGCTTTAAGACACCTTGGCGTACCATACAGATTGCCCCGAAAGCAGTCGGGCTTATCAACTCCGGTCTTATCCTGAATCTGAACGAACCCTGTGCGCTGGAAACTACCGACTGGATACGTCCGATGAAATATGTAGGTATCTGGTGGGGAATGCATCTGGGGGTTGAAAGTTGGGTGATAAATGATCGTCACGGTGCCACAACAGAGAACGCAAAGCGGTACATCGACTTTGCAGCGGCCAACAACATCGAAGCAGTGATGTATGAAGGCTGGAATGAAGGTTGGGAAAACTGGGGCGGTTCTCAGACGTTCGACTATACCCGTCCGTATGCCGATTTTGATATAGAGGAAATTGCCCGCTACGCCCGGGAAAAAGGAGTCGCGATTATCGGACACCATGAGACGGGAGGCAATATTATAAATTATGAGAAACAACTGGATAAGTCATATAAATGGTATACTGATCTGGGCATTCATTCTGTGAAAACCGGTTATGCAGGCGGACTTCCCGACGGATACAATCATCACGGGCAGTATAATGTGCGTCATTATCGCAATGTTGTAGAAACCGCGGCGAAATATCATACCACCCTCGATGTGCACGAGCCCATCAAGGACACCGGAATTCGACGTACATACCCCAATATGATGACCCGTGAAGGTGCCCGTGGCATGGAATGGAATGCTTGGAGCGAAGGTAATCCGCCGGAACATCATGTCATGTTGCCTTTCACCCGTTTGCTTGCCGGACCGATGGATTATACGCCGGGCATATTCGATATCATGTACGAGCGTGCCAAGAACTCTCCTTATCGCAAGCAGTGGAATATGAAAGACAGCAAAGATTGCCGTATAAACTCTACGCTGGCGAAGCAAATTGCAAACTGGGTGATACTTTATTCTCCTTTGCAGATGGCTGCCGATATGATTGAAAACTATGAAAGCCATCCAGCTTTCCAGTTTTTCCGTGATTTTGATGCTGATTGCGACTGGTCGGAAGCTTTGGCGGGTGAGCCGGGGGAATTTGTGGTTATCGTACGCCGGGCAGGAGAGAAATACTTCCTGGGTGCAGCTACGAATGAGGAAGCCCGTGAAGTCACTGTCGCGCTGGATTTTCTGGAAAAGGATAAGACGTACCGGGCGGTCATCTATGCCGATGGCAAGGATGCTGACTGGGTGACGAATCCTACGGCCTATGAAATCATAGAGAAGCAAGTGACCGCTACTGATATTTTATCAGTGAATATGGCGAAAGGGGGCGGACAGGCCATTACCTTTATGCCACTTTGATATGAATATGTAATACTATTGAGATATGAAAAATATGAGACTAAATTCCATAATGGCGGGTGGAGTTCTGTTGCTTGGGATGTATGGTTGCACCCCGAAGGTACAGGATTATTCATCGTACGTCAATCCGTTCATCGGTACGGGAGGACATGGACATACCTATCCCGGGGCTATAGTGCCTAACGGAATGATACAGCCTAGTCCGGATACACGCATTTATCAGTGGGATGCCTGTTCGGGTTATTATTATGCAGATTCTACCATTAACGGGTTTTCGCATACGCATCTCAGCGGTACGGGCTGTGGAGATTATGGTGACGTATTGTTGATGCCTACCGTGGGCAGGCAAGATTATCATGCGATGGGAGAGGAGAGTCAGCAGATGGCTTATGCTTCCGCTTTCTCTCATGAGAATGAGACGGCCCAACCCGGTTATTATTCGGTATTTCTGGATCGCTATAAAGTGAAGGCCGAACTGACCGCTACCCGGCGGGCGGCTATTCATCGTTATACTTTTCCGAAAGCGGAAGATGCGGGATTCATCCTTGACCTGGATTACAGTCTGCAACGCCAGACGAATGAAGAAATAGAGCTGGAAGTAATCAGCGACACCGAGATACGCGGGCGTAAGAAGACGGTATATTGGGCTTTCGACCAATACATTAATTTCTATGCCAAGTTCTCCAAACCTTTCACCTATACTTTGGTGACCGATTCTATGGCATTGGACCAAGGCGGCCCGTTGCTGCCCACAGCTAAAGCGCTGTTGCAGTTTCAGACCGGAGCCGGTGAACAAGTCCTTGTGAAAGTAGGTGTTTCTGCCGTGGATATGGACGGAGCACGCCGGAATGTGGAGGCTGATATACCCGAATGGGACTTTGACAGTGTGCGCAGTGCCGCCCGCAATTCATGGAACGATTATCTGTCGAAAATAGATATTGAAACCAACGATGATGACCAGCGGATTATGTTCTATACCGCACTTTATCATACGGGTGTGCAACCCAATCTGTTTACGGATGCCGACGGACGCTATCTGGGCATGGACCTGAAACCCCACCAAGGCAGTGTGGAAAATCCTGTCTACACGGTTTTCTCATTGTGGGATACTTTCCGTGCCTATCATCCCTTAATGACGATTATCGATCCGGATTTGAATCAGGCTTTTATCCGTTCGCTCATCCTGAAGCAGCGCGAAGGCGGCATCTTCCCTATGTGGGAACTTGCAGGCAATTATACCGGAACCATGATTGGCTACCATGCCGCATCCATTATTGCTGACGCTTACACAAAAGGCTATCGTGATTTTGATGTGCAAGACGCATACAAGGCTTGCATCCGTGCTGCGGAATATGACACTACCGGCATCCTGTGTCCTCCGCTGGTATTGCCTCATCTGATGCCGCAAGCCAAATACTGGAAGAATAAAATAGGCTATGTGCCTTGCGATAAAGACAACGAATCGGTGGCCAAAGCATTGGAGTATGCTTATGATGACTGGTGCATTTCGCTATTGGCGGAAGCTCTGGGTGATGGCCCTAATCGGGAAAAATATGCCGCATTCGCCAAAGGATACCAGGTTTATTTCGACGCTTCCACCCGCTTCATGCGCGGACTGGACAGTGAAGGCAACTGGCGTACACCTTTCAATCCCCGTTCTTCCAATCACCGCAATGATGATTATTGTGAAGGTACCGCTTGGCAATGGACCTGGTTCGTGCCTCATGATGTGGACGGATTGGTAGATCTTATGGGAGGCCGGGAGGCTTTTATCGGCAAGCTGGACTCTTTGTTCATCGCTCCTTCGGCTATGGAAGGTGAATCGGTATCCGTTGACATTTCAGGTCTGATAGGGCAGTATGCGCATGGAAATGAGCCAAGCCACCACATCGCACATCTATATAACTATGTCGGTCAGCCTTGGAGAACGCAGGAATTGGTGGACGAGGTGTTGCACACACTCTATTTCAATGATCCGAATGGATTGTCGGGCAATGAAGACTGCGGTCAGATGTCGGCGTGGTTTGTTCTTAATTCGATGGGATTCTATCAGGTGTGTCCGGGCAAACCTGTGTATTCTATCGGCCGTCCCTTATTTGATAAAGCAACCATTCACCTGAAAGGCGGGAAGACTTTCACCATCGTAACACATAACAATAGTCGCGAGAACAAGTATGTGCAGAAGATGGTCCTGAATGGTAAAGAACTGAATGCGCCCTTTTTTGCACATCAAGATATGATAGACGGTGGTACTCTGGAATTAACGATGGGCGGTGAACCGCTGAAATAAAAGTCAAATAGGTATGAGTCGAAATAGTCGTAATCCGATTTCCTGGGTACCCACCGTCTACTTTGCTATGGGACTTCCCTTTGTGGTGTTGAATATGGTATCTGTACTGATGTTTAAAGGCCTGGGCATCGATGATGCGCAGATTGCTTTGTGGACATCACTGATTATGCTGCCCTGGACACTGAAATTCCTTTGGAGTCCGTTTCTGGAGATGTTCAAAACGAAGAAATTCTTTGTAGTGTTGACACAACTGATTACCGGGGCAGGCTTTGCCCTGGTAGCGTTGGCGTTGCATCTTCCGGCTTTCTTTGCCGTATGTATTGCTTTACTGGCGATTATTGCTTTCAGCGGGGCAACGCATGATGTTGCGACCGATGGTGTTTATATGTCAGAATTGAATAAGCAGGATCAGGCTAAATATATCGGTTGGCAAGGTGCTTTCTATAATATTGCTAAGATTGTCGCATCCGGTGGGTTGGTTTGGTTGGCAGGGTGGTTGCTGAAACACTATGGGGGAGTTCCGGGAGCGGAGGAGACTGTTCGTCATGAAGCCACTGTGCAGGCTTGGATGACGGTTATGTTCATTCTGGCTGTTGTGATGGTATTGTTAGGAGTGTATCACATGCGTATGTTGCCTTCGGGAGGAACTGCTGCCACGGGCACGACATCCGGCAAGGAAACCTGGAACCGGTTGGTGGAAGTTATCCGGAACTTCTTTCAGAAGAAACATATCTGGTATTACATTACTTTCATCATTCTTTATCGTTTGGCCGAAGGCTTTGTCATGAAGATAGTGCCGTTGTTTCTGAAGGCGGAACGTTCAGTCGGCGGTTTGGGACTGGGAGAACAGGAGATAGGTTTGTACTATGGTACTTATGGGGCGGCTGCATTTGTGCTGGGTTCCCTGTTGGCCGGCTATTATATATCTCACAGAGGGTTGAGTCGCACACTGTTTTCACTGTGCTGCATTTTCAATCTTCCGTTTCTGGCTTATACGCTACTGGCCATTTATCAGCCGGAGAACGGCATGTTGATAGGCGGTGCCATTGTGCTTGAATATTTTGGTTATGGTTTCGGATTCGTAGGTTTGTCGCTGTTTATGATGCAGCAAGTGGCACCCGGTAAGCACCAGATGGCTCATTATGCTTTTGCTTCAGGCATCATGAATTTGGGTGTGATGTTACCGGGTTCTATCAGTGGCTTTGTCAGTAACGCGTTGGGATATAAGACATTCTTTATCTTCACGATGTTTGCTACTATTCCGGCATTCCTGATAACGTATTTTGTGCCGTTTACCTATCCGGATGAAAAGAAAAAATGATATTATTAACAATATAAATAAGAAGAATTATGGACAGTAAAATTATAATGCCTTGGGAAGAACGTCCTGAAGGTTGCTCAGATGTCATGTGGCGCTATTCTAAGAACCCGGTTATCGGGCGTTACCACATTCCGAGTTCCAACAGTATTTTCAACAGTGCGGTAGTTCCGTTCGGAGATGGGTTTGCCGGTGTGTTCCGTTGTGACAATAAGTCGGTGCAGATGAATATCTTTGCGGGCTTTAGTAAAGACGGAATCAATTGGGAGATAAATCACGAGCCCATCAGCTTTAAGGCGGGGAATACGGAGATGATAGAGTCCGAGTATAAATATGATCCGCGTGTCACCTGGATTGAAGATCGTTATTGGATTACTTGGTGCAATGGTTACCACGGACCTACAATTGGTATCGGTTATACATTCGACTTCAAAGAATTCTTCCAGTGCGAAAATGCCTTCTTGCCTTTTAACCGCAATGGGGTACTTTTTCCGCAGAAGATAGATGGTAAATATGCTATGTTGAGTCGTCCGAGCGACAATGGTCATACACCGTTTGGAGATATTTACATCAGTTACAGTCCGGATATGAAATATTGGGGTGGAACACCGTTGTGTGATGAAAGTTACTCCTTTCCCCGAAAGTGCATGGCAGTGTACGAAGATAGGGGCAGGTTCTGTTCCGTTCCTTACTGAAGAGGGCTGGTTGATATTCTATCATGGAGTTATTACTACTTGCAACGGTTTCCGCTATTCTATGGGAGCAGCCATTCTTGATAAAGAGAATCCTGCCAAAGTGTTATATCGTACCCGTCCGTATCTGCTTGCACCTGCTGCTCCTTATGAATTGCAGGGAGATGTGCCCAATGTAGTATTCCCTTGCGCCTCTTTGCAGGATGGAGATAAAGTAGCTGTATATTATGGCGCTGCCGATACAGTTGTTGGCATGGCCTTTGGCTATATTTCGGAAATCATAGAATTTACGAAGAAAAACAGCATTGTATAGTTAATCCCTTAAAGAATCAGTCGACTATGAAACGTATTTTATTGGCTTACACACTTTCTGCCCTTTGTCTGCTTCCGGCGTTTGCCGGAGGTGGAGAGGGGGCTTTACCTATAAGCTATGTCAATCCTTTCATCGGTACTACCAACTTTGGAACTACGAATCCGGGAGCGGTCTGTCCTAATGGAATGATGTCCGTGGTCCCCTTCAATGTGATGGGATCGGAAGATAATAAGTATGATAAAGATGCTCGTTGGTGGTCTACTCCTTACGAGTATCACAATTGTTTTTTCACCGGCTATTCGCATGTCAATCTGAGTGGTGTAGGGTGTCCCGAACTGGGATCTTTATTGCTGATGCCTACTACGGGTGAATTGTCCGTAGATTATAAAGAGTATGGAAGTCGTTATAAAGATGAACAGGCTTCTCCGGGATATTACAGTAATTTCCTCACTCGCTATAATGTAAAGACTGAGGTGTCTGCCACTCCCCGCACGGGTGTTTCACGTTTTACGTTTCCTGCCGGACAGAGTCATGTATTACTGAATTTGGGTGAAGGACTGACGAATGAAACCGGTGCTTTCTTGAAACAGGTGAGCGACACCGAATTTGAAGGTATGAAATTATTGGGAACTTTCTGCTATAACCCCCAGGCGGTATTTCCCATTTATTTTGTAATGCGTGTCAACAAGCAACCGGCATCCAGCGGTTATTGGAAAAAGCAGCGTCCCATGACCGGAGTGGAAGCTGAATGGGATCCCGACAACGGACGCTACAAACTTTATACCCGTTATCGTAAGGAAATAGCCGGAGATGATATCGGTGCTTTTCTTACTTTCAACACGACGGAAGATGAACAGATCGAAGTGCAAATGGGAGTTTCTTTTGTTAGCATTGAGAATGCCCGTTTGAATCTGGATACAGAGCAAAGTGGAAAGAATTTCAGTCAGGTATTGGCTGATGCCCGTATGCGTTGGAATGAGGATCTTTCGCGTATCCTTGTCGAAGGCGGAACGGAAGAACAGAAAACTGTCTTTTATACTGCTCTTTACCATACATTGATACATCCCAATATCCTGCAAGATGTCAATGGTCAGTATCCCGCCATGGAAAGTGATCAGATTCTGACAACAAAGGGAGAGCGTTACACTGTTTTCTCGCTTTGGGATACGTATCGTAATGTTCACCAACTCCTTACGTTGGTTTATCCCGAACGTCAGTTACAAATGGTGCGTTCCATGCTCGATATGTATCGCGAACATGGTTGGCTACCTAAATGGGAACTCTACGGACGTGAAACGTTGACTATGGAGGGTGACCCGTCTATTCCTGTCGTCGTTGATACCTGGTTGAAAGGCTTACGTGATTTTGATATCGATCTGGCTTATGAAGCTATGTATAAATCTGCCACTTTGCCCGGTGCCGAGAATTTGCTAAGGCCGGATAATGATGATTATATGTCATTAGGATATGTTCCTTTGCGTGAACAGTACGATAATTCAGTTTCTCATGCATTGGAGTATTATATTGCGGATTATTCTCTTTCCCTGCTGGCGGATGCATTGGGTAAGAGGGCTGCGGAACAGGGTAAAAAAGCAGAAGCACGGAAATATCAGGCTGATGCCCGTCTTTTTTATAACCGTTCATTGGGATATAAACACTACTATAGTAAGGAATTTGGTACTTTCCGTCCCATTCTGCCTGACGGTCAGTTCTATTCACCTTTCAATCCGAGACAGGGAGAGAATTTTGAACCGAATTCCGGTTTTCATGAAGGATGTGCCTGGAATTACAGTTTCTATGTTCCCCACGATGTGAAAGGGCTTGCCCGTCTCATGGGTGGACAGAAACCTTTCATTGAAAAACTTCAGCGTGTCTTTGACGATGGTCTCTATGATCCTGCCAATGAACCCGACATTGCTTATGCTCATCTCTTTTCTTATTTCAAGGGCGAAGAATGGCGTACGCAAAAAGAGACTCGAAGGCTTTTGCAGAAGTATTTTAAAAATGCTCCCGATGGTATTCCCGGTAATGATGATACCGGTACCATGTCTACCTGGGCCATCTTTAACATGATAGGATTTTACCCCGACTGTCCTGGTGATCCGTATTATACCCTTACTACGCCTGTATTCGACAAGGTGGTGATTCGTCTTGACTCTGATACTTGGGGAAGCGATAAGCTGGTGATAGAAACTGGGCGCCCTTCAACAGAGTCCTTATACATTCGTGAGATGGAGTTAGGAGGGAAGAAATTATCCCGCTACCGCATCAGTCATGAAGAACTGGTAAAAGGTGGAGTGCTGAGATTTATACTTCGATAGTATAAAGAAGAGAAGATAAAAACAACTTTGATCAAAAAAAACGGGTGATCACAAACCACTTGCGATCACCCGATATTTTCATTGTTTTCGTGTTTAGGTAATGTTAGTAAAGAGAGAATTTATAGTATTTTATTTCATAGGTTCCACTGTATAACCTTTTTCTTTCAATAGCTTCAATACCCCATTTGTTCCTGGCAGATGTCCTGCACCCACTACAAAGAGAGTAGGGGTTTCTTTCATGATTGAAGGCATTTTCTCAATCCAGGCTTTGTTGCGGTTGTCTAACAGATCTTCCATTTCTCCCGGTTGAGGGTCACAAGAGTTGCCGTCACGCTCTTCCATCAGTTTCAACATTTCGTCCAGGTTTTGAGCTTTATAGGCATTGTTCAAGCGTTTGGTTTGATCCATAGCTTTATCGATATCACTTACTAAACAGTAAAGCAGATTTGCCTGGCGTTGCAATGTTTGACTATTGAGCAGTACGTTGATTTGTGATATCGGAGTTTCCAAACCGCCTACTTTCTTGCCACTCTGTATAGCTTGTTGTTGGAAGTAAGTATCCAGTTGTTCTTGTGGATTGAAACCACCCAAATGCTTCATACATAAAATAAGAGTCAATTGCTGGGTGATGAAAGCCGGTTTCATTTTAGCTAACATGGCAATATCCGCCATCAGGTTTTCTTTTACAGCCTTACCTACTAACTCATATTGTTCGGGGGTGAAGAGAACTTGAAGGGTCGTGTCTCCCGCCATCATCATGTTTTGCTGCATCGTTTGCATGAATTCAGGAGACATTGCTTCGGACATAACTACTTCTCCATATACTTGTGAAGTACCGTCTACTGCCTCTGGCAAACCGGCAATGCTGTCTTTTATGCTTAGCGGAGCTAAATGGTGCGTTCCTAAAATGTATGAGGGCTTTTCCAGGCCGTTACCGGATATTTTCCAGAGTAACTGCGCATTGGCATTCAGTGCGATGCCGATAAAAAGGAGAATACCTAAAATCTTTTTCATTATTTTTCTATTTAGAGTTCATTTGAATATTGCTTATTATTTTACTCGTCCTCCGCGAAGCCAGTATTGCGTGTAGTATTGCTCGTTGAGACTGCTGACAATAACTCCTTTACTTGTGCTGGCATGTATGAATTTCCCATTTTTAAGATAGATACCCACATGGGCCACTCTTTCTTGGACGCACGACTGGTGAAAAACACCAAATCTCCCTCACGCAGGTTGCGACAGGAGACTTTATTGCTTTCTTTGAGTTGTTCATCGGTGCTTCTGGATAAACGGATGTTGTATACCTGCTTATAGAGTTGTGATACCAGTCCGGAACAATCTGTTCCGCGTTTGTTGTCACCGCCTGCGCGGTAGGGGACACCTATCCACTCCGCAGAGGCTATGTACAATTTGTGGTTATCTTCCTTATTTATGTCTATTCCCATGCGGACAGAAGCTTTTGCCAGCGCTTTGTAGTCGAGACGAGGTGCTGATGTATGGCAAGAACTTAAACTAAAAGTCAGTCCGATAAGTGCAACTATATAAGAGAGGTATTTCTTCATGCTTGTTCCTCTTTCTCTTCCGGTTGAACAATTGTTTCCTGAGCCGTCATTTCCATTTTCTCTTCTTCAATTTCTTCTTCTACTCTGACATTAAAATAGTCTTCAAGCTCCTTTTCAGCCGAGTTATTCTCATTCTGAATATCACGGATAATCACTCCATTCTCCATCAGAGCAATACGTGGACACACATCCACCGTATGGTTCAGGTTATGACTTGAAATAATGACTGTGGCATGGTGATCTTCATTGTATTTTCTCAGCAGGTGCTTGATGATGGACTGTGAACTCGGATCAAGGAAATTGAACGGTTCATCCAGGATCAGCAATTGCGGATGATGCAGCATGGCGGAGATAATACCTATTTTCTGCTTGTTTCCGGCAGAGAAGTTACGGATGAATTTCTTTTGTCCGAGGACTTCGTTACTCATGAAGCGTTCAAATGGAAGCAGACGTTCGTCTACCTCTTCTTTTTTCAGACCGTACATTTTACCGATGAAGTAGAAATATTCTTCGGGAGTGAGGTAATCAATCAGGAAACCATCATCGATGAAAGCACCTGTGAATTGTTTCCAGTCTTCATTTTTGGATACATCGATGTCATTGATTGTCACATTTCCCAGATCTGCCTGTAGCAGGTCCAGTATCAGACGGAAGAGGGTAGTCTTACCCGCACCATTGTTGCCTACCAATCCTAACATATCGCCCTGGTAGATGCTATATTTCTCGATATCTACGGCTTTTTTTTCGCCGAAGTTTTTTTGAAGTTGGTTAATCTCTATCATATTTGTTATTATTTTTGTCTACTATCGTGAAATCCTTCCATATTCTTATATCGGCGCTTCATAAAGCGATGATATACATTCCGTAGCCACCATCTTGAAGTTGCGATGAATAGTATGCCGACAACTAAGAGAATCCATGGGGTTACTTCTTTGCCCACCGTCGCATTCAGTACGAAGAATAGTAGCAACGGCACTCCGAATGCACCTCCTGCAATGAGGTTCTGCAAACCGGTACCCACATTTTGCCGTCCGGTCATTTTGGCGTTCAGGTCGAGCGTCTTGTTGTTGTACACTGCCAACTGAAACAGACAGAAGTATACGGCACCCGGAACGAATATGATCCAAGCGGTGCATTCCAGTACAGATACTTTACCCGTCACCATACCCGGTATCATCAGCACAAACGGGATGATGAGTGCGATGCTGTACAAGATGTATTTGGCACGCAACAATGAATAGATGGACTCCTTGCGGCTCATCAGTCCGTCAATGTAGTTACCTTCGTAGCTCATCAGCGGAGAGAGGAACAGAATTCCGAAGATGATATAGTTGTAAAGTACGAAGAAGTCGCGGGAGCCACCATCGTAAATATCAGAAAAACTGATGGTAAGACTGAAAATCAGTACTATAGCGGTAACGGAATAAAGTGACTTCCTGCACACCTTGTTGCGTAGTAGCAATTTCAACTCCAGCCGGATGTATTCGCCTATTTCGCCATAACGGTCCAGGAACTTGTATTCGGATACTGTTTTTACTTGAACGGTAGTGTCTTCTGTTTTATTCAGTTCATTGTAGACCAGTTTTTGCATAATGCTCCGGTTGATGAACCACATAAGGGAAATGGCTACCAGGACACAGATAAATGTGAGTATGTTTCCCGTGATAAATCCTTCACCCAGATCAATGAAGAAACCGAATAACGGACTGTCATCTGGAACGAAAAGTGCAGCTGCAATACCTCCGTATACGACTATCGGCAAGAGAACCCACCAGATGCGTTCGTCCATCAGCGTACGACATAGCAGATACCAGTAATTATTGAATACGATGAGCAACCAAATACCAATGCAGTAGGTCAATACACCTCCTATTCCATAAAATTTGGTAACAGTGATAATAGCGAACGGAACGAACAGGAAGAGCCAAGCAAATTAAAGCTGTTAAGTCCCGAGCGTAGGAGCAGGAAGTCGATAAGACGACTCCTTTTGATGGGGAGCAGTAAGTATGGTTTAACTTCCTGTGTCGGTGTTTTCAGGAAGGGTAACCGCAAAAGGAAGTCCAGGGCGAGTATGAAGATCAGGCCGCTGTTCATTACGTGATAGGCTTCTTTGGCGCCTCCGTCGAAGGCGAAAGCGAATGTTGTTCCGAAGAAAATGAGATACCCTGCCCAGAATACACTCATGAAGTACATCCAAAACTTTCCGAACTTACTTTTCTCGTACATCGGATGCCGCTTTTCAGCTAACTTTCCGTGTCTGCGTAGCTCAAGAAATAGATTCATGTTGTTTAGTGATTAGTTGTTAGTGATTAATGGAGTGATTGGAAGGTAGTGATTAGTAATAAGTAAGAATGCACTCGCTTATTACTAATCACTTATCCTTTATCACTATTTGTTGGGTACCGTCATGGTTACCTCGATTTCATTTCCTTGTTTCAACAGGTCAGATACAAACTTTTGAATATCTTTAGCTGTGATGCTATTTACGATATCCGTGTATCCTTCTGTCATATCCATGCCATAATAGAAGTAATCGTTCAGATTATTCATCCAGTATCCGTTTTCTTTCTGGTTGTCGGCATACTTCTTCAGCATGTACTCTTTTACTTTCTGCAAGTGTACGTCTGACGGTCCTTCGGCTGCAAGTTTCTTCAACTCATCTACTACAATACCTGCCAGTTTATCTTTCTTAGCAGGATCGGTCTGGAAGACAATCTGCAACAATAATTGTTCTTTCGGATACTTCTGTAAGTCGCCAAAACAGTTTACACCATATGTACCACCTTCTTTTTTCGCGTACTTCTTCAGTATAAACCATATCAAGAACCTGAGTTGCAAAGCTCAGCAAAATGTCATTCTTTAGAGTATAAGGAGCTTTACCGCTGTACAGGAATACGATGGTTGCTGTAGGAGTTTGTTGCTCTTTGGCATATTCATTTTTGTACACACCTTTGCGTATACTCATCTTCGTATCTTTGAAGGTCTCTTTGCGATTGATGGCAGGCAGTGCACCTAAGTATTCGGCAATCAGTGGTTTGGCAGTTTCAAGGTCAATGTTTCCGACAAAGTAGAATGTAAAGTCGCTGGCATCTTTGAAACGGTCGTTGTACATTTCCAGAATACGGTCGTAATCAATCTGATCCACCATTTCCGGTTTCATCATTACTACACGCGGGTGATTATTGTACATTGCTTTCTGTAAAGAGTCGTTTATAGAAGAAAGAGGATTTGCCTGCGCACTTTCCAATTGGGCTTTCATACGGTTTTTAAAAGATTCGAATGCTTCCGCATCTTTACGGGGAGTGGTGAAGGTGAGATATGTCAGCTGCATCATAGTTTCAAAATCTTTTGGTGAGCAGGTACCGAATACATTCTCAGTGGTAGCACCCAGACCGGCATTGACGGAAACTTTCTTGCCAGCCAGTACTTTCGTCAAGTCTACTTGGCTGAAGTTACCCAAACCACCTACAGCTATTACGTTGTCCATAACGGCAAAGTTCAGTGCGTCTTTGTCGGGGAAAATGGATTTACCACCCAGACTGGTACCTTTCATGCGGATTTCATCAGCTTTGAAATCAGTCTTCTTTACATAGACAGTTACACCATTTGAAAGAACTAATTTTGTACTACCATATATATCGCCTTCTTTCTCAGAAATGATTTTACCACCTTTCGGGGCTTCTTTCATCAGCGGTTCGTCAGATACTTTGTCTACGTATGCTTGCAGGTCGAGATCTTTCATACCTTTCAGTAAGTTGATAACTTCTTCTTTTGTCGGGTATTTCAAGCCTTCTTTTGCAGGACCGGCAATTATAACTACTTGATTGCTATCCGGAACGAGTTGCTGCATTACCATATTCATGGCCTGTAGGGGAATGTTAGGAGCCAGTTGGTTCATCATAGCGTACTCAGCTTCAATCCCCGGGATAGGCTCGCCATTCAAGAAGTTCTGTACATATTCTCTTACGTAAGAACCGTGCTTGGTCTTTTCGCGTTCGTTGTAGGCAGACTCTAAACTCTGCAAATAGTTGGCGCGTGCGCGTGCATATTCTGATTCGGTAAAGCCGAAGCGACGTGCACGTTCAGTCTCTTGTAGTAAGGTTTTCAAGGCTGTTTCAATGCCGTCGGCTTTACTTGAGGCAGAAAGTGCGAAGGCTTCTTTGGTTTTAGCGACAAAGAAGTCGCTATAGTAACTGCTTGCACGGGTAAACGGTGGGTTAGCACTTTGCACCAATTCGCTCAGGCGGGCGTTCAACATACTACTGATCATGCTCGTCATATATTGTGAAGCAAGGTAGCCTACATTATTCTTTTCTGAATCAGGAGTCGCATCTTGCTTGAAGTAAATCTCAATTGACGGGTCATCTACTTCCTTATCTGTACCGATAGCTACGATGGGTTCCTTATTATCAGTAACAGGATAGTAAGTGCGTTCTGCCGGATTTACCGGTTTTTGTACATCGGCGAATACTGCCTTTAGTTTAGCTTCTACGGTGTCTACATCGATATCACCTACAATAACGATACCTTGCAGATCAGGACGATACCATTTGTGATAGTAATCGCGGATATCTTTATAAGGGAAGTTGTTGATTACATCAATAGAGCCGATAGGCATACAATCTGCATATTTGTCACCCTGATATATAGTTGGGAGCAGGTCAGTGTAGACGCGCAACATACCACTGTTGCGGCTGCGCCATTCTTCACGGATCACACCACGTTCTTTGTCGATTTCATCGTCTTTGAGTAGGATATAGTTAGACCAGTCGTGCAGGATCAGCAGACAGGAGTCCAATACACCGGTGCGGTCAATCGGACATTACTGATGTTGTAAACAGTTTCGTCTATGCTGGTATAAGCATTTAAGTTAGTACCAAATTTGATACCTACGGTTTCGCACCAAGGGATGACGCCGAGGCCTTTATCATCACCGGGGAAATTTTTAGTACCGTTGAAGGCCATATGTTCCAAGAAGTGGGCAAGTCCGCGTTGTTGCGGTTCTTCAAGAATGGAACCTACTTTCTGGGCAATATAGAACTCAGCCCGATTTTCGGGTAATTTGTTGTGGCGTATGTAATACGTCAGGCCATTGTCTAATTGGCCGATACGGACATTTTTGTCCACGGGAAGGGGCGGAAACTGCATTTGCTGCGCTACCGCTTGTTGGAAACCGGCACATAGAACGAATGCTACTGCCAGTAAACTGTGAAATAAATGTTTCATGTTGATGAAAATTAAAATTGTTTCTTGACCTATTTGTCGAAGAGGGAGAGGAGAAATCACAGGAAGGATATATTTTTTATATGAATGATAATTTAGCAAATTATCATTTTATCGCCTCACGAATTCGTACCAGTTTCGTCAGCAGTCCTTCCAGTAAATCGAGCTTCAGCATATTGGCACCATCGCTTTTGGCTATTTCGGGGTGCTCATGTGTTTCAATAAACAATCCGTCTACACCAACCGCAACACCGGCTTTGGCAACGGTTTCAATAAGCTGCGGCATACCACCTGTCACTCCGCTTGTCTGATTGGGTTGTTGCAGAGAATGTGTAACATCCAGAATGACCGGATAACCGAAGGTTTGCATTTCAGGAATGCCGCGGTAGTCTACAACAAGGTCTTGATATCCGAAAGTTGTTCCACGTTCGGTAATCATAACTTCCTTATTTCCGGCTTCTACTACCTTTTCCGCAGCAAAGCGCATGGCGAGTGGAGACAGGAACTGTCCTTTTTTGATGTTAACCACCTTTCCTGTTTTTGCAGCAGCTATCAGAATGTCTGTCTGGCGGCAAAGGAATGCTGGTATTTGCAGTACATCTACATATTCGGCGGCCATTGCGGCTTCTTCTGCAGAATGTATATCTGTAACAGTAGGCACACCAAAAGTATCGTGTACTTTCTGTAACACTTTCAACGCTTTTTCATCGCCTATTCCCATAAATGAATCCAGGCGTGAACGGTTGGCCTTGCGATAAGAGCCTTTAAATACATAAGGTATTTGTAATTTCTCCGTGATATTTACCACACGTTCGGCAATACGCATTGCCATCTCTTCTCCTTCAATCACACAAGGACCTGCCAATAAAAAGAAATTTCCGGCAGGATTATTCTTTAATTCAATCATAAGTAATTAGTGTATAGTGCTTAACGTTAATCGTTATTCTTAGTTGGGTATAATCAATGTTATCGCTTCATGCATAATTCCGATGTCCAGTGGAAAATGCCGGTCGAGAATACGTCCGTCCAAGTCCACTGAAGCATTTTGTGCACGTAGTACTTTTACTTTCTGGGTACGGTAAGGCATCACGACTTTATGATTCAGAATACGTCCCTGGATAAGCATCCACAGTCCTGATACGAGTTGTAACAGCTCCGGAAGATAGATAACGGATACATCGAGCCAACCGTTATACGGCACGGCACTTGGTGCTTGTCCGTATCCCCATGCACTGCCAATACATACCGTCATGATACGTCCCCGGATGTGTTCTCCGTTTATTTTGAGATGCATCCGGTAGAGCTTCCGTTCAAAGAAAAGTGAGATGAGGGCCATGAGATAGGACAGGAATTTCACTCCCCAGAAACGTTTGGTCTGGTCGGAAATCTTCACGATACGGGCTCCTAAACCAATGTTGATTGCATTGAGGAAATAGCGTGTTACATGCTTTTCACCATCGTAATAGTTGCAAAATCCGACGTCTATCTTCCGGCGTCGGTTATTTATGATGCAAATCTACGGCATCTTTGTATTCCGAAGTCATTTCCCAGTATTTGGCAAAGTCATTTCCGATACCGTTGGGAATGATACCTATGGCGATTTCTCTTTTATCTTCTGCATTGGACGACATGATACCGTTGATGGCGTCGTTTAGTGCTCCATCACCGCCCACCACAACAATGGTGCGGTATCCATTATTGGCAAGAATGCCGGCTAAACGTTCTACAGATCCGAACCCTTCAGACTGCACATAGTCATAAGACACGCCTCGGCTGTCCATATATTCTTTGATTTCTTTCCACCGTTTCTGCACTTTCCGCGTGCCGGCTTTGGGATTGTATATCACTCCCCACTTTTCGGGTTCTACGCTCATATTGTTATCTCTTAGTAAAGTCCTACATAATCATTTTTGTACTCTCCCTGCAGTCTTTGTCTTTGTTGCCCCAAAGATACTAATTCCCTTCGAGTTTCGCTTGTACAAAAGCAATCTTTTCTTCCATAGGCAGCCCGGCATCCATCCAATGGATAGTAAAGCCGCGTCGTTCCATTCCCCGGAACCAGGTCATCTGCCGTTTGGCAAACTGATGAATAGCAATCTCCAGTTCCCTGTACATCTCTTCGTATGTCAGTTTGCCGATAACGTACAGAGTCAGGTACTTGTATTCCAGGCCATAATAGATAAGATCATCCGGTTGGATACCCTGTTCTATCAGGCGTCGTACTTCATCTACCATCCCTTCGTCCAGACGTTGACGCAGGCGGTTGGATATCTTCGTACGGCGTAATTCCCGGTCTATATCTACACCAATGATAAGGCTGTTCAGTTTCGGGAACGCCCGTTCGTCTACCGGTGTATGTGCATAATATTCTTCTATCTCAATGGCCCGGATCGCTCGTTTTACGGTGTCGACATCTGTAGTATTATGCAGGGCTTTGTATTGCTTCAGCATCTCAGTCAGTTCTTCCAGGGATTTATCGGCAAGGCGTGCACGTAACTCCGGGTTTTCGGGAACTGGCAGCAACTTATAGCCTTTCAATACGGATTCCAGATACATACCGGTACCTCCACACAAAACGGGAAGTTTCCCTTTTTGTTTAATAGTCTCGTACGCTATCAGAAAATCACGCTGATATTCAAAAACATTGTATTTATAACCCGGGTCGGCAATATCAATCAGATGATAGGGGATTGGTTTACCATTTACAGTGTAGTCTACCAGGTCTTTACCTGTACCGAGATCCATACCACGGTAGATTTGCCGAGAATCTGCACTGATGATTTCTGTGTCAAGAACATCTGCCAGTGCTGCGGCGAAAGGAGTTTTACCGGAAGCGGTAGGACCTAATATAGCTATCAAATCATAGTTAGGCATAAGTCGTTTTGATTATTTTTCTACAAAGATAATGCAAACCGAAAGCAATACAAAATAAGCTTGATTATTTTTAATGCTAAAGTGCAGCTTGTCTTCGTTTTAAAGCTAAATATGAAAAAGGAAGTGAAAAAGAGAATGCCTTCTCTTAAATGGTGTTATAAATGCGTTGTTTTCGCACACGGAACTTGCTACTTTCAAAAAAGTGCGTACCTTTGCACTGTGTTTTTCATAGTATTAGATTTAAGGTTAACAAAGGTTGGAGTACAGCGGACTCCTTTTTTTATGTCTATGCCTAGTCTCTCTTTTCAATGAAATCGTAACACCCTTCCACACTTTCGTATTCCTTTATTCATCGGCTTTAGCGGGTGGAAGGGGATATCCTATACATTATATATCGTGCTAATATAATACATTATATAGTCTTGCATAGTAAGCATTCGGCATCGGATGATTGCTATAACAAAAACAATGTAGGGTATATCCTTATGTTGTTTTTATTGTATATCTCTTGTTTGTACCCTTTCACTTGCTAAAGCTGATGAATAAAGGAATACGAATGTGTGAAAAGGGGAGAAATTTATAATGCGGATGGATATGTTACATCATTGAAGGTATATGTAACATATATGCGAAAGTATGTAATACCAGTATAAATACGTGTAGCGTAATGATGTGGCTTGTCTTTGGGAATTGGGTACATTTGCAATGATAAATATTATATGAGAGGTATTATGAGAGATTTATTCGGATTCGAATGTCAGAATTGAAGTATGTAACATAAGATTGAATTAGTTGATATAGGGAAAAGGTAAAATAGAACTATGGGTTTTCAGTGAATAGGTTTACCAAATTAGGTTAGTTAATTATTTTAGGTCTATGAGGTTGTATTTGTGAAAATACAGCCTCATTTTGTTAATGGTAGTATGGAGGGATTCTTGAGCTGGGTCTAGGGCTAGTCAGAGCCGTTTTTTGAGCGGATGTTACATCAATGTAAGTTTATGTAACATGAAAAGACGGGATGTAACATTGACCGTAGCAAATGGGAACACGAAGATTCGAAAAGTACTTTGTAATGAACTATCTTTGTACAAAACGAAGGTTAATTAAAAAGTATCTTACCATGAAAACAAGAATTAGTTGGATTTTTTATTGTTTAGTAAGTTTCATGTTACTTCCCTCTTTGTCGGCGGCAGAGCGTTTTGTGACAAATGAGAGTAATGGTTTTACCTGGATACAGCAAGGAAAGGCGTATCCGATACTGGTAGACTCGCAGGAAGATAAAGGTGTACTGAGGGCTGTTGCCAATTTGCAGACAGATGCAGGTAAAGTGACAGGCGCTACTCCGGAAATTATTCATTCCCCATCCGGTAACCGTATACTGATTGTCGGTTCTGTTGAAAATAGTTCCTGGATCAAACAGCTGGTGCAGGCAGGAAAGATCCCAGCTGCAGATTTGAAAGGGAAACGTGAGAAGTACATTCTTCAGACGGTGAAGCAGCCCGTGGAAGGAGTAGAAGAGGCAATTGTCATTGCCGGTAGTGACAAGCGGGGAACTATTTATGGTATTTACGAGCTTTCCCGGCAGATGGGTGTCTCTCCCTGGTATTTCTGGGCAGATGTGCCGGTGGAGAAGCATGATATTATATCTATTAAAGAAGGTGTATATACCGATGGTGAACCGGCAGTGAAGTACCGCGGTATTTTCCTGAATGATGAATGGCCCAGTTTAGGCGGTTGGGCGTCTGCTACCTTTGGTGGGTTCAATAGTAAGTTCTACGAAACGGTGTTCGAACTGGTGCTTCGCCTCAAAGGAAATTTTATGTGGCCTGCCATGTGGAACAGTGCTTTCTACGATGATGACCCGATGAACGGTCCGTTGGCCAACGAGATGGGAATTGTGATGAGTACTTCCCATCATGAACCGATGGGACAGGCTCAAAAAGACTGGAAACGTCGTGGAAAAGGAGAGTGGAATTACACTACGAACGGTGCCGTGTTGCGCGACTTCTGGCAGCAGGGGATGGAACGCTGCAAGGATTGGGAAGCGGTGATCACCCTTGCCATGCGTGGCGACGGCGATGAACCGATGAGCGAAGATGCCAATATCTCCTTGTTGCAGAATATCGTGAAAGATCAGCGGAAAATCATAGAGAAAGTAACCGGTAAGAAGGCTAAAGAAACTCCGCAGGTATGGGCGCTTTATAAGGAAGTGCAGGATTATTATGATAAAGGTATGCGAGTGCCCGACGATGTAACGTTGTTGCTCTGTGATGACAACTGGGGCAATGTACGTAAATTGCCCGACTTGAAAGCGAAGCCTCGTAAAGGTGGTTACGGCATGTATTATCATTTCGACTATGTTGGGGCTCCCCGTAACTCCAAATGGATAAATATTACTCAGATACAACGCACGTGGGAGCAGATGATGCTGACCTATGACTATGGCGTGCGCGAATTGTGGGTGGTGAACGTAGGTGACTTGAAGCCGATGGAATATCCTATCACCTTCTTTTTAGATATGGCCTGGGAACCGAAACGTTTCAATGAAAATAATTTGTTTCAGCATACGGTGGATTTCTGTCGTCAGCAATTTGGCGGATACTATGCCGAAGAAGCAGCTCGTCTGATCGACACTTATACTAAATACAACCGTAGGGTTACTCCGGAAATGTTGAATGATCGGACTTACAGCCTGGAAAATTATAACGAATGGCAAAGTGTAAAAGATGAATACGCTGCATTGTGTCTGGATGCCTTGAAACTTTATTATCTGATGCCTGCCGAATACCGGGATGCTTTCGACCAACTGGTACTTTTCCCGATACAGGCATGTTCCAACTTATATGATATGTACTATGCCGTGGCAATGAACCGCAAACTGGCAGAGGCCAACGATGTGAAAGCCAATAAATGGGCGGATAAGGCACGTGCTTGTTTCGAGCGCGACTCCGTGCTGACTTATCATTATAATCATGTAATGAGTGGGGGCAAATGGAATCATATCATGGATCAGACTCACATCGGATATAGATCCTGGAATGATCCGAAGCGCAATATAATGCCTAAAGTGACCTTTGTACCCGAGCCCCGTATAGTTCCTGCACCACCTGTGTTTGTAGAAAAGGATGGATATATATCTATTGAAGCAGAACATTATACCCGTTCAGCAAATGGTACATCTGCTGATTGGGTTACGATCCCTAACCTGGGACGTACCTTGTCAGCCGTCACTACTTTGCCTTCCACAGCTACTCCGGGCGAAGATATGTATCTGGAATATGATTTTGAAACGGAGAAGAGTGGTGAAGCAACAGTTATCGTACGTTTCTCTTCGACATTGAATTTCAATGATTATAAAGGACTGCGATATGCGGTTTCACTGGATGGCGGTGACGAACAGATAGTCAACATCAACGGTGATTATAAAGGTGAGCTTGGCAGATTGCAGGCGGAGCACATCATCACTACCCGAACGAAACATTTGCTTGATAAGAAAGAAAAGCATACCTTGCGCATCCGTCCGCTTGATCCGGCACTTGTCATGCAGAAGATAATGATTGACTTCGGAGGTTTGAAACCTTCTTTCCTGGGAGCGCCGGAGAGTTCTGTGAGAAGGGAATGTTTTTAAGGAACTCCCATAACTCCTAAAAAAAAGATTATGAAATACAGATTTGCTTTATTGATAGTACTGGCCTGCATTTGTTCTGTGTTGGCTGAGGCTAAAGTGAAACTCCCATCCGTTCTTTCGGATGGGATGGTATTGCAACGTGAACGTCCCATTAAGATATGGGGAACGGCTGATCCGGGTGAGAATGTGGTTGTCACGTTCAAGAAGAAGAAATACACGGCAGTAGCCGATGAAAATGGCAAATGGCTGGTAACACTTCCTGCAATGAAGGCCGGTGGCCCTTATGAGCTGACAGTGAACGAAATGACAGTGAAGGATATCCTGATAGGAGATGTATGGTTGTGCTCGGGACAGTCGAATATGGAACTAACGGTGGCGCGTGTAGCGGATATGTTCGGTAGAGAGACTGCTACTTACGAGAATTCAATGGTCCGCTATGTCAAGACTCCTTATGGTAATGATTTGCATGGTCCCAAAGAAGACATATCCCAAATGAACTGGACAGCGTTGAATCCGCAGGTTGCCCAGTCTTATGCCGCATTGCCTTACTTTTTTGCAATAGAGATGTATAATGAGACGAAAGTTCCTGTCGGCATTATCAATTCCAGTTGGGGAGGAAGTTCCATTGAAGCTTGGATGAGTGAAGATGCGCTTCAGGCATTTCCGAAGAACCTGCGCGAGCGGGATATCTATAACTCCGACGAATACAAGGCCTTGATGAATAAAGCGGGAGGAATGATGTCGAGATTCTGGAGCCTCTCTTTATATAAAGGTGATGAAGGCCTTCATGCTCCGGTTAAATGGTATGAACCGGAATTGAATGATTCCGACTGGGAGGAGGTGAATATGTTTTCTTATCAGTTGGGCAGCAAGGATGGCTATCCGGTAAGCGGATCGCACTGGTTCCGGCAGAACATTCGCCTTACAGCCGAGCAGGCTGATAAAGATGCCATATTGCGTTTAGGCTGTATGGTAAATGCGGACTCTGTGTATGTGAATGGTGTTTTTGTAGGCACTACTTCTTATCAATATCCGCCGCGCATTTATAAAGTTCCTGCATCGGTGTTGAAAGCGGGAGAGAATCTGGTTACGGTACGTCTTATTAATTCCGGTGGTCGTCCCAGCTTTGTAAAAGGGAAACCCTATTGCATGGCGATAGATGGGGATACGGTTCGCTTGTCCGAACAGTGGAAGTATAGGCTGGGTTGTGAAATGCCTGCCGGAAGAGGAGGTGTATCTTTTCAGAACATTCCGACCGGTATGTATAATTCCATGATTTCTCCTTTGCGGAATCTTACTTTTAAGGGAGCTTTGTGGTATCAGGGCGAATCGAATGCAGGACGTCCGGGTGAATATGAAGCTTTATTGACTGCCATGCTCAAAGACTGGCGGGTGAAATTTGCAGATGAAGACTTGCCATTCTTTATAATGCAGCTACCCAATTTTATGCAGACGCATCAGCAGCCTGTAGAAAGTGGTTGGGCAGGTATGCGTGAAGCACAGCGGCAGGTGACGTTGAAGTTGCCTAATACCTCTTTGGTTGTGGCAATAGACTTAGGAGAGTGGAATGATATTCATCCGCTGAATAAGAAGGAACTGGCAAGGAGAGTGGCGCTTCAGGTCAAGAAGAAAGTATACGGGCACAAAGATATAGTTCATAGTGGTCCGCTGTGCACTGCCGCCGCCATTGAGGGAGGAAAGGTCATTCTATCTTTTGAGGCGGGAACGGATGATTTAATGCCTGTAGCTCAACTTAAAGGTTTTGCATTGGCGGGAACGGACGGACGTTATAAATGGGCTGAGGCGACCGTGGAAGGCAATAAAGTGATAGTCTGGAGTGAAGGGATTGCTCAGCCCACCAAGGTTCGCTATGCTTGGGATGATAATCCGCAAGAGGCTAATTTGAAGAATAAGGCGGGACTTCCGGCTTCGCCGTTTCAAATGGATGTTCCATGATTCCCTAAACTTGATTGACTAAGAAACACCGGAATTTACGCACCCGGTGCAATATGACAATAAGATAGTGAAACAGATGTATTTCGTTGCAATACATCTGTTTTTTTTCATTATTAATAACAAAGGTCTCAATCAGAAAGTTGCTTTCAGAAGGATAAAACCTTGTTTTATCTGATTCATATCATCTATTGTTATGCTACAGATGGTCTATTCTGCTCCATTACATGATCTATTCTAATCAATCAGATCATCTATTCTCCCTAAACGGATGATATAATTTGAGAAATGGCTACACCTTTTGCCCCATAAGGCTACACCATCCTTATCAAAAGGTGACACCATCACCCAAAAAGGGTGTAGCCCTTCTGAAAAGCAGGCAATATTCTTCTATTTCAAAGAAGATCGGTAGCGGAATCAAATAATCATATTTGAAGAAAATACGATCAAAGCTCAATTAATAAGAACGAAATAAGAAGGAATCTCTTTCTAAAATGCGCTTCCTTTTACCATTACAAATCATACTGCATTCGCCTAACAGGTAATCCTTGCTTTTTTTGCATCACGGCAACTAAATGGTACGAAAGAAAGCAATCTCAGACATCACGATTTACATTTTGTCATATTGCTCATTTCGCTCAAGCTATTCATTTTGCTCAAATTACGTAAGTAGCCTGAAAGGTTTTCCCTTTACTCTATCTTTATCTGTCAGCATATTTTCGCTTGTTTATATTCATTTCCGAAAGATATGTCCATCCCCTGTCTGATCTTGATAGAAAATAATCAAAAAGGCTTAAAAGTGTTAATGGATGTATTGCTGCGATAAATGAATGAAAGTCATTTTTTAGCTTTAACAAGTGGGTTACATATTTTTTGTGATACGTTACCACACTGTTTTCTTTTGCATTTCTCTTGTAATTTTTGGTTCATTATTATCTTGTTTTTCTCTTTCAAAAGTGACTTCTCAAGCTCTCTTTTATCTTTAAAAAAAAGGTTCTCAATGTTCTTTGTAATTAGTTGATTTATAGTTGTATGTAATGTTTTACGAAATGCAGTCAAAAAAGAATGTAACATTGAAAAGAAAGATGTAATGCCATCAAAAAAACGTGTAGCATGATCGTGTCTACTGTTACATTTCTGATGCATACATTTGCCGCTGTGAAAAAGCATGCTATAATGTTTGGAGAGATACGTATGGAAAACACTTTTCTTTCCTCCTATGGCTTGAAACGCTAATTTATGTAATAATAGTAATATGATTATTAACCGTTGAATTATTAATCTTAAAAGACTAATTGATTATGAAATGCAAGTATGATGACAGTTAAAGCTATCCATAATAGCTAATGGAAAAAAGAGAATGTAGTTTTTAATATCTTAAACTAATGGTAATGAAAAATGTAACAAAAAAAATCCAAAAGATCCCTACCTACTGGTTTTGTTGCTATTAAGTTGCTTGCCAACTTTAGCGCAAAATGGGGTAACGGTAAAAGGAACAGTTGTTGATGGCACTGGGGAAACTGTAATTGGTGCTTCCATCGTTGTGAAAGGCAACACTTCAATAGGTACTATATCAGATATAGATGGAAATTTTACGTTGGCTGTTCCTAATGACAATGTAACCCTTGTTGTTTCATTTATCGGTATGAAATCACAAGAGGTGAAAGCGACGGCTCAGAAGCCGATAAAAGTTATATTGGAAGATGATAGCCAACAACTGGAAGAAGTAGTAGTTGTAGGTTTTGGCCAGCAGAAGAAGGCCTCGGTTGTAGGTGCCATTGCACAGACCAATTCCAAAACCTTGGAACGTACAGGTGGTGTGACAAGTTTGGGACAGGCCCTGACTGGTAATCTTCCTGGTGTAGTAACCATGACTGATACAGGTAAACCGGGTGATGAAGATCCGAAGATTACTATTCGTGGTGTGACATCATGGAACTCAAGTGATCCGCTTGTGTTGGTGGATGGTGTAGAACGTCCTATGTCTTCAGTGGATATCAGTTCTGTGGCATCTATTTCCGTCTTGAAAGATGCATCGGCAACAGCTGTATTTGGTGTGCGTGGTGCCAATGGTGTAATTTTGATTACTACTAAACGTGGTGAAGAAGGTAAGGCAGTGATTAATATCAATGCCAGCACGACGCTGAAAACTTACTCTAAATTGCCTGACATGATGGATGCGTATGATGCGCTTTCACTCCGTAATCAAGTTATAGAAAATGAATTGGCTTATCACCCGGATTCATGGAGTTATTATCTGACTCAGGATCGTTTGTACAAGTATCGTCATCCGGCTAATCTGGCTGAGGCAGAACGTTATCCTAATATAAATTGGGTAGATTATCTGTTGAAAGATGTCGCTACATCCTATAATGCCAACGTGAACATTAGTGGTGGTACGAAGTTTGTGAAGTATTTTGCTTCTGCTGACTTTGCACATGAGGGCGATATATATAAGAAAGTAACCAACGTGAAAGGTTACGATCCGGGTTTCAGCTATGATCGTATAAACGTACGCAGTAACCTTGACTTCAATCTTACCAAGACTACCAAATTGCATCTGAATCTGTCTGGTTCTCATGCAGTAAAGAAAGCCACGCAGGGGCAGTATGAAAATTTGGTATGGAGTGCTTTCTATGGCATTGCGCCCGATTCTTTTATGCCTGTATATAGCGATGGTACTTTCGGATATTACAAACCTAATGAGACTCAGGCTGCTACTAATAGTTATGAAGACCTTAGTGTTAACGGTATCGGCTATACCACCGACGACCGTTTGAATACTGACTTTACCCTCGAACAGGATCTTGGTTTCCTGCTTAAGGGATTGAACGTACAGGCTAAGCTGGCTTTTGATAATGCTTTTCGTGAAACAGGCCGTGGTGTGGATGATACAACTGACTGGGAAAAGGAAGCTCACAAATGGATTGATCCTGAGACCGGTAAGGAGTATACCAACACCAGTACAGATGCATTATATAAATTTGACTTCAAGAATAACAATGCTTGGAAAACGGGTGCGGGCTCTGTTAATAATGGTGAAACATACCGTCGTATGGACTATTCCGTACAGTTGAACTATTCTAACAAATTTGGTGATCATACAGTAGGTGCCATGGGCAACTTCTCTCGCGAACAATATGCAAAAGGTAGCGAACAGCCTTTCCGTCGTGAAAACTGGGTATTCCGTGCGACTTACGACTATGCCAGTCGCTATATGGTGGAGTATAACGGTGCTTACAACGGTTCTGACCTTTATTCTTCGGAAAATCGTTTCGCTTTCTTCAATTCCGGCGCTGTCGGATGGATGGTTTCGGAAGAACCTTTGGTGAAGAAACTTAACCTGAAGTGGTTGGATATGTTGAAACTCCGTGCATCTTACGGTCAGATTGGTCAAGATGGCTTACGGATAGGAAATTACGATTATCGTTTTGGTTATATGGATGTTTGGAGCAATGGTGGCAATTATCGTCAGTCGTTGACCGGGGTGGATCCTGCCAAAAGTCCTTACACGTGGTGGCAACAGTCACAGATGGGTAATCCGGAACTTCAATGGGAGGTTGCGACTAAACTTGATATTGCAGCGGATTTCGCATTTTTCGGAGGGGTTATTTCCGGTTCGTTCGACTATTTCAAGGAAAAACGTACCGACATCTTGATTCCGGGTACTCAGCGTGCAATCCCTTCATACTTCGGTACGGAAGCTCCTATTGCCAATTTGGGTAAAGTGGATAGTAAAGGTTACGAGTTGGAAATCCGTTGGAATAAGCAACTGACGCGCAGTTGGCGTCTTTGGGGAAATGCTTCTCTTACTCATGCCGTAAGTGAAATTAAGGAAGCGAATGATCCCAGCCTTATGCCGGAGTATCAGAAAAAGGCCAACAAAGGTATTAATCAGAATTATTCGTATGTAGATAAGGGCTACTACAACAGTTGGGATGAACTTTATGGTAGTACCGCACACGATGAATATGATGAGAACCGTAAGCCGGGTAACTATATAATTCTTGACTATGATGCCGATGGTGTGATTACTCAGGATGATAATATTCCTTATGGCTATACGGGTATTCCACAGAATACGATGAACCTTCAGATTGGTTTCGATTATAAAGGTTGGAGCTGTTTCGTTCAGTTTTATGGTGTAAACAATGTGAGCCGTTCTGTTGGCTTGACAAGTTTGGGTGGTACGCGAAATACGGCTTTCTTCGAAGGAAGTTACTGGAGTCCCGATAATCAAAACGCTGATGTCCCCCTTCCTCGCTGGCTGAATCAGGCAAGTAAATATACTGATGGTACCCGCTTCCTTTTTGACGGTTCATACACTCGTCTGAAGTATGCTGAGCTTTCATATACTTTCTCAAAGGAAAAATGGTTGAAGGCTTCGGGATTGAGCAGCTTGAAGTTGTTTGTCAACGGTAATAACCTTTTCCTCTGGACCGATATGCCTGATGACCGTGAATCGAACACCGGTGGATGGAGCGCGTATCCTACCCAGCGTCGTTTCAACTTAGGTTTTAAAATTACACTTTAATATAAACGGAAGATGAAAAATAAGATTTTTTACATACTTTTCGCATTGTTCTCCGCCGGTTTCGCTTTTACTTCGTGTACCGACTATTTGGAAAGAGATTCAGACTCTGTACTTTCAAAAGAAGATGCGTTTAAGAACTTTAATAATTTCCAAGGATTTATTGAAGTAATGTACAACGTTATTCCCGATGTGGCAAAGCATAATTGGGTAAGCTCTTTTAACTGGGGTGACGATGAAGTGATTACCACTGGTAACGGTGAGTACTTGATGGGATATGCCATCGATGGTGGAAACTACCGTACTTACATTGGCAAGGGAGACTGTTTCTTGGATAGAAGCTGGTCACTGAACGGTGATCGTTTTGCCAAGTCCCTTTGGGGGGGAGGCTGGTATGCTATCCGTCAGGCCAATTTGGGCCTTGAGGCTCTGCAGAATGGTCTGTTGAAGGATGCTACACAAGAAGAACGTGATTTTCTTGAAGGCCAACTTTATTTCTTTCGTGCCTGGTTCTACTTTCAACTGACAACTTACTGGGGCGGTCTGCCTTATCTGGAAAGACCTCTTTCTCCTGTCGAGCCGCTCAATATGCCGCGCGAAAGCTATCAGGAAAATGCCGAGAAGATGGCAAAAGACTTCCAGCGTGCTGCTGACCTGCTTCCTGTCGACTGGGATGATACTGCTGCCGGTAACCGTACGAAGGGCAATAATGCTTTCCGTCCCAACAAAATCTGGGCACTCTCTTATTTGGGTAAGTGCCTGCTTTATGCCGGTAGTCCTTTGATGAAGAACGGAGGGGAAAACAGTGACCGTTCTTATGATGCGGAATATTGTAAACGTGCTGCCGAAGTTCTGGGTAAGGTGCTTGCGATGGTAGAGGGTGGCCAGACCCAATATGCTTTGGTGGATTTCGAACATTACAGCAACTTGTTCTATACCAAAGAGCAGAACTGGCTGATGCCCGGTGGTACGGAAGCCATTATGCGTAGCCCTACTTTCGGTGCCGATTCCTACTGGCGTCAGATGAACTCCTATCAACTTTCATATATTTGTGAGGGTGATGGTATCATTCTTTGTCCTGCAGCTAATTACGTGAATTATTTTGGTATGGCAAACGGTATGCCTCTTGATGACCCCAACTCCGGCTTTAGCAAGTCACAGCCGTGGAAAGACCGCGACCCTCGTTTTTATAATAACTTTATTTACGATGGTGTCAAGATGATTAAAAATGCAGCGGACTATAAAGAATATGAGTATGCCAATCTTTACGAAGGTGGAAACTGTTGTAACAATCCTCAAACGACCAGTCGTACAGGCTATTTCAATTATAAATTCATTCCATTGGGTGCCAATAAGGGTGATCAGGACTATGGCTATGGAAAAGCTACTCATTTCCATTTAGCTTGGTTGCGTTTGGCGGAAGTATATTTATTGTATGCCGAAGCTGCTGCACAAGGCTACGGTTCTCCCAACGGTAAATCTACCTCTTTTTCAAAGAGTGCCGTAGAAGCGGTGAATGTAATCCGTGAACGTGCAGGGGTGGAGGATGTTGCAGACGGATACACAACCGACCTGGAGAAATTCATGGGTGAAGTTCGTCGTGAACGTGCCGTGGAACTGGCTTATGAAGGACATCGTTTCAATGACCTGCGCCGTTGGAAGTTGCTGACTGAATATCCTTACAATATCAAAACCAAGCAATTGTTTGATCGTGCAGAGGCATTTGACCCTAAGGATGAGCCTAAAGAACGTAAAGTTATAAACTTCCGTGAAGAGGTGGTGACGGAACGTAAATTGACAAGTAAGCACTATTGGTTGCCGTTCAAGACAAGCGATGTGACGATGTATCCGGAATTCTACCAAAATCCCGGTTGGTAATGGTTTTATTAACATAAAGACTATAAAAATGAAACATATATATAAAGGACTTGCATTCTGTGCCGCGTTGGCTTTCGCTCACACACACATTGCCGCTCAAGAGACGCTGGCCGACTTGGTGGAAGCGGCTCAAGCCGATACGCTTCAGAAGGTGCAAGTGGCATTTCGTTCCATAGACCGTAATGACCTGCTGGGTGGAGTATCGGTCATTGATATGAAAGAAATGTCAGAAAAGGTATATACAACCTATAGTTTGAGTTTGGTTGACAATGTCGTTGGTGGTTTCAACGGTAATATTTGGGGAAACAACGAATATCTTGTCATAGTAGATGGCATGGTGCGTGATGCGAATAACGTGCTTCCCCACGAGATAGACCAGATTACCCTTTTGAAAGGGGCTTCTGCTGTAGTGCTCTATGGTCCGCGTGCGGCTAAAGGTGTCATTTCCATCACCACTAAACGTGGCGAAGTGGGTGACCTCAGAATAAATATTCATGCCAACAGTGGTTTTTATACTCCTAAGTCATACCCGAAATATTTGGGTTCGGCAGAGTATATGACCCTTTATAATGAGGCACGTCTTAACGATGGTCTTACCGCCAATTACTCGCAGGAAGATATTTACAATCATGCTTCGGGTTTGAATCCCTATCGTTATCCTGATTTCGACATGTATTCTTCCGATTATTTGAGGAAGGCATATAACCGTTCGGAAGCGATTGCCGAAATTTCGGGCGGTAGCGAGAAAGTGAAATATTATACTTCTACCGGTTACTATCGCGAATCTTCGCTTCTTAAAGTGGGCAATACGGAAGATAACTATATCAGTCGTTTCTTTGTCCGTGGAAATGTAGATATGAAGTTGCATAAACTTATCACCGCGCAAGCTGATGCTAATGTGACATTTTATGATTCTTATTCGGCTAATGTAGACTGGTGGGGGCAAGCCGCTACGTTGCGTCCTCATTTGGTGTCTCCGTTTATTCCGTTGAGTTATATTGAGGATGCAGACAAGAATTCTCTGAACACTGTACTTAACAGTAATTATATTCAGGATGGCAAGTACTTCTTCGGTGGTACGCAGCAGAATCCCACCAATCCGGTAGCTGACGCATATGCGGCCGGTGACAATAAGTTTGTGAGCCGGCAGTTCCAGTTCAATACGCGTTTTGATGTCAATCTCTCTCCTTTGCTTAAAGGACTTTATTTCCGTGCCAAATATGGCATTGACTATGCTTCTACCTACGATCAGGGATATAGTAGTGCTTATGCTACTTTTTCACCGGTGTGGAGTACCTATAACGGGCATGATGTCATTTCAAGTATCACGCAATATGGAAAGGATGAAAAAAGTGCCGTTGAGAATATCAATAATTCGGCCTACCGTTATACCTACAACGTTTCCGGCCAGTTCGATTACCAGAACACTTTCAACGAAGACCACAATGTATTCGCCATGGTGCTGGCCAATGCATGGCAGACCCAACGTAGCGGACATTATCACCGTACTACCAATGCCAATTTAGGTTTTCAGGCATCCTACAACTATCAGCATAAATATTATGCGGATTTCAGTGCTGCAATGCCTTATTCCACAAAATTGCCCGAAGGTAACCGCACGGCATTTTCACCTACAGTCACTTTGGGATGGAATCTGGCAAAAGAAGATTTCATGGGAAATTCAATTTTTGACAACTTGATGCTTACTGCTTCAGTAGGTATCATCAATCAGGATCTTGACATCACTACCAGTGACAACGAAGACGGTTACTTCCTTTACCAGCCGGTGGTACAGCCCGGTGGTTGGTATAGTTGGGGTGACAATGGCGGTTTGTCTGCTACTGAGTTCCAGCGTGGAGACGGCTCTGCCATGACTTTCGTGAAGCGTAAAGAATTCACAGCAGGTTTGCGCGGTTCTATGTGGAACAGACTGCTCACATTCGACTTCAATTTCTTCACCAGCAAGATGGAGGGTGGTTTGGCTCGTACCAGTTCATTGTATCCGATTTATTTCACACAGGTGGGTTATCCGTCATCATCCATTATTCCTTATGTAAACTTCAATGAGGATAAGCGGACAGGTTTCGATTTCAGTGTTTATGCCAACAAGAAAGTGGGTGAGGTGGATTTGACGCTTGGCGTGAGTGGAATGTGGTATAAGAGTACGGCCGAAAAACGTGATGAAAACGTTGAGTTTGATTATTTGTCAGTTGTAGGTCGTGCATTGAATGGGCACTGGGGATTGCAGAGCGAAGGATTCTTCAATGACCAGGCTGAGATTGATGCTGCTCCCAAACAAACCTTCGGTGATGTGAAGCCCGGTGATATCCGTTATAAAGATCAGAATAACGATGGTAAGATTGATGACAACGACCGTGTATTCCTGGGACGTTGGGACTCTCCCTTTATGAGTGGTATTAACTTGACTGCCAAATGGCGTGACTTTACTCTGTATGTGATGGGTAATCTTTACATAGGTGGCTATGGTATGAAAGACAATTCGTATTATTGGGTGAAAGGTGACGGAAAATATTCTGAAGTGGTACGTAACCGATGGACTCCTGAAACAGCAGCTACGGCTACTTATCCTCGTCTGACTACTACCAGCGGTGACAACAATTTCCGTACCTCGGACTTCTGGATGTATAAGAATGACCGATTCAATTTGACTCAGGTTCAGCTTACCTATAATATGCCCAAAGAGGTGTTGAGAGGATCTTTCGTCAAAGGTTTGAGTTTCTTTGTCAACGCAAACAATCTGCTCACCATTGCTAAGGAACGTAAGGCTTTGGAACTGAATGTTGGTAGCACGCCTCAGACACGTTTCTACCAGCTTGGCCTCAAAGGTACATTCTAAGAAAATGATAAATTTAATAATGAAGATTGAAAAACTAAGAAGTTATGAAACTAAAAAATATCATCTTATCAACGGCATTTCTGATGGCATTCTCCGCTTGCGACGACTTGTTCGAGCCGGCGGTGGAAAACTTCAAGCAACCGTCTGATTTGGAAAACATGCCTTCGTGGGCTGTTGGTTTGTTGGGGCATGCCTACATTGGTAATCCGTTGGGCGAGAATGCCAACAACTGGTCTTTCACGGAAGTGGCTACCGATGATGCTGTATCCAATGATGTGAATAACGGCTACCGGAAGATGGCTGCCGGTGCCTGGCGTTCGGACAATACTCCCGGAGATTTGAACAGATGGCAGAATTTGCGTGCTTCCTGGCAATATCTCAACCAATTTCTTGAAATATCCGAAAATGTGGAATGGGCCAAAGATCCTAAAGCTTCCGAACTGTTTAAAATGCGTTTTCAGGGAGATGCATACGGAATGCGTGCTCTCTATATGTATCATTTGTTGCTGAGTTGTTCGGGTTGGGCGGATAATGGCCAGTTATTGGGAATTCCTATTCTGACAGAATCGGAAACTGTTGATTCGGATTTCAACAAACCTCGTAACACGTTCAAAGAGTGTATCGAACTGCTAAACAAAGATGTGGAGAGAGCTGTAGAAATGCTTCCGAAGAATATGGTGATTTGGACGAGAAGACAGGCGTGGTACCTGATAAATATGCACAAATGGGCGTAGATATTGCTTATTTCAACCGTGTATTTGGTGATCATGCTAAAAATCGTATGAGTGCTCGTGTAGCTCGTGCCATTCGTGCTCAGGCAGCTCTTCTTGCAGCCAGTCCTGCTTATAGCGAAGGTTCGGAAGTAACTTGGGAAGAGGCTGCCAATGATATGGCCGAAGTACTTGCTAATTTAGGTAGCAATCCGATTGCAGGTATTGATCCTACTGGTAATAAGTGGTATGAAGACCATAGCGGTATTCAGAATATAAAAGCCGGTTACAACCGTCCCGAGATTTTGTGGCGTAGCAACAAGAACGAGAGCGCCGACCTTGAGAAGGCGCAGTATCCGCCCTCGCTCTTCGGTCAGGGTAGGGTCAATCCTTCTCAAAACCTGGTAGACGCTTTCCCGGCAGCGAACGGTTATCCCATCAGTGATCCGAAAGCCAGCTACGATCCTCAGAACCCGTATGCCAACCGTGATCCTCGTCTGGCTTTATACATTATTTATAACGGTTGTAAGGCAGGTGCATCAAACAGTGTCATCACTACTGCAGTTGATGGAAATAACAATGATGCCATGAATAAGTTTGACGGTGCTTCCACGCGTACCGGTTACTATTTGCGTAAATTTTTGGATATGAACGTGAATGCCAATCCCAGTAATACAACGAATGGTTTCCATATTAAGCCTTGGATTCGTTATACCGAAATATTCTTGGGTTATGCCGAAGCTGCTAATGAAGCTTGGGGACCGCAAGGAAAAGGCACTCATGGTTATTCTGCTTATGATGTGATTAAAGCTATCCGCCAACGTGCCGGTATTGGTGAAAATGGTGGTGATCCTTATCTGGAGTCAGTGAAAAATGACAAGGACGCGATGCGTGATCTTATCCGCAACGAACGTCGTTTGGAACTCTGCTTCGAGGGCTTCCGTTTCTGGGATTTGCGCCGTTGGAAAGTGGATCTCAGCAAGCTGAATGAAACCGTGAAAGGTATGAAAATTACCGGAACGAACTACGAGGTGGTAGAAGTGGAGAAACGTGACTATAAGGATTATATGTACTACGGTCCTGTTCCTTATGGTGAAATATTGAAGTTTAATGCTCTCATCCAAAACAAAGGATGGTAAGCGGTAGTAAACGAACTTATATAAACTGAATAAATGAAAATAGCAATGAAAAAATCATTTTTGATACTGGCCGCTATGGCGGGAGCCTTGTTTACTGCGTGCGAGAACGGTGACATGGAATTTCCCGACTATAAATATTCCGCGGTTTACTTTGCTTATCAAAGTCCCATCCGTACCATTACCATAGGTGAGGATGAATCTGTGGATAATTCATTAGACAATGAACATAAGTGCCAGATTATGGCTACAGTATCAGGTGTATACGAGAATAAGAAAAATGTGGAAATAGGTATCCGGATAGACAATACCTTGTGTGACGGTTTCATGTATGAAGGTACCAAAGGCGACATTCTACCGATGCCGGTTTCTCACTATACACTGAGCGATGACAAGATTGTCATAAAGAAAGGCCAAGTATTAGGTGGCGTTACGGTGAATCTGACTGATGCTTACTTTAGCGATCCGAAATCTGCGGAGCTGAACTATGTAATTCCTGTAGTGATGACTGGTGTGCAAAAAATGCCGACACCATTTTGCAGGGTAAAGCACAGGTTGCCGATCCGCATCGTCTGAATAAAGCGGATTGGGAGGTACAGCCTAAGGATTATACGCTTTATGCCGTGAAGTATGTAAGCAAGTACGACTCGCACTATCTGCGTCGGGGCGTTGATTCCTATAGCGGTAACAAGACCGGTACGGAGGTACGTCATGCTGCATACGTGGAGAAAGACGAAACGATCGAAGGCTTCAGTACACTGGGCTTGAACAAGGTACAGTGGGCTCGTCCTACTAAAAATGCTGCCGGAAAGAATATTGAAGCCAATCTGGTGCTTGCTTTCGATGAGAGCGGCAATTGTACGGTTACTTCCGCATCTGATGGAGTAGTGGCTGGCGGTAACGGAAAGTTTGTTTCCAAAGGTGACAAGAATAGCTGGGGAGGCAAAGACCGCGATGTTCTTTATCTGGATTACACTATGGATTACGATGGCATTCATTGTGCCACCAAGGATACATTGGTGGTTCATTACCGTGGGGTAAAGGCCGAGTGGTTCAATCCTGTGAAGAAGTAACGAAAGAAGGACGGGAGGTTCATCCTCCCTCTTCTTGTGAAAAGTATTATTAACAGATAAGACAATTACGATAATGAAGAGTTTGATGTTTGTTTTATTAGCTTTCTTTCCTTTGCTGCTTTGGGCCGAAGGCGAGGGGAGCAATAAGGTGACTACTTATGAAGTCTCCGGAACATATACATACAGTACCGATCCTAACCACTCAACATACAATTTGCCAACCAGTGGTAGTCTTGATTTGAGAAAAATGGCTTTTACCATGTGCATTACTTTGGATAACCTTCCGGATGGGATGCATTATGAGTGGAAGTTGAATTCTGGTGATGGTTCTTATACATTCCAGCCGCAACCGAATAACAGTCGAATTTGCTATATGGGGTTTAATGGAGATACCAATTATTTGAATTTCTCTATTATCATCTGCAAGGGGGACACTCATGTGTTGGAAAGAACTTTCAATGTACGTCTTTTTAACTGGATAAATTAAATCTAACAGACAATGAAAACTATAAAGCACTTATTATTTGGGGGCTTGTTTCTGTCGCTCATCGCATGTGTTGACGACAAGCCGTTGGCGTTTGACGTTGAGAAACCTGCCTCTATTGCGGGCATGGAGTATCTCAATGACTATAATGTCTTGAAAAGTTATATAAGCGGAAGTGCCAATCCCGACTTTAAGTTGGGAATTGCACTGGCTGCGAATGATTATATTGCAGGAGGACAAGTAACGCAGTTGGCAAACAGCAACTTTGTGGAAATGACTGCTGGTAATGCCATGAAATACGCTTCGTGCGTGGCAGATGATGGATCGATGAACTTTGATGCTGTGCAAAATTTTGTTTCTGCGGCTAAAGCTGGAGGACTTACTATTTATGGACACACCTTGGCTTGGCATGCACAGCAGAGAAACAAGTATTTGAATTCGCTGCTCGTTGATAAAGAAATTGAGGATGATGGAAGTGTTATAAAAAATGTTGTAGTAAGAAAAGATTTTGAAGATGGACAACATTTAGGAGGCTGGGGGGGTGCGACATTTGATGTCGTTTCTGAAAGCTCTGATGGATCTAAATGTTGGAAGATTACAAATGACTCTGAATCTGCTTTTTATGCAAAGCAGTCTGCTATTGATATGCCATTTGAAGCAGGGAAAGTACATCATTTAAGTTTTAAGGTGAAAGGTACTGTTGCTGGTGTTTTACGTGCTGGTTTTCAGAATCCATCTAATTATTCCTCTTGTGGGGATTATCCTAACATTAGTATTTCCACAGAATGGCAGGAAATTAATACAGCGGTTATGGTAGCAGAAGGAGCTAAACGTTTCTTGTTTAGTTATGGTGATTATGTCGGTTCTATTTTGATTGATGATATTGAAATTTATACAGAGGATAGTGGAGCGACTGTAATGATTCCAGTGCCCGTCATTGAAGATGATTTTTCGGGTGGGATGAGAATGATAGGCTGGGGAAATAATTCTACCCGTACCATTAATAATGAAGTGATGGAATTGATGAACCCATCTGCTGTTAATCCTTGGGAAGCGCAGGCTGGTTATGATTTTGCAAGTGAATTGGAAGAAGGTACTATCTATTTCTTGAAAATGAAGATTAAAGGTTCTGTCGAAGGAAGCATTGGAGCAGCATTTCAGAAACCAGAGGGGTATGCTGGGCGTGGTGATTTTCCATCTATAACGATTACGACCGATTGGAATGAAATAACTGTGTCTACTACATGTAGCGGTGATGCTACTACTCGTTTTCTTTTGAATTATGGTACTTATGCTGGTACTCTTTATATTGATGATCTTTCTATTTATTGGGAAAAGTCAGCAAATAGTATTCCGCTTACTCCCGAAGAGAAGAAAGATACCCTTACATGGGCCATGAACAACTGGGTAGAAGGCATGATGAAAGCTACTGGCGGTTATGTGACCGCTTGGGATGTAGTGAACGAAGCTATTTCCGGAGGCGGTGATGACGGTGAAGGATTCTATACTTTGCAGTCAGCTAAAACAGCTTCTGCAGAAGATATCAAGAATAACTTCTACTGGCAAGACTACTTGGGTAACGAAGACTATACTCGTATTGTGGTAGCTGCTGCCCGCAAGTATTATGCAGAAAACGGCGGTACTGCTCCTCTGAAACTCTTTGTCAATGACTATAATCTGGAGTCTGACTGGGACGATAATAAGAAAGTTAAGAGTCTGGTACACTGGATTGAAAAGTGGGAAGCTGATGGGGTGACGAAGATTGACGGTATCGGTACACAGATGCACGTGAGTTGCTATGCTAATGCTGCTACACAGAAGAGTAAGGAAGATCATGTGGTGAAGATGTTCGAAATCTTGGCTGAAAGTGGCAAACTCGTGAAGATAACCGAGCTTGATATGGGCTACATAGATGAGAATGGTACCAGTGTGAAGACGGAGAATATGACTGAGGCACAGCATAAAGCAATGTCTGATTACTACAAGTTCATCGTGAAGAAGTACTTCGAGATAATTCCTGCTGCCCAGCAGTATGGTATCACTCAGTGGTGTGCAACCGATAGTCCCAGTGATTCAGGCTGGCGCGGTGGTGAACCCGTAGGCCTTTGGGATTCCAACTACAGTCGTAAGCATACCTATGCAGGTTTTGCTGATGGATTGGCTGGAAAATAATAAAGTTTTATGAGAACAGGCAGCGGGGGCATAATGTGAAACCGCTGCCTTTATTGTTTTAATAAAAATCGAATAACAATGAAAAACATATTATTTATTTTGAGTTTAGTCATCTGGTGTGGTTGTAGTAATGAAATACCTTTTGATACTAATAGGGCAGAAGATATGACTGTTACACGAACTACGAATTCGGATAGCGTATATTATTTTGAAGGGTATTTTAGTCAATTGCAACCGGTTGTGACATTACCGTACAAAAAAGATTCTATTAGGCAAACTATTGTTTCTTATAGACAAGTAGGTACTACTGTGGCAGATATAGTTCCTGAGGTGGTGAGTAAACCTACATGGGTGAATAGAATTGATTTTTTGAATCCTTATTATAAAATATATGAAGTGTTTATTTCAGTAGATGCAAATACTTCTGTAGAGAAGAGAGTGGGAAGTATTATACTAAAACAACCGGAATCCAATAAAACATTAAATATTGGAATTACTCAAAATGGAATTAATAATTATATAATTGTTTCAGTGAAAGAACTTTACTCCAATCATCCATTGTTTACTGCTACTACAACTTATCCCGTAGAAAAAGACATTACTTGCAGAATTCCATACGAAGCATACAATGATGGTGGAAAGTATGACGGCAACGCATCAATCACTATTCCGAGAGGAGAAACAAAAGGAACTTACGAAATGGATTATAATGGTTCTCCGTTAGTTTATTATCATGGTGATATAAAAGGCTATAAATTGTATGAAGGAACTATTACAGGAGATGATATTTATAACTATAGCTTTGTACGCTATTGGTAAAAGTGATGTGTCTGTTAAAGTTGTTTTTTTATATTTATTTCTTAGTTATTGTCTAATTAAAAAAAGTAGTAGTTATGAAACAGATTTTATCGTTAGCGTTATTTTTATTTTTGTTCAGTTGTAGTTCTGATGAGTTGGCTGGATTGGATAGTGAAATTGATGTAGAAAAAACATCGGTTCTCGATAGGAACTTGTCAGACTGTTCAGAAACGGCAGAAACCAGGGCTGTCAATAGTCTTGCCACTATTGTGGCTGAAAATACTCCTCAGAAAGGTGTCTATAAGTTTACGATAACTACTCAATATCCGGTAGAGAGTGCGGTTGCTCTTTTCCGTGTGCATTATAAGATAGTAAAAAGCAATGGTGGTATGGAGTCAAAATATGCTATTTTTACATTGCTTCGGGGTGAAACTACAGATGAGGTATATGTGGATCATAGTGCTGACGGAATATTGGCTTTGATGTTGGAGTCTGCCGAGGTCCAACCTGGAACGGATTCGGAGTACAATTATGAGTTTAAATTGTTGCCTATTGGATGGATATCATAGTGCTGGGAGTAGAAATCTGTTTTTATGATTTAAAATTCCGTTGTGGGCTTTTTGGTTTCCTATATTAACGTGAGTTGGATATGATTAATGAATCACTCAAAAATATTATGAACGGAAAAAGAATTTTATCAATGCTGCTGTGCCTGGGCGTTATGTTGCTATGGGCGTCTTGCGCAGATTATGAGATAAAAGAAATAGTGCAGCCGGAAGAGCCGACGGAGTCCGTGGACCCGAATCCGGAACCTGAGACTCCTGCTGAAGCCAAGTTGCCGATATTGCGTGTAGAAGGGCGTTACCTTAAAAATGAAAAGGGAGAAATAGTCAATCTGCATGGTTTTACGCAGACTTACAGCCCTTTCTTCAATAATAATGCGTGGGGTAACTATGACGTGCAGGCATGCCTCAGGTATAATAAGAGCATGGTAGACGGCATTGTGGTCGCAGGATGGAAATTCAATTTCGTGCGGATGCACCTCGACCCGTATTGGAGTGATGACCCCTCCATGCAGTCCGTGAGATATGAAGGACATGAGCGGTTCTCCGAAACCCGTTTTCGGAAGTATCTTGAAGAGTTGTTTGTGCCGATGGCAGAATACTTTATTTCTAAGGGAATGTATGTGGTGATGCGTCCGCCTGGGGTTTGTCCGTCTGATGCTCCCTATCAAGGTATAGAAATAGGAGACACTTATCAGCAATTTTTGCTCAAAGTGTGGGATATTGTCTCGCAACATCCTAAACTGAAAAATAATATGGATGTTATGTTTGAGCTTGCTAATGAGCCTGTCAGAATAAAAGGTACTGACGGAACATACGGCAGTAGCGGTGACGGTCATTTCAAGAATCTCCAACTCTACTTTCAGGCTATAGTAGACAAGATACGTACTAATTGTCGCAACATTGTTTGGGTACCGGGATTGTCTTATCAGTCATCCTACGCCGGATATGCTATTCACCGTATCGAAGGAGAGAACATAGGCTTTGCTGTTCACTGTTATCCCGGTTGGTATGGTAGCGATGCTGAGGAAGACAGCGGTGAAGGGATCGGCTCTTCCACAGGAGGTGGTTATGAAGCTTTTCAGCGGGGTTGGGATGCGCAAGTAGGTCCTGTGGCGGCTTTCGCTCCTATCATGGTGACTGAGATAGACTGGGCTCCGAAGAAATATGATGCCACTTGGGGTAAAAGTATTACAGGAACGGCAGGTGCTGAAGGCTTTGGCGCCAACTTCAAATATATAGCCGATAATTCAGGTAATGTTTCCTGGTTGTTTTTCACCACCAGATCCCATGAGCTGGCGGCATTTAAGGATGTGCCGGGTGAACCGGGCAACTATACTTTTCTCAATGACCCCGAAGCCTGTCCTTGGGCGATGTACCATTGGTTCAAAGAATATGCTGATGGGATAGTAGTGAATGGGGAATTGGAGAAACTGGAGTTGATGGGACAGGAAGGAAATCTTCGTCTGCAAATGGGTGGTACGAATTATCTCAAAGTGAAAGCTGTTTATTCTGATGGAACGGTACGGATGGTGACTGCGGAAGCGACTGTCAACAGTTCAGATACGAACGTGCTGAAAGTAGAACAGGCAGCCAAATTAGTAGCTGTGGCACCAGGTGAAGCTACGGTAACCGTTACATATCAATCGGCTGCCGGAGTCAGTAAGCAACTGACATTGCAGGTTACGGTAATTTCTCCTTTCTCACTGACGGCAGATGTCTTCAATCCTTCTATATGGGAGAAAGGCACGTTCGACGAAAATACCCGCACACTGGTGACGGGACAGTATGGTTTCGGAGGGTGGCAATATGACAGTGGACTTGATTTGTCGGGATATAAGACTGTGACCGTAGAATTGGGTAATGATAATGAAAGTGGTGTTTCGTTCCGTCTGTTTGATAAAACCAGTTATTGGAGTGAGCCTGCTACGTATGATTTCGGATCTTCGCGTAAGATTGTAGTGGAGTTGAATAATATGAAAGATAAGAACGGAGGAAAGATTGATCCTTCGCATCTTTATATTGCAGGTTTTTGGTCAACAGGTGGAAAACCTATTGTGATAGCTAATGTCTCCTTAGCAAATTAAAAAGACATATCAATTCTCATCTTTCCGAGAGTTTGATATAATTTGTGCATTTTATAATATCTTTCCTGCATCCTCTGTGAAGAGTGTGCAGGAGCACAAATCTGTAATGATATGTACACTATTCGGTTATGCACAAAATGCACCTTGTCAATCTTCCCTCAGACCTCATCCGTGCCAGTTCCCAGCCGAAGTATAGTTGTGATCCACAACAAGCAATGTAATTTCAGGCAAGTCTGATTTCAAGCGGAATATGTATTTTCATTGACGAGAAGAGTGTGTATGTGATGCGGACAAATATCTATATATCGGTGACATTGGATATATAGATACTGCGCATCCGATATATAGATGCGACATGTCTGATATATAGATGCTGTACGTCCGATACAGAGTGATAGAAGGGCTACGATGTAATACTCCTACAAGAAAATGTAACGTGAATATGAAAGATGTAACATAGGTGAATAACTATGTAGCATGGAAATGTGGATTATATTACTTCGATCTGTTACATTTGAAACCGAAAAGATTTCTGAGATTATAATTAAATATAAAATGAAGAATAGCATGAAAAACATGAATCTTTTGTCCGCTTTGCTGATGGGAGGTGTTTTGAGCTTGGGACTGTAATATTTATCTAATATTGATATTCAAATATCTGAAATCGTAAAGCGGTGATCAGATTCATGCCTTATTTTTGCAGATACAAATGAATAGTCTGATAAACTTTAAATAAAAGATATGATGAAGAAGATAATTGTATGGTTGGCTGTAATGATGTATACATTGTCCGGTTATGCACAAAATGCACCTTGGAATTTTCAGAGTAAAGTAGTCACGGATACTCTTTTCAGTAAAGTGCTAAATTCAAAGCGTGCTTATACCGTTTTTCTGCCAAAGAGTTTTGAACAGAATAAAGAGAAAAAATATCCGGTCCTGTATCTTTTGCATGGTATGTGGGAGACCAATCCTGTCTGGGCCGAGCGTGGACATGTAAAAGATGTGATGGATCGCCTTGTAGCCAGTGGAGAAGCATGTGAGATGATTATTGTTACTCCGAATGCCGGTGGCAATATACATATGGAATGGAACGGATATTTTGATATGCCTGGTTGGAAATATGAGACATTCTTTTATACGGAATTCTTGCCCTATATAGAGAAAAAATACAGGGTGATAGGCGATAGGCAGCATCGTGCCATTGCCGGCTTGTCGATGGGAGGTGGCGGAGCTACTAATTATGGCCAGCGCCATAGTGATATGTTTTGTGCAGTCTATGCGATGAGTGCTCTGATGTCTATTCCTGAGCAGGGAGCAGTATCTGCTGATGATCCGAATTCTAAAATAGCGATACTGACTCGTAGTGTTATTGAAAATAGCTGTGTGAAATATGTGACCGAGGCCGATGAGAACCGTAAGGCTGATTTACGTAATGTTGCCTGGTTTGTAGATTGTGGGGATGATGATTTCCTGCTTGATCGTAATATAGAGTTCTATCAAGCAATGCGTAATGCCGGTATACCTTGCCAGTTCAGAGTGCGCGATGGAGGACATGATTGGGAATATTGGCACTCGGCTCTTTATCAGTGTTTACCTTTCGTAACCCGGATATTTGGTAAGGAATGAATATACATATAAACAAACAATAATAGACAGATTATGAGAACATTTGTATTTACATGCTTGCTTCTTTTAGGCATGACGACATTTGCACAGGACGCGAATTTCCATATCTATCTGTGTTTGGGACAATCGAACATGGAAGGAAATGCAAAGGTAGAAGAACAGGATACAGTGGCAGTTGACAGTCGCTTTCAGGTATTAGCGGCTGTCGATTGTCCTAATTTGGGGAGGACCAAAGGGAATTGGTATAAGGCGGTTCCTCCTTTGGCGCGTTGCTATACGGGCTTGACCCCGGGAGATTATTTCGGCCGGGCTATGGTGGCTAATCTTCCATCTAATGTGCGGGTGGGGATTATCAATGTTGCCGTAGGCGGTTGTAGGATAGAACTGTTTGACAAGGATAACTATCAGTCATACGTAGAAACTTCTCCGGACTGGCTGAAGAATATGGTAAAGGAATATGGCGGCAATCCTTATGCGCGTTTGGTTGAGATGGCAAAGCTTGCTCAAAAAGACGGAGTGATTAAAGGTATTCTGTTACATCAGGGAGAGTCGAATACAAATGATAAAGACTGGCCCTTAAAAGTAAAGGGAGTGTATGATAATCTTTTGAACGATTTAGGATTATCTGCCGCTAATGTGCCTTTGCTGGCAGGTGAGGTGGTACATGCAGATCAGAATGGCGTTTGTGCCAGCATGAATACAATCATCGACAGCTTGCCACAGGTGATTCCTACTGCACACGTGATATCTTCTGCCGGTTGTCCGGCTGCATTCGATAATCTTCATTTTACAGCTGAAGGATATCGGATGTTAGGAGCTCGCTATGCTGCTAAAATGCTTTCTATTTTAGGATATGGAGATTGGACGTCTGCTCAGAATATGAAGTTATGGTATAATCGTCCGGCACAAGATTGGTTGGAAGCTTTGCCATTAGGTAATTCCCGTTTGGGGGCTATGGTATTTGGCGGAACGGCCCGTGAAGAATTGCAACTCAATGAAGAGACGTTCTGGGCTGGTGGACCGTACAATAATAATAATCCTAAAGGGTTGCAGGTATTGCCTGAAATACGTCGCCTTATTTTTGAAGGCAAAACTTTGGAGGCGCAGAAACTCATTGATGAGAATTATATGACGCCTCAGCATGGTATGCGTTATTTGACGCTGGGGAGTCTTTTCCTGAATTTCCCCGGACATGAAAATCCTTCTGAATATTATCGGGATCTGAATCTGGAGAATGCTACTGCTACAACACGTTATGAAGTGGATGGAGTGAAGTTTGTCCGTACGGCATTTGCCTCTTTGAGTGATGATGTGATTATTGTACGTATTCAGTCGGATAAGGCAAAGGCCTTGAATTTTGCCGTATCATACAGCAGTCCGCTGAAATCAGATGTACAAGTAAAGGGGGGCAAGCTGATTATCTCTTGTCAGGGAGCCGAACATGAAGGAATTCCTGCTGCTATGCGTGCCGAATGTCAAGTACAGGTGAAAACAGATGGTAAAGTGAGTAAGGAAGAAAGCGCGCTTGCCGTGAATGGAGCTACTGAAGCTACCTTGTACATTTCAGCAGCTACTAATTTTGTGAATTATCATGATGTTAGTGCGAACGAGTCAAAACGTGCAGCTACTTATTTGCAGAAAGCCACCCGCATTCCTTACGAACAGGCTTTGAAGAGTCATATCGCCTCTTATCGCAAGCAATATGACCGTGTGTCCCTGACTTTAGAAAGTACCGGAGTTTCCGCTTTGGAGACACCTGTCCGTGTGCAACGTTTTATGGAAGGGAATGATATGGCAATGGCAGCTTTGATGTTCCAATATGGTCGTTATCTGCTGATTTCTTCTTCGCAACCCGGTGGTCAGCCTGCCAATCTTCAAGGTATTTGGAATCATAGTCCATATGCTCCCTGGGATAGTAAATATACGATTAATATCAATGCGGAGATGAATTATTGGCCTGCTGAAGTGACCAATTTGAGTGAGACACATGAACCTCTCTTTGATATGGTGACTGACTTGGCAGTTACAGGCAGTGAGACTGCTAAAGTTCTTTATGATGCTAAAGGTTGGGGGGCACATCATAATACGGATATATGGCGTGCCTGCGGACCGGTGGATGCTGCATACTTCGGCATGTGGCCTAATGGAGGTGCCTGGCTGGCACAGCATCTGTGGCAGCATTATCTGTTTACCGGTGATAAAGAGTTTCTAAAGAAGTATTATCCGCTGTTGAAGGGAACTGCTGATTTTTATTTAAGTCATTTAGTGGAACATCCGAAGTATAAATGGATGGTTACAGTACCTTCCATGTCTCCTGAACATGGTTATCGGGGTTCGCAAACAACGATTACGGCAGGTTGTACAATGGATAATCAGATTGCTTTTGATGCTTTGTACAATACACTTCAGGCCAGTCGTATTCTGGGTGGAGATAAACAGTATGAGGATTCTTTGCAGGTAATGCTGAGTAAGTTGCCACCAATGCAGATTGGGAAACATAACCAATTGCAGGAATGGCTGATTGATGCTGATAATCCACTGGATGACCATCGGCATATTTCGCACTTGTATGGCTTATATCCCAGTAATCAGATTTCTCCGACTACAAATCCGGAGTTATTTCAAGCTGCCCGGAATACTTTGATACAGCGTGGAGATATGGCTACCGGTTGGAGCATTGGGTGGAAGATTAATTTCTGGGCGCGTATGTTGGATGGCAATCATGCTTATAAGATTATACAGAATATGCTTCATCTTTTGCCTAATGATAAAGTTCAGAAAGAATATCCTGAGGGACGTACTTATCCTAATTTATTTGATGCCCATCCACCTTTCCAGATCGATGGAAACTTTGGTTATACGGCAGGAGTTGCAGAGATGTTGTTGCAAAGCCATGATGGTGCAGTACACTTATTGCCTGCACTGCCTGAAGCATGGAAAAAAGGAAGTGTGAAAGGCCTTGTTGCCCGTGGTGGTTTTGTGGTGGATATGGAATGGGATGGCGTTCAACTGAAAAAGGCGAAGATACATTCTCGTTTGGGCGGGGTACTGCGTATCCGTTCTTATGTTCCTTTAAAGGGGAAAGGAGTGAAAGTGGCAGACGGTGCTTGCCCGAATCCTCTTTATGCATCGGCAGTTATAAAAGAACCGGTAGTTTCAAAACTGATAAATCCTCAGGTACCGGTCCTTTATCGTACTTACGAATATGACATTGTTACTCAGCCGGGAGAAGACTATTCGCTGGAGCGTAGTATGTAATGATATTAGCAGTCTATTAATTGTGATAAAACCTTGGAGTGATGAAACTTACAACTTTATTTGCGGTTAGTGTCAGCCTGATACTTTCCGGCTTTTGTTCACTTGGAGTTCAGGCTCATCCTGTTCTGGAAAACAGCAGTGGGGACCCGGTTCCTGCAGGAGCTTACTATACTGATAACTATCGGAATTTGTTTAATGAGTATTTAGGTATTTCTCAGCAACAAACCGACCGGAAAATGGAGCAAATCTGGAATCATTTCTTTGTGAATGAAAAAACAAAGGTTTACTATGAGAGTGATGACAATACTGCCTATATTTATGATACAGGGAATCAGGATGTGCGTACAGAAGGAATATCCTATGGAATGATGATATGTGTACAGTTGGATAAGCAGGCGGAATTCGATAAGTTATGGCGGTGGGCCAAGAAATACATGCTATATACTTCGGGCAAATGGTCGGGATATTATGCCTGGCACTGTACACCTCATGGCGTTAAAATAGGTAAGGAGCCGAGTTGCGCTTCTGATGGTGAAATTTATTTTATAACTTCTTTATTCTTTGCTTCTCACCGTTGGGGGAATGACGGGGCATATAACTATAATCAGGAAGCTCAGAAAATCTTGAAAGATGTTATGTCTAAAGATGGTTCCCAAGGCGTTTATAACCTGTTCAATACTGAGAGTAAACTCGTTACATTTGTACCGGAAAAGGTCTATTATAACTATACGGACCCTTCTTATAATCTGCCTGCTTTCTTTGAACTTTGGGCTTTGTGGTCTGACACTAATAAGGAATTCTGGAAGCAGACGCCTGATGCAGCCCGTCGCTTGTTGGCTGATGCATCGCATAAAAAGACGGGATTGTTTCCTGATTATTCTGCATTCGATGGCACTCCTTGGAAACCTAAGAATTGGGGGTATGATACAAGAAGATACCAGTTTGATGCTCTCCGTTGTGCCATGAATGTTGGTATGGATTATTATTGGTTTGGGAAAGATGCTGCTAACCAGACAGAGATGATGAGTCGATTGCTTAACTTTTTCAAGCAAGATAATTTTACGCACGAATATTTTAATGTGGATGGTTCAGCACCTGCCGGTAATTATTCAACAGGTATGATCGGTGCAAATGCTGTAGGAGCCTTTGCTCTGAATGACAAGGATCTGGCGAAAGAATGTATACAGAAATTGTGGGATGAACCATTGCCTACGGGGAAATTCCGTTACTATAGCGGTATGGTATATATGATGTCTATGCTGCATGTCAGTGGAAACTTCCGGATTATCAAGTAGCTTGGTGAATGGAAAGTGTAAAAGTAGTATAAGCGTAATATATTGATATAATAAAGAAAGCCAGCTAATTGTCATGAATTAGTTGGCTTTCTTTTTGTTTTGTTTAGTTCTGTTGCTCAATCTTGTCACCGTCAGAAAAAGAAGACTTTTGCTGTTCTTCCATATAGGAGGTGGGGGGTACTCCGTATAATTCTTTAAAAGCGGTAGAAAAATATGCAATATTAGTAAAACCTGTAAGGCTAGCGACTTCAGTAATGTTATGATATTGGTTTGCTAATAATGATGCCGCTTGTTTCAGACGAACATTGCGTATTAAGTCGCGGGTTGACTGGTTAGTTAGCTCTTTTAGCTTACGGTGCAAATGTACGCGACTGATACCTACTTCAGTTGCTATCATTTCAACATTCAAGTCAGGATTACCGAGATTGTCATTAATAACTTTCATCACTTTATTAAGCAGCCTGTCGTCAGGTGATTGGACTTTTAGTTTCTTCAACTTCTGTTCTTGCATCTGACTACCGCTGAAACTATTGCGCAATACTTCTCTGCTCTTGATGAGGTTGATAGCTGTTTTTCTCAATATTTCGATACTGAATGGTTTCACTATATATGCATCTGCTCCCATGTTTAAACCTTCCAGGTTATCTTCTTCTCTTGATTTGGCCGTCAAGAGTATAATTGGTATATGGTTGATGGTTACGTTCTGCTTTATTTTTTTGCAAAGTGTCAATCCATCCATTTCAGGCATCATGATATCACTGATAATCAGATCAGGTTCTTTTTTTAGAATCATTGCAAGTGCTTCTTTTCCATTAGTACACTCGCTCATGTGAAAATCACTTGCTAATTCGCGACAGATGTATTTTCGTATTTCTTCATCATCTTCTACTACCAGGACACGATTCTTTGTTCTGGAACGTATTTTTTCGTCTTCTTCATCAACTGGAGAAGTGGGTAGGGCAGTTGTGATATGTATGGGAGAATTATTGTCAGTCGGGTTATTATCTATTTCTTCAGCGTTCAGATGTTCCTTGCCTAAAGGCAATCGTATAATAAAGCGGGAGCCTGGTTTCCCCTCATTGTTTTCTGCTTCTATTGTACCGTGATGTAATTCTATTAATGAACGACTTAGATGCAATCCGATACCAGTACCTACATTAGAGTTATTGTGGCTGTTACGGATTTGATAGAAACGCTCAAAAATTCTTCCTATCTCTGCGGGGTCAATTCCGATGCCGCTATCTTCTATTATTATTTCAAAATAATGCTGTAAAGGGCAGGGAGCATTCATATCTTTACCGGTACGGAGATAAATATTGATTTTTCCGTTTTCCGGTGTAAATTTGAATGCATTGGAAATAATGTTCAGGATAACTTTATCAAAATTCTTAGGATCTATCCATGCCTGTAAGATTTCCATCTCTGTTTGAAAGCAAAGAGTGATATGTTTGGCATTTGCCTGATATTCGAAGGTGTAGTATAAATCCCGGATGAAACCCACAATGTCAATCTCTTGAAATTTCAGTGACATTTGCCCTTTATCGATTTTTCGAATATCCATCAGCTGGTTAACCAGACGAAGAATACGTTCAGCATTCCTATAAATAGTATGATAGTTTTTTTGCCGTTCTCCATCTTTATCAGTAGAGATAAGCTTTTGCAGTGGGCTTATGATGAGAGACATCGGGGTACGTATCTCGTGGGATATATTGATGAAGAACTGTAATTTGGCTTCATTGATTTGCTCTGCGTGAATATGCTCTAATATCTCCTGGCGGGCACGGTAACGATGGCGTACTTGAATGACGATGATATAGATGATGGCTATCAGCAATTATCCCATACATTAGTTTGGCCCATCCGGATGCATACCATGCTGGGTCAATGGTGATACGTATTTCTTTAATATCAGAATAAGAGTCATTATCTTTTGCTTTTATCTGGAATGTATAGTCACCCGGACTTAAGTTGCTGAATGATACTCGGTTGATTCCTTGTTGTAAACTAATCCAACTTGTATGGTTAATGCGATATATATAGGTAATTCGTTCCGGGCTGAAAAACTCCATGGCTGAAAATTCTATGCTGAAAGAATTATCTTTGTGGGAAAGCTGGAAATGATCAGCATCCATTACTGCAGTAGTAACAATGTCTTTACCTCCTGATTCCATCCCTTTCTTTACCATTTTATCATGGATATAAAAGTCTGTGATCCGAATCTCAGGTTTTTTACTTGAGTTGGTTATTTCTGCTGGATTAAAATAGGTGATACCGTTTGTTCCTCCAAAAATAAGTTCGCTTTGATGGTATGCAAAGCTAGCTCCTTTGCTGAATTCATTACCTTGCAATCCGTCACTTGCATAGAAATTAATGAAACTTTGGTTTTGGGGGTTGAACCGACTGATTCCATAATTCGTACTGATCCAGAGATATCCATTCGTATCTTCCTTGATTGCACATATATAATTGCTCGGCAAACCATCTTCTATTGTATATTCGCGAATATCAAGACTTTTGGGATTGAGGTGTTTTAATCCTTTAGATGTTCCTATCCAGATGCTTCCATCACTACCCTCGTGAAGGGCATAGATTACGTCTCCATATAATATTCTTCTATTTTTCAAAGGAGAGATGAAATCCATGGTCTTTATGTCCACGCATCCCAAACCGTCATAAGTTCCTATGTACAGTTTGCCTTCACTAGTGTATAAGAGACTGTTTATCCATGAGTTATGTAGCATGTTTGTTTTTCTCCAGTCAGTATTGGTTTTAGCAAGCATCGGACAACAGACTATTTCTTTGGTATTTATATCCATGTGATATAAACCACCTCCCATCGTTCCTATCCATAATGTCTTATTATTATCTTCTGCAAAACAATAGACGCTTTCTATAAGATTGGATGTCTGATCCAATAATCTCAGGTATTCACAATGACCGGTTTTAGTATCTAACTTAGCCATACCGTTCAGGTAAGAACCTATCCACAGATTATGGTTGGAGTCCTCAAAAATACTCATGATTGTTGCAGGAACTGAGTGTGCATCATCTGTAGGGACAAAGTGTGCTTTTAATGTTTGATCCGGAGCGATTGCATAGATTCCATCGTTGTCAGTACCTACCCAGAGAGTTCCGGTATGGTCCTTGTATACTGACATGACGCAGTTGGCACCGATCACATTATGTATGGAAGACTTATAACCCATGTATTTGAATTTGTTGGTCGTGGTAGGTATAATCATAACTCCTTTCTGAAAGAAGCCTAACCAGATATTTCCTATTTTGTCTTTCAGAATGGAATGTACCTTAGCTTTTTTCAAGTTAAATGTGGTAATATTAAAATTCGCTTCCTTTATCTTTTGCTTCTGAGTATCATATATTTTCATTCCCGAACCGTCTGTACCGATAAATATCTCATTCTGATCTCCGGGATATAAAATTTTAATAGGCAAATCTGGATTAGGAGTATATGTAAGAGGAATAAATACATCTTTTTTGTCATCATATATAAATAACCCTTTCTTTAAGCTACTCATATAAAGATTACCCTGTTTGTCTTCACACATACTTGAAACTGTATTTTTGGCTATGTCTTCTTCGCCTGAATAGTGTTTGGCCTGGTTATTTTTATCAAAACGAAAGATACCATTATCACCTGTTGCTACCCATAAATTCCCTTTTTTATCTTCATATATATAAGTAATCAGATTACTGGAAATAAATTGGCTTATTTGTGTGGCTTTTATACTGTCTCCCCTTGTTTCCAATAAAAACATACTATGTCCCGAGGTTCCTATTAGTATTTCTCCATTATTGCGTTCAAGTATTGTCGCTATATTGGGAGCTATCGGAACTCCGCTAGAAAGGTACATAGGAATGGTGGTAAAACTATCTGTTGCCCGATCATATATTTGTAGTCCGTTCAAGGATCCTATGAAGAAGCGCCCTTTTTTATCTTCGTACAATGTACGTACATAGTCATTTAGTAGAGAGTGAGGATTATCTTTCTCATTTCTATAAACAGTGAATTTTGCACCGTCATATCGATTCAAGCCATCTTCTGTTGCAATCCATATTATGCCGTCGCGATCTTGATATATTTTATTAAGCATACTGCTTGATAGGTCCTTATCGACCGTGAACATTTTCCCTTCTTGTCCATGAAATGTGGTAGATAAGCATAAAAATAATAGGCATAAAATAAATTTGATCTTCATAGTTATTAATTTTATGCTTGCAAATATACTTAATATCCGCTATATTTCCTTTTAAAATATGAACTTATATGTCGAATTTCTTATTCAGAGTTTGCGGGGCTTTTATGTTTTTACGAATTTTGAATTACGGTGTAAATGATAGATACCACGTCAATTGAAAAGTAACGAATGGGAAGATGAAGAAGAGAGAAACTAATGAGCAGATGGAGAGACAACAACCGTGTTATTATCCAAGGGAAGGTGCGAGTACTATTGTTGTTTTTATACATGGCATAGTGGAAGGACCGGATCAGTTTCTGGGTTTAATGAAACGAAGTTCCGAACTGGGTTTTGCTTCTTCTTCTTTGTTATTACCGGGACATGGCGGAACAGGGGAGGGGTTTGCACGCAGTAGCAGACAGCAGTGGCTGGAATATGTCAATGCGGAAATAGCTCGTTATAAGAAAAACTATAATTCGATTATTTTGGTTGGGCATTCTATGGGAAGTCTTTTTATCGTTTCTTACTTATATGGAAAGTCCGGAGCAAATAATAGGCATAGTAGCTATAGATACCCCTTTATATGTGAGGGTTAAGGGTAGAGCTCTCAGAAATAATCTGAAGGTAGGCTTCTGCAAAGAAATTCCGGAAAGTGATCCTGCTCATGCTCTATTGGAGGCGAGTAGTGTAGCTCCTTGTTCCATACTCACTTATTTGAGTTGGGTACCGAGAATGATTGACTTGTTTTGTTTGATGAAGAAAACAAGAGAGGTACTACCACAGGTCTCTATTCCTACATTGGTCTTTCATGCAGATGATGATGAGTTGGTAAGTGCTTCCAGTGTGAAGTGCTTCGAGAGAACAATTCCGGAGAAGTACTTACAACTTGTTCACTTAAAAGAGTCAACTCATTTTTTTTATGGAAATGCGGACTGGGATTTGCTTTATTATACTTTTAGCCACTTTTTACAATCCTGTTAGAAGTTTTGCAAAAACTTCGACAGGCTCTCTTCCCGTGACAAACCTAATTTCTTTCTAAGCCTGTATCGTGCTGATTCCATACCCCGTTCCGATAGATTGAATAGTGGTGCAACTTCTTTGGTGATTAAATCCATACGGATATATGCGGCTAATTTTAATTCGCTGGATGTAAGATCGGGATAACGTTCTTTCAGGCGGCTGAGAAAGTTATTGTGTACGATGTTGAAGTTATTTTCCAACTTTTGCCAGTTATCTTCGTCTTCGATATTGGCATGTACTTTCTCCAGAAGTCTGTTCAATTTACGCAAGGCGTCTTTGGTCTGTTCTTTACGCAGATAGGCAGAAATTTTCTGGAGTTCGTCTTGCATGAAAGTGAAAATTTCCTGCTTCTGAATTACATAGAACATGGAATTTGAGAGTTCCTGGCTCTTTAATAATAACTCTTGTTGAAGCTTGTTATTTTCCAGTTCAACTATCCTCTTTTCCTGTGCAAGAGCTTCCTCTTTTAGTTTGAATTCCCGTTTAAGGCTTTCTTCCTTCAGTTCATCCAGACGTTTTTGGTGTTGCTTGTTGAATCTCTGGTTCAATAGTTTATAGATTCCATATCCGAGTACAACAAGGAGAAGTACGTACATGATGTGAAGCATAAATACTTCTATACCAGGGTGGAAGAATTCTGAGATGAATTTCTTCTACTTCCGTCTGGTGGGTATGATGATTGTAGGCACATATAAGGAAGGTATAATTTCCTTCTTTCAGTCCAGTATATTCTTTTATGCCTGAAGCGTTCAATGCCAGCATTTGTTCATCCAGCCCTTTTAGCTGGACGGAATAAGTGATTTTATCATAAGAATTAGTATTCGGATTCATTTCAAACCGATATGAAGCATCCGGCCGATATTTTCTTAGGATAGTCTGATGTTGTCTGTCAGTTGGAAAGCCATTGTAGAAATAAGAATCTATTTCTTCATTGCTGGAAGAGATTATTACTTTTTTAATCAGGAACTTGTAACTGTTAGAGAGGGATGACAATGAATCTGTAGTGATACGATAAAGACTGAAACCATCCAGAGTGCTGATAATACAAGTAGCCGAGTCCACTCTGTTGATACTTTCGAAGGTACCCATCAGATTGTTTTGCAAACGGGTGGTACTGATAGAATCTGTTATATAACCATGTGGGGTAATATAATTGATTTTCAGTTTACCGGACTGCATATACCATACACAACTGTTTTCTTCATTGCTGACTACACGAAGATAATCTCTGTTACCTATACGCTGATTCCATTCTTCGGATAATTCGAATTCCTGCCTGATGGAGTTATAACGATAGATACCGGAATCTGTTGTGAAGTAAACACGGCCTTTGTCTTTAAACAGATTGGTCTGGTAAGAGTTATTCTGATTCGGATAATGCTGGCAGGATATTACTTTACTATATTCCGAATTCAACTTGATGGCACTCATGCCTGTTCCATGAAATATCCACCAAATATCATCAGATTCATCATATTCTACATAGCGTACCGAGAGATTAAAACCTTTTATTTTCCGTGTGGATATCCAGCGAGGTGCAGACTTCGTGCCTTTGTTTTCTAATAAAACCAATCCGGTGTAGCTGCCTGCCAGCACTTTGGATTTATTTTCTCCGACCGGTGTAAAGTTCCAAAAGCCATTTTCACCTATCAGGGGGATGGCCGTTCCTTCCTCAATCATAAAGGCTCCATTATTGTGACCGCAGAACAGAGTTTTTCCAATGGCGGTCAGATTCCAGACTTGTCCATCGGCATTCTTTACGGGACGGAGAGCCAGGTGGCGGATGTCTTTGATAGGCCAGGGGCTATAATATAATCCCTGATTCGTTCCGAAATAGATGTATCCATTATGAATAATTGACGCATAGCCTACTCCGTAATTCTGGTTTCCGGTATAGAGGTTTGATAATGGGCTGTTGGTTTCCAGATAACTGATGCCATTGTCAAGTCCCAACCATATATTATCTCCTTCGGTCACGTTCAGACTCAGTACGGAATTGTTTTGCAGGCCCGACCGAATATCATATTGCTCAATCTCTCCTGTAGGAATATCTGCAATAATCAGTCCGCTCTTAATCGTCCCGATATAAATCTTGTCATCCTTTATTTCTGCGCAATACAGCTGACTGGATTTGAGTAACGGATCATTTTGAGTGATGAGCGGAACAGTTGTTGAATTGTCATAGATATAAATGCCATGATATTCAGTTATCAGTAATAGCTTTTGATCTTGATAGGGGAGTATTTCGCTGATATGGTAGTTACTGATCTTTTCCGTACTTGCCAACGGTATAAATAACTGTCCGGTTTGCAGAAATACCCCCGCGTTTTCCTTGAACACATATAAATTTCCGTTTATATTGGCGGAGCAGAGCATACGTTCCTTACTTTGGATAACAGTAATTTCATCGTTCGTAAGTTTGAATATATGGTTGTAGGATACAAAATAGATGCTATGATCTATGCAATAGATATCCCATACATCACTGAAATTGCGATACTTATCTTCCAGACTGTCGGATAAGGAATGATAGTGCATAGCTCCCTTTTCGTCTGGCGAGAAATAACCGAAATTATTGAATGCTCCTACGTAGATACGTTCCTTGCCGTCATGGTAAGCCGTCCGGATAATCATGCCATTGCTGAACAGATGCCATGAGTAACCATCAAACTGTAGTAACCCTGAGTTGTTGGCTGCATAAATCCAGCCGTTGTTGTCACGGGTGATTGTCCAATTCTGCGTGCCCCCACCATACTCCATACGACTGATGTTATTGATATAAGGTAACCAGTTCTTTATGGAGTATATATGAACGGAGAAGATGAGTAATAACAATGTCAGTGTGTATTTCATTTCAGCCTCTTTTGCTCCAAAAATATAAATTTATTCAATATGAGCTATCGGTTCATGGATATATCTTTCCATTTTCATTTTCTCTTTCCACTTCACCGTGATGTCCGGATTGATCTGTAATCGTGCATCTATCTTGCTGAAAATCACCGTATCTCCTTGCCACATTGCTTCTGAAGGCCAATCTGCATTGATGTATGAAAATGCTTTCACGACATCCGGATTACTCTCCACCGTATTGAACAGTTCCTTGTACCAGGTACTCCAGGCACGATTGGCCTGTTCCGGATTGGAAAGGCGTAACTCGGAAGCTACAACTCCCTTTTCCTGAAACATAGGAGTAGATTCCGCAATAAAGAGCGGCTTGCCATGTTTGCGAGCCAGGTCTATCATAGCCTGGCAACGCCCCTGGGCAAACTGGCTGTATGCAAACCAATCTACATATTCATCACCGGGGTAATATTGATAAAGTTCGTCCATACTGCTGTTGCCTCCGGTGGATTGCCAAACATAAGCTACATTGGATATGTTCAGTGAATCGAATAGGGTATGGATACGGCGGAAAGCTGTAATGTAAGCTTCCGGTTGATAGTGATTCCAGGCATGCCCGTCGAATTCATAGCCGATGCGCAGAAATACTCTTCGGGGGGCAATGTTTTGTATCCATTCTCCCAAGCGAATGATATAACTGTCATGTTCCCCGCTGGCTACTTTTTCTTCATGGTTTACTAATTCAAGACCGATGGCTACGTCACAGCCTTTAAGCAGGGGAGATGCAAGTTGTGCGTCCGCAAAGCAATTGCCTGCCCCCAATTGGCATTCGATGTAAGCCCGTCAAGTCCCTGGTAAGTATATCCGTAAGATACATCTCCCGGACGGATGTTGGTATAGATGGTTATACCTGCCGGAGTTCCGAAGAAGTTAACATATCCTTCTTTCCCTTCTATACCGCCTATTGCTTCCATATCCTGACCGATGAAAACCAGGCACTTGCCGTCTTCCGGCTCGAACTTGGCATAGTTTACGGAAGACTTCTTGTTTGTACAAGCTATAGCACAAAGAACTATAGCGAGATAAAATAGCTTTTTCATATAGCAAATTAATAGAGTTTACAATAAAGGTTTGTATTCAAAGCTGTCAAAATAGGCCCATTTGCCCCGTCCTGATACATCCTGGCAGCACATACCGATGAAAGCTCCGGTAAAGGCGGCTTTGTATTCAAACTTGTTGCAAACGTAATCATCAGATATAATGGAAGCATCCAATGTACCCCCTATTTCCTGCCATGTATCTCCGTCGATGGAATAACTGAAGTTCAACTTTTCTCTCTGAACGGTTGCCCGCAGCCATACTTCTCCCTTTTCCAGCCGGATATATTCCGGTAACGGCTCACTCCAGCGATTATCATCATTGACGAATATATTCAGCACATAGCTGTTGAGAGATTCTTCCCACGACATGAAGAGATAGTAAAAGTGCCTTGTATTGTAGTAATAGGCCAGTCCTGCCATTTGCTGGAAAGTATCTGGTTGAAATTCCAGTCGGGTGGTAGCTGTAAAGTTGAAGTCTTGTTGTCGCCTGGCTATCATGCTTTGGTGATGGGTGGAACAAAGTGATTCCCTACCTTTAATACTCAGGAATCCACTCCGTTTCCTGAGTGATACCCAGGTTTCATCCATCGGTACACGGAGTGACTGGAAGTCGATAGGCATAGTCTCGTCTTCAAAATCACATCGTTCCGGTAAAGCCTCCCAACGGCAGACTGGCAAGTCGGGAGCTTCAATTTGTACCTGCGGTTCATTACCTCCGCTTTTCAGATACAGCCAGCCATCTTCGTGCCACACTACTTCTTGCAGGCATGTTTCGCGCCCCAGGGTACATCTGCCACGGGTCGTTAATGGTCGCCCTGCAAGGTGGGTCAGGTACCATCTGCCATCGGGAGTAGATACTACCGAGCCGTGACCTGCCTTTTGGAGATACAAATCCGGATTGTGAGCGGAAGTCAGTACCGGATTCGTAGGATGTACTTCGTAGGGACCGGTAATCTGCCGGGATCGTGCCAGAGTTACGGCATGATTATATTCCGTTCCGCCTTCGGCTGTTATCAGATAATACCAACCGTTGCATTTGAAGAGTACGGGACCTTCCGTAACTCCCAATGCAGTGCCGGGGAAGATGTAATAAACCTCTCCGATAAGCCGGTGCTCCCGGTAAGAATATTCCTGCAAGACAATTCCACCGAAGAATTTTCCTTTCCGGTGATCTACAAGCAGATTGGGAACCCAAGCGCGTCCGTCCTCGTCATGGAACAACGAAGGATCAAACCCGCTACTGTTCAGATAGATGGGATCAGACCATTCACCGTCTATCTCGGTTGCCGTCACAAGATAGTTGTGCGTATCTTTCCATCTGCCGTCGAAGCGCTTGACATCTGTGTAGACTAGATAAAACGTTCCGTCCTTGTAGGTCAGATTGGGTGCCCAGACTCCGCAGGAGTCGGGATTTCCTTTCATATTGAGTTGAGACACGCGGGTGAGTGGCCGGGTTAGTAAATGCCAGTGAACCAAGTCACGGGAGTGATGTATCTGTACACCCGGAAACCAGTCAAAAGTGGAGGTGGCTATGTAGAAATCATCTCCTACGCGGCAGATAGACGGATCCGGATTAAATCCGGTCAGAATAGGGTTTGTAATCATATTCATAGTGCTAAGTTGTTTTTATGAGTTCTTTTTCCAGTTCTTCCATGTTGCGTCCCTTTGTTTCGGGGTAGAGCAGACTGACGGAGATCAGGCAGAATACCATGATGATAGCATAAATCATAAAGGTATTGCCTGCACCCAGATGTTCTATCTCGACCGGGAACAAGGTGGTGACGGCGAAACTGATAATTCCGTTGAAGACACCTGCAAGCGATATACCCAATCCTTTTACATGATACGGGAATATCTCAGACAGCAATATCCAGGTAATCGGACCTAGTGAAATAGAGAAGCCGACTATCATGCAGAGCAGTCCGATCAGGATAATGACGGGGGACCCCGACATATAAAACGTAGCAGATACAGTCAGTAGTGAGGCTATCATGATACACGAACCGATAATCAGCAGAGGTTTTCGTCCGAGCCGGTCAATCAATGTCATGGATGCAAGGGTCATAACCACCATACATATCCCGATAAGGTTGGATTGCAGGAAAGAGCTGTCGGGGGTGAAACCCGCCATGTCGAACACCTTGGGTGCATAGAATAATACCGCATTGATTCCGCATGCCATCTGGAAGAAGGCGACACTGAAAGCAATAAACAGTATCAGCCGCATCGGGCGTTTAAACAATCTGCGTCCCTGTTCCTGATAGGAGAGGGCAGTCTTTTCCTTGTCTTTCCGTTGGCTCCGGTTTTCGGTCCATACCGGACTTTCCGGTACGAATGTTAATCCGATTAGGTAGATAATCGGGAACAAAGTACCCAATCCGAGCATCCAGCGCCATTTCAGTTCCGGACTGTCGAACCAGCCATTCACCAACGTATTGGAAGCGTAAGCCACCAGATAACCTACTCCGATGTTCAGTTGGTTGAACGATACGAGAAAACCCCGCTTATCGGAAGGTGCAAGTTCCGCAATGTACATGGGGACTACCAGCAGTGAGATTCCTATACCCAGTCCACCGATGAAGCGGCTTATCAGAAAAAACAGATACGTCTGACTGAGTGCACTGCCCAATGTGCAGAAGCAAAAGAGCAGTGCTGCCAGAATGAGTGATTTCTTTCGTCCGATTCTTTCGCTGACATTTCCGGCAAAGAAGTTACCGATGAAGGTTGCCAGCATGGTGATGCTTACAGCCAGCCCTTCCTGAAAGGAGCCGGATTGCAGACCGAAAAAGTCGCCGAAGTACATGCTTGCTCCCGATACATTGGCCGATATGCCCAGCAGCAGACCACCTATCGAGACGATGAAGCAGGTGATGTACAGATATGCATTGTTTCTTTTATCCATTGATTGATTTATTCAGGGTAAATAATTACAGCGTGTTTATTGGGGCAGTTTACTCCAATCCAATTCCGCGGCATGTATATAGCCATTGCCCGAAACTTTCTCTTTCCAGTGGTTGCTTACATATTCACTTTGCTGAATACGTGAGTCACATTGCTGGAAGGTTACATTTACTATCCACATCGGTTGTGAGAGCCATTCCACATTGATGTAAGAGAAAGCTTTAACTACATCGCTGTTTTTTTCGATAACACTGAAGAATTTGGTGAACCACTCATCCCATATCTTCCGGGCTATCTCAGGCTTTTTGATATCCGCATCGAAGTAAGTCTGTCCCTTCTGGAAGACGGGAGTCGATTCGGCTATGAATACCGGTTTGCCTTTCATCCGGGCAAATTCGATCATTACCTGATCCGGCTGCCCGAAATAAGAGTAGGCACACCAGTCCACATATTCATCTCCCGGATACCATTTCTGCATATCGGACAGAGGAGTACCATCTCCTTTGGATTGCCATACATAAGCTACGTTGCGGATGCCTGCCGCATCAAAATGATCTTTGATGTGCTTGTAGGCGGGGATATACGTTTCGGGTACATAATGATTCCAGTCTGTACCGTCGAATTCATAGCCGATATGCAGAAAGACGGGACGGGGAGCAAGCTTCTTGAACCATTCACTTATTATATCCAGCTTCCGGTCGTATTTGCCGGATGCTATTTCCGTTTCATTTCCCACAATGGCAAGCCCTACGGCGATCATTGAGTTGTTGAAACGTTCCGATTGAGGGTATAAGTTGGCACAACAATCACCTGAACCCCAATTGTCGATATCATAAAGACCGGATACTTTATCGGTGTTGCTACCGCCCAGTCCCAAGTAAACGGTTATTCCTGCCGGAGTCTGGAAATGATCGCAATAACCTTCATTGTACTGTTCCAGTCCGCCTACTGCTCCTAAATCCTGGCCGATGAAGACAAAGCATTTGCCGTCTTCAGGTTCGTATTTGGAGAGTTCCCGCCCGTTAGGTTCCGGGGCGGGGGTATCGTGCTCTTTATTCTCACATCCGATGCAGGAGGTGAAAAGGAGGGGAAGTATGATATACTTTAATATTGATTTCATGATTGATATGAGTTTATAGTTTCATTATATTCATTACTATACCGATATGCGTTATATAGGAGTGAACTGAAGAACGTAACTTCTTGTGTGATAGTGCACTTGGTGTCCCACTAAGATTAGTCGTAGTGGGAAATGGCTTCAGTCGTAGTGGGAAGTATGTTCAGTCCTAATGGGAATATAGCTCATTACCGCACCACGTTGAATTCATCCCATTACTGCCTCAAATTCGGATTCTTCTCTGTTTCACTGTGAGGAATGGGTAGATAGTAATTGTTTTCATTGAATACCCGTTCCTCAATGGTTACTATTTTATAGTTATTATTGTTTCCGTCAAACTCAACCGTCATTCCCTTGATGGGTGCCCGTAGAGTCGCTGCTTCTTTCCAGCGACGCAAGTCGAAGAAACGGTGTTCTTCCAGACACAACTCTACGCGGCGCTCATTGTGAATACGGATACGCATTTCGTCTTTGGATAAACCTTCCGGTAATCCCGGCTGACCTGCACGGTCGCGAACCTCGTTGATGGCATCGTATACACTCTTGTCCGGTGCAGCCAATGCCTCATTCTGCGCTTCGGCATAGTTCAGTAACACTTCTGCATAGCGGAAATACGGCCAGTTGTTATCCTGTGCAAAGGCTCCGGAGTATAAGTCGGCAGATGCTCCGTCATATTCCTGCATCATTTTGCGAAGTCCATACCCGCAGCGTGCGCGGTAATCGTTGGGCAGACAGTTGCCACTCCAATCCGGGTTTTGCAGATGGCGATGCATAAGCAACTGACTTCCTTCCCAGTAACTTCCATGATAAAGCAAAGTCTGATAGAAACGTTTGTCACGGTTGGCGTATGGGTCCTGTGGATTGTAAATAGATGTAGGATCGGTTATCAATTTACCGTCTGTGGTTTCATAAGCATCGGCTAAGTTCTGGGTGGGATATAAACCGTTCCAGGAACCGCGGTCGGCATCGGCAGGATCAAGACTCCATTGCATGTGGATGTTATGCGTAATTTCCGGGAACTGGAAGCGGCGCTCAAAGATGATCTCCGTGTTGGCATTCGATTTGTCGAAGAATAAAGAACCGTAGGCATATTCACCATTGCGGTAAAGATGATACACTCCCAGAGTCATGACAGCTTGTGCGGCTTTGGCAGCATCTTCCCAACGCTCTTTAGAGTTGGAGGCATTGTTGAGCGGGCTGGCAAGATAGAGCAGGGCACGAGCTTTCAGCGCCAGGAAGGCACCACGGGTGGCACGCCCTTTCATGGCGTCGGAAACGGTCGGGTCGAGATCTTCCGCATAGTTATCGCTCTCGGTGGCAATGAAGTTTATCAATCCTTCGAAATCGGTGGCTGGTACCAGCAGATTGTCTTCCAGTTGCTGAGCTTCCGTAATCAACGGTGCCCGTCCGAATGTCTTGGCAAGGTCGAAGTAACAGAATGCCCGCAGGAAACGTGCTTCCGCTTCGTAATATTTCTTTTCGGTCGGTGTCAGCACCACGTCTTTGGTGTCCGGAACGGCGGCAATTATCAGGTTACATTTGCGGATAATGCTGTAATTGCTCTTCCAGATTTCGTCGATGAACGGAGTGCTTTGCGCTGTGATCTGTCCCGTATTGAACTGATTTACATTTGCATCGAACTTGCCGTCGAAGTCGTCGGCGCCGGCATCGAAGTTACCGCCGAAAGCGGCAGCCCAGTCCTGATCCCATCCCTGCGTATTACGGTTGAAGCCGCATACCAGTGTACCGTACGTATTGGCTACGAATTGATCGATAAGCTTTTTGTCCTGCCAAATCAAGTCGTCGGAGACAAATGTCGTAGGCTTGATGTCCAGCATATCAGTACAGGAAGTCATGCTGATAGCGGCAAGTAGTATGAATAAGGGTTTAAATATTTCTTTCATGATATTGTCTGTTTAAAATTGAATACTGATACCTGCGTTAAATGATTTCATTTGCGGATAAGACCAACCTTGTGAGTTTACATTTTCGGGGTCTATCTGAGGAACATCGGTAATGGTGAAGAGATTCTGTCCGCTGATGTACACACGTACATTCTCTAAACGGAGGTTGCTCAACCATTTGCGCGGGAAGTTGTAACCTACTTCAATGTTTTTCAGTCTGAAATAAGACGCATCATACAGATAGGTCTGCACGGGCGGGAAATCCGTATTCGGGAAGTTGTGCGTGGACTGCTCCAGACGCGGATAACGTGTGCCGGGATTGTTCTCGCTCCATGCTTCTTTTACCCAGAATTGAGGCAGATTGCCATCATTGAAGTAAGGCATTACTACGCCACCATTCAGATAAACCTGCGCATGGGCTGCTCCCTGGAAGAGGAAACTGAGGTCGAAATTCTTCCATGCCAGGCTTCCGTTGATACCGTATACGATTTCCGGTACGTTGCCGTATCCCAGATAAGTCATATCACCGGCATTTACCACTTCGTCACCGTTTACGTTTACATATTTGATATCACCGGGGCGGGTCACATAGTCGCTTCCTGCCACTTCCTGTTTGGCATACGCATCTATTTCTTGTTGGTTCTGGAAGATGCCGTCTGTCTTATAACCGTAGTAGCTGTAGATGGGACGTCCGGTTTTTCTCAGGTACTCGGAGGTTCCTGCGGCCTCAGCCATTTCCAATATCTTGTTGCGGGCATAAGTGAAGTTTCCGCCTATGGAGTAACGGACTTTACCGATGTGATGATTGAACGTCAGGTTGGCATCGATACCTTTATTCTCCACCTTGCCGATATTTTCAAGCGGGAGTTCTCCACCGAACGACCAGGGCACTTCGGCTCCTCGCTGTGCAAGGATGTCGGAACGGGTTTCTTTAAAGAAATCTAAAGACAGGTTGAACATATCAAACAAACCTGCATCTATCGCGATATTCATCTTCTTGGAAGTTTCCCAGGTTGCCAGTGCATTGGCTATGGGGCCGGGAACCAAACCTTTGGTAACCAATTCTCCGAATACGTAGTCGCCAAGGTTATTCGCCAGTCCGCCATTGTGCGAACCGCGTGAAGCGTACAAGTCGAAGCGGCTGTAATACGGGAAGGCTACACCACCGGTATTGTCGTTACCCAATGTACCATAGGACCCTCTGATCTTCAGGAAGTTTATCTTATTTTTCAAAGGTTCGAAGAACTTCTCTTCCGAAACCACCCAGCCGATAGACGCGGATGCAAATGTTCCCCAACGTTTGTCGGGAGCAAAGTTTTCGGAAGCGTCCCGGCGGATATTCGCTTCAAACAGGTATCTGCCGCCATAATTATAGTTGATTCTACCCACATAGCTGAGGCGTGCCGACTCTCTGTCATATCCACCCAATTGCTGTCCGGTACTGTTACCGGCACTGATCTGATCCATTACGTCCGAGTCGAATGAGTTGCGGGATACCCATACGTTGTGGTATTTTTCTTTGCGTCCCAATGCCATCAACAGGGCTGAAACGGTATGGTTGCCGAAAGAACGGTCGTAGGTAAGATGTCCCTGCCACTCTATGTATTCATTGTCATTCTGATTCTGATAGAGTGAGGCGCTGCCCCGTGGCTGCAAGTTGTAGTTGTTGTCTTGGTCGCGTACATACAGGTAAGGGGAGAGTGACCAGGTCTTCTGGGCGTAATTGTTTTTATCGTATGAGAAGACACCCTTTATTTTCAGTCCTTGGGTTACGAACGGAAGGTCCTGAGTCAGTTCGAGGCGGGTTAACAGACTGTTGTTTCGTGAGTCACTGTATCCCGCGTCTTTGCTGGTTTGCGCCATGATGTTCGGGTGAGTGGCATCGGGTACTGTGTAAAGGCCATTGTCATACTTGGCAAGTAGCACAGGAGTATTACGGATCAGCTGCTGGAAGACATTGGTACTGCTCTGCGGGCTTCCATGACGGTATTCCACACGACCGGATGCATCTACCGAGAGCTGAGTGGTAGAAGTGATCTTTACGTCGATATTGCTTCTTAAAGAGTAGCGTTCGTAGTTCAGATTGTCCCACAAACCATCCTGATGTACATATCCGAAGCTGGTAAAGAACTTGATGTTATCGCGTCCGCCGTCCACGGTAATGTTGTGCTGATGCTGCACTGCATTCTTTGACAGCATTTCTTTGTACCAGTCGGTATTCGGATAGCGTTCGGGATCAGAGCCGTCGGCGAATTTTCTGATTTCCTCGTCTGTATAGATTGTATTGCCCATGTATATGTTCTTCATCCGGGCATAGTCGGTAGAATTGGCAAATTCCGGCAGACTTGTAGGCTTCTGTATTGATACGTTACCCGAGTACTTTACGTGGACTTTTCCGGTATTGCCTCGTTTGGTGGTGACCAGTATAACCCCGTTGGCACCGCGCATACCGAAGATAGCGGCTGAGGCGGCATCTTTCAATACGTTCAGCGATTCTATTTCATTGGGATCTATGCGGGCAAAGTCTTCTGCCTGGCGTTCGATGCCGTCGATGATATAGGTAGGTGAAGTTCCCCCCTGGAAAGTGGCAACACCGCGGATATAGATTTGTGAGCCGTCCAGTCCCGGTTCTCCGGTGGTTTGTTTGGCTATCAGTCCGGGAATCTGTCCGATAAGTGCGTTGGAGGTATTTGCCGATTGGGCTTTCAGGATCTCGTCGCTTTTCACGGAAGCTACGGCACCTGTCAGATTTACTTTCTTCTGGACGCCATATCCCACTACTACTACTTCATCCAGTTTCATGTTGTCTTCACTCATAACTACACGCATATCTTTGGCTGCGGCAAGTGTTACGGTGCGATATCCTATATAAGATATCTTCAGCATGTTTCCTATGCGGGCTTCGAGCGAGAATTTACCGTCTATATCGGAGATGGTACCTTTTTGTGTCTTCTGGTCCTGTATGGATACACCAATCAGCGGCTCTCCGTTTTCATCAATAACCAGACCTTGAATAAGACTCTCTTGTGCGTATCCGCTTGCCGTTATAAGAAGAAATAGTATCCATGCAAGAGGCCGCAGTGTGATAAGTGGCAGTCTTTTCTTCATAATATTAAAAGATTTAATCGTTAATAATAGTGTTTTCATGCAATACAGGGAATAAGGAATATCCGAAATTAGCGCGCGTTGTAGTCCGTCCATCCTTTGGCCTGTTTGGCTGATACAAAAGTAGAGGGTGGGAGGAGTAAAAGCAAGTGAATCACTACTCTTTACATACTTTTGCCGGAGGTAAATTATACGTTTAAAATACGTTTGCTGATTGTTAATATATTGATAAATAGTTGCATATGTAAGCATGGACTTTGTTCGTGTATAAAAATAGCCTTCCTGTTTTCATAGAATCAGCCGAATATAAAAAAGAGGGGAAGCGTTGGCTTCTCCTCTTAAAGATAGGTTTGTGAAGTATGTGATTACCTTCTTTCATTCAGCATTTTCGGTGTCGGGCATTCATGGTTGTCGATAGGAAGCTTCACTTGTTTCAAATCGTCCAATTCATGTATCGGCCTTTCCACTTCGTAAGGGGCACGCATACCCGAAAATTCCTGGAAGTATAGCAGGCAGGCATCTTTCCACCATACGGCATCACGTGCCTGTATCTTCAGGCGTGACTGTACATCCTTGAAACGTTCCGCATCGATATAGTTCTCAGCCAGATCCCATTTTTTCTGAAAGCTTCTTACCTGCTGTACACCATGATCGTAACGATAGCAAAGCTCGTCCCATAAAGTACGTCCGCTCTGCATGGTGTGTTGCCAAGGGGCATGATGGAACCATAAGAGATACTCATCCGGACAAGTACGGATGTCATCGTAAAGGCGGCAGAGTGAATCGGGATATTGGGCTGTAGCATTGCTACCCGTATGACTGCGGTCGAAACCTATCCCCTGTTTGTCTGCTTTATGATAGTAAGACGGCATCCAGTCGGGGCGTGCACCGGGCACGTCGCACCAAGGTTCCGGGCCGTAATGGTGTCCCCATGCAAAGAGGTGATGCAGCCCGAGTGGCATCATATAGTCTACCACAGCCTCGCGGCTTTCCATCATCATGTTATGTATTTCATAGGCAATGGGTGCATGTTTGGGATTACTTGCATCGAAGAAAGTCTGTTTCAGCCATTCTTCTGCGATTGTTCCCGATGTCAGGGAAGGATTCCAGGCCATGCGCCCGAAAGCGTACCAGTTGGCTTGGGCGAAAGGATGGCCGCACCAGTTTGTATCCGTCCCTATATTGGCAACGCCTGCTATGGCTTTCAGTGAAGACGGCTTCACAAAGTCGAAGAACTCTTCCCACATCGGGGCAAGATAGGCAAGGTGATTGGAGAAGCCCAGATATTCTTGTGTAATCTGGAATTCGACCATCTGCGGAGTCCGGGGCATAGCGCCGAATAGAGGACTATATGGTTCGCGAGGCTGGAAGTCGACCGGACCGTTCTTTATCTGTACGATGACATTGTCGCGGAATTGCCCATCCAAAGGCTGGAATTCCAGATAAGCTTGCTTAGCGCGGTCTGCATCCGTTGGGCTGTAGACGAAAGCGCGCCACATGACAATACCTTTATAGGGCTTCAATGCATCTGCCAGCATATTGGCACCTTCGGCATGTGTACGGTTGAAGTCGCACGGGCCGGGCTGTCCTTCGGAATTGGCTTTCACCAGGAAGCCACCGAAGTCGGGGATGGTACGATAGATCTCTTTGGCTTTCTGCTTCCACCAGGCGATGACATCTTTGTCCAAAGGATCGGCTGTGGAAAGCCCGCCCAGTTGCATGGGGGAGGCAAAGTTGATAGAGAGATATACCTTGATGCCATAAGGACGGAATATGTCTGCCAGAGCCTTTACCTTTTCCAGATATTCAGCGGAAAGGATTTTTGAGGAAGCATTTACATTGTTCAGTACCGTTGCATTGATTCCGATGGAGGCATTGGCACGAGCGTATGCTTCGTATCTGTCGGAGAGTGTGCCGGGCAGTTCTTCCCAGTTCCAGAGAGATTTGCCGGCATAACCGCGCTCGATGCTGCGGTCGAGGTTATCCCAATGATTGAGAATACGCAGGTCATAGGCAGGATTCTCCGTTATTTCCTGGTCTGTTTCCGAAGGCTTTCCGAAGTTCTGCATTTCCTGCAGACGGATCAGGTGATAGGCAGCATAAAGCAAGCCCGTTTCGCTGGGAGAAGTGACGGTGAGTTTTCCATTTACCTGCCGTATGCGGAAGCCTTCGGAAGATAGCTGTTTGTCTTTCTTCAGTACAAGCGTAACGGGGAGCCCTTTCCATGCCTGTTTCAGTTCACGGACGGCTATGTTTAGTGTCGGAGACTGGCGAGGCGCTGTAATCTGTGCGTGGGCATCTGTCGATTGCCGGAGCCACAAGCGGCTGCCGTCTTCCGCGGATACGGGTCCGAGTAAACAAGATAATAATAAGAATAAAGAGAGCAGTTTTTTCATAAACAAAAAGTATTGGTTGGTTTATTCATCGGCGGGGTAGCGTACTCCCCATTCGCGGCGTAAGTCATCCATCATGCGCATGATGCGCAGGGTTTCGGCGTGAGGCATATAGGGAGATTCGAGCCACCCGTTCCTCAGAGCTTCCATGGATGCATATACCTGGTATTCGTATCCGGTGATTTGTGGCGGACAGTTGTAGACAACTGCCGTCTTATAATCTTCCGTTACCACCCTGATTCGTTGTGGATTGTTGATATTTTCAATGATCAGATGCCCTTTGTCACCGGAAATGATGCCTTGGCGGTCGGTCATACTCAGCATACTGCTGTGCAGTACAGCGATTTTCCCATCCTTGAATGTAAGAGTTATACTATTCTGTGCATCGACTCCGGTATCGGTCTTTACGCAGGTAGAGGTGACACGCTCTACGTCCGTCCCGAAAACCATGGAAGCAAAGTTCAGTGCATACACTCCCAGGTCGAGCAGAGCCCCGCCTGCCAGTGCCGGTTGGCGGAGGCGCTCACGGTTGCCGATTGGGTAACCCAGATTGGCAGACAGCGTCATGGGGCGTCCGATGATTCCACCGTTTACAAGGTCATTGATGGTTTGCGATAGAGGCATATAACGTGTCCAGATAGCTTCGGTGATGAAGAGCTCCTTTTCTTTGGCAAGATTCAGCAGTTCTTCCGCTTGGCGGGCATTGGCGGTGAATGCCTTTTCGCATAAAACCGCTTTGCCTTTCAGCAGACTCATACGTGCATGTTCAAAATGGTGAGAATGGGGAGTGGCAATATATACCAACTCCACCTCTTCATCATCCAGCATTTCTTCATAAGAACCGTAGGCACGGGTGAAACCCCACCGGTCGGCAAAGTCACAGGCAGTCTGCAACTGGCGGGAAGCGACTGCATAAGCTTCTACTCCCTCCATTCCTTCGAGGGTGATTGCCATCTTTTCGGCAATCCACCCGGTACCTATAATACCTATTTTGACAGTATCCATACTCTATACTCTATCGGGCAAAGGTTAATCCAGTCCTTCAATGGTGATAATCTTCCCTTCGGCGTCGTATTCCAGTTCGCATACTTTCAGGCTGCGCAACCAGGTGCGTCCGCCGGAAGGCACACTGTCGTGATGGAACAGATACCATTTGCCCCGGTATTCCACAATGGAGTGGTGGGTAGTCCAGCCTACCACCGGAGTCAGGATTACTCCCTGATAAGTGAAAGGACCGTAAGGATTGTCGCCGATGGCGTAGCACAGGCGGTGGGTATCACCGGTAGAGTAGGAGAAGTAATACTTTCCGTTATACTTGTGCATCCAGCTTGCTTCGAAGAAACGGCGTTCGTTGTCTCCGGCTGTCAGCGGTTGCCCGTTTTCGTCCAGGATCACTACGGCTTTAGGTTCTTCGGCAAATTGCAGCATATCCGCACTGAGTTTGGCAACGCGTCCGGGGATGGACGGCTCGTTGTCTGCGGGGAAAGTAGCTCCACTTTCCAGAGCTTTGTTGTCGCGATAGCGTTGCAACTGTCCGCCCCACAGACCACCGAAGTACATGTAGTAGTTACCGTCTCCATCATTCAGAACGGCAGGGTCCATGCTGTAACTTCCGCGCATCGGGTCGGGTTGGGGAATGAACGGACCTTCGGGACGGTCGCTGATGGCAACACCGATACGGAAGATATCATTCTGGTCTTTCAGGGGGAAATACATATAATATTTGCCGTCTTTCTCAGCTACGTCGCAATCCCAGAGTTGACGTCCTGCCCAAGGAATATCTTCGGTGGTGAGTACCAGGCCATGGTCTACGATTTCACCTTTCATGGGGTCATCGGTAGAGAAGACGTGGTAGTCTTTCATATTGAAATGGTCACCGTTGTCATTTTCGGGGATACCGCTTTCCCAGTCGTGGGAAGGGTAGATGTAAAGACGGTCGTTGAACACATGCACGGCAGGGTCTGCCATATAATCTCCGGGTACCAAGTATCTTTTTTCTTTCTTCATGACTCTATAATTTTAAAGGTTAATATTCTTAATTTGTTTCATCTTATCGAGAAAATAGTTTCAGCTTGAAGAAGCTATAATTTTGCGATCCTCCAAATGGCTATGTGGCGATCCTCCAAATAGGTATGTGGTGATCTCACAAATAGGTATGTGGTGATCCACCCAATAGGTATGTGGCGATCTACCAAATATGAGTGTTCTCTCTGTTGATCTTTGCCTCTAATAGCCTCCTGTAGCATAAATGCCGACCATGGTTCCGGTAAAACCTCCGGCTGTCTGCGTGCTTATCAGGTCGGCGGAGGCGGGGTCGCCTACTTGCGTCCAGTTACCTTTAGGACTGGTGGAGTAGCTGAAGGTATAGTTTACTGCATTATCTCCTTCTACTTTCAGATATACTTTTTCATCTGTCCGGGTTAGCGGGCTGTTTGCCTGGCTGCACAGTCTGCCATGGCTGTATGTTTCCAGAAGCATGACGGGTTTGCCGTCTTGGTCCAATGTCTTTCCGAAGCGAATATAGCAATTATCATCATGGAAACAGATGATACCCGCGAAATCCTTCGGCTGTTGTGGCACGAAGTCCAAGCCGGTCTGAGCTGTGAATGTCCAATTGTTAATCCAGCGGCCGATGGCGGCAGGCTGACGCTTTTGGTTAAGATCAGTGCTGCTGGCGGTCATTTCCAACTGCCCTTTGCTGTTTATATCATAGCAGGGCACCAGTGGAGTGCGGATGAAAAATGCTTCTTTAGCCAGTCCGTTTGCTGTCCATAGTGGGGCAGGACCGTAGGAGCGGTCGGCGGTATAAGTGATGACATCACCCTCAGGAAGAATAATGGGTTGATTCTCTTTCCAGGTCACCGGGAGCATGAAAGTCTCGCGTCCCATCACGTCGTGACCGTTGCGGTAGGGGCGGACACCAAGGAAGACGGCGTACCAGTTGCCATCGGGAGTTTCCACCAGATCGGCATGACCGACGCAGGTAACCGGGTTGGGACGGTCGCCTGGCAAGCCGCGTTGCGTCAGTATCGGATTGATGGCACAAGGTTTGAAAGGGCCGAACGGAGACGCAGAGGTGAAGATCACTTCCGAGTGGTTGGGGCCTGTTCCACCTTCGGCAGCCATTAGGTAGTATGTGCCGTTGATGTGGTAGAGGTGTGGACCTTCTATCCAGCTGGGATGCTGGGTTTTGTCTACTCCCCCGTCAATAATCATCTTCTGTTTTCCTACGGTACAACCGTTTTTCCAGTCAAATTCGCGTATCCAGATAGCGCGGTGACCGTCATATTCGGGCTTTCCTGCCGGACCGTCATTGTTCACAATGTATGCTTTCCCGTCTTCGTCGAAGAGAAATCCGGGATCGATGCCGCCCACTTCGGGCAGGAAAGTGGGATCACTCCAGTTTCCTTTCTTCGGATCATCCGTGGTGACGAAGAAGTTGCCGCCACCGTCTACGGCTGTAGTGATCAGATAGAACAGTCCGTTGTGAGGATTGTATTTGATGTCCGGAGCATAGATACCGCCACTGATGCGCAGGCCGTCGTACATAGGCAACTGTGAGGGGCGGTTGAGGACGTAGCCCAGTTGTTCCCAGTTCGTCAGATCTGTGCTGTGCCAGATGGGTACGCCGGGGTAGAAGGCGAAAGAGGAGTTGACCATATAATAGTCGTTTCCTACGCGGCAGATGCTCGGGTCGGGGTAACAACCCGGTAACACGGGATTCAATGTACCCGGTGTGGTAACCTGATCAGTTGCTTTATCGGTATCCTTGGGAGCTACCGTATATGTGAACTCATCGAACACGGCCTTTTTAGGTTCCAGAATTTCTTTCAGGAAGGGCTTAGGCTGATAGTTACGGTCGAAGAGTAGGGGATATTCCCGTCTTCCCGGTACGGGCCAGTCATTCTTCCAGGAGTCGCCATCCGATACTCCCCAGGCGGTTACGCGTGTAATGACGTCCGAGTGCTTTATGAAAAGTTCCATGAACGATTTCATACGTGCATTCCACAGATTGGAAACACTATCCGGCAGAGCTTCGGGATAGGGATTTAAGGCTTTCTCAAAGGCTACTTTGTCGGCAATATTTGCTCCGCGGTTTACGGTTGGCAAAGCACTCATGTCCCATTCCGTTATCATCACTTTAGCGCCTGTAGAGGCAAAGGCGAGAAGGCTGGTTTCATATTCACCTATACTGGGGTAATCCAATCCCATGTGTCCCTGCATACCTATGGCATCTATGCGCAATCCTTTTTCTTTGAGTGAATTGACCATACGCACCACTGCGTCTCGGCGTCCCGGTTCGTGCATACCGTAGTCGTTATAGTAGAGTTCCGCTTCCGGGTCTGCCTCATGTGCATATTGGAAAGCCAGCGGGATATATTCTTCTCCCAGTATCTCGTAGAACTTGCTTTTGCGGTAGCTTCCGTCTCCTTCGATGGCTTCGTTTACTACGTCCCAGCCTTTAATGCGACCTTTGTATCGGCCCACGATAGTATGAATATGGCTTTTCAGTCGCTCTTTCAGGACTTCGGGTGAAACATTCTTTCCTTCGGCGTCTACGCAGAACCAAGGTGAGAGCTGGGAATGCCACACCAAGCAATGCCCGATGATGAACATTCCGTTATCCTCGCCGAACTTAACGAATTCGTCTGCCAGGCTAAAGTCATATCTGTCTTCTTCCGGGTGTATCACTTCACTCTTCATGCAGTTTTCGGCCACAATGGAGTTGAAGTGGCGGCGCACTACATCGACTGCGCTGGTGTCGCGCCCCGCAGCCTGTTCGGAATTAATGGCGACACCGACAAGGAATTTATCACCGAGAATGTTTGTTAGAGTCGGGTCTGCTGCAACAGGTTTGTCACTATTACAAGACATTAATGCGGCAGCACAAACTGATAATGCTAAATACTTTAATTTCATGCTATAATTGGTATGATTTGGTTGCTGAAGGGATTTACTCTTAATGTACGGGTTATGAGTTAAATGATAAATAATCTTTTAGACGCGGATGACACGGATGACGCGGATTTTTTTTTATCCACTTTTATAGCGCAGCTTTTTAAATCCGCGTCATCCGCGTCATCCGCGTCTAAAAAATAATATACCGAATGGCGCTAATCACTTTTGTTCTTTTCTATACCATTATGAATAAATCCTATCAGCCTTTACACTTAATAATCTTCTTTACTTCTGCGTTCCGTCAGTTCAGCCTGCATCTCTTCATTATACTTCTTTGTAATAGGATAGAAGTACAGCGCTATGACGCCGATGAAGAACGTAACGGCCGGAATAATACTGGATGAAAGCACGATACCATGAATAGCCGATTCGCTTTGTGCGATCCCTGCGCCCGATACATAACCGAAACCGGAGAGTAGGAAACCCAATATAGCGCCGCCAATACCCAATCCGGCTTTCAGCGCAAATACCACACCTGCGAATACGAAACCCGTTGCACGGCGGTGATTGACATATTCCGAATGATCTGCCACGTCAGCAATCATAGCCCAAAGCAACGGAACGGTAGGAGCGTATGCCAAACTCTTGAGGAAGTTCAGGACGAACATCGTCTCTACATCCGTCTCATTCGGGAAATAGAAGAAGGCGGTGAACACTGCCGTCAGAGCCAAACAAACGATAAATACCGATTTCTTTCCGAAACGGTTGGCCAGGAAACCGGACAGGAAGATAACGCCGAAGAACTGTACCACTGCTCCCAGCATGTTGAACACACCGAAGCCTACTTCATACGCCTTTTCAGGACTGCTGACAATAAGACCGAAAGCATTCAGTATCGTATAGCCCACCGAATCACTGGCCTGTGTAGCCACCAATCCCAGCTTATCGAGGAAGGCAAATAATGCGCCCGAATCTACATAATTCTCAAAGTAGTAGTTCATAGCGCTTCCCCACATGGCAAGGGTCGTGAAAAGGAAGAGCGTCAGGATGAACATAGCCCGCCAGGGAATATTCTTGAATACATCCTTGATGTCTTTCCGGGTATCAGTTTTCTGATTTGCCGGCGGTGTGATACGTTCGCGGCTGGAGAAGAAGGTAATAACCAGGAACACGAAACCGATGACTGCGAATAAGGAAATAGTGCACAGCCAACCGTGCCCCTTATCACCGCTTTCACCTGCGAACTTGCTTACCAACGGGAGCGTCAAGCCCTGTACCACAAACTGTGCAATGGTAGCGGCAACGAAACGGATAGACGTAATGCTTGTACGTTCCTTGATGTCACTTGACATTACACCACCCAACGATGCGTACGGTGTATTGTTGAACGAGTAAAGCGTCATCAACAAGGTATAAGAGATTGTAGCGTACACCGCTACCAAACCTTTATCCTCGATGCCGGGATTGTAGAATGCCAGCACATAGAACACCATGAACGGCAATGCGGTCCAGAGTACCCATGGGCGGTATTTGCCCCATTTGGTTTGTGTCCGGTCGGACAATATACCTACGGTAGGGTCTACAAAAGCGTCCACAATGCGGGCAATCAGCATCACTGATCCTGCAATGGCGCCTTCCAGACCGAAGACATCGGTATAAAACTTGGTTTGATAAATCATCATCATCTGGAACACGAGGTTCGCAGAGCAATCTCCTAAACTATAGCCAATCTTCTCGGCCATAGACACTTTTTGACTTAGTGCGTTCATAGTGCTGTATTATTCAGTTATTAATAGTCAGTAATCAGTTGTTCGTTTGCTGTTATCCGTTTCCGGTTGTCCGTCATTTATTATTCTCCAGCGCACTTTCTGCTGCGCGTTGTCCCAGGGTTTTCTTATCCAATGGATGTATATCGTTCCATTCGCCCAGGTCACTGTTGCGGATAAGTCGGGTGTTCCGGTTGGTTTCAGCTACTTTGGCCTGTTCTTTGCGCATCTCAGCCCAGGCTTGCCGACCGCTGACGTCATCTCGGGACAGGAAGTCTGCCAGTTCTACAATGTAGAAAGGTAATTCCGGGTTGCCGAATGTGCTACGCCAATCAGCAATCATAGCTGTCAGTAGTGCGGCGTATTCATTGCGGCGGTCTACATTGGACTCTCCCTGATACCAGAGTACACCACGGATACCATAGTTTTGTAATGGGGCAATCATGGCATTGTACAGGCATACCGGCTTGTAACAGAAGAACATCATTCCCGGAGCCGGAGGCATGGAAGCACCTAATCTGTATTTCCATTCTCCTTGCAGGCTTACTTCTTCATTTCCGCAAACAATTTTATAAGGCTTCTCCTTTACAAAGTGCGGATAACCGTTATTGCTGATGAGGCGTATGGTTACTGTATTCTTTCCTGCTTTCAACACACCTGCCGGAATGGTATAGATGCGTGGAGGATACTGGTAGGAAACAGTACCTACGAATGTACCGTTCACATAGACGGAGTCTGCATCTACGATGCAACCTAAACGCAAGGTCGCTTCTTTTCCGTTCCAGTCTTGCGGTACTTCCACTTCCTTGCGAAACCAGTGCGAACCGTTTATCGGATTCAAACCGTTGGTTCCCCAGTCGGTAGAGAATAAATCAACGGTCTTCCAGTCTTTATCATTGTAGTTGGCGGCATACCAAGGTGTTGCTTCGTGCAGTCCTGCATCTCCCCGGTATAGGGAAGTGTTCCAGCGATAGAAGCTCAAACCTTCTGTCTGTTTAATGCTTTTCAGATAGGCATCATCTTCATATTGCCGTTTATCATTAATATACTTCGGAAATTCTTTCAGTCCTTCTTCGCTTATCCATGCCTCAACGGGAGTTCCGCCCCAACTGGAGTTTATCAGTCCGACGGGTATGTTGTTCTTTTCATACATGGCTTTGGCAAAGAAATAGCCCAGAGCGGAGAAGTTCATGACGTTTTCCTGCGTCAGTGGTTTCCAGGCAACGTAATCCGGCAAGTCCGTTTGCGGTGCATGGAAGTTGAAGATATTGGGTACTTTCAGTTGCCGTATATTCGTGTTCTCGTAAGCGGAGATTTCATCACGGAACATATCCGTAACCCGGCTGACGGGCAGTTCCATATTGGATTGACCGGAGCATAGCCATACATCTCCCACCAGAATATCTTTCAGTTCGATGTCATTTACTTGAAGGATGTAAGGCCCGCCGGGTTTCATGGCAGGCAGGGTGAGGGACCATTGGCCGTTTTCATCTGCTGTGGCTGTGTAAGTAGCTTTTAGTTTCCCACCTTTTACACCTGTAGGGGTGGCGTTCTTCAGGAACTTTACCTGTACGCTTTCTCCGGCATCTGCCGTACCCCATACTTTAATGGGTTGTTCGCGTTGTAGTACCATTCCGTCAGAAATCAAGGCAGGTAACTTTACCTTTGCGTTTACCATGGAAGTAGCGCAAAGGCAAAGTAACACTGCCAGACTCAACCTAACTTTATTAAAACTAACCTGATTCATATCTAATTTATCTTTTTATTCACTACTTAGCTACTACCTACTTATACTCATACAACTTCACATGAAGTATCTGGAAATCTCCCACTGAGATGCGCACATGGCGTCCCTGATGGTCTTGATCACCATTCAGACGGCGGATGTAAGAGAGCGTACCGTCCTTGTTCACCTTCACTTCATCTACGGAACCGATGCCGCATCGTGCCCCTTTCCACATCACCTTATCACTTATCACTCCATCACCCTTTCCTCCTGCCTGGGCAAATCCGTCTTCGCCCAACGCCCGAACTTTGACCTGATTTTCTGTAGCTTTCTCAAACTCGATAACGATACCGCTACCTGCTACGATATACTCATTAGGTGCCAGTCTTAATAATACACCTCCACCTTCGGGCCATACACTGCCATCGGTGGCACGCGCATCCCAGGGAAGAGTAAAGAAATGGCGACAGGTTATCTTCAGATCATCCTGATAAATGATACGTTCTTTATTTTCCTGATCGAAGAGTAATCCTTTCATTGCGCCTTTACCCTGATACTTAGCGAGCAGAGGCATGAACTCTGTCAGCGTACGATAGCTTTTCACCAACGGAGAGTTGGGAGAGTCGGAACCTCCTTCGATGGAGAACGGGCTGATACCGATGGCATCATGTTCACCAAAGATATGGAAAGCTCTTACTCCATTATTGTCTGTCAGTTTGATTTCGGGGATAAACAACGGGTTGTTGTGTAATTTATATTTAGCTACCCAGTCTGTAAAGCCATTGTCGTACAGGTCGGGAGCAAGAAGGTCGATGTTGGGCGCTCCGCAATGCCATATATCAATAAGGTGTGCCAGCGGACCGGCAGAAGGATATTCTCCCGGCTTCCGGTTGCGGCTGTTCATGGCAGCGTTCACGTATAGTGGAATATTGTAGATGGACCGGGCGCTTTGTGCCATTCTTTCCACATAGCGGGCGTAGTGCCAGGCCATAAATAATTCATCGGTGTAAATATCGGCTCCGAATACTTCTTGCCAAGTGCCTTGCTTCTTGCTACCTTGGCTTTCCCATTTCTCAAGCATTTGGGGGTGGAGCGTTTTCTTATTTTTCTGCAAGTAACTCATTAATTCAGCGGGCACCGGTGCATTGAACAGTGCGTTGGCCTCTTTAGAATAGTCTCTCGCATCTTCCAGCATACCTATCTCATTTTCTATCTGTATCATGATGACGGTACCTGCCTCTTTATCAATGGCTGCGACGTGTTCCATCCATTGAGAAAAAGCGCAGTTGTCGGCTTGGAATACATTTTTAGAGAATGCGCTGGCTATTTCGAGTGGTTTTCCTTTTTGTGTATAAGCACGCGGATATTTCTTATAGTTTTCTTTGAACCAGAGGGGAGCGTAGCAACTCATGGAGTTCTTCCAGGCACCGAACCAAAGAAAGATTACTTTCAGATCGTTCTGCCGGGCTTGACGGATGACTTTATCTGTGAGGGTGAAGTCGAATTGTCCTTCCCGCGGTTCTATCAAATCCCAGTATGCGGGAACGAGTACTGTATTCAGTCCCATCCGTTGCAGCTTCGGGAAGATACGTTCGATATCTTCTGTGCATGCTGCCGATGAATTTCCTAATTCACCGCCTAAAATAAGAAATGGTTTGCCGTCTACTACTAATTGAGTAGCGGTGCCTTGTTTCTGTAATGTACTCTTTTGAGCATTTACATACCCAACTGTCATTACACTCAAAACTAAAATTAAAATCCAATTCTTCATCGTTTGTCTCTGGTATTGATTTGAGATGTTTTCCATTGCAACAAAGATAGTAAGCTATAATTTAGAAAGCTTTTCGCAGTGTTGCAGAAAACTTCATTTCGGTTACATCATTCCTCAATGATGTTACATAATTTTTTGTTTATCGTACATTTCCCTGTTTCAGGGGGTAAAATAGGTGTTTTTACCGTATTCGGGAATAGTTTGGTAAATGGTTTGATGAATGGAATCCGGTAAGGCCGGAGCCTTACCGGATTTCCTGTCTTCACACTTTATTCAGCCGGAGTTTCTTCTCCTTCTGTTTCATACGCATTCTTCCAGTCGTCACCGCTGAAATCTGCACTGATATCTTTTCCGGCAATACCATCGCATACGCCTTTATAGGCATGTTTGCGTTCATAGTTTGCGTCGAAAAGGTTCGGTGCATCGCCTGACAGCCAATATTCATGCTCTGCGGCATTATCGCTCAGCGTCCAGATGGTAATACCTGACTGCTGAGATTCAGGAACGTTTGCTTTGTATGATTCAAAGATCATCTGATAAACGTTGGCCTGAGTTGCCAGTTGTTCGGCAGAGGGGCTGGATGTTCCTAATGCTACATCCAATTCTGTTACGCGAACCAGTTTTCCGGTGGCAGCCATTGTCTTGAACATGGCATCTATTTGTTCTCTTGTGATACTGGAAGCAGTCACGTGCATCTGGGTTCCTATACCGTCAACGGTTTGTCCATTGTCTTCGATGTAATTTACGAAGTCTATCAAAGCTGCAAGCTTACTTGGGTTTGTCTCCAGATTGTAATCATTAACATAGAGCTTAACGTCGGCAGCTGCATACTTGCGTGCATATTCAAATGCTTTCACGGCATATTCCTTACCGATGTAGTATCCCCAATAGAAGTGATCGTTTGCCCAGTTCAGGTTCAGACCGTTTTCTTCGTCTTCTACCGGTGCAGTGTCCGGCGCGTCCTCACCATTACTCATGAAGTTACCGTCTATGCCACGCCATTGATTGTTGTCCGCAATAGGTTCGTTGATGACATCCCATTCTTTTACGCGTTCCATTCCCTGATGTTGCAGCATACCTTTAATCCATGCTTCCATTGCACCCAGTAAAGCGGCTTTTTTCTCTTCAGGAGTCTTCAGTTTGTAACTTATGCCACCGGCACGGGTTGATGCACGTAAAGTCTGGGCTGTTGCAGTTTCTTTCTTTTCACCGAATTTGAAATTGTCAATGTAGTAAGTTCCGGCAACTTTTCCGTAGTTGATGCAGAGGCGAGCTATACCTTCATTCTTACAAACAAATTCGCCTTCAATAGGTATCCACTGATCAACGGCTGTTGCAGCACTTACGTATCCTTCACCGCTACCGCCATTGGCGTCTTGTACCTGGAGTGTGAAGTCGGGATTGATGACGGTTGCCTTTACCATAGCAGAGTACATGTAGGTCTTTCCAACGGTTAATGTCTCTGGGAATGAGTGAGCGGTCTGAGCACTCCAGGAATCTCCATCGGAAGGATTGACCATCACCATGCAGTAATCACTGTTGTAACCTTGTCCCTTTTCTGAGATAGTACGGGTAGAGCCATTTCCCCAACCGAACCATGAGCCGAGAGTTCCGTCTTCAAACTTTCCATCGTCTATGATATTGATCATCTTTTCCTCTATCTTCTTTCCGAACTTGAAATCATCCACCCATACCGTGCTTCCCGGTGTTCCGCCGAATTGGATGCCCACACGCTCGATGTCCTTAGTGTCGCTCTCTGCATAGGTAAATTCGCCTGTGCAGCGAATCCACTCGGAAGGTGCCGTAAATGTATCTTTGTAGATGCCCCCATAAGAAGAGTTCTGGCCTATGAACTGAACGGCTATGTTCTGATCCGATTTCACCCAGAATGAGTAAGCGTACGTTACTCCTGTTTCGAGCATTCCGGTAGGCCAGAACAGCTGGCAGTCATAGTTCGCATTTGATTCGCTGGTCATGGTGAAGCGAATGGCGTAGTCACTGTCATGGCCCGGCTGCTCTACGGCATAGTTGTATTTGCCCCATAACCCTGTCCATCCATTTGCATTGCCTCCTTCAAATCCGTAGTTGCTGACAATATTCTCGCATACATCATCATCACCTACCTCAACGACAACTTCCGGTGCGATCAGTGATTTCAAGTATGTCTGTTTTTGCTGAGTATGCCAGAGGAAGTTATGCCCATATATCTGGATGTCGGCCGGAACCAGGTTCAGGAATGCGTCGATTGTTGTGAAATTCAATTCACCGTTCGCTTTCACTACAGCCGAATGTTTCATGGCGTTTCCGGTTGTAAACATCTGGAAGTTAGCATCGGCTATGGTTCTGTATGCCGCATCGTTGATGTATAGGTCGGCTCCTAAGCCAAGTCCTACATTCATGTTAGGAGCATATTGTGCCACATACGATTTTATGTAGTCATAATTTGCTATCTTTTCCTTTAATGCAAGGGGAATGTCGGAGGCTGTGATACTTCCGTCGGAGTTTTTCCATTCCATTATCTGGTCATCGCAACTACTCCATGTCAGTGCGCAAGCCATCAGTGGAAGAATAATTCTATTTAGTTTCATAATTCTTAATGTTTAATGGGTTTCTACTGAGTTTATTCCGTAGTTTCTTCATCTTCAGGATAATCGGAGATTGTGACAGTCTTGTAAGGTACTACACGCCAGTTGTCCAGATAGATACGGCTTGAGAAAGCTGTGGATGTGATGCTTACATCTTGGTAAGTAAAGTCTGTATTGACAAATCCCATACCGAAGTTTCTGTAAGTGGCGGCATTGCGGTCTTCTACCACATTTTGGAATACCGGGCTTTCTTTATCTTCTATCATGGTGGCGTATTTGTTGAACTGGCTAAACGGAATAGTTACAGTCTGCCAACCTGTGGTTGAGAATGGAACGATAGCACCTTCCTGAATCCAGGGAACATAGAATGCCACCTGATTGGAAGCACCATCATCGTCGGAACCTATACCTCCGAAATTGAAGTTGTTGAATAAGCTTATTTGCAGATGTCCTGTGCCGCTCCATGCTTCGGGCACATAAACGTCGAATTGCAATGCTACTTCGGTCAGTGGGGTAGTTGCCGGTATATAAGAATACATACGGCTCCAATCATCTGCTGCATCGTCATTGCCGGCTGTCCAACATTCGGATACACGCGGTTTGCCGGATATAACTCCTGCTTTTAATAAACGTTCGGGAACAATCTGAACGCATTTGCCACGTCCGCTATCATAAGGATCTTCTACAAGGTCGTCAGCATTTATCATCGAACCAGTTTCGCTCCAGCTCCAGAAGCCTTGGCTGCCATTGCCATCGAAATCAAGTATCATACAGTCTGCAAAGTTGAAGTAAGCCGGAGTGGCTGCCTGTCCGTTGGCGCCTTCCGAATAGATGGAACCGCTTCCTGAATAGTTTTCCGGCATGATGAATGAATACCATTCACCGTCTTCATCACTTTCAATGTCGGCTGTGATTTCTATTCCGCCGGGCAGGGTTACTTTGGTGGTTTCCTGTAGGCCGGTACCGTATACGGTTACTTTCTCCTTGTCCTTAGGTAAAGTATTGCTGATGCCTGTTATGGTAGGAGATGCTGCACGGATGATGAAGGGGTGCTCCAGCGTGGCGTCATCTTTTACAAAGCGGATCTTATTGCGGTCTGCCTCTTCAGCGTCTTCAACGGGGGTATTGCTGTTGATCTGAATCAACATGGAGTGGTCGGTTACGTAGGCGCGGTTAAAGTAAGTCTCATATCCGTTGATGTAGACTTTCTTCATGCCATAGAGTCCGCTACCTTCTACACGGATCAACTGTCCGAGGCGTGCGAAAGTAACCGGTCGGTCGGGTACAGACGATTCATAATCTTCCAGATAGATCTGGTCAACCACAATCTTTGTGCTTTGGTATTTGCTGTCAAAGTATTTATCCTCCTCATTGCATGAGGTGAGGCCTGCGGCCAGGCATGACAAGCATAATATCCATATATATTTTAAGCTTTTCATATCTTCTATAGTTTGTTAATCATTGAACAAATCATTTTCTGTGACTTCTTTTGCACCGAATTCGTAAGCTACCGGGTCGTTATTCAGAAGCGGATTACGTCCGCGGTCTACATCCGAGATAGGCAGTGTCAGATTGGCCGATGTAGCGGTTGAAACTCCGGTTCCGTCAGAAGTCTTTGCATACTGGCAGGCTTCTGTTTCATCCCATTCGTAACCGGCATTACGCTCCTGGCTGTTGAGGTAGTTCACCACTTCCTGTTGCTGGTAATAGGAACGGCGCAGCAGATCGTACCAGTATTGTCCTTCCAGAGCAAGCTCGATGCGGCGTTCGTAATGGATATCTGAATATGTGATGGTTGTCAGGGACGGCATACCGGCACGTTTGCGCACCGCATTGAAGGCGTCACAAGCTGCTTGTTCGCTGGTCGAAGCATTATTTCCAAGAATTGCTTCGGCAAGATTCAGATATACTTCTGCCAGACGCATCATGTAGGTATTCATGCCACTGCTTTGTGCATAGCTTTGGCCATTGTCGTCAATCTTACCTATCACGTATTTCTTGAAGTTACATTTGTTGTCATAACCGGTTTCGGTGACGTTATACGTGTACCCTCCGTTCTTGGTGTTGAGATCCGGATAATACTCACCTACGGTGGCGATAGTGTAATGGCGGCGGGTACGGTCTTGAGGATCGTAAGCGCGTACAAGGTCATAAGAGGCATAGGTGGCATTACCCCAGTTCTGTTCGCTTACCATAGTAGACCAGCCAAAATAGGTTGATATGGAATTATTGCATCCCCAACCGATAGCATCCGTGCTACCCTGCAACCACTGCAACTGGAAGATGGCTTCACTGTTGTTGTTGCATGTGCTTGGTGCGAAGAGGTCTCCATAGTTGTCGAGAAGTGAATACGGGCCTTCTTCGATCACCTTCGTGGCAGCTTTGCGCGCCATATCCAGATAGTACGTGTTGCGCGAATCGCGGTTGAAATCAGTAGCTATATTACTGCCGTTGTATTCGCCTTCAGTAGTCAAACCTGCCATAGAGAGATACATACGCGACAGAATAGCGTAAGCACTGTAACAAGTGACGCGACCTACATCAGATGCTGTCTTGCTGAGGTTGACTGCTGCATATTCGAGGTCGCGGATAGCGAATTCTATCACATCCACACCACGGTTGGCAGGAACCACAGAGTTATTTACTTGTTCTGCCGTATTTTCATAGATGATACCTTTGTTCCATAAAGAGCCGATGTACCAGTATGCCAGTCCGCGCATGAAGCGTGCTTCGGCATAAGCTTGTACTTTGGCTTTTTCACTGACTTGCGGACCGGAATAATCCTTAATATTGTTGATGGCGTAGTTGGATTGTGCCACTACGGAGTAGAAAGACCCCCAGGCATCTTCAAGTCCCGGACTCAATGCTGTTTCCGTAAAGTTAGTATAAGGATAGATATAGTCTGACCAACGGGCGGTGATGTTGTTTGCACGTCCGTCTCCCATGCTATAGTAGGCTTTATCATTAAAACTGTTCCACACATAGTTATAAAGCGGTGCGGTAGCTGCTTCCAGAGCCTCGTCAGTGTCGAAGAAGGTCTCTTGGTTGGCACTGGTGGTATTATCGTGTGTCAAGAAGTCCTCGCAGGAACTCAATGCCAATGAACCGGCCAATGTTGCTATGATTAATATCTTATTTTTCATACGTATAATTCTTTTTAAAGGATTAGAAGGATATGTTTAATCCGAATGTGTAGATGCGTGGCGAAGGATAACGCCCGTAGTCCACACCTGTCATTAATGCATCTCCATAGATGGCACCTACTTCAGGGTCGAGGCCTTTGTATTTGCTCCAGGTGTATACATTCTGTATGTTGGCATAGATTCTCGCGTTATTGAGGAAAATCTTGTTTATCCATTTCTTGGGGAATGTATAGCCGATGGAAATATTCTGGAGGCGGATGTAAGAAGCGTCTTCTACAAGCATATCGCTGATACGGGTGAAGTTATTGTTAGCATCCGATTCCTGCAAAGCCGGCAATGTAGTGGCAGAGCCGTTTACTACATGGAGGTTACGATAGTCGTCATCCGGACCGTTGGGGTCTATCAAACCTATCTGTGCATAGTTCAGCGAAGATTTGAGTATGTTGCCGTTGGAGCGGGGATCTTCAATACGGTAGCGGGTCAGATTCAAAGCCTTGTTGCCGTAAGACCCCGAGAAGAATATTGTCAGATCGAATCCTTTGTAAGAGAATGTATTACCGATACCGTAAGTGAACTTTGGTTCCGGGTTTCCGATGTAGGTACAGTCTTCGTTGTTGATGACCCCGTCACCGTTGCGGTCCTCATAGATATAGTCGCCTATCCACGTACTGTTCTTGGCAATTGTATTACCTTCGGGTATGGCTACTTGCTTCACGTTGCCATCGGCATCTTTGTAGTAGAAATCCGTCGGTTCATCGAAACGTCCGATTACTTTGTAGCCCCAGAATTGTCCGATAGGCTGTCCTACGGTCGTTTTGGTTACGATGTAGCTTGCGGAACTGGGTTGATAACTCTTTTCAATGGAAGAATTGTCCGTATCGAGTTCCAGTACTTTGTTACGGTTGAGTGAGAATACGAGGTTGGATGTCCATTGGAAATCCTTGTTTGTGATGTTAGTCGTATTCACGGTAAGCTCGATACCTTTGTTCTCAAGAGAACCTACATTACCCCAAGGATTGGAAGCGGCACCTTGTCCACTTGAACCGAGATAGGCGGGCAAGGGGAGTTGCAGCAACAGATTTTTAGTCTTCTTATAATATACATCGGCGATTACTTCGATACGGTTCTGGAATAAACCGAGGTCGATACCTACGTTATAGGAATGAGTGGTTTCCCATGTCAAGTCAGGGTTGGCGGTATTGCCTGTCAGTACACCGGTTCCCCAGGGAGTGGTTTTGTAAGAGAGCAGTGCCATATAAGCATAGTCGCTAACGTTCTGGTTACCCGTGGCACCCCAACCTGCGCGGAGTTTCAGGTTGTTGATAATTGCGTTGTTGCGCAGGAATGATTCCTGTGACGCACGCCATGCAAGAGCCACTGCCGGAAACCAACCCCACTTATTGCCTTTGGCGAATTTGGAGGAACCGTCCCGACGAATGGTAGCGGTCAGCAGGTAGCGTTCGTCAAAAGAGTAGAAGGCACGTCCGAAGAAGGAAGCGATGGAATTCACCACGCGTGAACCGGTGGTAGTGGAAGTGGTGACATCACCTGCACTCAGGTCGGGAGTTGTATTACTCAGGAATCCTGTGGCTGTACCTACTTGTGTCTCCCAGTTGGAGTGTGACATTTCCTGACCTACCATTACGTTGATGTTATGTTTTTCTGCAAACGTATTATTATAAGTAAGGATATTGCGCCATGACCAGTATTTGGTGTTGGTCTTGGTCCAACGTGAGGTACGTGTGTCGCTTGTTTTGATACCGAACTGGTAGTCTGGCTGATAATAATAATAGTTATTGAAGTTCCAGTCAGCTGATAATTCCGTCTTGAAAGTCAATCCTTTCAGTAGGTTTGCTTCCAGATAGGTATTGAAACGGAAGTTGGTTTTACGGTTATTGTTGGTGCGTATGGAAGCAAGTCCTACGGGATTTTCGGGCATCCACACATCGTCCGGACCGTCGAAGGAACCATCGGGAGATGTAACGGCGACCGTAGGTTGCTGTATCAGTGCGCTCATAATCGTATTATTGTCGGTACCGACATTTTGCTTGGATTCAGCAAACGAGAAGTTTACACCTCCGCGTAACCACGATTTGATTTCAGTATCGATATTGGCGCGCAGGGAAAGACGTCGGAAGCTGGACCCTAATGCAATACCGTCTTGATCGAGGAATCCGCCGCTAAAAGCATAAGTGGTTTTGTTGTTACCGCCACTGACAGAGATATTATGGCTCGTCATGAAGGCTTTGCTGAACAATTCGTCTTGCCAGTTGGTACCTTCGCCAAGTAAGTCAGGGCGTACGAAAGAACTGCTTTGTTCTACCAGACCAAGAGCCGAGCGGTCATTGTGATGCTGTGCATACTGTCGTAGATTCAGCATATCCAGTTGTTTAGGCATTTCCTGCCAGCCCGCATATCCGTCGTAGGTTACGGTTGCTTCGCCTGCCTGTCCGCGTTTAGTAGTAATCATGATGACACCATTGGATGCGCGCGAACCATAGATGGCGGTTGCCGAAGCATCTTTCAGTACGTCCATGGATACGATGTCCGACGGATTGATGCTTGATAAAGGGTTGCTGTTTTCATCGTCAGTAGCAGAGTCCACCACTACGCCGTCTATCACGAAGATAGGCTGGTTGGTGGCGTTCAGTGAGTTGATACCACGGATGCGGATAGAGGTGGACGCACCCGGTGTACCGGAGTTTGCCTGAATCTGCACACCGGCAGCGCGTCCTTGCAATACCTGATCGATAGAAGTCGGAACCGACTTCTTGATGGCCTGGTCATTTACCGATACCACCGAACCCGTCAGGTCCGAACGTTTCATCTGTCCGTAACCTACTACAACGACTTCGTCCAGCATCTCAGTGTCTTCCTTCATCGTGACATTGATTTGTGTCTTCCCGGCTACAGGAATTTCTTGTGTCTTGTAGCCCACAAATGAAATTACGATGGTACTGTTGGATGGAACATTCAGTGTAAAGTTACCGTCGATGTCGGTAATAATACCGTTACTGGTGCCTTTCTGCACTACGCTCGCACCGATAACCGATTCTCCTGTGGCGTCCTTCACCACACCTTTCACAGTGATATTCTGTGAAAATGCCCATAGAGGTATCAGGCATAATAAGAATAGAAGCCCCAAAGGCTTAAAACAATAATTTGTGCATTTCATAACTGAAATTAATTTAGTTGGATAACAATAATATTCTCTTTCCTTAATAAAGATGTGAAGACATGTTTTTCATTCTCAAGTTTCCATATTTGCATTTATCAGATTAAAGGGTTAAACATTGCTTTTTCGTTTGTGACAAAGGTATTCTATAAAAAGAAAAAGCGGATATTTAATTGTAGCCTGTGTTACATTTAAATGTAACATGACTTTTCTCTGTGTTACAAAATCATTCGCTGGTGTTACGTCCCAGGTTTGTTGACGTCCGAAAGATAGAGAATTAAGTGATAAATCCCATATTCCTTTCACTTATATCATTTATTCCTTTCATCCGTATCAATAAGAGGGCTGATGCAAAAGGTGGCATCTTTTGCTGTAAAAGATGCCATCTTTTGTATCATTAGATGCCACCTTTCGATGTAAAAGATGCCATCTTTTGCAATAGATGTATAAGGCTTCCTGGCAAAAGGGTTTAATGTTCCGCTCCTTTAGGTATAATGCCGAAGAGATAAAGAGCATATATGCAATGGCTTCCCTGTCCATTTCGAAAGTTTTTCTTATCTTTGCTTGCCTTTAAGTATAAAATGCAATGAAAACAGCTCTTAATAAAATCCTCCTTATAGTCTTATTGCTATGTTTGACCGTCCTGCCTTTGACGGCACAAACCGGTAAATTCTATTCTACTAACAACGAATTGTCCAGCAGTCTTATCAACCAGATTTTTCAGGATAAGCGCGGATTTATCTGGATAGCTACTGAGTACGGACTGAACCGTTTCGACGGACTTCGTTTCTCCAACTATAAGCATATATCCGGCGACTCCACTTCCATTAAAAACAATTATGTGCGCACGCTTTTTGAAGACAGCCGGCAGAATCTGCTGGTAGGTTGCATCGACGGGTTGATGAAGTATGATTCGGAAACGGATACTTTCCGGGAGATTCCAATGATACGTGCGGGCAAGCGGGTTTTTCCACACATCACGCAGATGCAGAAATTGCATAATGGTGAGATCTGGGTGGTAACTACCGGACAGGGTATTTTCCGTTTGGACGAAGAGAAGCAGCAGGCGGAGTCCATTGACGCCATCATGAGGCAAGTGAATTATAACTTCCAGTCGAATTTATACGAAGATTCTGATTATAATATCTGGATTGGTACGGAAGGGCATGGATTGATTTGCTATCTGCCCGCTACGCAAGAAGTCCGTGTGTTCAGATATCCGGTGATTAATGATAACTATGTGTCGGCTATTGGTGAAGATAAGTACGGGAATCTGTTCATCGGTACTCAAAAGCATGGCTTGTCCCGTTATGATCGTGAGCAGAACCGCTTTATTCCTGTTCCCTATACGGGTAGCGAGGAACTGTCCATCTATTGTCTGACGCTGGTGGACGACCGTCTGTTGATAGGCACCGACGGCCAGGGACTGAAGACTTATAACCGGATGACCGGGAAGATAGAGGATTATAGCATCAATTCCGCACCGCTGGATTTTTCGGAAGGAAAGATACACGCTATCATGGAAGACCGGGACAAGAACCTGTGGGTAGGATTGTTTCAGAAAGGTATTGTACTGATGCCCAAGCAGGAGAATCCGTTTGAGTATTATGGCAACAGGTCCATTTATTATAATCCCATCGGACAAGGATGTGTAATGTCCATCTATCAGGATAGTAACCGTCACCTGTGGGTAGGGGCGGACAATGAGGGAATCTTTGAACTGGATGCGGAAGGAAAGAGGCTGCGGCATTATCAGCCCGGCAATAACCCGCGTTCGATGGCTAATACGATTATGTGTATGTACGAGGATACGAACGGAGATTTCTGGCTCGGCACGTACACCCGGGGACTGGCAAAACTAAACCGGAGAACCGGTGAGTGTGAATATCCGCTGCCGGTGGACAATGAGAAGATTTTCTCGATTACGGAAGACCGGCATAAGAATCTTTATATCGCTACTTTCGGTTCGGGTTTCTACCGCTATAATCTGGTGACAAGGGAGTTGGAGCATTATGAGTCGTCTAAAGATGAGTCGGGCGACCTGACCCGGAATGAACTGGCAAATGACTGGGTGAACTACATCTTCTGTGATAGTGAGGGAATGATCTGGCTGGGACACTATAAAGGTATCAGTTGCTTCAATCCGGTGAATGAGAGTTTCATTAATTACCGCAATGTGAATACTCTGATTGAAGACCGGGTAGGGTATGTTTTGCAGGAAGACCATGCCGGAAATATTTGGGCAGGTACGACGGACGGACTCTATCGCTTCAATAAGAAGACCGAAGAACTGACCTGTTTTACGGTGGCGGATGGTTTGCCTAATAATGTAATCTGTGGAATTTGCGAAGACGAGGAACATAATATGTGGATCAGTACCTATATGGGTATCTGTAAGTATAATGTCGAGAACAACCGTTACATCAATTATTATGCGGGTGACGGATTGCAGGGAAACGAGTTCACGCACGGCGCATTCTATAAAGATCAGGCGGGAAAAGTCTATTTCGGCGGTATAAATGGTATTACCTATTTCCAGCCTTTATCCATAGGGAGTGTGCTGAAAGACACCAAGGTCTGGATTACGGACTTCTTTATCTTCAACCAGCCTGTGCGGAATACGCGTTCGGGAAGGCATACCGTTATCTATACGTCTGTGCCGGATGCGAATATGTTCCAACTGGCTCATTACGATAATACGTTCAGTATCATCTTCTCCACGTTGCAGTATAACAATCCGGAGCAGATATCCTATCAGTATAAGATTGAGGAATTGAGCAACCAGTGGCTCAGCACCGAGCCGGGTGTGAACAGGGTGACTTACAATAATCTTCCGCCGGGCAAATATACTTTCCATGTGCGGGCACTGAGTCACGGCAATCTTTCGGAGATACGTACGGTTAAGATTCTGATTACTCCGCCTTGGTATGAGATGTGGTGGGCGTATTGCATTTATGTTTTTCTGCTCGGCTTGCTTGTATTGGGCATTGTGAATTACATCCTGTCGCGTATGCGCCATCGCCGTGAAATCATGAAGCGTGAACATGCCGAACAACTGAATGAAGCAAAGCTACAGTTCTTTATCAACATCTCGCATGAAATACGTACTCCGATGACGCTGATCATTAATCCCCTGGAGAAGTTGTTGGCCGAAAAGAAGGGAGGGGAAGTACAAAAGACTTATCTGATGATTTACCGGAATGCACAACGTATTCTTCGTCTGATAAATCAGTTGATGGACATCCGTAAACTGGATAAGGGACAGATGTTCATGAAGTTCCGTGAAACGGATATGGTTGGTTTCATTGATGATGTGATGCTTACCTTCGATTATATGGCGCGGAAGAAGAAGATACATTTCAGCTTCGAGCACGCTATGTCGCAGTTGAAGGTATGGGTGGATATGAATAACTTCGACAAGATATTGATGAATATCTTCTCCAATGCCTTCAAGTATACACCGGAGCAGGGTGAAATTACGGTTTCGCTTTCTACCGGGCGCGATGCTACCCGTCGCGATCCTCTGAAGGAATATTTTGAAATAACGGTCACGGATAGTGGTATCGGACTCGACCGGGAGAAGATAGAGCGCATATTCGAGCGTTTCTATCAGATAGATAATGATGTTACGAAGTCGAATTTCGGTACGGGTATCGGTTTGCATTTGTCCCGTTCATTGGTGGAACTGCATCATGGCATTATCTTGGCAGAGAACAGGGAGGATGCTCCGGGCAGTCGTTTCGTGATCCGTATTCCTTTGGGTTCAGCACATCTGCGTACGGACGAACTGGAAGATGTGGAAGCACTCATCACCCCTCATGCCGTGCTGGTTAAACCAGAAAAGACGGACTTGGAGGAAGTCTTTGAAGAAGAAGAGGGTGAAGAGGATGAGGAAAGCAAGAAGACCGGTAAGGCAAAGAACCGTATGCGCATATTGATAGTGGAAGATGAGGAGGAGATTCTTTCTTATCTGAAAGAAGAATTGGAAGGGGACTATCGGATAATGACCCGGAAGAATGGCAGGGAGGCTTATGATACTATTCTTGCAGATACTCCTGATTTGGTAATCAGCGATATTATGATGCCGGAAATGGATGGTCTGTCACTTTGCCGGAAGATTAAGCAGAATACGAATGTCAATCATGTGCCTGTAATCTTATTGACTGCCAAGTCGAAACCCGAAGATACCATGGAGGGAATGGCAACCGGTGCGGATGCTTATATGGTGAAGCCTTTCAATACGGAGCTGCTGAAGAGTACGATTGCCAACTTGCTTGCTAACCGTAAACTGCTGAAGAGTAAATTCAGTGGTGCGCAACAGCAAGAGGACAAGGTGCAGAAGCTGAGCATGAAATCGGCGGATGAGATATTGATGAGCAAGATAATGAAGGTTATCAATGAGAACCTTTCCAATCCGGATCTGAATGTAGAGATGTTGGCGGCAAATGTCGGTCTAAGTCGCGTCCATGTACATCGGAAGCTGAAAGAACTGACAAACCTTTCGGCACGTGATTTTATCAAGAATATCCGTTTGCAACAGGCTGCCGCACTGCTGAAAGAGAAGAAACTGACAGTTTCCGAAGTAGCTTATGCTACGGGGTATACGAATCTGTCACATTTCTCCAGTTCTTTCAAGGAGGTGCATGGGATGTCGCCTAAGGAGTATATGTTGGCACATCAGGGGTAAGTTTTAGGAATTTATTTATTATGGATGGGTTATGAGGGAAAGTTGACGAGTTAACAAGTTGACAAGGGGACAAGGTTCCATGCGGCATAGGAGCATTGCGCAGCCCCTTGTTCCCTTGTCAACTCGTCAACTGGTTTCCTTCCTTTCTATCCCGTTTTGCTTTATTGCCAACTTTCACTTACGAAACTTGATTTAGCCACTCCTTTTAGTACCACATTATTAATATTTACCTGTGCCGCTTGTGCATCGGTTATCACTTCTTTCTTGGCTAATCTTTCCGCAATCAGGTGGAAGTAGCCTTCCTGGCTTTCTTGCAGCCGCCCATCTGCCGTAAATGAGTTTTTGAAGTGTTTCGGTTTAGGAACGATAGAAGCCAGGAAAATACTTTCTTCTAAACTTAACTGTGAGGGGCGTTTGTTAAAGTAGAAAGATGCCGCTTCGTGGATGCCGTAAACCATAGGCCCCCATTCCGCTATGTTCAGGTAAACTTCGTACATGCGTGCCTTCGGAGTGAGGTGTTCGGTTTCGATGAGCCAGACGATAAGCGCTTCTTCCAGTTTGCGGGCAATGTTTTTGTTACGGTTCAGGAAAACATTCTTCACCAATTGCATGGAAATCGTGCTACCTCCGCGGGCAAACTTGCGAACTTCCAGGTCATGAATCAGAGCTTCTCGCATGGCATCCGGCAGGAATCCCCGGTGATAGAAGAAAGCTCCGTCCTCACTCTGCATGACAGACATTTGCAGCAGAGGAGAAATGCTGTCCAAGGGTGTGAAATTCTCCCATGACGGACCGACAGGGAAGGTGTATACGGGCTGTCCGTTCTCGTACGCTGTATAGATAAACTCATCGGACATCTTACCTAAATCCGTTTTTCCATAATGGAGAATACGGAAATCTTTTTCTTTTAGTTCCGACTCAAACTTCAAGTTATCCAGTTGAGAGAAATCCACATCCAATAGAAAGTGATAAGCTAATTGTCCGGTAGTGCCGAGACCTTCCAGGTTTTCGAAAAGTCCTTTGGGCAATGAACCGAACAACTCTTCCGAAGGGAACCAGGGTTTCCGGACAGAAGCTATAAAATGCCACTCTTTCTTGTCTGTACTTTTTCCGATACATTCTGCCTTTAAATAAGGATGGAAGGTCAGTGCATTGAAACGTACAAGGCTGGTACTGTCCAGTTCTACGGCTTGCGGACTGACATTTACGTGGAAATCCAGTTGTCCGCGATCCAGGTTGATTGTTTCGGGCGACAACCGCTTATGATATACCTGCAATCCCCGTACTTCCGACTGACCAACCAAACATGTAAGCCCGTTGTTAGTTTTTTCCTGTGAGAAGTTGCACGTCAGACTATCGAACTGTACTTCTGCACCGAATCGGCGGTGGATATAAGGAACAGCCAGTTGTGGAGCATGTAAAGTTGCATGCAATCGCCTTTCCGAAGGATTAAATTCTCCTTCGGTATTCCATTGTTGGTTCAGGCTGTCTTCCAGAACTGTTATTTCTGATTGGAAATGATAGTCGTCAATCACAAAGCGGGGAATACGGAAGCTGACGAAATTACGGTCTTTCCGCTCAGTGATTGTAAGATGGGTGAGTTCACCGTTTCCGGGTAACAGGCCGAAAAGGAGATTTAATGTTGTATTGATGCGACGGGTGTAATCGGTACTGGTATTGCTTTCATTGGGAGGCAGTTACTTCGGAAGAGGGCAGGAAAAGGAAATCATAGTTGGCTGTAGAGTCTTTTTATGAAATTGAGTGAGAGTCCGTCCAGGCGGACTTCTTTGATCTTGATGTCTCCCCACAGTAGTTTCCAAAGACCGATACGGATATTGAGAGATTGAAGGGAAAGCAATGTATCTCTTTTCTGTGGAACCACATTCAGTCCGTCGATAGAGATCGTATTCAACCCCTTCATGTGGAGTTTGTTGTAACTGATGTCTAACCCGTAACGCTGTTCCAGTCTGGTAATGCGTTTATCTGCGATATGGCGCAGTAGGCTTCCCCGGAAGATGAAAATACCTGTTGATAAAAGAAATAGCAGCATGAGACATGCTACTATTACTTTGGTTATTTTTCGTTTTATCATACTCTTTACTTTTCGGGCGCAAAGGTATGGATAAAAATGTAAGTTGCTACTCTTGGAGCCTAAAAACAGTAATCATTTGTTTCCTTTCCAGATGGAGAGAACTTTCTTTCGTATCAGGAGGATGTTTAAAGCGGATACCACTAAAAATAAGATACTTCCGGCAAGGATACAGGGCAGAAGAGAACCTGTTTCCAGTTGTGGAATAAGAGTTTGCAGGACTCCGGTGTAGTAAGATCTTAACCAGACTACACCAATGACGGCGAGGAGCAGTACCAGTAAATTCAGGCCTACGGTCAATACATGATAGGGCAATGCGACTTTAGAAGGACTGTAACCTATTAATAGCAGGTTTTCTAACTTTGCCGTATTCTTCTGAAGCAGCAAGAATACACTTAACATCAGGATATAAAAAGACAAGATACTGATAAATAGTCCTACTCCCGAAACAATGCCTGTGATGAGGCGCAGGAAATAAGTTGTCTTTCCGGCATCCAGATTGTTGCCTTCGGTTTCGTAATTCTTTTGCTGGAAATAGTCGGTGATGGCTGTGTCGGTAGGATTCTTCACTTCCACGATGAGGCGGGAGGGTTGCGCTTCCCGTTCGGGGGCGAAATTCTGATTTGCCCACTCCATAAAAGATTGAGGCACAAGGATGGTATTCAACCGGTTGGAGAAACCGACGATATTTCCTTTGTATTGTTCTACACGTCCGTTGCCACGCATGTTGATATCCATTTGTATCAGTCCCATCACACCTTCCGATAATTTCGGCAAGTTGCGGCTTTGCGCAAAACCAAAGTTGTAAAGGTTCAGATAATTGCGGGGAATGATGATAGGTATGGTTTGTGTACCTTCATCAAAGTGCCACTTGTCCAGGCTGACATCGACAAAAGCATCGGGAACAGATTCAAAAAACATATCCGTAGAAATACGGATACCGGCCTGTTGCATTCCCAACCCTGCCGACACTTTGAAAAGGGTAGGTGTGAAGGCGCCTACGCTGCGTGTAAAAGGTTGTGCTTCCAGTTCTTTGATTTCATCTTTGGAAAAAGTATTGCTTTTCCCGGCAATGCTGCCAAGAGTGCTGATCTTTTTGGTAGCGATGATATAATCCTTCTTCATGAAACTGTCTCCCTGCGTGAAGACGGGAAGAACATCCTTATAAAATTGCACGCTTAACAGTACAATCAGCATACCGAAGATGTTGGCGAGAAAAAAGCCACTTAATTGTCCGATGCTGATGTGCTGGCGAAGAAGTTTCCAAACAAGCTTGTTCATTGAAATTATATGTTTTTGTTAAATGATAATTTACCAGCGTAGCGCTGGAGCAAGGTTCTCCTTCGGCGTGCAAGTAATCTTTCAGACACGGATGACACGGATTCTTTTTTCCTTCGGTGTAATATGCCGGTATGTATAGCGCAGCTTTAAAAATCCGCGTCATCCGTGTCATCCGCGTCTAAAAGATTAAAGTCCGCGTTCGTCCGCCTTATCCGCGTAGTCCGCGTACCCATTCCCTCGCCGCTAAATTATCATTTATAGTTTCATCACTTTATTATATTCTAATTCTATATGTTTTCCAATGGAAGTAACAATTATTCCTGCGCCTTGCCGTTCGGCTTCTTCGGTCAGCATGCGTCCCATAAGTGTGCCGTTATCATCATCCAGGTGGCTGATAGGTTCATCCAGAAAGATGAAATCGAACGGTTGGCAGAGGGCACGGATGAAGGCTACACGTTGCTGTTGTCCGAAAGATAACTTTCCGGCTTTCTCGTTTACTTTCTCAGCGATACCGAGTGTTTCAAAAAGTGCAAGGATTTCTTTTTTCTTCTTATAATTGGTGAGTCGGTTCTTCAACTGAACGTTTTCCAAAGCCGTCAGCTCCGGGAAGATGCGCAGCTCCTGGAACAGCATGCTCAGCGAATGTTTTCGCAGTTCTACCCACTCATGAATGGAGAGCGAGCGGATATTGCGTTCATCAAAGTTGATAATACCTTGGTAATCGTGGCGATATCCGTAGATATAGCTGCACAGAGAAGATTTACCTGTGCCGGAAGCAGCTTCTATCAGATAACGCTCTCCTTTTCGTAGCACAAGGTCTTGATGCCACACGTCGGATGTGATGGCATCCCGGTCGGCAAACACTTGGGGAAGTGTTTGCCTCAGATGAATGATTTCCATTATTTATCGGGATTAGATGCCTGCAAACCCTTTGATGAAGTTTACGATCTGTTTCAATGCATTTACATTCTTGTCTTTCAGCTGAATGACCATGTCTGCATCATTATTGGAATTGCCGGTTGCTTCTACATAAGCTATCTTATCAACCAGAGCAAAAGCCGTTGCATATTGTGAACCACCGTATTCCGACAGCATTTTCACAATCGGCAAAGCGAGAACCGCTTCTGTATTAATAACGAAAGCACCATTCTTACCTTTGATATTAGATGCAAATTCGGTATCTTTGATTGAAGGATTAACTGTTTTATCTATGCTCTTGTACAACATTTCGTCATTCGTAGCATACAAGCTATTATTGCGGACACCAAAGAATATATTCAGCATTCTGGACTTATATACATATTCGTTCTCACCCAGTTTCAGGATATCTTCTCCACGTTTCAAGCCCAGTTCATTCTTCTTTTCATACAGTAATTGTACGGGTGTCGCACTCTTTACACTGGCGTACATCAGGAAAGTGGGAGCATTGTCCATTGTGAAGTTTATCAGTCCCATTGCCATATCTTTCTGGAATGTGCCGAACAACTCTTTTACTTCATTGGCCTTGGCAATGGAGAAGTTCTTTTGGAATTGCTCGTTCTCCAGTAGCAGGTTATAGAATTCCTCTCCGTTGATACCTGCGCTGATATACATCAGAGTCGATTTCGGGAAATATTTCAGGAAAGTATTCTCTATGGGGCAGGTTGCTTTCTTTTGCTTATCGAACAAGGCTTGCAGTTCAAGACTTTCAGTGAAGTTTTCATATTTCATGCTGATCTTACCTTTTTCGAAAGAAAGACTTCCCAACATCTTCAGATCCTTCATGTTAAAAGGCATATCACTTTCTTTGATCATATTGGCGTAAGGACCTATCAGACTTGCCGGAGAGAGCATAGCATCGATATCCCCACCCATTTTCTGCATTTTCTTGAAAACGGCAGTTGAAACAATACTGTTTTCATTGGTCTGTTTCAGCAGTGCAGGAATATCTTGCTTGATTTTTTCAAGTTGGGTAGTACCTTTGTAATTAGTTAGCATAAGTACTGAAGGAGTGTATGCCATGAATACCTGATTACCCATTTGCGTGAACTGAAAGCCATCTCCACTTGCCAGGGGCTGACAAACTTTCTCTTTCTCTAATGTTTCCAGCAGCGCGTGCAGGTCGTCCTCGTTGCTGACTTTTGCAATTACAGTAGTAGGAAATGTCTCAGTATTGAAAACGTATAAAGGTGCCGATACGTCGATTCCCGATTTCTTCGGATCTTTCATAATCATTTCCACTTGTTGGAATGTTGCGGCATTCATGCCACTCTTCATAGCATCCGTCAGCTTTTGCTGCGCTTCTTTGTTCTCCTTGTCATTGAGCCCTGCTTTATCAACCAATGATTTCATGTTGATACTGACTACCGTAGAGGCATTGGCAGGAATAACATTCGTATATTCGAACTTCTTCTCGGAACATGCGCTGATAAGAGCTACCACTACAGCCATCAACGCCAAACGGGGAAACAAACTTTTCTTCATACAATTCTTATTAAAATGTGATTATCATTGATTTTGCAAGTTCAGTGTATGGCAAGCTACCAGAGCAGCCGTCTCTGTGCGTAGCCTCGACTTACCCAGACTGATGGGAGTAAAGCCGTTTTCTATAGCCTTTTGTACTTCTTTTTCACTGAAATCCCCTTCCGGACCTATCAATACCAGTGCATCTTCTCCTTTGCGGAACACATCTTTCAGCAGCGGTTTTTCTCCTTCATAACAGTGCGCAATGAACTTTTGCCCTTTGAAGGGCTGTGTGATGAACTTATTGAAATCCGTCATCTCGTTCAGTTGTGGCAAACGTGCTTTGAGGGATTGTTTGATGGCAGATACCAATATCTTGCTGATACGCTCTGTTTTGATGACTTTCCGTTCAGAGAAACGACAGTTCAGGAAAGTCAGTTCATCGAAGCCTATCTCAGTCGCTTTTTCTGCAAACCATTCTGTACGGTCCATATTCTTGGTAGGGGCCATTGCAATGTGCAGATGCCCGTTCCATAAAGGTTCCTGATAAATGGTTTCCAGGATGTTTACCATGCAACGTTTATTGGTGGCGGCACTGATTTCTGCGCGATAGAAATTACCTTTACCGTCCGTCAGCGTAATCTGATCACCGATATTAAGGCGCAGTACGCGGACACAGTGCTGGGCTTCTTCTTCGGGAAGTTCGGCACGGGTTTGTATGTCGGGTGTATAGAATACGTGCATAAGTTTATTACTGTTCTTTTCGTTTGGAAATCTCATCCCTGATGTGGGCGGCGCGTTCGTAATTCTCATTGGCTATAGCTTCCTGCAAAGCTTTTTGCAGCATTTCCATTGTGTCTCCATGGAAAAATTCATCTTCGTGTGGAGAAGGATTCTCTCCCATAGGAGCTATGCTTCCCGCTTCGCTTTCCTTTCCGGTTTTAAGTTGTTCCGACTCCAGAATTTCTTCGTAGATAAAGATCGGAGCTTTCATCCGTAAAGCCATTGCGACTGCATCTGATGTACGGGCGTCCATACGAATGATAGCATCGTCTGCTTTCAGATAGATATAAGAATAGAATACACCGTTGTCTACCCTGTAGATAAGGGCACGCATCATGTTTACCCCTAATACTTCCAGACATGAAGCGAAAAGGTTGTGGGTCAACGGGCGTGGCGGAACAATTCCCTTCAGGCTGATTAACATCGCTTGTGCTTCTGCCGCACCGATGATAACCGGTAATTGACGGGCACCGTCCACTTCTCCCAATACGAGGGCATAAGCTCCTGCCTGTTCCTGACTGTTGGAGATGTTTAGTACTTCCAGTTCTATTTTTTTCTTTTTATCCATAATCTTTTTCCGAGTGGCGGCAACTGCCAACCACTTGCTTACTTACTTTTTATTTACTGCTTCTTCCGGCCGGTGCTTGTACTTGAACACTAAGGCGAACAATATACCGATGACCAGTGCGTAAGCAGCAAAAATAAGCCAAATCTCAGGCCACTCACGACTTACCAGTTTGCCGTCGGCGTATACTGAGAAAGCATCTACTACGGCACCGCTGGCGTATCCTCCAATAATGGCACCCAAACCGTTGGTCATCATAAAGAATAATCCTTGGGCACTGGCGCGGATATTGGAACTGGTTTCTTGTTCAACAAACAACGAACCCGAAATGTTGAAGAAATCGAATGCCATGCCATAAACGATCATGGATAGGATTAACATCCACAAACCGGATCCCGGATCTCCAAAGCCGAACAATCCGAAACGGAATACCCATGCAAACATACTGATCAGCATCACATGCTTGATTCCGAAATGTTTCAGGAAGAAAGGTATGGCAAGAATAAACAATGTTTCGGACATTTGTGAGATGGATAGCAGGATAACCGAATGTTTCACGCCAAAGGAATCTGCGTATTCCGGAATACTGGCAAAACTACCCAGGAAAAGGTCACCATACGTATTGGTAATCTGTAACGCTGCTCCCAGAAGCATGGAAAACAAGAAGAAAATAGCCATTTTCTTTCTTTTGAATAATACAAATGCATCCAGCCCTAAAGAAGAAAGCAGTGATTTGTTTCCGGTCTTAGCAGGTTTACATGCCGGCAGGGTGAAAGCATACAGGCCCAGCATTAATGCAGATGCACCACCTACATAAAGTTGGGCGCTTGAATTCTTGAATCCGGTAAGGTCTACTGCCCACATCGCACAGATAAACCCAATGGTTCCCCATACGCGAATGGGTGGGAAATCCTTGATCAGATCACACTTATATTGTTCAAGTGAATTGTATGAAACTGTATTGGCCAGTGATAAAGTAGGCATATATACCAATAAATTGAGTAACATTGCCCAATACATCTGGTCATATCCCGTAGCGGTAGAGGCATAGAAAAGGCATGCGGCTCCTATGATGTGGCAAAGTCCGTATAAACGTTCAGCATTGAACCATTTATCGGCAATGATACCAATGATGCCGGGCATAATTAGAGAGGCAATGCCCATGGTTGCGAAGATTGCGCCGATTTGGCCTCCTTCGAAGTGTAGTTCTCTACCCATGTAACCTCCTAATGAAATTAACCATGACCCCCATACGAAGAATTGCAGGAAGTTCATGATAATCAAACGAACTTTTATACTCATGACTTTTCTAATTTGTGTGTTTTCTTTTCACATTAAATAATAGATGCAAATATAATATTTTCGTTGATTGCGTGAGCAAGTTAATTAATAAAAAGCGCATAAAAGTGAAGAAAGGTGAAGAATAGATGATGAAAAGCGGAATGGCTAAGAGGTATATAAAAAAAAGAAGGCTATCTATCCCAGACAGCCAATCTTTATTAACCTTAAATCTAATACCATGAAAAACACAGTGCAAATGTAGAGGTTTTATGTTATACAACATAATGTTTTACTAATTTTCTTCTTTGGTTTAACATCTTTTAGATTATAGGGTAGCTTTTGTCCCATTTATGAGAGAGTAAAGTGCATTTTTGGCAAAGATAGTATTAGTTAATCTTCTATCCCTTGCTTACCTTTGCTTCATAAATCGAGAAATGATGAAAAACAGAATCTTATTGACTGCTGCGTTATGTATGAGCATGATGGCACAGATTACTGCACAAGGTTACACTTCTTTGCGGGAGCAAATCCAGTTAGCGGGAGAGTGGGAGAGTTCTTTAGGTACCTGTCGCCTGCCTGGTACGACAGATGAAAACCGACTGAGTGAAAGGAACCGGGATACGCTGGTGACGTATCAGTTAACACGTCTCTATCCTTATAGTGGTAAAGTGATTTATACCCGTGAAATAAATATCCCTGAGAGTTTCCGGGGTAAGAAACTGTTTTTGATGATGGAGCGTACCAAACCAAGTACTGTGTGGGTAGATGGTGACAGTATCGGTAGCTATGGTCATCTGTATGCGCCTCACCGGTATGAGCTGCCTGCCCTGGCAGTAGGAAAGCATCAGCTGAAAATCAGGATCGATAATTCACCGACTTCTGTCCCTAAAGAAATACAGGGCTCTCATGCCTGGACAGATGCTACGCAAACGAATTGGAACGGCATTCTGGGAGAATTTTATATCGAAGCAGTTCCGGTTTCTTATATCCAGTCGGTGCAGGTATATCCGGAAGTGGATAAGAAACAAGCATTAGTTATAGTGGAAGTCGATGCGGACAAAGACGGAAAAGCGATACTGGATGTCGATGGATATGCCTGGAATACTTCTGAAACACATACCTTGTCTCCCCAGCAACTTGCCGTGCGATTGAAGAAAGGACGAAATCGGATTAAGCTTCCTGTGAATATGGGTGATAAACCATTACTGTGGAGTGAATTTCATCCCGCACTTTACAAACTGAACATTACGCTCCGTGCCGGGAAAAAACGGGATAGCCGAATGGTAGATTTCGGTATGCGCAAGTTTGAAGTGGAGGGTACGCAATTTGTGATAAATGGTTATAAAACTTTTTTGCGTGGGAAACATGATGCCTGTGTTTTTCCCCTGACCGGTTACGGTCCGATGGATGTAGCGTCCTGGCAACGTGTATTCCGCGTGGCTAAACAATACGGTATTAATCATTATCGCTGTCATTCTTTCACTCCACCGCGTGCTGCGCTGGAGGCTGCCGATATAGAAGGTATCTATTATCAGATTGAGTTGCCTTTGTGGGGGTATATCAAGCGTGAAAATACGGTCCTGAACGATTTTCTGAAAAGGGAAGGGGACATGTTGCTGGAACACTTTGGGAATCATCCTTCATTTATGATGCTGGGTTTGGGTAATGAACTGGATGCGGAGATAGATGTAGTGCGTGAATGGCTCGATGATTTCCGTAATCAGGATAATCGTCATTTGTATTGCTTCGGTTCCAATAATAACCTTGGTTGGAAAGGTCCGCAGGATGGAGAAGATTTCTTTGTGACCTGCCGTGTAGGTGGTGGAGACGGATATACGACTCATGTACGTGCTTCCTTTGCGTACGTAGATGCTGAGAAGGGTGGCATTTTGAATAATACGCGTCCGGCTACGGATAAAGACTATTCCGGTGCCATTGCGCACTGTCCCCGTCCTGTAGTGGGGCATGAAAACTGTCAGTTTCAAATCTATCCCGATTACAGTCAGATAGAGAAATATACCGGGGTGCTTCATCCTTATAATCTTGAGATTTTTCGTGATCGTTTGAAAGAGAACCATCTTTCTTCTCAGGCAAAAACTTTTCACCAGGCTACCGGACACTTTTCCATTGAATGTTACAAGGCAGATATGGAATATGCTTTCCGTACTCCCGGTTTTGGTGGCTTCCAGTTGCTCGATTTGCAGGATTATCCCGGACAAGGTTCCGCATTAGTGGGGATTCTGGATGCTTTTATGGATAGTAAAGGTATCGTTGCCCCCGAAACTTTTTATGGTTTCTGTGCACCTCTTGTTCCTTTGGCATTGATGAAGGATCATTGTTGGCTGAATACTCAGCCGCTTCACATAGATGTTGCTCTTTCTAATTATGTGGAAGGCGATTGGAATGAGCCTGTTCGCTGGAGTTTAGTATCTGATAATGGGGTATGGAAACGTGATGGAGTACTCATGGCCTCCATTCCTCAGGGCAAAGTAGGAAAGGCGGGCAGTATTGATCTTTCACTTTCCGGACTGAAAGAAGCCCAACGCCTGACTCTGACATTGACCACCGGTAAGTATCGCAACTATTATCATCTTTGGGTATATCCTGATGAAACTGCCGAGTCGGAAGGTTCTGTTCATGTGGCTTCTTTCCTGAACGATGATCTGCGAAAAAGGTTGGAAAGCGGAGCGTCCGTTCTGTTGATTCCCGATCATGATAGTATCGTAGCACAGAGTGTTGGAGGAATGTTTACCCCTGATTACTGGAATTACTCTATGTTTAAGACTATTTCGGAAAATGCCGGAAAAGAAGTTTCTCCCGGTACACTTTCCATATTGACTGATCCCGGACATCCGTTATTGAAATACTTTCCGACTGAATGTCACAGTGATTGGCAATGGTGGAGTATTACCCGTAATTCCCGTCCCATGATACTGAATGCAACCCGTGGTGAGTATCGTCCGCTTATTCAGGTGGTCGATAACATTGAGCGCAACCATAAACTGGGACTGGTCTTTGAATTTGCTGTAGGAAAGGGAAAGCTGTTAGTTTGCATGATCGATCTGCAAGCCATTGCAGGGACACCTGAAGGCAATCAGTTTCGTACATCCTTGCTTCGGTATATGAAGTCTGATGCTTTTCACCCTACCGAACAGTTGGCCTGGAAAGAACTGGACGCACTCTTCCATACCGATATCAATCAAAGACAGATTATTGGGGTGAAGAATGAGTCGGATTATACAGTAGGAGGGGAATAGAACGAAGAGTTCTGAAAATAAAATGTTCGCAATTTAGTGAACATTTTGTTTTAAATCTCTATCTTTGCAACGAACAAACTACTGCTTATGTTAGTTACATTTGATAAAGAATATCTCAAGGAACTCTATGTGTCCGGTAAATGTAGTGATAAGAAACATCGTTTTCAGCCGGATGTGATAAAACGATATAAAAGGTGTATTGATACACTGATTGCATCGAAGAATGCTGAATCCTTATATAAGCACAACTCTTTGAATTATGAGATTTTGGTGGGAGACAAGGAAGGGCTTTCTTCAATACGGGTAACTTCAAAATACCGCATAGAGTTTACTGTGAGAGTTGTAGCAGATGCTGAAACGATCATAAGTATATGTAATGTTATAGAATTGTCTAACCATTATAAATAAGTAGAGTATGACTATGCTTGCAAATGAACTCACTCCGTTTTGCCCTACGCATCCCGGTGAAATATTAAAAGACGAAGTTGAATACCGGAAGATTTCTCAGCGCGCCTTGGCACGCCAGATGGGAATTTCGTATTCACAATTGAATGAGGTGCTGAACGGTAAGCGCCCGGTTAATACGGAACTTGCTTTGCTTTTTGAAGCAGCTTTGGGGCTTGATCCTGAAATGTTGCTCAATATGCAGACGCGATATAATATGCAGGTGGCGCGTGCCGATCAGCGCACGCAAGATCGCTGGAATGAAGTACGTAAGTTGTGTGCATCGTTCCTTTGATGCACACAACTGTATCTGTTATCAGAGGTTTTATTCCACATACAGCACCAACCCTTTCAGGTATTCTCCTTCGGGGTGGTAAATACTTACCGGATGGTCAGCCGGTTGCGTCAGTTGGTGCAGAATACGCACACTGCGACCTGACATTGCGGCAGCCGTAAAGACCGCCGTGCGGAAGTTTTCTTTGCTGACAGCTTGTGAGCAGGAGAAGGTGAATAGAATGCCGCCCGGTTTGATCTTTTCGAAAGCTTTCACATTCAGCTTGCGGTAACCTTGCAGCGCATTGCGCAGGGCATCGCGATGTTTGGCAAATGCGGGTGGATCCAGAACTATCAGGTCGTACTGGTCGCCCATACGATCCAGGTATTTGAAAGCATCTTCGGCAAAAGCGGCATGGCGGGTGTCACCGGGGAAATTCAGTTCTACATTCTTGTTCGTGAGGTCAATAGCCTTGGCGGAACTGTCTACAGAATGTACCAGTTCGGCATTACCACGCATACCATAAACAGAGAAGCCACCGGTATAACAGAACATATTCAGCACAGAACGTCCGTTAGCATAGCGTTCCAGCAGTGCGCGGTTCTCGCGTTGATCCACGAAGAAGCCCGTCTTTTGTCCTTTCAGCCAGTCGATATGGAATTTTAAGCCATATTCCATTGCCACATTATCTGTGCTGCCACCTTTCAGGAAGCCATTCTCAGGGTAGAGGTCGGCTTTGAAGGGGAGAGTCGTTTCTGATTTATAATAGATATTCTCTATTTTATCACCCATCACTTCACTCAGGGCATTGGCTATTTCCATGCGGTCGAGGTGCATACCGGCAGAGTGTGCTTGCATTACGGCCGTGCGGGCATAAATATCAATGATCAAGCCGGGAAGGTTATCTCCCTCGCCATGTACCAGTCTGTAAGTGTTGTTAGTCGGATTTTCAGCAATACCAATGCTGCGACGCATCTCATAGGCAATACTGAGTTTGCGTTTCCAAAAATCAGAATCAATAGCTTCATCCTGATGAAAAGAAAGCACGCGCACGGCGATGCTGCCTATTTGGAAATGTCCCTTGGCTATGAATTCCTTCTTGGAAGTGTAGATTTCAACTACTTCACCTTCTTCGGGTTCACCGTCGAAATGAGCGATGGCACCTGAAAATACCCAAGGATGGAAACGTTTTAATGACTCTTCTTTGCCGGATTTGAGATATACTTTGTACATGCGATTAGTGATTAGCGATTATGGGTTAGTGATTAATGATTCTTGGTTGGTAAGCGGTTCATCCGGTTCCAATTCATAGTCACCGGTAACTTTTAATTCCTGTAATCGGTTGTATATGTTGAGGCATGCCCATGCATCGGTGGCTGCATACTGCTTTTGAGGTTCGGTCAGATGCTCAGCTTCCCAGTTGGAGAGACGTTGTGATTTGGATATTTTCTCACCGAACAGGATACCATAGATTTTTTGCAGACTCTTGTCCTGTATGCCGAACATACGGACATATTCTTGCAACTCGATGCAGGAATGTTGTTCAAAAGGAGCGCGCTTGTGCAGCATCATAAAGTCGTCACGCAGCGAAAGGCCGACTTTGGTAACTGACGGACTTTCCAGCAATGAAATAATCGGAAGCGTCAGGCCGGTAAGGTTCAGGCGGAAAAGGAAGCAGTCTTCTTCAGAGGATACTTGCAGTAAGGCTACCTTATGTGATTGCCCTTTGGTGAATGACGGGCGGGTTTCGCTGTCAATTCCCAACAGAGAATACTTCTTAAGATAAGTCACTGCTTTTTCCGCTTCCCAGGGGGTTTGTACAAGATGTATTCGTCCCGGAAAGAGTACTTTGGGCATCTCTTTGATATCTTCCTTTTTAATCGTTTTTTTAATAACCATAATTTAAGTCTTTAGTCGTGATGGTGATGTCCATGACAGTGGCAATCATCATCATCGCAGTCATCTTCTTCCGGTTCGTCTTCTTCAGACTGGCGGTATTTTACGTCGTGCAATGCGCGAAGTGTGTTTACCAGGGTTTGCCCCCAATATTCTTTAAACTGTTCCTGACAGATAGCCAGGGAGTCGTTCATTGTTTCGTTCAATCCCAACTGGAAGACGAAAATGAAATCTTTGATGGCCTGGTAAATATCTGCCAGGTCTTCGGAAATATTCTTCTTGATGGGCTGGTCGCTATAAACCATATCTTGTATGAACACGTCCAGATAGTCATCTTTTTCGGCAAGAATCCCGGCAAGGTTGATGCGGAGCACTTCATACGTTTCTTCCGTTACGTAGCTTTCAGGAGCGTCGTCGCCTATTATTTCTGTTTCGGGCAACATGGCTGCCTTGAGGTAGAGCAACGGAAGTATCTTTAATGAGGTATCGACAAATGTGTCACGTTTCATCGTTTCCGCCTGCTCCAGGAATTTGCAGAATTCAGCAGCTACGGTGACGAATTCCACTACATTACGGTCGAATATCACTTGGCTTTCTTTTTTCATATATACTCGGTTTGAAACGCAAAGATAGTGTAAACCGAGTGCAGTAGCAAATTTATTTGCATTTTACTGAAATGCCGTTTCATTTATTATTACGTGATATTCCGTTCCCCGGTTTCTTCTCCGGCTACTGATTCCAAGTTTGCGAAGTGCACGCCCGAAGTACGCGACTTTGCTGATGGCTAATCGGTCTTTGGTCTTTTTCTGGAGAAAAGAAAGTATTTCCATCGGTGTCATCCACGTTCCTTCGCCTTCTGTTTGTGCCGCCTGGAAGTGGCATAGGAAGAGTTGTTCCAATGGAGTAGGTTGTTCAAACTCTTGATTGCTCTGCTTCAGAATGGCTTCGTCGGAATCGTCCAGCCAGTAGCGTTCACCTTGCGAAATGGCAGTCATGGCTTGGGCATAGAGTTGGCGGTAGTTGATGGTGACGTTGGTGTTGATGGGACCGGTTACTTCGATACAGATGAAGCGGCGACTGCCGCTGGGATCGGTCAGCAAGTCTTTCTGATTGCTGGTGCCTATGAAGGAGGCGTAGCGTCGTATTTCCTGGATGGCGGTTCCATAAGGTTTGCGCAGGTTGGCCACGGGTTTCTGCAGCAGATGCTTCAGGAAACCTTGCTGGTTGACGCTGATTTGGTCGAACTCGTCGATGTTGATGAGCAGAAAGCGTCCCAGGCTTCGTTCGGCATCCTGTTTGCTTTTGAAGTCGATGCTGTCTGTGTAGCCGAAACGCAGTTCCGGTGGTAAAAGAATGCGGCAAAACGTGGATTTTCGATACCCTTGGGCGCCTACCAGTAGGGGCGATGTACTGTTGCCGTGCTGCCGGTCAAGTCCACGCCAATGAGCCGTCATACTGAGGAACCAGCGGTAGAATAATTCCCGCCAATGCGGATTTTCGCAGGGAACGAGGTCGGCCAGGGCACGGATGCGGTCTTTTCCGTCCCAGCGCCCGGTGTCGTTGAGGTATTCTTCTACCGGATTATGGAGGGGGATATAGTCGGAAGTAAGGTAGCGTGCTATGTCGCGGTCCCATACCCGGATACCTTCTTTTAGGGCATTGAGCGCTATGCTGCTTCGTATCCGCTGGTCGGCGGGGCGGAATTGGAAGTGTATGGAGTCGCGCTGGCGGTATTCCAGCTCGCCCAACACGGTGTTGTAGCGGAATTCGTAGCGGCGGTTCATGAACTCTTCCAGGCGGAAGGCTGTGTCCTGTTCGGCGGTCATGCTGTTGCGGGTGCCGAAACCTTTACATTCACGGTAAATATTATGTATGGCGGCACGTATTACGGGCTCGTCCGCTTCGCGATAATAATGCATCAGGGTTTGCCGGACTACCTCTTCCTCGGGGATGCCTGCTTTGTAACAGTGCTCGGCAAGTCGTGTCAGTAACGGGCGTAGGTCGTCACCCCGCTTCCAGTTTGTCAGTCCGTCGAATGAACGGTTTAGTGCCGCTTCAAAGAGCATGGAAAAGGTGTCCGATGAACTATAACCGGGCTGCATACGCAATAGGGGATTGGTTTCCGCTTGCTTTTGTTCCTTGAAGGTGGTTTCGCCGGGTATGGCAAAGGGCTGTTCCAGGCAGAAGGTGGTGGCGGCAGGGTTGTAGTAAGGTTGCTCGTCCAGCGTCATGCGGCAACTTTGGTTGAGCGACGGTTCCTTCAGGGTGATGGAGTAGGGCAACAGAGGTTGGTAACAGTTTACTGCGAGGCGGTAGGCGTGGGCATGAAACAGGGCCATTTCACTTTCGCGCTTGGGCAGTGAGCCGTCGGGCAGGGCGAAGAGTACCCATATTTTGACGCTACGTCCGCTGCTTCCGCAGAAGGCGGCAAAAGTCTGGGGTAATAGGGAGACTTGCTGTTTTATTTGTTCCACTTCGGTGCTACCTGTCAGGTGGTTGACTTCAATCTGCACCAGTCCGTTGTAAATCTTCACCCGATGTTCTCCGTCTTTGGTGCGGGCATATTCCACGGCGGGGTAGATGCGAGGCAACTTGTCTATGTTCTGGTAGTGATTATTGGTTCCTTGCAGTATGGGGATGAGATGGCGCAGGGCTGATACATGCGCTGCTTTATTCTCTTTCTTTATTTTTGCTATCAAGTTTTCAGCTTCAAGGGTACTGAAAGATTCTTTACCGGTTTCACGGTCGGTGCGTACAAGGGTTAGTTTCATCGTGGTTATTTTTAGTTACTGTTTTCAAAAGACGGCGCAAGTTACGGCAAAAAGCCGGGGACACAAAGTCTTTCTTTATTTTTTATGTCTCTTACAAAAATACGGTTTCTTTTTTATCTGCAAACTACTTCTCTCCATTTATATTCTTCCATCTTCATCCTTCGCTTCATTCATTAAATACAAGGATGCAGAAGTACAGAAAAATAGATGAGTATAAACGCAGAAAACTTAGTTTCTTTGTATACAAACCTGTAGTATTAAATATTCTCTAGCTCTTTCTTTATTAAAACATCACCCTTTCCTTGCTTTTGCATTGCTTTTTCTTTATCTTTGCATTTGACAGGGCTGACGCATTAAAAATACTTCATTGATAAAAGTTCACAAAGTAGTTCATTATCCCATCCTGCGGCCTTTCTTTTCGCTTTTACACTTCCCTTTCTTTCATTTTTCTTAATGACCATCAGCGCTATTTTATTCATAAGTGAAACATTTTGTGCCGCATTTCCGGTTTTTCTGCCTGCATCTTCATTAAAAGAGACATCCAACTGCCAATGCAACTTGTTTTCAATAGTCCAATGTGCTCTTATAGACTCTGCTATTTTTTGAGGTTCAAGTCCTAAAGAGGTGATATAAAACCTATGACTTACAGAGGTTTCGCCTGTTGTTTTTTGATTGTTCTTTGTGAAGATATTCTCACAACCGCCCTCAATCCCTTCCATTCTTTCAACATTCCGGTTAACGCCTGGCAACTGTACACAAAACATTCACGGCACTCGTGTCTGCCATGGGCCTCTTCCTCTGTTATATATTTGCCGTATCTGGTGGCATAATGTGCCTTGTTGACATCTATATTTTTTCTCGTCCAAATCCTCAAACCACCCTTTGACGGTATTATAAAGATTCTTATGGTTTTCTTTCAGAGCTAAGACATAATCTGCTCCACACTCTATTATCTTTTTTTAGCAATATCTGTTTGACAACCCATTGCATCAATGGTTACAATACACTTGACTAAATCCAATGCCTCTAACAATAAGGGGATAGCCACGATCTCGTTATGTTTTTCATTAACTTTCAGCTGCCCAAGACTAATTCCGTTAGCTGTAGCCCAGGCACTGACCATATGAAGCTTAAAATCAGGATTGCCAGTGGGGTGAGATGAACTACATTTGCTGGCACCACGAATAGTCTTGCCGTCAATAGCTACAACACCCTCATATTTCTCGCAGATTTCAAACATCCAATGCCGGAAAATACGTTCGAAATACTCAGGATTCAGAGCGCTGAAAAAACGATTAAAGGTATCGTGGCTTGGGATAGATTCCAATCCGGGTAGGCGTTCCCGGAAAAAGTCAATCTTGGCATTGCCGAAATCTTCTACCTCATACCAGGATTCTGCACCACATATTACAGCAGCCATTGAAATATAAACGATAGCATCGGCAGAATGTACACGTTTTCGGTCAATACGAGGATCATTGATTTGTTTACAAATACTAAATAGTGCCATTGTTTTAGTCAATTTATGTTTCTTAATTCCTTATAAAGATAAGAATTTTAGATAACATATAAAAGTGATTTATACTTTAATTATCAATTATATACAGCATATATTTAATAGATCTATTATAAGCATTTATGGTAAATATTATAATGCGTCAGCCCTGTTGCATTTGATATTTTGGCTTGTCCACAGCTGTGAATCGCGTGCTTCACAGTCGTGAAGCAGCAACACCACAGTTATGAAGCACAAGATTCACAGCTGTGGGCAAGCCAAAAACATTGCTTGCCAATGAAAGAAACATAGGCAGTTAGCGAAAGAAACATAAGAGATTAACATAAGCAATCCCTGCTCTGAATATCACTGAAAGCGGGGAATGCAATAACAAAAGAACAATGGCGATATTATTTGATTGGTACGAGAATCCAAAAAACAAAGAGCGTCAGAACGAAGAACTGACCCTGCATCCGCGCATCCGGCTGAACGGCTCTACCGACACCGCCGCGTTGCGAAGGTTCATACAAGAATATTGTTCGCTGACCGAAACGGATGTTTTGGCCGTGCTCGATGCCCTGTCGCACTTTATGGGACGGGAATTGGGTGAAGGACGCCAGGTGCACCTGGATGGCATCGGCTATTTTCGCCCTACGCTGACCTGCACTGAACCGGTGAAGGTGGATACCAAACGGAAAAGCACCAAGGTAAAGCTGAAAAGCATCACCTTTCGTCCCGACATGGCACTGCGAAGTGAGGTAGGCAACATTAAAGTCCTGCCGCTGAAACAACGGAATGTGTTGCAAAAGCCACTGACTCCGGAAGAAATTGACAAACGGCTGGAGAAATTCTTCACTACGCACGACTTTATGACGAAAGGCGACTTCTATTCTCTCACCGGAATGACGAGAACTACAGCCACCCGGCATATTAGGCGTCTTTGTGATGAAGGAAAACTGGAAAATAAAGGGTTGCAGAAACAACCGATTTATGTGCAGAAAAAGGCGTAATAGGAAGATTATTAGCGGAATATGCGTGTTTGTATGGAGTGTAGGCAAATAGCTTGCACTTTATTTATATTTGCTGCCACCACCGCTGTGTTGCCGATGAATAGGGAGATGCGAAGCATGAGTGCAAGCGTGCAAGTAAAAGTGCATATAAACTTTTTGTACGCTGCACCTGGCTGATGCCTCTCTCCATTCAGAGAATCTTTAGAAGACTAAGGTTATAAAGAGAGCAATATTTTTATTACTTTTGCACCAATCTATCATTCATTTACTAAGGAATTCTATTTCATGGCTAAGAAAAATTCTACAAAAGATACAGAACAATCCCTTTCCCTGTTTGGTAAAATAAGGGCGATCTTCAAAAATGAAACCATTCACTTTGTTATTGGCTTGGTACTGGTCATTTTTTCTGTGTACTTGCTACTGGCCTTTTCTTCGTTTTTCTTTACGGGAGCGGCGGATCAAAGTATCATTGATTCGGGTAATGCACAGGAATTGGCTTCTACCAATAATGGGGTGAAGAATTATGCCGGTTCGCGCGGCGCTCAATTGGCAAGTTATCTGATTAATGACTGCTTCGGTATTTCCTCTTTCTTCATCCTTGTATTCCTTGCAGTGGCGGGGTTGAAATTGATGCGTGTACGGGTGGTTCGCCTCTGGAAGTGGTTTATCGGTTGTTCGTTGTTGTTGGTTTGGTTCTCTGTCTTCTTCGGCTTTGCCTTTGTGGAGCAGTATAAAGACTCTTTCCTGTATCTGGGCGGTATGCACGGATATAATGTCAGCAACTGGTTGGTATCGCAGGTAGGTGTTCCGGGCGTTTGGATGATTCTGTTGGTGACTGCTATCTGCTTCCTTATCTACCTCAGCGCACGTACAGTTATCTGGTTGCGCAGATTGTTCAGCCTTAGCTTCCTGAAGCGCAAACAGAAAGAGGAAGAAGAGAAAGGAGAAACACCGGAAGAGTTTACAGACTCCTGGACGGCAAAAAGGCAAGAAAAAAAGCCGGTTTCTGTTCCTGATGTGGCAGATATAAAAGAAGAAGAGGCTCCCGTTGAAATTCCCGAACCTATAAAAGAACCGGAAAATGAAATTACATTGGATTTGGGTGGCGTTACGGAAACACAGCCTGCCAAGGTATCGGGTGAAGAAGTGTCTATGACTATTGAAACGCCTGTTCCTGACCCTGTACCTCCTTTCCATGAAAAAGCGGCGGAACCCGTATTCGAAATAGAAGCTACTGAAAATGATGACGAATATAAAGGTCCGGAAAAGGAACCCTATAATCCCCGTCTAGATCTGGAAAACTATCGTTATCCTACTGTCGACCTGATGAAGCATTATGATAATGCCGAGCCTACTATCGACATGGCGGAGCAGAATGCCAATAAAGATAAGATTATAAATACACTGCGCAGTTTCGGTATTGAAATCAGTACGATAAAGGCGACGGTGGGACCTACGGTGACGCTGTATGAAATTACTCCCGAGCAAGGGGTTCGTATTTCCAAGATTCGTGGTTTGGAAGATGATATCGCTCTCAGCCTTTCGGCATTGGGTATTCGTATCATTGCACCGATTCCGGGAAAAGGAACAATCGGTATTGAAGTACCGAACTCCAATCCGAAGATTGTTTCCGGACAGAGTATCATCGGTAGCAAGAAGTTCCAGGAGTCTACTTATGACTTGCCGGTAGCTTTGGGCAAGACGATTACCAATGAGGTTTTCATGGTTGATTTGTGCAAGATGCCGCATATGCTGGTGGCCGGTGCCACCGGTCAGGGTAAATCTGTCGGACTGAATGCCATCATCACTTCTTTGCTTTATAAGAAGCATCCGGCTGAACTGAAGTTTGTGCTGGTAGACCCTAAGAAAGTTGAATTCAGTATCTATTCGGTGATTGAACATCACTTCCTTGCCAAACTGCCCGATGGGGAAGATGCTATCATTACGGATGTAACCAAGGTAGTGCAGACGCTGAATTCTATCTGTGTGGAAATGGATACCCGTTACGACTTATTAAAAGCCGCGCATGTGCGCAATATTAAGGAGTATAATGAGAAGTTTATTAATCGTCAGCTGAATCCTGAAAAGGGACATAAGTTTATGCCTTACATTGTGGTGGTGATTGACGAGTTCGGTGACTTGATTATGACGGCGGGCAAAGAGGTAGAGCTGCCTATTGCCCGTATCGCTCAGTTGGCGCGTGCAGTGGGTATCCACATGATTATCGCTACGCAGCGTCCGACAACGAATATCATTACCGGTACAATCAAGGCGAACTTCCCGGCTCGTGTTGCCTTCCGTGTATCTGCCATGATAGACTCGCGTACTATTCTCGACCGTCCCGGAGCTAATCAGCTGATCGGACGTGGTGATATGTTGTTCCTGCAAGGGGCAGATCCTGTACGTGTGCAATGTGCCTTTATCGATACACCGGAGGTAGCAGAGATTACTAAGTTTATTGCCAAGCAACAAGGGTATCCTACCGCATTCTATTTGCCGGAGTATGTAGGTGAAGATGGTGGCGGAAACGATTTGGGAGATGTGGATATGGGACGTCTGGATCCATTGTTCGAAGATGCTGCCCGCCTGATTGTCATCCATCAGCAAGGTTCTACATCGTTGATCCAACGCAAGTTCGCTATCGGTTATAACCGTGCCGGGCGATTGATGGACCAATTGGAAAAAGCCGGTATTGTGGGACCTGCACAAGGCAGCAAAGCGCGCGAGGTGCTTTGTGTCGATGACAATGACCTGCAAATGCGCCTGAACAATTTACTATAAATCGTGTTAAACTAATGATGAAGAATCTTCTTTTTGTTTATATCTGCCTGTTCGGTCTGGCATTACCGCTTTCGGCACAGAAACTGGATGCCCAAGATATATTGGACCGTACAGCTACTACCTTCCGTCAGGCGGGAGGTATTCAAGCAGATTTTACGGTTCAGACGTATGCGAAAGGTGTTTTGCAGGGGAGTTCTGTCGGGACTATCCGTCTGAAAGGAGAAAAGTTCCTGTTGGATGCCGACGGGGTGAAAACCTGGTTTGATGGTCGTACGCAATGGAGCTATCTCACTAACAGTGACGAAGTGAACGTTTCCGAACCTACTCCTGAAGAGTTGCAAAGTATCAATCCTTATGCCCTGCTGTCTATTTACAAGCAAGGGTATCACATGAAATTGGGCAAAACTGATGTTTATGGAGGTAAACCTGCTTATGAGGTGATATTAACTGCTTCTGATAGAAAGAAGGATTTGCAGTGCGTTATTATTTATGTAACGAAAGATACCTTTCAGCCTTTATGTATCAGCATGACGCAAAAGGGTGGAAATAGCGTGGCTATTCGTATTACATCTTATAAAGCGGGAGAATTATACAACGATCATCTTTTCACTTTTGACAAGAAGGCGTATCCGACTGCTGAAGTGATTGATCTGAGATAGATAATAACTAAATATATAAATAACGATTATGGAAACAGAAAAAGTAAAATGTCTGATTATAGGTTCTGGTCCTGCCGGTTATACTGCTGCTATTTATGCAGGTCGTGCCAACCTTTCTCCGGTACTTTATGAAGGATTACAGCCGGGTGGTCAGTTGACAACAACTACAGATGTGGAGAACTTTCCCGGTTATCCGGAGGGTGTCAGTGGCCAGCAATTGATGGATGATTTACGCAAACAGGCAGAGCGTTTCGGTGCAGACCTGCGTTTTGGTATTGCAACCGCTTCTGACTTGAGTGCGGCTCCATACAAAGTAACGATTGACGAAGAGAAGGTGATTGAAACTGATACGTTGATAATTGCTACGGGCGCTACAGCCAAATATTTGGGATTGGATGATGAAAAGAAATATGCCGGTATGGGTGTCAGTGCTTGCGCTACTTGTGATGGTTTCTTCTATCGCAAGAAGGTGGTAGCAGTGGTCGGTGGTGGTGATACGGCTTGTGAAGAGGCTGTTTACCTGGCCGGACTGGCTAAGAAGGTTTATCTGATTGTGCGGAAGCCTTTCCTGCGTGCTTCCAAAATCATGCAGGAGCGTGTGATGAAGCATGAGAATATAGATGTGCTATTTGAGCACAATGCCGTGGGCTTGTTCGGGGAGAATGGTGTGGAAGGTGTTCATCTGGTGAAGCGTATGGGTGAATCGGATGAAGAACGCTACGACCTGGCTATTGATGGTTTCTTCCTGGCTATCGGTCATCAACCGAACTCAGATATCTTCAAACCCTATCTGGATACAGACGAGACTGGTTATATCATTACAGAAGGCGACAGTCCTCGTACGAAAGTACCGGGTGTGTTTGCCGCCGGTGACATTGCCGATCCGCATTATCGTCAGGCTATTACGGCAGCAGGAAGCGGCTGTAAGGCAGCACTTGAAGCGGAAAGGTATCTTTCATCCAAGTGCTTGATTTAAAATTGTGAGTAAAAGAGTATAAAAAGAAAACTCCGGATTGTGAATCGTAATCCGGAGTTTTCTTTTTATTATTAATGTGAATCCGGAGTTGAATTTGCCTCATATTGTTATAGTAATGAACTAATGCTGATAATGATTTAGGCGCGGATTACGCGGATTACACGGATTCTTTTCCTGTAATATAGTGTGATAGCGCAGCCATTAATCCGTGTAATCCGCGTAATCCGCGCCTAAAATTATATTCATAACCGGAAAGAAAGGAACTTCTTTCAACCCCTGATTTGCATTATTAATATACTTCTATTTCATCTACATATAAATCCGAAGGAATAATATCTCCCGGTGAATCTTTCCGGCAGTCAATGCCATTGCGCAATGTACCACCACTTTTTAAAGTCACTTTGATATAGCGTGCTTCGGCTGGCGTAAATTCCAGTACATCGGTGAACATCTTCCTGCCATGTTCAGGATATTCGCGGGTATAGGAGGCCTGAGCTACTTCCTTGAATTCTTTGCCATCAGTGGACACTTCCACACGAGCTGCGCTTGCGGGCAGTACACGGAAAGCGGGATTATAGAGTGTACCGAATATCACCTTACTGATAGTGGCCGGTTTTTCCAGATCAACGGAAAATACGAGTTCATTGTTGTTCTTTTCATTTAGGCTGAAGGCTACCCATGGTGTGAAGGAAGCGATATTACCGCGTTTTCCATTGGTCAATCCCAACGTAGTGGTATCTGCGCCTAATATATCATTCTCTCCGAAAATGTCACCGCTCATCCAACCCCAATGAGGAGTGGTGGTGTATTGCTTTCCACTTATCAGGTTTGCATACAGTTTCTTGCCGTTCACTTTCCCTAGCATTTTACCGTTTTTGAAAGCTGCTGCCTGCAAATCAATGTAACCTTTCCAAGTGAATGGCTGAGTGTAAAGTTCAGACTTTGCAGTCGGTGCACTTCCATCTGTGGTATATCTGATTTCGGCATCCGGATAGAATGTTTCCAACACGGCTTTCAATGTGCCGTCGTACACGTGCGTATTGATATTGACATCGAAGAAATTGCGGCATGCTTTTACGTTCATGGCATCCATACGCTCAAAATCTTCTACCATGCGACTCCGGAAGCTGTTCCAGTTCTTCCGGTTGTTCTGTGTCCAGCCCGTCTCTGCCAGGGCGACGGCACGGGGGAATGCCTGATAGTCACGACGTTCATCACTTTGCATGTATTCGTTCCATATATTACCTTGCACACCGATGATATGTTTTGTCACCAGTTCGTCAGCGTCATCGGGAACAGGATTATAACTATAGGTCTTTTTCAGTGTCTGATATCCGCCGATGGTAGTCGGTGCGGTTTCGGGTTCTTCCTGATACTGGTCCAGGTAAGCATACGGGCTGGGAGTCATAATTGCGTCGTGTCCCGCTTTGGCGGCAGTGATACCGCCTTCCACACCACGCCAGGACATCACAGTTGCATTGGGTGCGAGTCCGCCTTCCAGGATTTCATCCCAACCGATGATATTCCGTCCTTTGCTGTTGAGATATTTCTCCATGCGGGTGATGAAGTAGCTTTGCAGCTTTTCTTCCTTTGTATGTTTCTTACCGTCAATGGCATTCGGAGTGGTATCATCTTTCAGACCTAATTTCTTAATCAGTCCTTGGCAATGTGCACACTTCATCCATGCATCTTTGGGACATTCGTCACCACCGATGTGAATGTATGAACTGGGGAATAATTCCATCACCTCATCCAGTACACCTTCCAGGAATTGGAACGTTTCTTCTTTGGGGCAGAAGACTTCTTCGAATACTCCCCATGTACCGGTAACTTCATACGTCGTATCCGGTCTGCAAGATAGTTCAGGGTAGGAGGCAAGTGCGGCAATGGCATGTCCCGGCATCTCTATTTCCGGAATTACGGTAATGTATTTGCTTGCTGCATAAGCCACTATATCTTTAATCTCTTCCTGTGTATAGTATCCTCCATGTTCTTTGCCGTCAAATATTTGCGGCCAGTTGACAAAATAGTAATCTATCAACGTTTCTTTCCGCTTCGAACCGACTTCCTGTAATTTCGGGTATTTCTTGATTTCTATCCTCCATCCCTGGTCATCAGTCAAGTGGAAGTGGAAGGTGTTCATCTTATGCATGGCAAGCATATCGATGAATTTATAAATGTAATCGGTCGTAGAGAAATGACGGCAGACATCCAGCATCAGGCCTCGGTAAGGAAAACGGGGAGCGTCTTCTACTTCAACAGCAGGCAGAGACCAGTTGGCACGTTTCACAGTTGCCTTTCCGTAGATGGCGGGTGGCAGCAGTTGGTACATGGTCTGTACTCCATAAAAGAAACCGTTGGGATGTGATGCCGAAAGGGTGATCTCATTCGGTGCGATGGAAAGCTTGTATCCTTCCTTGGGCATACCTTCTTCCGTAACGAAGCGTATGTCTGGTTGTTCCGGATTCTCCTGTGAACTGGTTTTTAGAGAAATACCGGAGGTCAACTGAATTTGCGCAATCAAGCTGTCCGCAATGGCTTGTACTTCGGGAGTGCAACCGGCTGTGACGACAGATACTTTATTGCTCAGTAAGAAACGTCCCTCTTGGGGAGTCATCTGATTAGGCATCGGAACGATGTTGTACTCGTTCACCACTTCTTTTTGATTTTGCTGACAGCCGGAAGAGGCACACAGCAGGCTTGCTAATAGCAAAGCACTTAATCCTTTTTTCATGACATAAATGTGTGTTAAGTTTATAAATTGGGCAAAACAGGGAAAAAGGGGGTAGCTGTCGTCAAGGGGGGGGAGACGCTACTATTCTTTATCCTATTTTACTTATCTTTTTCAGCTTTTCTTCGTCGATGATCTTTATTTTTCGTCCGTCGATAGTGATTAAACGTTCAGTAGAGAATTGTGATAGCGTACGAATGGCATTGGAGGTTGTCATATTCGACAAATTTGCCAGATCTTCCCGCGAAAGGTATATACTGAGAGTTGAGCCATCTTCTTCCAATCCATAACTTTCTTTGAGGAAGAGCAGTGATTCTGCCAATCTGCCACGAATATGTTTCTGCGTCAGGTTGACAGTGCGCTCGTCAGCAACTCCCAGATCGAAGGATAGTTGTTTGATAAAGAACATGGCAAGATCATTGTTCTGTGTCACCAATGTAGTGATAGCACTCATCGGTATCAGGCAGATCAGAGAAGGTTCGAAAGCGGCGGCAGCAGTGACGTAGTCTTCTTTGGCGAAATAAGCACGGTAACCGAAATACTCGACGGGTTTAATCATGCGGATAATCTGGCTTCTGCCACCGACACCATCCTTATAAATCTTGACTTTTCCATTTAGAAGGCACATAAGGTATTTAGGGGTTTCACCTTCGCAATGAATGACTTCATTTTTCTTATAATTCTGGAGCGTAAAATGGTTAGCGAGAAATTCCCGCTGTTCTTCATTCAGGGGCTCCCACATATCGGCTATCAGCTCCGGAACATTCACGTCTGACAAATTCATTTTTACCATAACTGCTGCAAAACTGTGTTATACAGCACAAATGTAAAAAGAAAAAATTAAATATTGCACAAAAGACACGAAAAGATGCAGTCTAGGGGCAGGAAAATGATAATTTACCAGCGTAGCGCTGGAGCAAGGTTCTCCTTCGGCGTGCAAGTAATCTTTCAGACACGGATGACACGGATGACGCGGATTCTTTTTTCCTTCGGTGTGATATGCCGGTATGTATAGCGCAGCTTTAAAAATCCGCGTCATCCGTGTCATCCGCGTCTAAAAGATTAAAGTCCGCGTAGTCCGCGTACCCATTCCCTCGCCGCTAAATTATCATTTCGTGAACAGCAATTCCCTATATTTCGGCAACGGCCAGATCTCGTCATCAACTTCCATTTCGAGGTGATCGATGTGGTCACGTATCTTTTCCAGATAAGGACGGACATTTTCTTCGTAGGCGAAAGCCTTGTCCTTGTAGCTATCCATGTGATTGGCAACTTTACGGGCTTCGGTCATTTCGCGTACCAGAACCTTGATGGACGTTACTCGTTTGGATATTTCACGTATCAGTTCCTTGCGGTCAGCACTCAGTACTTCGTATTCTTCGGGAGAGAAGATTTCCTTGAGGCCACGTAAATTCTCTAACAGACGGTTTTGGTAGCTGACTGCAATGGGGACAATGTGATTGATGGCCAGATCACCCAGTACACGGCTTTCTATTTGCACTTTCATCGTGTACTTTTCCAGTTCCACTTCCAGGCGGCAGGCAAGCTCTGTTTCATTGAAGATGCGTTCACCTATCAGTACGGAACGAGACTGGTTATCCATATAATGCATCAGAGCTTCGGGGACGTGGCAGATGTTCGTTAATCCGCGACGGGCAGCTTCCTTTTTCCATTGATCTGAATAGCCGTCACCTTCGAATCGGATGGCTTCGGAAGCAATAATGGTTTCTTTCAGAACACGGAAGATGGCTTCATCTTTACCGATTCCTTCTTCCATCAACTTGTCGATAGAGGCTTTGAATTCATTTAACTGGTTTGCCATAGCTGCATTTATGGCAATCATGGCAGCGGCACAGTTGGAAGAAGAACCGGCAGCACGGAATTCAAAACGATTTCCGGTGAAAGCAAACGGAGAAGTACGGTTGCGGTCTGTCGTGTCGAGAAGGATTTCAGGAATACGTCCGATTCCTAATTTAAGGGTTGTCTTCTCTTCAGCCGTCATCTTGTCATCGCCTACCTGGCGTACGATATCATCCAGAGTAGCCGATAATTGTCTGCCCAGGAATATGGATAGAATAGCGGGCGGTGCTTCATTGGCACCCAGACGGTGGCTGTTGCCGGCACTCATGATAGAGGCGCGCAGCAAATTCTGATTCTTATAGACCATCATCAGTACATTCACCAGGAAAGTCAGGAAAAGCATGTTGCCTTTAGGATTCTTGCCGGGTGCAAAAAGATTGATGCCGGTATCAGTGCAGAGTGACCAGTTGTTGTGTTTTCCCGAACCGTTTACACCGCTGTATGGCTTTTCATGCAGCAATACGGCAAAGTTATGCTTACGGGCGATACGTTTCATCAGGTCCATTACTAACTGGTTATGATCGTTGGCAAGGTTGGCATTCTCAAAGATGGGAGCCAGTTCAAACTGGTTGGGTGCAACCTCGTTATGGCGTGTTTTTGCCGGAATACCCAGTTTGTGACATTCTATTTCCAGTTCTTTCATAAAGGCTGTTACCCGTGGCGGAATAGAACCGAAATAGTGGTCTTCCAACTGTTGGTCTTTGGCGGAAGAATGTCCCATTAGCGTGCGTCCGGTCAGGCAAAGGTCGGGGCGGGCGTTGTATAGGGCAGAGTCTACCAGGAAGTATTCCTGTTCCCAGCCTAAATTAGTAAACACGCGGGTTACATTTTTATCGAATAACTGGCATACTTCCGTGGCAGCTTTGTCTACGGCACCGAGTGCTTTCAGCAATGGAGTTTTGTAGTCCAGCGCTTCGCCGGTATATGAGATGAAGATTGTAGGGATACACAGAGTTGTATCTACCACGAAGGCGGGAGAGGAAACATCCCATGCTGTATATCCGCGTGCTTCAAATGTATTACGGATACCTCCGTTGGGGAAAGAAGAAGCGTCCGGTTCCTGTTGGATGAGCAATTTGCCGGAGAAGCGTTCAATTACATTTGAATTTTCTCCGAATTCGATGAATCCATCATGTTTCTCAGCTGTACCATCCGTCAGCGGTTGAAACCAGTGAGTGTAATGAGTAACGTTCAGGGATTTGGCCCAACTTTTCATGCCGTTTGCTATCAGGTCAGCTATCTCTCTACTGATGGGAGTCCCTTTTTCGATAGCATCTGTTACAGCTTTGTAAGCTTCTCTGGGTAGATATTCCTGCATTTTCTTGCGGTCGAACACGTGGCTTCCGTAGTAATCGGATAATTTGTTCGAAGGGGTTGTAACTTCAAGAGGGCGCCGGTTGGCAAGCTCTTGCAAGGCGTAAAATCTCATTTTTGACATATTTGTCCTTCTTTTGTTGGTTGTTGGGCGCAAAATTATATGTTTTTTCCGGAAGTACCCCTATTTTTTAGGGGGTATTATTGAAAATAATGTGTTTTTTATGCGGATACCCCCTAAAATATTCGGGGATGTTACAGAGAAAACTCTTTTAGGGGATTTTATCTCCGCTCTTTTCTATATTGAAGTTATATCTGGGCTGTAATGAAGAATCTTTCATCAGGTTTCTTAAAAAGAGAGGTATTTCGTCGTTTTACAACCTTTTTTTCTATATTTGTCCCTATATATTTGGAGGTATTGCCGTTGAAACGCGTCTTTTGTATAGGAACCTTGCTATGTCTTTTTTGCTTTCAGCTTGTCCGAAAGTGCAGGCAGCTTCTATCCCTGATCCTTACGATGCGAGCTTGCTTTCTGCGGACTCTATAATGAAGAAAGTCATCTTCTTTGCTCCTTTTTATGAAAGTATTATCGACGACTATAGAGCCGACCTTTATATTAAGGGAAAAGTGAATCTTCGCAAGAAAAATCACATCTTACGCTTTATTCCTACCATGTTCCGCATCCGGAAAGGAGTGAGGGAGTATATGATGGAAACTTATAGTGACTTGCATTTTACTGCTCCCGACATTTATGATCAGAAAGTAAAAGCCAGTGTCGGTACCACTTCCGAGTTTTGGGAGCTGGACGGAAGGTTGCCGGAATATTTCCATGTTAATATCTACGCTTCTACCTTATTATATGATAAGCTTCTTTCGCCTTTGGCTCCAAATGCGATGAAATATTATTCTTATCATGTCGATTCGGTAATGGGTAAAGTGCATGATTTGCAATATAAGATTAGTTTCAAACCGAAAAGCAAAAGCTTTCAGTTGGTCAGCGGTCACATGGTGGTCAGTGAGAATGTCTGGAGTGTGCGTGAGATGCATTTTAGCGGACGTTCTGAAATGTTGCGTTTCAACAATATGATACGTATGGGAGATGTGGGTGAATCGGATGAGTTTTTGCCTGTACATTATGATGTGGATGCCACTTTCCGCTTTCTGGGCAATGTGGTCGATGCCAATTATATTGCTGCTCTCGATTATAAAACCATTATTCAGAAAGACCCTTCACGGATGGACCGGAAAAGATTGAAGAGCAAGTATGATCTGTCGGAGTCCTATACATTGCGCAGTGATACGAATGCCAACAAGAAGGATAGTTCTTATTTTGAGAGTATACGTCCCATTCCGTTGACTGTACATGAACAGGACTTATATAAAGATTTCTTTTTAAGCCGTGATACTTCATATCGATATAAGAAACCCAAAAATAAGAATCTGGAATTCTGGGGACAGATAGGTGATGCGCTTATCAGCCGCTATACGGTAGATCTTTCGAAACTGGGCAGTGTGCGCTGTTCACCGCTTATCAATCCATTCTTGTTGAGCTATAGCGGGAAGAATGGTTTTTCTTACCGGCAGGAATTTAAGTACAACCGTATTTTTACGGGCGACCGTTTGTTACGTATCGTTCCCAGATTGGGTTATAACTTCAAGTATAATGAGTTTTATTGGTCGATAAAGTCAGATTTTGATTACTGGCCACGTAAGCGCGCGGCCCTTCACGTTAACCTGGGTAACGGCCACCGCATTTATAGTAGTAGGATGCTGGATGAATTGAAAAACATTCCGGATAGTGTTTTCGATTTTGATCAGATACAACTGGATTACTTTAATGACTTATACTTGCAGGTGCGCCATAGCTGGGAGGTTGTGAACGGTCTGTCACTGGATGTCGGTTTCTCCATGCATAAGCGTACGGAGGCCAATCGTTCGATGTATGTATCCACGAGGGCGACTTCGCGAAGTGTAGGCTCTTCTTCAGAAGTTTATCCTGATTGGACAGAGAAAATGCGTCATTCTTACAATAGTTTTGCTCCGCGTGTCCGTCTGACGTGGACGCCCGGTCAGTATTACTATATGAATGGGGATCGTAAAGTGAACTTACATTCCAAATATCCCAGTTTTTCAGTGGACTGGGAGCGGGGCATCAATGGGGTTTTTAAAAGTACCGGTACGTATGAGCGTGTAGAGGTGGATATTCAGCACTCCATTCCCTTGGGGTTGATGCGTGATTTTTATCTCCGCTTTGGATGGGGTGCTTTTACTAATCAAAAAGATATATACTTTGTGGATTTTGCCAATTTTACCCGTTCCAATCTTCCCGTGGGATGGAATGATGAAATTGGCGGTGTATTCCAGTTGCTTGACGGGCGGTGGTATAACTCCTCCCGTAAATACCTTCGTGGACATTTGACATACGAATCTCCCTTCCTGATGTTGCGTCATTTGGTGAAGTATACACAGCATGTGCTCAATGAGCGTCTTTATCTGAATGCTTTGGTTGTTCCGCATCTGAACCCTTATGTTGAGGTTGGTTATGGCATCGGCACCAATATTTTTGATTTCGGAGTCTTTGGCAGCTTTGCCAATTGGAAATTTAAGGAGATAGGTTGCAAATTCACTTTTGAGTTATTCAACCGATAATCTTTAAGTTTTTCCTGTATTTCTGTTATTAACTTCCTTTATAAATTACCCGGCTTTCGTGTTATTGTAGTTTAGAAAAACAGTGTTCTATGTTCTATAACATGCAATGACGTATTCGATGAAAGTATAGTGTTTTCTCTGATTATCAATTGCTTATTTGTTTTTGACGTATTGATAACGTATTCTGAATTTTGAATTGACGTATTTAAGAATGGGTACTTAGGGCTTCTTTTATTGCATTTTACTCTATGTTTGCAGTGTTCAATTGAGAACGAAACCGAGAATTGTTAATCTTAATTTAGTAAAACTTATGAAAAAGTTATTATCAGTTTTATTTTTACTGAGCTTTACCTTAGCTTCTGCTGTATATGCACAAGATATACAGATAAAAGGTACGGTGGTAAGTGGTGCGGACAATGAACCCTTACCTGGAGTAAATGTGGTGGTGAAAGGTAATGCCACTACGGGAACAATCACCGGTATAGACGGTGAATTTGCTTTGTCGGTTCCCTCCGACGCAATCCTTTCTATTTCTTATATAGGATTCAAATCACAGGATATTCCATTAAACGGTAAACGTGAATTTAAGATTGTATTACAAGAAGATGCGGAAGCTTTGGATGAGGTTGTCGTTGTTGGCTATGGTGTTCAAAAGAAGAGCGTAGTGACTGCTTCAATTGCTAAAGTATCATCAGATGATTTAGCTTTCACGGCACCTGTTCGCGTGGATAATGCTTTGAAAGGATTGGCTGCTGGTGTAACCGTAACTTCATCTTCTGGTCAGCCGGGTGCTGCTGCACAGATTCGTGTGCGTGGTATTGGTACAGTGAATAACTCAGATCCACTTTATATTGTGGACGGTATGCCACTTGAAGGTGGGCTTGATTATCTGAATCCCAATGATATTGCCTCTATTGAAGTGCTAAAAGATGCTGCTTCGGGTGCTGTTTATGGTGCACGCGCTGCTAATGGTGTAGTTTTGGTTACAACTAAAACAGGTAAGGAAGGTAAGACAAAAGTGACTTATGATTTTTCTTATGGTTGGCAGAATCCTTGGAGAGAACGTGACGTGCTGAATGCCACAGAATATGCAATCATGATGAATGAAGGTGCAATAAATTCTGGACAAGCTCCTAAATATAATGATCCTTATTCTTATGGTGTAGGTACTAATTGGCAAAAAGAAACATTTAACAATGATGCTCCTGTCATGAATCACCAAGTGAGTGTAAGTGGGGCATCAGAAAAAGTTAATTATATGTTTTCTTTAGGATATTATGGGCAAGAAGGTATTGTAGGAGGTAACTATAATCGTTCTAATTATAATCGTCTCACTCTGCGCAGTAATACTCAATATACTATTTTTGACGAAAGTAAGAACCGTAATTGGTTGAATAGCCTGAAAATTACTTCGAATTTATCTTATGCACGTGTGAAGGCTAGATCAATAGAAGCGAATTCTTCTTATTATTCACCGTTAGGATCAGCTTTGGCTTTATCTCCAATTCTTACTCCTTATGCGGAGGGTGATGCAGCTGATGCTCAGCTTAAAAAATATGAAGGTGATTCAAACTATACCCCGGTTTATAGTCCAGATGGGCGGCTTTATACGATCCCTGGTGGTGATTTTAATGAGATGATTAATCCTTTGGCTTCTTTGTCATTACCTGGTGCTCTTTCAAAGACTCATAAATTTGTAGCTAACTTTTCTGCAGACTTGCAACTTTGGGATAATTTGAAGTTCAGAACCTCCTATGGAGTTGATATCCAGTTTTATAGTAATGATGGGTATACTAAGAAATACTATTTAGCATCTGGTCTTAATTCATCAAAGTCTAATGCCTATTCTGAAAAGACGGATGCGACTGTGTGGCAATTGGAAAATGTATTGATGTATGATAAAACAATTGATAAACATTCATTTTCTATTGTTTTAGGTCAATCTGCCAAGAAGTCTACTGGTTCATATTTGGGTGGTAATCGTGATAATATTATCAATCTGGATCGTCCTTATATTGATGCTTCTAATGGCTTGTCTGATGAAGGACAAATGAGAGTTTGGGGTGGTCCTAATGATGTGGCTACATTAGCTTCTATGTTTGCTCGTATTAGCTACAACTTTGATGAACGTTATATGTTGCAGGCTACTGTTCGTCGTGATGGTTCTTCCCGTTTTGGTGTTAATAATCATTATGCAACTTTCCCCTCTTTTTCTTTAGGATGGAACCTCACTAATGAAAAGTTTATGGAGAAGCGCCCGGAATGGTGGACGAATACCAAAATTCGCCTTTCTTGGGGTAAGAATGGTAATGAAAATATTGGTAATTTCAAATATACAACTCTAACTTCTACAGGCCATAATGTTATTTTTGGTCAAAGTGAAAGTACTTCATTAGGTGTGAAAGCATCTGGTCTCGCCAATCCAGATTTGAAATGGGAAGAATCGGAACAATTAGATTTTGGACTTGATTTTGGTTTCTTTAATAATGCACTGACGTTTACAGTCGATTATTATAAGAAAAAGACTAAAGGTATGTTGATGAAGATGAATATTCCTTCTTATGTGGGTGAAGAGAAACCATGGGGTAATGTTGGTACAATGGAGAATAGAGGAGTTGAAATGGAACTTGCTTATAAATTTAGTAAAGGCAATTGGAATTTTCGCGTAGCAGGTAATCTATCTTATCTGGAAAATGAATTAATCGAATATGGTAATGATACAGGATGGGATAATCTGGATAGTTTCCGCACAGCCGGTACTGTTAGTCGTGCACAAAATGGTAAGCCTTACCCTTATTTTTATGGATATAAGACTGCGGGTATTTTCCAGAATATGGATGAAGTGGCAGCTTATATCAATAAAGATGGTGGAATGATCCAACCAAATGCTGTTCCTGGTGACGTGCGTTTTGTTGATATGAATGGTGATGGAAAAATAACGACTGATGATTGTACAGATATTGGTAAAGGTATGCCAGACTGGACTTATGGTTTGAATTTTAATGTTTCTTGGAAGAATTTTGATTTGAGTATGATGTGGCAAGGAACCATTGGTAACGATGTATATGATGCAACCCGCCCTATTGATATTGCTAATGCTAACCTTCCTTCGTGGATGTTAAATCGTTGGACAGGTGAAGGCACTTCAGACAAGTATCCTCGTTTTGCATGGGGGGATAATACAAACTGGCTTTCTTCTGATCTTTACGTTTATGATGGTAGCTATTTGCGTTTGAAAAATATTCAGTTAGGTTATACACTGCCTAAAAATTGGACAAGAAAAGCTTTTGTTTCTTCATTGCGTGTCTATGTGGCAGCTGAAAATTTGTTGACCTTTACTAAATATCATGGTTACGATCCGGAAATCTCATCTGGTGGTACATCGCTTGGCATTGATCGTGGTGTATACCCACAATCAAGAACTTGGACAGTAGGAGCTAATTTAACATTCTAATTATTGAATCTAAATACTATAAAGATATGAGAAAAAATACATATATAATCGCAGGTTTGATTTCTTCTGTTTTTTTGATGACAGGATGTGCCGACTCTTTTTTGGAGGTTGAATCTAAGACTCAGGAAACTATTGATACATATTTCACGACTGATGAACATGTACAGGAAGCTGTAGTAGCTGCTTATGCACCTTTACATTGGACGGATTGGGATGGTAATCAGTATTCTCCGGTTTTGCAGGCGAGTGATATTATGGCTGACGATCTTTGGGTTGGAGCAGCTAGTAAAACAGACCAAGCGCATTTACATTTGAGCGCAAATTATGAAGCGGTGCCTACTAATTGTATACAAAATATTTGGAATACGGCTTATAAAGGTGTAAAACGTTGTAATGATGTACTTACTTATATTGGTTGGGCTGGGGAAAATCTAACGAAGGAAAGTGCAACCTATTATGAAGCTCAAGCCCGTGTACTCCGGGTGTTCTACTATACATGGTTATGGAAATTCTATGGGAATATTCCTTATTATGAGGCCAATTTGACTTCACCTTATTTGACTGAACAATTCCAAGCTGATGCGGTATATAATGCTATGGTTGTTGATTTGGAAGGTGCTATTGCTCTGAACGCATTACCAATGAGAGAAGAATCTAAAAATTATGGTCGTGTTACTTTGGCAATGGCTTACATGCTTTATGCGGAAATAGTGATGTATCAGAATGATGATTCTCGTTATACTACAGCTTTGAAGTATATGACAGACATTATTAACAGTGGTAAATATGATTTGGTTGATAATTATGCAGGCATTTTCAGGGAATCTGGAGAATGGAGTACTGAATCTATTTTTGAAATAAACTATAAGGATGATCAAGCAACTCGTAATTACACTGATAATGTGTTTGTTGCTGGAGGAACTGTATTGCCCACGATGATGGGACCTGATGGCTGGGTTGATGGAACTGATGGACATAATAACGGTTGGGGGACTTTCCCGGTACGTACAGAAACTTATAATATGTACAGTGATGAGGATACTCGTCGTGATGGTACATGTTGGAATGCAGCAGCTGCCGGAACTTATAATTCCCGTTATCAGGATACAGGCTTTTTTCTTGAAAAATATACTGCTCATACTGGTGACAATGCCGATTGCAGTAATGACCCGCAAGTGAACTATAATAATAATTTTCGTATTTATCGCTTTTCTGAAACTTTGCTTAATGCAGCTGAGCTTATAGTACGTAATGCTGGTTCGGGTGATGCTAAAGAATATTTGAATCGCGTGCGTAAACGTGCAGGATTAACTACCGAATTGGAACCTACAGTCGATAATATTATCGAAGAACGTCATTTGGAGTTTGTTGGTGAAGGTAAACGTTACTGGGATTTGGTTCGTACAGGTAAGGCTTCTATTGTGTTGGTTCCCGACGAATATGGTTATCGTACCAATACTTGGAGCATTAATAAGAAATACTTACCTATTCCACAAAGTGCTATTGATTCAGCACAAGGTTCGTTAACTCAAAACAATTACTAATCATTAAAAAGAAAAAGATTATGAAAAAAATATATAGTTATATCGGGGGCTTACTGCTGGTGTCAGTGCTTGCTTTTATGGCTTGCTCTCCAGAAGATTTTCCTTCTGTGTCTGAAGGAGGGATACCTATAGCTTCATCTTATGAAGATGCTGTTGAGATTCTTGTTGACCAAGAAACCAATCAGGTTACTTTCAATCTGAATAGTAAAGGCTGTATGCCTGTTTGGATTATAGATGGAAAAACTTATTCTACAGTAAACGGACTAAAGAAAATATATACTAAGTCTGGTGATTATACGGTAGATGTAAAGATAGCTAATACGAATGGCATCAGTGACGGCACGTTTACAAAGACATTCCATGTTGATAATACGATTATTGATTTCACAAAATATATCACTTTCTTGAGTGGAGGGACATCTAAAGAGTGGATGGTAGCAAAAGATGAAGCAGGACACTTAGGCTGTGGTGAGACTGGAACCGATGGTTTGGGTTGGTATTCAGCTACAGCTAATGAAAAGGCTGATATGGGACTTTATGATGATATTGTTACTTTTGATTCAGAAAAGAACTATACATATAATCCAGGTGAAGGTGGTACAGTGTTTGTGAATACGGGATGTTCTGCTTTTAGCGAATTTAATCCTAATGATGGTAAAGATTTTATGGCTACCGTTAGTGAACAGAAAGCTACTTATGATTTTGATGTAGTGGGTAATGACCTATATATTACATTTCCTTCGCAAACGCTTTTTCCATACATTGCCAATGATGCCATTTACCAGACTCCACGTTACAGAGTGCTTTCTATGGATACCAAGAAGATGGAATTAGTTTCTGATAATGGAGAAATAGCTTGGCACTATACCCTGACGTGTGATAACACGAAAACATTTACTGGTTTCAAGTATAATCATGACTGTAATATGTGGAAGTCTGCTGTTGTTGCTGAGCCTGCATTCTATTATGCACCGGGATGGGTACAGATAGCCAATCCTGAATATACGCTAAATGGCAGTACTTATAAAGTAACCTTACCTATTGCTACTACTGAAAAATGGCAAGCGCAGATGCCTCTTGTATCTGATGTGGCTACAAATTCTGCTACAACCTATGATTTTTCAGTTATACTCACTTCAAGTAAGAATCATGGAAACGTTACAGTCAAATTGGTCGATAGTGCAGATGACGGAATTTATTATTTTGAAGAGAGTCTGAAGTTGAAGGCTTATGAAGATTATGTCTTCTATCGGTCTGACATGCCTGGGCTTGATATTGATAATGTAAAGCTTGTATTCGACTTTGGTGGCAATGAAACAGATACGGAGATGACTATTAAGAATATTGTAGTGAAAGAACATAGTTGTGACGATGGTACAGTACTTCCGGCAGAAGAGCCGGAAGAACCGGAACCAGAGGTAACCTGGACTCCTGATGGTCCTGCTAATTTCTGGAATGGTGCTACAATTACGAATGAGTTTTATTATGCTCCTGGCTGGAACCAGATTGCTGATCCTGATTTTGAGGTAAATGGCAATATTTATAAGGTAACACTGCCAGAGCCTACTACTGATCAATGGCAGGCGCAGGTTAAATTCCTTACTGATATGCAGACTACTGTAGATAAGACTTATGATTTCCGTATTATTATGAATTCGACGCAAAATATTAAGGGGGCAACTGTGAAGTTGGTACAACATGGTGATGATAATACATTCTATTTTGCTGAAAAGGTAGAATTGAAAGCCTATGAGGATGTAATTTTCCAGCAAATTAATATGGCAGGTCTTGATATGTCAGCTGTAGATCTTGTGCTTGATTTTGGTGGTTGTCCTGCTAGCACAGAGGTTACGGTAAGTGGCATTATATTGCAGGAACATAATGGTCCGGTAAAGATAAACTGGAATTATGACTCGGCTTGTAATATGTGGAAGAGTTCTAAATATACGAATGATTTTTATTATGCCCCGGGTTGGACCCCTATTGAAAATCCTGGCTTTGAAGCAAGTGGCAGTGCCTTTAATATAACATTACCTAATGCTACAACTGATCAGTGGCAGGCGCAGGTGAAGTTCTTGACGGATATGACTACGAATGCGTCGACATCGTATGATTTTCATTGTGTATTGAATTCCTCACAAAAGTTGAAAGCTACACTAAAGATGGTGTTGCATGGTGATGATAATGCTTTCTATTTTGTCGAGAGAGTGGATTTGGCTGCTTATGAAGATTATACATTTGAGCAGACAGCTATGCCTGGCATTGATATGAATAATGTCGATTTTGTACTTGATTTTGGCAGCAATCCGGATAATACGGAAGTAACTGTTAGTAATATTATTTTAAAAGAATCAAGTTGTAACGAATAATAGTTAATAATTAATGTGCACGGTTGATCATATGAAATTAGCCGTGCATGTTTTAATGCATTAGATTATGAAATGTATGAATTTATACTCTTTATTGTTAGTGGTGTTAATTTTTGTGAGTTGTGGAAGTAGCAATGATGCCTCTGGAATGATTGCCCCTACTGTCAATGTATCACCTACCCAGGTATCAGCTACTTATGAAGGAGTCGTTACAAAGTTATCGATTACTTCCGATCAGGAATGGACAGCTTTTTAGTGGAGATGCTTGTAAAGAATGGGTTAGCTGTAAAACGTCTGGTAGTATTGGTACACAAGGTACTGTGGAAGTGACAGTTAAAGCTAATACTAGCAATCAGTCTCGTGAAGGAGAGATTATAGTAAAGTCTGGAATAACGCGTATTTCGATTCCTGTATCTCAGGATGCAAAACCGGAAGAACCTGTGGACCCAGATATACAGGTTCCTGAAGGGTACAAATTAGTTTGGCAAGATGAGTTTAATAATACTTCTTTGAGCACTCCAGATGAAAGTCTATGGAAATATGAAACAGGTCATGGTACCGATGGTTGGGGTAATAATGAAATTCAGAACTATATTGCTGGTTCTAAAGATGGAGTCGTATGCGCGGATGTAAGTAATGGTACATTAAAAATCATAGCACAGAAAGTGGGTGATGAAGTCTACTCCATTCGAATGAATACTCGAACAAATTGGAAATATGGTTACTTTGAAGCTCGTTTGAAACTACCGAAAGGAAAAGGTACTTGGCCTGCTTTCTGGATGTTACCTGATCCATTCACCAGCTGGCCTGATGGTGGAGAGATTGATATAATGGAAGAAGTGGGATATGATCCTAACAATGTACTTTCTACTATTCATTGTGGTGCTTATAATGGCAGTAACGGAAAGCAAAAAGGAGATGGTTCTTATATTGCTACAGCCCAAACAGATTTTCATATATATGCAGCAGAATGGACTGAGGATTATATAAGTTTTCTAGTAGATGGAAAAGAGCATTTTCGTTATACGAATGATAAAACGGGTACTGCTACCTGGCCTTTCTTTACAAACTTTAATTTGAAGTTAAATCTTGCGTGGGGAGGAAATTGGGGAGGTGCTCAGGGCATAGATGAATCGGCCTTACCTGCAACTTACGAGATTGATTATGTACGTGTATTTCAAAAAAATAAGTAATCATGGTTAGATTGTCATTATTTTGCTTGCTTTTACTTTCTTTTGTCTCTTGTACGCAAGTAGCCAATAAAGGTAGTGATGCGGCAACCGAGAAAAAAGTAGAATCTCTCCTGTCTAAGATGACCCTTGAGGAGAAAATCGGTCAGATGAACCAGATTTCCTCTTACGGTAATATCGAGGATATGAGTGCTTTGATTAAGAAAGGTGAAATCGGTTCCATCTTGAATGAGGTGGATCCGGTGCGTATTAATGCGCTACAGCGCGTGGCAATGGAAGAATCCCGTTTGGGTATTCCTTTATTGATAGCGCGTGATGTCATTCACGGGTTTAAAACAATTTTCCCTATTCCCTTGGGACAAGCGGCTTCGTTCAATCCGCAGGTAGCGAAAGACGGTGCACGGGTAGCAGCTATTGAAGCTTCGTCTGTAGGTATCCGGTGGACTTTTGCGCCAATGATTGATATTGCCCGCGATCCTCGCTGGGGACGTATTGCCGAAGGGTGTGGTGAAGATACGTACCTTACTTCCGTAATGGGAGCAGCTATGGTAGAAGGTTTTCAGGGAGATTCGCTGAATAGTCCTACTTCAATTGCAGCTTGCCCTAAACATTTTGTAGGTTACGGTGCAGCCGAAGGAGGACGTGATTATAATTCCACGTTCATTCCCGAACGTCGTCTGCGCAATGTTTATTTGCCACCTTTTGAAGCTGCCACCAAAGCGGGGGCAGCCACGTTTATGACTTCATTTAATGATAATGATGGAATCCCTTCTACCGGGAATGCTTTTATTTTGAAGAATGTACTCCGTGACGAGTGGGGATTCGATGGTTTTGTTGTGACGGACTGGGCTTCTGCCAGCGAAATGATAAGCCATGGTTTTGCCGCCGGTTCAAAAGAAGCGGCAATGAAATCTGTGAATGCAGGAGTAGATATGGAAATGGTGAGTTACACTTTTGTGAAGGAACTGCCGGAATTAGTGAAAGAGGGAAAGGTGAAGGAAAGCACTATCGATGAGGCTGTTCGTAATATTTTGCGTATAAAGTATCGTTTAGGATTGTTTGATACACCTTATGTAGATGAACAACAAACATCTGTCATGTATGCTCCTTCTCATTTGGAAGCAGCTAAGCAAGCTGCTGTTGAATCGGCTATTCTGTTGAAGAATGATAAGGAAGTGTTGCCGTTACAGCCATCTGTGAAAACTGTTGCAGTGGTAGGACCTATGGCTAATGCACCTTATGAACAGTTGGGTACTTGGATATTTGATGGTGAGAAAGCTCGTACTCAGACTCCGTTGAACGCTATTAAGGAAATGGTTGGCGATAAAGTACAGGTGATTTATGAACCGGGACTAGCATATAGTCGTGAGAAAAATCCGGCAAGTGTGGCTAAAGCAGCTGCCGCCGCTGCACGTGCAGATGTCATTCTTGCTTTTGTGGGTGAAGAATCTATTCTTTCGGGTGAAGCTCACTGTTTGGCTGATCTGGATTTGCAGGGTGATCAGGGAGCTTTGATTACAGCTTTGGCTAAGACGGGTAAACCTGTAGTGACTATTGTGATGGCGGGTCGTCCGTTGACTATCGGTAAAGAAGTCGAAGAGTCGACTGCTGTTCTCTATTCATTCCATCCGGGCACAATGGGCGGTCCTGCATTGGCTGATTTGCTTTGGGGGAAGGCTGTGCCGAGTGGAAAGGCGCCGGTCACTTTCCCGAGGATGGTGGGACAAATTCCTGTGTACTACGCTCATAATAATACCGGACGTCCGGCTACACGGAATGAAGTGTTGTTGAATGATATTGCTGTTGAGGCAGGACAGACTTCACTGGGCTGTACTTCCTTCTATATGGATGCGGGTTTTGATCCCTTGTTTCCGTTTGGTTATGGCTTGTCGTACACCACATTTAAGTATAGCAACATCAAACTGGCGTCTGATGTACTGAAAAAAGATGATGTGCTGACAGTGACATTCGATCTGGAAAATACCGGGAAATATGAAGGAACGGAAGTAGCTCAATTGTATATACAAGATAAGATTGGTTCCGTGACCCGTCCGGTGAAAGAACTGAAACGTTTCACTCGTGTGACATTGAAGCCGGGTGAGAAGAAAAGCGTTTCGTTTGAACTCCCTGTTAGTGAACTTGCATTTTGGAACATAGATATGGCTAAAGTTGTGGAACCCGGAGACTTTGGGCTTTGGGTGGCAACGGATAGTCAGTCCGGAGAAGAAGTTTTCTTCAAGGTAGTAGACTGATTGGTGATTTTAAGGTTAAAGTAGAAGAGGGGCGGTCCGTGATGGTTCGCCCCTCTTGATTATTTTATTTTTTGACACTTAAATAGAATTCATGGTTATTTTTTTATACGTTTATAACCGTAAACAGCATTAGCGCCCAGTTCTTCTTCGATGCGAAGCAACTGATTATATTTTTGCCATACGGTCGGAACGACTCAATGAACCGGTTTTTGATTTGTCCGCTATTGGTGGCAACGGCGATGTCGGCAATCGTAGCGTCTTCCGTTTCCCCGGAGCGATGGGAGGTCACGGTAGTGTATCCGTGGCGGTGAGCCATTTCGATGGCATTCAATGTTTCGGTCAGGGAACCGATTTGGTTTACTTTAATTAGAATAGAGTTGGCACAACCTTTTTCAATACCCATGGCCAGGAAATCAACGTTAGTAACAAAGAGGTCGTCACCTACCAACTGGCAACGGTCGCCGATGCGGTCGGTAAGCTTCTTCCAGCCTTCCCAGTCATTTTCGCTCATGCCGTCTTCGATAGAGTCGATGGGGAATTGGTTGATAAGTTGTTCCAGATAGTCAATCTGTTCGTCAGCTGTGCGTTTCTTGCCTTTCTCGCCTTCGAACTTGGTATAATCGTAGATTCCGTCTTTATAGAATTCAGAAGAAGCGCAGTCCATGGCAATCATTACATCTTTGCCCGGTTCGTATCCGGCAGCTTTGATGGCGGCAATAATACTGTTCAGGGCATCTTCTGTACCTTCCAGATTTGGTGCAAAACCGCCTTCGTCACCTACAGCAGTGCTCAGACCACGATCTTTCAGTACTTTCTTTAAAGCGTGGAATACTTCGGCACCCATGCGCAGACCTTCACGGAAGGAAGTTGCACCTACAGGGCGTATCATGAATTCCTGGAAAGCAATAGGAGCGTCACTGTGTGAACCACCGTTGATGATATTCATCATCGGTACGGGCATTACGTATGTATTGGTACCACCGATGTAGCGGTACAGGGGTATATCGAGATAAGCGGCGGCAGCTTTTGCTACGGCGAGGGATACGCCGAGAATAGCATTTGCGCCCAGATTTGATTTCGTTTTTGTTCCATCCAATGCCAGCATGGTATGATCGATGCCCATCTGGTCGAGGGCTGACATTCCGACAAGTTTCGGAGCGATAATATCATTGATGTTTTCTACAGCTTTTAATACACCTTTGCCTCCATAACGTCCTTTGTCGCCATCACGGAGTTCCAAAGCTTCGTGTTCTCCCGTAGAAGCGCCGGAAGGAACGGAAGCACGGCCCATAAAGCCCGATTCCAACATTACATCTACTTCCACTGTGGGATTTCCTCTTGAATCGAGGATTTCACGTCCGATAATCTTTTCTATTTTCATAATTATGATATTATTTGTAATTATTTTAAATAGGAAACAAGAAGCAATCGGTTTTTGTTCAGAATATAGTTGTGTTTAGTGATTAGTGGTGAGTGATAAGTGATTAGTGCCGACTGCTCCTCCCGCCAATACAGCCAATATTCCCAACGTGATGCTGATTAAGGTATATGCTATAAATGTTCCATAGAAACCACCTTTCAGCAAGGTCAGACCATCATTGGAAAAAGTAGAGAAAGTGGTGAATCCACCGCAGAAACCGGCTGTCAATAACAGACGCATTTCGGGCGAGAGATTAAAACGAGCGGAAAGGGCATAAAACAACCCGATGAGAAAACTGCCGAAGATATTGACTGTAAATGTTGCCCAAGGAAAGGAATAAGGGATGATCCGTTCGTGCAGTAGTTCCTGCACATAGTAACGGAGCACACTGCCTGTTCCGCCACCAAGGAAAATGTATATCAATTCTTTCATTTTTATTCTGTTATTATTCCGATAATGCCTGCAAAGGTACAATTTTTCATTTATATCGGGTTTATATTCCGGTTTTTCCCCTTAATGCTTAAAAATCAGAAACTAAACCAGTTATGCAAACGTTTGCCGGTAAATCATCTATATTTTCATTTTATTCCTTCGTTCACATGTCATTTCATCCTTATATTTGCATCACGATTATAATTCTCTAAAATAATTCAAATCATGAAAAACATGAAAGCAATCAAATTGTTCTGTCTCTTGCTCTTTTTGTTTGTAAGCAATTGGGCAATGGCTGAGAGTATCACCTCGCCGAACGGACAACTGCAACTGAACTTTTCAGTGAACGCACAAGGTGAACCGATCTATGAACTTTCCTACAAAGGAAAAGCTGTTATCAAACCTTCTAAACTCGGCTTGGAACTGAAAGATGCTCCGGGACTGATGAATGGATTTACACTGGCAAATACCCAAACTTCCACTTTTGATGAGACTTGGGAGCCGGTGTGGGGTGAAGTGAAACAAATTCGCAACCATTATAATGAGATGGCTGTAAGGTTGAACCAGAAAGCGCAAGATCGCAATATGATCATCCGCTTCCGTCTGTTTGATGACGGTTTGGGTTTCCGTTACGAATTTCCTTTGTCTAAGAACCTGAATTATTTCGTTATCAAGGAAGAACGTACTCAGTTTGCCATGACAGGCGATCACACTGCTTTCTGGATACCGGGCGATTATGATACACAGGAATATGATTATACAGAATCTAAGCTTTCTGAAATCCGTGGCTTGATGGATGGTGCAATCACTCCTAATTCTTCACAGACTACGTTCTCTCCGACGGGTGTACAGACTTCTCTGCAAATGAAAACAGCTGACGGTCTTTATATTAACCTGCATGAGGCTGCTTTGGTGGATTACTCCTGTATGCATCTTAATCTGGATGATAAGAATTTTGTATTCGAATCCTGGCTTACCCCTGATGCAAAAGGAGATAAAGGATACCTGCAAGCTCCCTGTAAGTCTCCGTGGCGTACGGTTATCGTAAGTGATGACGCCCGTGATATTCTGAATTCCAAACTGACGTTGAATCTGAATGAGCCTTGTGCTTATGAAGATGTTTCCTGGATTAAGCCGGTGAAATATGTAGGCGTATGGTGGGAAATGATTGCCGGAAAGAGCACTTGGGCTTATACCGATGATCTGCCTTCTGTAAAATTGGGTGAAACGGACTATACCAAAACTAAACCTAACGGACGTCATGGTGCTACCAATGAAAACGTAAAACGTTATATAGACTTTGCAGCTGAAAATGGACTTGATCAAGTGCTGGTAGAAGGTTGGAACGAAGGATGGGAAGACTGGTTCGGTCATTCTAAAGATTATGTATTTGATTTTGTAACTCCATATCCTGACTTTGATGTAAAGATGTTGAACGCTTACGCTAAAAGTAAGGGTGTGAAATTGATGATGCACCATGAAACTTCGGCATCCGTACGCAATTATGAACGTCATATGGATAAAGCCTACCAGTTTATGGTAGACAACGGTTACAATGCAGTGAAGAGTGGTTATGTAGGCAATATGATTCCTCGTGGAGAGCATCACTACGGTCAGTGGATGAACAACCATTATCTGTACGCCGTGACTAAAGCTGCCGAGTATAAGATTTGCGTAAATGCCCATGAAGCTGTGCGTCCTACCGGACTTTGCCGTACTTATCCTAACCTGATTGGTAACGAGTCTGCCCGTGGTACGGAATATGAGGCTTTTGGTGGCAGTAAACCGTTCCACACTACCTTGCTTCCATTTAATCGCCTGATTGGTGGCCCGATGGATTATACTCCTGGCATCTTCGATACAAAACTTGATTTCATGGGCGATCTGCCTCATGGACAGGTACAGACCACTCTCTGTAAGCAGTTGGCTCTTTACGTGACATTATACAGTCCGTTGCAGATGGCTGCCGATTTAGTTGAGAATTATGAGAAGCACATGGATGCTTTCCAATTCATCAAAGATGTAGCGGTAGATTGGGATGATAGTAAATATCTGGAAGCGGAACCGGGTGATTATATTACGGCAGCTCGTAAGGCGAAAGGAACGAATAACTGGTTTGTAGGTGGCATCACAGATGAGAATGCACGTACTGCTAACTTTACTCTGGATTTTCTGGAACCTGGCAAGCAGTATGTAGCTACTCTTTATGCTGATGGTAAAGATGCTGATTACAAAGAGAATCCGACTTCTTATCAGATAAAGAAAGGTATTGTGACCAGTAAGACTAAGATGTCTGTGAAGTTGGCACGTAGTGGTGGCTTTGCCCTGAGTTTGATTGAGGCTACTCCGTCAGACAAGAAGGTTGTGAAGAAATGGAGATAGATAAGATTCATCGGAAACTCTCAGATTGAGAGCTACTCTAAAATTAGGGTAAAAAGAGGTTTTTATTAGGCATTAGGTAAATAAGGGGTGCACTTCAAAATTTGAAGTGCGCCCCTTTCTTTTTTCTTTGTATGACTTCTTGCTGAGTTTCTTAACTCAAGGGCCCAGGTTTGTTGCTGCAAAATAGAATCGATGCTTCCACAACTTAATAAGACGATTGAGCAAGAACTTGATGGTATGGCTTGATTACCCCTGAAATGGGAGGCTTTGCATTGACTCGATGGTTGCAGATAATGCACTGAATTATATCATTTGTCACTAAATTGGAATAAACTTTAGAAGTCTTGTGATGTAACAAAGTTTGTCCTGTTTTCAAGGTATTAAGAGCTTGTTTCCAAGAAGTTAAGAGTTTGTTGACAAAGAGTTAACTTCCTGTCGACAAACTCTTAACTTCTTGTAAGTGACTAATTCCCAGAGTGGTTTTAAAGTGCCTTTGTCGTTGAGGTAATGAGCGAAATAGTGTTGAATAAAATTCCTTATTGTCTGGTGTGTTAATCATAGCTTGTATAGGGCTACACCTTTTGCCGCAAAGGGTGTAGCCTTACATACAAAAGGGTGTAGTCATCCGGGGTAAATGGTGTAGCCCTTTTGGAAGTGCCCTTACAGGTACTTGTGGATAGGATTAAATGATATGATTAGAATTATTTTTATTAAACACTTTGTTCTTTCGAAAAATCCCCCTTATCTTTGTGCCCATTAAACGAACGATTAATAGTATATTTTGTTCTATTAAGTCTTTTGTTTACAGTATATTAGAAGTCGAGAACTGTGCTTTTTCAGCAAAATCAGCTTTTCCAGTCTTCAAAAGTGCCTGTTTGCACTTCCTGCGATAGGGAGTCTGAATTTAGGCCGTTGAACGTAGCAAATTCACCATCACGGATTTACGTTTTAACCGGAAGGAATTTTCATTCCCCGGTGTCCCCAAGAAATATCCAGACGAGAACAGTTAATCATTCATGAGCTCTCAATCTTCCATTTTGAATTCTGAATATCATTGGTATGCTTTGCGTATCACCTATAGCCGGGAACTCGTTTTGAAAGAGTTTTTGGACAAGAATAATATCGAAAACTTCATTCCTATGCGTTATGAATATGTAACGCGGAAGGAGCAACGTATTCGTAAACTCGTTCCTGCCATACATAATCTGGTTTTCATTTATTCCACTCGTAAGAAGATTGACGAAATTAAGGAGGAAAATGCTGTTCTTCTACCTCTTCGCTATATCATGGATCGTGAGACGAAGCAGCCGATTATTGTTCCGGAAATCCAAATGCGCCACTTTATAGCCATCGCCGGCTCTTACGACCAACAAATAATTTACTTGCCGCCTACGGAATATTCCATGCAGAAAGGAGATCGTGTCCGCATCACCGGTGGGGTTTTCGAAGGTGTCGAAGGTATATTTGTTCGTGTAAAAGGTGATCGTCGGGTAGTTGTTTCTATTCAGGGGGTTATGGCAGTAGCTACCACTTTTATTCATCCCTCTCTTATTGTTCCGATAACAGAAGAATAATTCATAATTCTGCACATTGTACTTTGTTACTTATACGCTTTGTAATTCATAATTTGTAATCTTAATTATATGAAGTCTCAAATCGATGCTTTGCGTCAACTCACGCATGAGCTTCTTTATCTTGGCATGGATGGTGAACCCATTTATGCGGATCGTTTTCGTCAACTAAATTCAGATGTTTATAATCAGGCGGAAGCCTTGTATCAGAAAAAAGCTCGGAATGATGAAGAAGAAGCGACTCTTTGTATTACTCTCTTGAAAGCTTATAGTGCTACGATTTATGATCGTGGCGATAAAGGAGGAAAAGTTCAAATACTGCTTGATCGTAGTTGGGAGGTTCTGAATAAAATATCTGATTCTTTGTTGAAATGCCAATTGTTGGTGGTTTGCTATGGAGAGACATCCGATGAGGAGTTGGCGAAAGAAGCACGTGCGATTATGAATGGCTGGGG